>ODAK010002002.1_pt1 | contig 21641 bp, 26 predicted proteins | sample 1539591 | NCBI WGS metagenome assembly ODAK01 (sample SAMEA3539303, study PRJEB22396) | soil metagenome | biome: tundra; feature: field; material: soil | place: USA | collected 2010-05 | depth 0.15 m | reverse complement strand
GCGCACTCAGGACGCAGGTAACCCTGACTCCGCCGAAGCGCCAGAACGGCGGCTCGGAGCGCGCTCTCCCTGAATTGCCCGTCACTCAGCGTGACGATGTAGGGATCGTCCTGCTGAAGGTCACCTTCGGCTGGCCCAGGTGCCTGTCGATACCGTGAGCACCCTGCCGTCCGGCGGCTAGATCGTTCCTGACTTGGCGCGCGCCCTATCCGGCAAGAGCGGTTATCCCTGGAGGGTCCGCGCAGCGCCACGATCTGGGGGGTTGAGGACCTAAGCGGGACCAAGCCCTGGCGGGCGGTTGTGGGCTTGGTGAGTCCGGAGCGCGCCTTTGCCCGGTTCACTGGAATAGGCGTGCGGGCGGCGGCTGCGCAGGCCGGGAAGCCGGCGATGCCCTCTTGATCCGTGGGTTCAGGGTTCCAGCCCTCGGCCTGACCGGCCTGACCGGCCTGTCCGGCCTGTCCGGCCTTCACAGCCGAGCGGAGCCGCAACAACCGCTTCGCCAGCCACTTGCGGGCGGGTCGTCCGTGATCGGTGGCATGTTCCCCGGCCGACGGGCCGTTCTTGTTCTCAGGCACTCAGAGCGCCTCATGGATCCGCGCTCTGCCTGTCGGACGGCTCACCGCGGATGGGAGCCCATTCGGTGGCGACGGCCGGTTGACTGGATTGCTATCTCCCGCGCAGCCGACGCCGAAAGAGCGTCACCATCACGATCAACAAGACGATCAGGAATTCCCCTACACCGAGGAAGTGGGTCATGACGATCTGCTCCGCCTTCCGTGCCAAGGACGACGCTCTCCGCATTGTCACTCCCTCGCCGCACCCCGGGAGTGTATCCCTGGTCCCGGCGGGGTGAGGGCGCTCAGGCGCTTCCATGCCGCTCACCCGTGGCGGCCTCCAGGCTGGACGCGCAGCACGCCGAGCAGCACATCCGGTCGTGCCGCCGATTGCGCGCCGGTGGTGGCAATGGCCGGTGAATCTTGTGTTGCGCGGTAGTCTCACGGCAGCTTGGGCGGTCGGCGTTCGTTTCAGCACAGGCGCAGCGGCCGCGTGTCCGCAGGCTCGCCGCTGCTCAGCATTCCCTCGCCAGCTAAACCACCTCAACTTCCCGCTTTGCCGGGTCAGGCTCCACCGATGGGTCGGTGAGGCAATGCTCGGGCGACCGCGCCAGGCCGAGTCGCGGTCGGTGTCCCAGCTGTCGAACTCGATGCCCTCAGCCATCGCCCATTGCTGCAGCGCCGCGTTGCTGGCGGCCAGGCCGTCATAGGGCCCCACGTGCCGGAATGTCACATGTCAGCCGACTATCAGCCATGGATGCAGGCCGCCGAGCGCCCGTCACGATCTGGCTGGTCTGGACGGGGTGAGGTCTTTCGGCGCTGTTCGCGACAGTACGGTGACCCCGGCGGCCATGACCGCGAAGGCCAGGACGGCGATGGTGATCTTCGCCGGGCTGTCGGTGAAGCGCTCGCCGAACAGCCAGATGCTCAAGGTGATGCTGGCGAGCGGGTTGGTGATGACCAGCAGCGGCTGGGACACGCTCAGCGGCCCGACGTGCAGGGCGGACTGCTCGAGCAGCGTGCCGGCCACGGCGGCGGCGGCAAGCGCGTACACGGGCCAGCGGGTGAGCATCCCGCCGATGCCGGACGTGGCGAGCGTCTGGGTCGCCGTCTTCAGGAACGTTGCCATCAGGGCCCACGCCAGCGCTGCCGCCATCGCGAAGACCGCGGCCCGGCGCACCGGTGAGCCCCGCATCCCCGCCGCGGCCAGCACGGCGATCGCCCCGCCGGACGCGAACACCGCGGACAGCCATTGCGCCGTCTCGGGGGCGGGGTGCCCGCCCCCAGGCTCGGCCACCGTCAGGAACACCGCCAGTGCCGCGCAGACGGCCAGTACGGCGGCCCACGCGGCGCGGGCCACGTCCTGGCGGATCCACACCCGGCGCAGCACCAGGACGAAGACCAGCTCAGTGACGAGGACGGGCTGGACCACCGACAGCTGGCCGTCGTGCAGGGCGAGGGCCTGGAAGGCGAACGCACCCGCCGCAGCGACCCAGCCGGCCAGCCACAGCGGCTGCCGGAACAGGTAGCCGACCAGGCGCCAGCCCCTCTCCCGCTTCGGCGCGCCGGCGCTCGCCGAGTGCTGCGTCATCAGGTTGACCGCGTTGGAGAAAGCGGCGGCCAGGGCGAATACCACGGTGAGGGTCATGCCCCTGCCCCTGTTCCCTCCGCCATGCCGGCATCTGCCCAGGTGCTCCCCGGAGTCCCACGACAGGAACTCGGACCGAGCTTGGGCGAACCTAGTCACGAGCTCTGCCGCGAGCGGTGGCCTGGCCCCGGCAAACAGCACGATACCGACCAACGCGACGCCGAGCCCGACGGCCGCCGCTTACTTCATCCCCGGACTAGGTGCAGGTGACGGCCTGCCACCGGGTGACGTTCCCGCCGTTACCGCCGTGCGGCTCCAGCACACAGCAGGGGGCGTCGAAACGCCAAACTGCATCCGCCATCATCGCCACCTTCTATGGCGGCCTCAAGCTACGGCGGCATCCACTCCAGCCAGGCCGCGCCGGGGTGCGCGAGTGCCAGCAGCGCGCCATCGCGGCGGCCGCTGCGGTAGGCGAGGCGTCCGACGACGCCCAAGACGCCGTCGCGGCGGCTCCGCTCGACCAAGCCTGGTGGCGCAGGAAGGCCGGGCACGCTGTGGGTGGCGTGCCTGCCCATGGGCACGAGCGGGTCGACTGAGATCCAGTCCAGGTCCCGTTCCGCTCCGGCGGCGTCGATGAGCGCGCGGAAGCGCATCAAAGCGCTGCGGGAAAGGAAGACGCCAGCATAACTGTCGACGACGCACACCAGCGCGCCCGGGTCGCAGCCGCTGAGAATGCCGGGAAGCACGTCGCAGGCGTCGCCGCGGACGGTCCGGGCCGGATGGCTGGCGGCGATCTCGGCTGCCCGCTGGAATCGCGTGACCGCCGTGATTTCCTGCGGGACACAGGCCGCCAGCCACCCGCGGACAGCCGGCTCGGACAGATCCAGCGGCTCGGTGTCGATCCCGATGCGATCGACGATCGCCGGGAGCACCGGCGGGAGCGCAGGCGCGTGCTCGCCGCGGACCTCAACCTCGATGGTGAGCGGGGAGCCGGGATCGCCGGCCCAGGAGCGGCGGCCGCCCGGGCCGCGGTACAGATAGCGGTAGCGGTCCAGGTGCAGTCCAAGCCCGGCACCGGTGCCCACATCGACAAGGACGACATCCCGCCCGTCCGACACCAGGGGCGCCAGGGCCGGTATGACGTCGGCGCACCGGCCCACCTCGTTCATCTGATAACGGTGCTGCGAGCACAGTTCCAGCAGCCGGTCACGATGGTCGAGGCAGAACTGCCGGTACTCGGCGGGGAACGCCGCACCCAGCGGCAGCTGAGGCTCGCCCACTCTCGGGAACCAGCCCGCCAGCGGCTCCGGCCGCAGCTCAAGGACGAGGAACGTGGCCGCGGCGCTGAACAGCAAGGGCGGCAGCTTTCCCGCCGGGATGGTCGCCGCGATGTTCAAGAGCGCCTCATCATCCCGGAGCGTGCCGAACTGCGCAGCAGTTAGCCGCCACGACAGCGGAGCACCGGCCGGCGACCAGGCGGAGGCAATCATGCCGGCCTGGTCCGCGACCACGCGAGGATCGGTGGCAAAGGCCACAACCGAAGCTTAGGTCGGGTCGTCAGCCGCCATAGCGCCGCAGGCCGGTTCGGTGCACGCTCAGACTTCTGCGTTCGACCGAGCCCCGCACTTTTGCGCCGAGCGCGGCTGGCTTGATCTGCTCTGACGCCTCGTCCTGCCGGGTGCGGCTCCTGCGGCGCCGTCAGCAACCGCAGCGAGGGCGCTGACCGATCGGCCCGCACAGCCGTGTGAACCAGCGAAGCAGCTGAAGACGTTCCACCAGGAGGCGCCTCGGCGTCACCAGAACTCTTGACGGGGGCCCGGTGAACCGGGGCGCCGCCCGCGCCTTTAGTACCGGACAGGGCACGGGAGGCGATGCCGCAGCGGACTGAGACAGATCCCGGACCGGCTGATCCCCGCGGAGGAGGCGCTCGTGAGCGGGCGGCCTGCGGGCGGCCGGAAAATCGCTGTCTGCCAGTTTCAGCCGCGGGATGAGCGTGTCGTCGGCGCTGAGCTACCAGGCCAGATGTCTACGTCACCGGCATTCCGTTCGCCAGGTCGGCCCTGGTTGCACGAGCCGCCTCGGCTGCCTCTTTCGCGGTCGTCATTGCGTCGTTCCCTGTACCCGCTCGCGGACTGGCCCGCTGGCGTTCCGGGCCAGGGGATGCGGGCCGGGAGGAGGCGGTTTGAGCTGTGTGGAGAACATGGCCCAGACGACTTTTCCCGTGTCGCCTGGTGTGGTGCAGCCCCACTTGTCGCTGAGCGCGCAGATGATGGGCAGTCCGCGGCCGGTCTCGGCGAGGGGACCCGGCGTTTGGGGTACCGGAGCCACTTCACTCGGGTCGGCGACCGCGCACAGCACGCAGCACCCAGGCTGGAGCAGGCCGAGCCGGATCGGCCATCGAGGCCGGGTACCGCCGGAACCCGGCCGGGCGTGCTGCAACGCGTTGGTCAGCAGCTCAGACACGACGATCGCGATGTCTTCGCAGCGTTCTGTCACGCCCCACCGCTGCAAGGTGGCGATGGTGAAGTCCCGCGCCGCGCGGACCGATCCGGCATCCGCGCCGGGCGTGCGCGTCGCGATCCGCGGCAAGGTCCAGCCCATGGGGGCGAGATCTGGCGATAGCGGCCAGTTGCCGCTCGCCAGATCGGCCATCTCCGCGGCCGGCGCCAGCCAGTGGCGGCTGGTGCTGCCCGCCAGGCGTGCTGGGTGTGCTGCCATCGCTATCCGATCAATCCCGTTGCGACAGGGAAAGCAGGCACGGGCACCTGCGGGCTGCCGTTGCGCGGGCGGCAGGCCTCGCCGGCGCATTCCCGGATCGTCAGCCGCTCATCCGTGCTCACCGGTTCGCCCAGTGCCGCCCGGCGGCCGCCACAAGCCCGCCGGGCTTCGGCCGCGATCAGCACCAGGCAGGCCCGGAGTCGGCTGATCATGTGCATTTCTCCTTAACATTCCTGCACGCCCCGGCCGCGAGTGTCAGCTCGCCGACCTCCGCATATGGGTGATCACGCCATCCGCGAGCCGACGTTAGCGAGCAGCTCCCTGCTGACCCGCGGCTCACCGACGAGGCCGAGGGCTTGTCATGCACCTGTGCACACCGCGGCCACCGCGAGCGCGGCCAGGCACGCCGACAGCGGGCACGGCGGATGTCGCCGTGGTGCCGTGGTGACGGCCGTCGCGCGGATGGATTGCCGCCGCCACTGCACTGCGCTGTTGTCCCGTGTCCGGTGAGGATCGCGGCGGCGCCAGCCGGGCTGCTGCCGTGGAAATGGAGGTGCCACGCTCCCGCTGAGCGGGTCGCTCGGCTGGCGGGCACGGTCTGTTCAGCCAGGGTGTTCCCGGTGCCGTCCCGGATCTGGCGGGCTGGCAGGAGATGGCAGCAGACTTGACCGGCCGGGATCATGCCTGCTGCCCGCCGGCCGGGCTGTCGGCAGTGCCATCGTTGCGCATGGCGGCGGCCATCTGGGCGGCCCTGGTGATGGCCGCGTCCCGGTCCCACAGCGCAACCGGGTGGGAGGCCCGGAAGCCGGGGCCGCTCTGCTGGCATCCGGGGCAAGCCAGCCGACCGAGGGCATCCACACGCCAGCCGGCCAAGATCGCGCGGGCGCGAATGTCGGCCTCGCCAAGCGCCGCGGGATCGGCGTGGCGCCAGATGCAGGAACCCATCTCGCACCACGCGATCGGCAGCCGCAGCTGGTCGCCGATCGCGGCCCGCTCCGTCATCTCAGCGCGGGCCCTGACCTCGGCGCCCGCAGTGAGCCGGCTGGCAGGCGGCGCAGCGGCGGGGGTTTCCGGTCTGGGGCCGCCATCGCCGGCCGGCTCAGCACGGCCATCGCCGGTGCGCTCGGCGCGGCCGTCGTCCCGCAGCTCGGCGAGCCAGTCGTTCATCTCGAGCCAGTCGTTCATCTCGAGCGCGCTGGTGTCGTCTCGCCGGATCTTGATCTTCACCTGCAGGCCTCCAGTACAGCTAGAGATGAGCTGCCGTACAGCTGCGGTGACCTGCCCCCTGGGGACAGGCACGTGCGCCGGTATAAGCGCGCCGGACGGCTGGCAGCGTCCGGGCTCACCTTCTGGGCTTTCGAGCCTCCACGGTCCTGTCGTCGAATCACAGCTTGATAAACATACGGTAAACGTTCAGCCTATTTATGGGCCATTGCGGCGTGGCATGTGGACATTTTCAGTTCTTCTCCCGTGCACAAGGCGTAGATAATGTTCTCCCAGGTAACGGCCCTGCCGCAGGCGCGGCCGACCGGGAATCCCCAGCGTAATCCCCACCTTGCGCACAGATTCGCTGCGCGTTTGCACAAGTCATCCACAGGTTTGTGCACAAGAGGCCCGGCTCGCCTAGTCGTCGGCGGAGAGATTGCCTGCCCGGACAGCAGACAGCAAGCCGCAGCAAACGCGGGCAGAGGCAAATGGACCGGCCGCGGCGTGCCCAGCCGGGCATGGCACCCGCAGCTGGTGCCGTGGCATGCCTCCCGGCAGGGGAGCTTGCCGACAGGCGAGGCCGTTCCCCGCCGCGGCGGGGAACGGCAGTCACCATGCCGGCCAGGGGCGGTATCCGCTCCGCGACGCCCGTGCAAAGCGTGTCCCGGCTGCCTCCAGGTCCCCTCCGCAGCGCGGGCACCGCCCGGCCAGCCAAGCCAGGTCACCGCTGGCGGAACCCACGATCTGCACGCCGCCCATCAACGCGAAATATTTAGGCGCAGAAGTCGGCCTTGACGACAAGCACGGCTCGCCGGCGGGCCACGGCAACAATAGCCTCGCCCCTGCCGGACTTATCCCGGACATCGCATTGTCCCGGCCGGGAGGCCCGCTGACATCGAACCCATAAACGATCCTGACATACATGCCCGGATATCTGACCAGCCGGGATTGCCGACCATTTGTGAATCGCATCGCCTTAGTCCAACCTAGATCGACCAGCAACACGCCCCATCGACCCGCCGGGACGCCCAGACCTTGATCGCGATCACGGCCGGCGAACCCGGACCCGAGCCGGAACAGCCTGCGAAATCCGCGCCGCCCCGGTGGCCCTCGTCCAGATGTCCGGCTGCTCGCCGAGCGTCCGCGGCAGTGCGCACACCCGGCCAGCCGACGCTCGAATCGCATCCCCCCAGCGGCTACCGGGTACGCGGTGTTCGAGGTACCGGACCAGTCGGCCATCTTCGGGGCGGTCACCCATGCCCGTTCTCCTGGCTGCGCGAATGCCGCGATCTCAGCCGTGTGCCTGACTGCGTGACTCAACCTTCATGCTGTTCTCGGATAGTCCATGGCGCGCTGGCGTGGCTGCGCAGGAAACCGATGCGCTGGTGGGACTATCGGCCGAAAGCGGACGGTGGTCGAGATCACTATCGGGTTTGGAGGGCAACGGCCATGGAGCGGGCAGCCGAGTTCAAGGTACTCAAGAACCAGGACGGGAATTACTACTGGCACCTGGAGATCGGCGGCAACCGCCTGGTCGCCTGGTCGGGGCATGTCTACGCGAGCAAGGAGTTGTGCGTCGATGACCTGCACTGGATCAGGGGCAACGCGCCAGTCATCCCGGCCTGGGACTATACCGGCGAAGCGCTGTAACCGCAGAGCAGGCAGACAACCTCGGTGACCGGGATCCCATCGGCGACCCCGAGCGGGCGAGTCCCGTACCGGTCACCGAGCCGGAAAGGACGGTCGCAGCTCGTGCAGACCGCGCCCCTGTCCACATCCAGCGGCTGGATCACCGGAGGGTCGAACTCACCCAAAGCAGTTCCCGTCGTCCAGGCGGGCCGAGCACGGCAATCTGACTCTCCCAGTCATTACCGCTAACACCCCGCACCATCCCCGGAACCTGCTCCGCAACTCCACCATTTTGTTTAGACCCGGTTTGTTTTAGACCCGGTCCCAGGACTCCGAGTTGATGAGCGCGCTCGTCCCCGCCGCACCTGGCCACTGTACCGGTGAGACACGTCACGGTTCCCGGTTTGGGGCGAGCGCTCTGCCGGGAGACAACCCGTGACCTTTGCGGGCCAGCCGCTGCAGCCCAGGGTTCCGAAGAGGGTACTTGAGCCGGACCAGAAGGCCACACGCACGCCGTCGTGGCGTCTCTTGCCGGGGCCGGGGCAAACTCGGCACGGTGGCAAGTCTGGCGCAATTGATCTTCGCCCGGACCTGAGCGTCGCCGCCCTCGTGCTGGGTGACCGGGCGTACAACACAACACCGAAGCGCAGCCACAGCACAGCGCCAGCGGGATTCCGACGGACGTCGGCGGGCTGAGCCGTAAGCGTTGACCCAGGCCGACGTCGCGTAGCGCGGCTTCCGTCGCTGGTTGCGGATCAGGAGTGCATCCAAGCCGGCACTAGCTCGCCGCATGGGGACTTGGCGCTGCTCGGCGCCGGTTCCGTCTTGAGAATGCCCGCTGCTTCCCGGGTAACTGCGGAGGTCTTGGCGCGCGGGGTCTGGTTGCGGGTGTGATGGTTTGCCGCGCTACCGTTCCCGATCGCGGCGCAGCCGCTCGATGACCTCATCCGTGGTGTCCGGACTTTCCGTTGTGACCCGGATCATCGCCCGCACCGCGTCCGCCAGGGCGACGCGCGGCACATCGAGCGTGATCGCGGCCGAGTCCGCCCACCGGGTGAGCTGCCGGTAAAGCTCGGGGCTCAGGTCGAGGGTGATCCTGACCGGCTTTGACCGGATCGCGGTCCTCCCGGCCGGGCGCGCATCGGGTTCAGTGCGGCTCGCCGCGGCGGCCGCCATCTGCGCTTTGCGCTGCTCCCGCGGCGTGGTCATGACGGCACCGACCTGAGGGGAACGCATCGCCCGATGAGGTCGTCGGCCACGCAGCGCCACACACCGCGGCCGGTGTCGGGAATCGGCATGCCGAAGCTCTGAGCGTAGATCTCCAGCCTCGGCACAGCCGTTCCCAGCACGTCATAGCCGAGGCCCTCCAGTGCCTCTCTGGCGTAGGCCGTGGAGTTCGCGCGGGCAACGCAGCGGTTCAGCAGGACGGAAGAACGGGCGGGCCTGTCCCGGACCGCCTCGACGTCGGTGATCTCGTCCCGTACTGGCGCAGTGCGGTTGATCTCAATGGGGCTCGGCGCGCACGGGATCACGATCTCGTCGACGTACCGCAGCGCCGACCGGGCAATGGCCGCGTGGTCCTCCAGCTGCGGGGCGTCGATAATCACCACATCATCCGGCTGGGCGATCTCGGGTACGCGGCGGTGCAGGTCGCGGGACGGCAGGGCCACCATCCGGAACGGGAACGCTGCCTGCGGCGGCAGCCCAGGGAACATGGCCGCGAAGTCGGACCATTCCAGGGCACTACCGGAAGGGTCCGCGTCCACCAGGAGCACGGTATTCCCGGCCTGCGCGAAAACGTGCGCCAGCCAGACCGCCGACGTGGTCTTGCCCGTGCCCGGCTTGAGGTTGACCAGGGCGATGCTGAGACCCGCCATCCACGCAGTATTGCAGTGTCCATCGCATTTATGGTAGGCGCGGTACGCACAGACCGGATCTGTAGGCTCGGAAGGGCCCGCCCGGCATGGGTTCCCTGCGTGGCAGCCGCGCCGCCGCAGCCGACGAGCGGGGAGGTGGCGTTAACGCGCTGGGCCGCGCTTGCCGGCTGCTTCTGTTCGCGCCTGGCTAGTCCCGTCGGGCACCACGGGCGGGTAGAGGCGGGCGAACTCGGCCTCACCGCCGCCGTCGGTCCGGGGTGCCATCGCCGCGGTCGACGGCGACCGCATCGGAAGGAGAGCCTTGGCCTCGCGCGGCTAGATCGGCGTAGAAACGCCGCGATCCCGTGAGGTCGCGCCGCACAGCTGCCGCGATGATCTCGCTCGGCATGCGTCACCCCGTCATAGCCGCTCGCTGACCTCGCCCGTGGTGCCCGGCTGGAAAGCGTGCGCCCGCCACACGCCGAGGTGGTCCTGCCCTGCCCGGCTTGAGGCTGGCCAGGGCGATACTGAGAGCCTTTATCTACGCAGTATTGCAGTACCTACGGCATTACGGCAGGCACCCGCGGACATGCTGGCGGGCGACGCGCGCAGGCCGGGGGCTCGGACGGGCCTCGCCGACCTTGGTTTCCCGTATGGCAGCACGCCGCCACAGCCGACGAGCGGGAGGGTGGCATTTGACGCGCTGGGCGCGCCAGATGGTCAAGCGTGACCTGTACCGGCTCGGACCGGATGGCGGTCTTCCCGGCCGGGGCCACGTCCGGGCGGCCCGCGCCTTGGCGGCCGCTGCCTGGCACCCCGGACCGCGGGGACGTACGGTTCATGCGCGCGATTCGTCATGCGCGCGATACGGCCGCTACGCCTGCCGTGACTGCCTGCCCGCCGTGCCGGCCGGGCAACAGCGCCGGGTGCGTGCCCGAGGGCAACGGCCTAAGCCGCAACGCGCGGACCGCCTTCGACGGCCGGTCGGGCATCGGCGCACTTGTCACGTGCGGCTCTTCGGCGCCTGGCATGTGGTCGCGAGGCCGCCGAGGTTGGTGGCAACTGTCGCCAGAACCCACCGCCTGACCGCCGAGGCCACGGACCGCTCGCCACCGCGCCACGAACCACCGTTTCCCACAGGGCGCGGACATGGTGCATTTTTCGTGCCGCGCCTGGCCAGGTTACACACAGCCTGTGGACAGCTATGTGGAGTAGATCACAGAAGTGTAAACATGCTAAGCGTGACCCTAGGCGGAATGGCCCTGTGCCGACGCGGCAGCGAACCCCGGTCCGGGATCGGTACGGGTCCGCGGCGCAGCCAGATGGGACGGCGCTGCCTGCTACCGGCTGCTGCGCCCGGGGCGTCCATGCAGCTGTGCCCGAGGACCCTGAGGCGGCCGACCCGCTGGCCCTCATGCTGCTCACCGACGCCCGGCGCCCTGCTCGCAGCGGTGCCGATGGCGACCTGATCCCCCTCGCCGAGCAGAACCGCACCTGTGGCGTGCGGATTGGGGTATTACGCATGATCATCGGGCCGGGAGCCGCGGCCGCTGCTGCTGCTCGCGGCGGGCGAGCGACTCGGTGCCGGTGCGGGACGCATGGCGATCGACGTGGGCTGCGGTGAGGGCACCGATGCGCCTTCCCGGCTCGCGGCTGGTCGGTCATGGCCGTGGACGTCGAGTCGGCCGGGCTGGCCTTTCTCAGCGCGGATCCCAGCGACCGCCGTGTAGCGGATCCGCATCGTATGCGCGTCGTTCATCGAGGTGGATCGCGCTCCATCCGCCTGTGGTCCACTGCGCCTGGGATGCCGAAGCCTGGGCGTGCAACGCGCGGCCCGCCACACACTCAATCGACCCGCGGACCGGGCGATTGCCGATGAGCGCGCCTTCTCCAGCCTGCGCAGCGCGCCCGGTGATCTCGATGCGCGGGGTCGACGGATTACTCACATTCAGCACCGTCATCGCGCCTGCGGCAGTCGGCCCGGAGGCTGCACGCGGGCGAATCGCCACCTGACGGGGCGGGGGGCCTGGCTTGCACAGGCTCTGCTCCAATGGGGGCATGTGCACGACCGTCCTCAGCATCGCGCCGGGAGCCCCGGTGCTGCTGGCAGGAGTCCGCGACGAGATTGTTGACCGTGCCTGGCAGTCTCCGGGACGGTACTGGCCGCACTATCCCGGGCTGACCGGGGGCCGGGACCTGCTGGCCGGCGGGACGTGGCTGGCCGTAGCGCCGGCTGCGCGGCGCGTGGCCTGCGTGCTCAACGGTCGAGGCCAGATGGCGCCTGCTGGATCGCGGCGGTCACGGGGCGTGCTGCCCCTTCAGGTCGCCGCCGACGGGAAGCTGGGGCGTGCCGGGCTTGAGGATTTCGATCCGTTTCATCTGCTGAGCGCGGAGCCGGGGATGGCTGCCCTGTGGAGCTGGGATGGTGAGCGCCTCACTGAGCGGGAGCTGACGCCTGGCCTGCACATCGTGGTGAACAGTGGCCTTGACAGTGATCTACGGGCCGACGATGCGCAGGGATCCGGCTATCCGGGATGGCAGGCAGGCCGGGGGGTCACTGGCAGTGTTCAGGAGCTGGCCCGCATTGCTCACTTCGCACCGCAACTTCGTGCCGCGGTGCGCCCGGTCCCGCGGCCCGGCAGTCCGGTTCCGCAGGCCTGGGGAGCCTGGCTGTCCCTGATGAACGGCGATGGCATCCGCCCGGATGATCCGCGAGCGCTGATCGTGCGGCGCGACCTCGGCGGTGGACGGATCTGGGGAACGACGTCGGTATCGCTGGTTGCCCTGTCACCGGACGGGTTGCGGTATGACTTCACCGGCACGCCAGGCGACCTGGCCGCGTGGCACCCGGTGCCCGTGGGGACGCCGGCGTGACCTGCGACGCTTGATGAGCGCCGCGGGGGCGGACGCCGGATGGGTTGCTGGACCCGGCGCCGTCAGCTCCCCGATTCCGTGATGGACGGCCAGGCGCGTCACCTAGCAGGAAAGCAGCAGCGCGAGGATCGGCAAATCTAACTACCAATGTCCTGCAGAACGACCAGGACGTCGCTGGTGCGAGCGGGCAGCGAAGCGGCTCGGCCGCGAGCGCACCGCCGACGCCGATGTTCCGAGTTCGCAGCCAGCACGAACCGGGATGAGAGAGGGCCGACCGGGAGCCCGTCGATGGTCACCAATCTCGACTTCCGCGGATTCCCGGCGCGGTGCAGCGTGACGGACCGCCGGCGCGGCGGCGACCCGACCATCGGCCCGCGCCTGGCGGCGCTCCTGCGGGTTGCCGGGTTCGAGGACGTCCGCGAGGACACTGTGCCTAGTCCGATGACCACGGCCGGCCAGAAACTGTTCCTGGTGGAGCTGCTTGACGGCATGCGCGAGGCGATGCTCGAGGCGGGCGTGACGACCGTAGAGCGGGTGTCGAGCGCGCAGCTACCAACCCCGAGACGGTTTTCTACCAGTGGAGCACGGGCCATCCACCAAGCGCTGGTCTCGGAGCTTGAGGAGGTCACCCGATGCCGTCAATCGCAGGCGGGATGGACATCCACCGGAAGCAGGTCACGTTCGATTACCTGGACGTGGTGACGGGGGAGGTGAAGTGCGGGCAGATCGCCCCGGCTGACCGGGGGCATCTGCGGGCCTGGCTGCAGCGGTTCGCCGGGGTGAGCGGGGTGGCGTTCGCCGTTGAGGCGCGCACCGGGTGGCGTTATGTGACCGGGGAGCTGGCAGCTGCCGGGGCCGGGGCGCATCTGGCCGAGCCGGCTGATGCCGCGGCGGCGGGGACGCAAGAGCCGGGCCAGGACCGACAAAGCCGACTCGAGGCTGATGCGGGATCCGCCGGCGGGGGCCGGCTGCCGGAGTGCTGGATCCCGCCGGCGCAGATCCTCGAGCACCGGGTGCTGCCGGAGACCTATCATGACCTGCGGCGGGAGCACACCGGCCCCGGGAATGGGTGCAGCGCGTCCACGCGGTCCTGTTCACCAGGCGGCGCCGGTGTTTCATGGCCTGGCCAAGGCGGACGGGCCGGCGCAGCTGGCCGGGCTGGCCCGCGCGCACCTGTCGCCGGCCGGGCAGCAGATCGCCCTGTGGCTGCGGATGCTGGAGGTGACCGGAGGCGAGCTGGATGCCCTGCGCGCGCAGCTAGTCAGCGCCGCCGGGCAGCTGCGGGGCGCCAGGGTGCTGGCCGGGCAGCTGTACGGGGCCGGGCCGGTCACCGCGCTGGCATTGTGCTGCTGGCTGGGCGGTGCCGGGCTCCGGCAGTCAGGACCACTGCTAGTGGCCACACCGTTTGCGCGCCGGCCAGGACCCGCTCGGCCAGGCCGACTTGCCCGCCGCCCGTGATCAGCTCCGCGCCGAACCACACGAGCAAGCCGAGCAGCATCCCGGTGGCGCAGGCGGAAACAGCCGGCCGCAGTCCATATGGCACTGAAGGCTCCCGCCTTCGGCCCCAGACTGGCCAGACCGTCAGGGCTATGAAGCCGGCCGTCGCCCAGAACGTGTGCGGCAGCGAACCGCCGTGGGCAGGCTCGGGGTTCACCGCGACCAGGATGTTGGCCACACCGCCTGCCATCAGGATGAGCCTCCCAGCTGAGGCGGCCGGCCTTAACGCCAGCCCCGTCACGACATCGCAGGCTCCCGCTCCCAGGAGCGCGAGCGTCATCACCCACCTGTCGGCAGCGCCCTCCGCGGCGAGCGAGCTGATGGTCTTGGCTACCGCGTCGAAGGAGCCCGGCTGGAGCTCGGCAGCAACTGTCCACCCGCCGACCAGCAGCACGGGAGCCACAGCCGACGAGACCACGCCCCACCAGGGCACACCCCGCACGACTACCACCGTAGGCGAACGCCATCTCCAGCCCGCGACCGCCGGCCGGGCCCACGCCGCCGCGGCCTTGCTAGTCGACGTGCTCGGCCGTGACTGGATGCAGACCGCCCTGACTGCCCCATCGTCCCCATCGGGCCTGGGGACAGCGGGCTCCGCTGTATGAACCCGGCGAGGCGATCGATGTGACCGCCCGGATAAAGCGCAGGCAGGCCGTCCAGGGCTTGATCAACGAGTACCGGAGAGTGGCCTAGATGTCATGTAAAACACCAGGTCAGAGCTAGCGCACGAGTTTTGGCACGGCACAGGCAAGTCCCGGCAGCCACTGCGCTCCTTCTCCACCTGCCGCGCGCCCGCGGATGCGGGCAGCCGCACGGCCATGTCGCCGCCCAGCCGGTAGATGGCGTTGTCGGTCCCGGCGGAGCGGACCGGCTCGACGGGAAGGCCCGCCCACTGCGGAAACTGCGCGGCGAGCAGCCGGCCCACGAGAGATACGTCAATGTCCGCCTCGTCGGCGTGCATCTTGCCAGCGGACATGCGCCCTCCCTGGCCTGGTGAAAAGGCAGTGTGACACCGGCGGCGCGAATGGTCTTCCGCCCGGCGCTGCGGCGGTCACCGGCAACGTCTCTGGGCAGTCTCGCACGCCGCCGACGCTCTGCGGGATTCCTCACCGGGCGGGGGGCTTACGGGACACCCTCACTCGGGTGACGCCTGTGACCTGCGGCGTTCCCGTAAGGGTTCCTTCTGGGGGACGCCGGATCACGGCCAGATGGAAGGATCGGTCGCGCTGGAGGAGGCAGCCCCTTTGTTCGAGCCGCAAACACCTCACGGTCTAGGTGCTGTGGGACGTGGGCTACGGCAGGAGTGCATCGGGGGGAGGGCCACGATGCCGCTGGCATCGAGTTCGCGGAGTTTGGCGAGATGGGTCCAGAAGGCATGTGCGGGGACGACGAGATGGACGGCGACGAGGTCTTCCCGGCCGGCCAGTGGAAGCACGGTTGGGGCCGCGAGGCCGGTGAAGATCGTGGTGAGATCATCGATACGGTCCGGCGGCAGGTGAAGCATGGCGTACCGCTGGTCGCGAGCCGCTAGCACGGCGCCGATGCGGAGGGTCAGATCAGCGAGAGCGTCGCTTTGGTGGTGCACGAACAACGCTTCACAGCTAGCGATCACGCCCAGGACCCGTAGCTGGTTCTGGGCCAGGCTCGATCCGGTCTCTCGAAGATCAACGATGGCTTCCGCGAGTCCGGCGGCGCAGACGCCTTCGAGGGCTCCGCCCATCGGGACGACGGTAACCTCCACGTTGGTCTCGGAGAACCAGCGGCCGGTGGCCTTGGGCAGGTGCGTAGCGACCGTGGCGCCGGTGAGATCCTCGAGCCGGCTCCTGCCGTCGTTGTCACGGGAGGCAACGATCAAGTCCGAGCGGGCGGCGCCCAGCGGCATGGCTTCGAGATGTTCCAGGCTCTCCTCGAGGACGATGTCGGTCGAGATGAACGCGCCAGTAATTCGGCCGGTGGCCAGCCACGCTCCGGCGTCTCGTGGCCGCATCTCAATGAAGTCAATTCCCGGCAAGGTCGCCCGTGATCCTCCCGTGATCCGGCGCCGTGAAAGGCAGACGCCGGAAAACCGGCGTGTTCGAGGAGATCGAGGGCGCCGTCGCGGAGGCGGCCACGTGATGGCAGGGCCACTCGGATTGTCATCGTCGTTGCTCCAGCACCGAGAGTACGTCGTCCAAGCGCACATCGACCGATACCAGGCCAGCCAAGAGGTGGTACACAAGATCTGCAGCCTCGGCGGCCACCGCTTCGGGATTCACGGAGCCCCGGCCGAATTCGAGGCAGACCTCGAACGATTCCTCCATGATCTTGCGCATCAACCGCTCATGATCTGAGAAGAGCTCCGCCGAGTAGGAGCCCTCAGGGCGGGTCTCCCGCCGAGAGAGAAGGGTCTGCTCAAGCTCGTGAAGCGTGTCCGACATCCGACAAGTCTTACCGGACGGCACGCGGACGTCGCGACGACTTCTGACATCGCCTTCGCAGAACCGGGAGAAGCGTCGCCCACCGCCCGGTGCGTCGGACAACTCTGCCCAGGTCGTCCCGAACTTCCTGATCTGGGCGGCTGCTGGCTAGTCGGCCAGCAGACCTCGTACCCGTACAAATCTGGAGTTATGTCTCTCGCGAGCGGTGAGCTCATCACCGGTTTGCTCACCTTCCGTAGCGGACAGCGTTATGCGCCCGATGGGATGCTGAGACGTCGACGAGCAGCTGGGGGGCGGCTCCCGGACCGGCAGCCGAGCTGGGGAGCAGGGCGGCTATCAGCGCTGCCGCTGGCGCACTAGGCAGACCCGGCAGGGGCTCGGCCGCTGCCAGGCCCGCTGCGCCGGGCTATGCCCCTGGGCACCGACCGCAGCCGGGCCGTCTTGCGGGTTCTGCCCGCGCACCTGCGCAGACCGGCCGGCCTGAGTGTTCGACCGTACAATCTGTCTGGGTCGATGTTTGGCGAAAAACTCCACCCGCATCCGGCGGAAAGCGAGCGATCTCATGCCTCTGGTCCGCATCGAGCTGGCCGCCACCAGGCCGGCTGCCATCCGGCGCGCCATCGCCAGCCCGGTCAAGATCGGCGTCCGGTTCGAGGATGTGCTTTTCACGCTCACCCGTGTTGCGGGGTCGCGGTGAGCCACGCGCCGGGGTCGGACGCGGTCACGCTGGATCCGCAGGGCGTATTCCGCAGAATCCCGCTCAAGCCCCATCAGCTCACCGCCGACGTTACGCCGGTCGAGGAGTGCTTCGTGCTTGCCCACCTCGGAATCGCGCGTCTTGACCCGGAGCGCTGGAGGCTGAGCATCGGCGGACTGGTCCGCGAGAAGCGGGTGCTGTCGCTGCGGGACGTGCTGGAGCAGCCCAAGCGGGAGATCGCGTGCTTTTTCGAGTGCGCGGGCAACCCGCTTGAGCCAACGGTCGCGCAGCGGCGCATCGTAAACGTCGTGTGGGGCGGCGTCTCGGTCCGCGACGTACTCGCCTCGGCCGGTGTCAATCCGGCGGCCCGGTACCTGTGGTCCTACGGCGCAGACAAAGGGGCATTCGCTGACACCCGCAGCGACGCCTATGCCAAGGATCTCCCGCTTGAGAGGGCGGCGGCGGGCGACGTCCTGCTCGCTTACGAGCTCAATGGCCGGCCGCTGTCAGCGCTTCAGGGCTTCCCGCTGCGCCTTGTGGTGCCGGGCTGGTATGGCACCAACAACGTCAAGTGGCTCACTCGCCTGCAACTCGCGGCGCGGCGCTGGTCAGGCCCGTTCACGACACGCTTTTATGCCGACCCGGTGCCTGGCAAGCCGGAAGTGACTCGCCCCGTCTGGGAGGTAGCCCCGGAGTCGGTGATCGTCTGGCCCGCCCCGGGCGCCGAGCTCAGGGCCGACGCCGAAGTCGAGGTGTGGGGTCGGGCGTGGGGTTCGGCGGAGATCGTCGGCGTTGAGGTCAGCATCGACGCGGGAGCGACCTGGCGCGACGCCGCCATCGGGAAGCGTCACGAGTGGTCGTGGCAGCGCTTCAGGCTCCGGTGGCGTCCCGGCACGCCGGGCGCGACCACGCTGCTGGCGCGCGCGACTGACTCCGCAGGGGCGACCCAGCCTATGAGCGGAGCGCGCAACGCCGTCCAGTCCGTCGAGGTGACGGTTACGCCGTCTGCCGCGGCCCGTTCGAGCGCCGGGGCCGAAGATGTGCTCCGCTCTGGAATCCCGGATTGAGGAGGCTCCCGTGAGTCAGCACCCAGGTGACGAGTTTCCGCGCTATCGCGTTGCCGCCGTGCAGGCGGCGCCGGTATTTCTCGACCGGGAGGCGACGCTCGACAAGCTGGGTGGCCTGGTAGCGGAGGCCGCGCGCGGCGGAGCGCGGCTCGTGGTTCTCGGCGAGTCGTTCGTACCCGCCTTTCCCGTCTGGAACAGCGTGCTGGCACCGATGGATCAGCACGCCTTCTTCCGGCGCCTGTATGAGAACGCGCTGCTCGTACCGGGCCCGCAGACCGAACGCATCGCCGCGCTCGCCCGCCGCCATAGCGTGTTCCTCTCGGTCGGGGTGACCGAGCGCAGCCCGATCAGCATGGGCGGCCTGTACAACACCAACCTGCTCTTCAATCCGGACGGCGAGCTCATCAATCGCCATCGCAAGCTCGTGCCCACCTGGGCGGAGAAGCTCACCTGGGCCGGCGGCGACGCCAGCCAGCTGCGCCCGGTCGAGACCCAGCTCGGGCGCCTCGGCGTGCTGATATGCGGGGAGAACACCAACCCACTTGCGCGCTACGCCCTGCTCGCGCAGGGCGAGCAGCTCCACATCTCCACCTACCCGACGGCCTGGCCCTTCAAGGCGGCGGGCGAAACCGGCAACTACGACATTCGTCGCGCCATCGAGATCCGCGCCGCCGCGCACGCCTTCGAGGGCAAAGTGTTCAACGTCGTCGCCGCGCTCGTGCTCGACGAGAACGCCATCTCCCAGATCGCGCGGGGCGATGAGCGCGTCGAGGCCGCCCTGCGAGCGGCGCCCGCGCCGATCTCCCTCGTTGTCGATCCCAACGGAGAACCCTGCGGCTCAGCGCCCCCGTGCGGCGAAGGCATCGTCTTCGCCGATATCGACCTCAGCGCCTCCATCGAGGTCAAGCAGATCCACGACATCGTCGGCTACTACCAGCGCTGCGACGTCCTCTCGCTGCGCCTCGACCAGCGTCCGCAGGCTCCCATCGAGGTGGTTGGCGCACGCCCGCCACGCCAGCAATGAGGACGCGCCCGGCCCCGAGTTGCTCTCCCCCCGCGCCACTGGCGCCGGCCACGACGGGCGATGAGCCCAGCGATTCTGTCCGCCTCTCCCAAGACGCACTTCAGATAATCGGATGATCTGGGCGGTTGCCGCATTACGACCGGTCGACGACCGACCCGCTCCGAATCGATCTGCCGCCATGCGAGCGTTGAGCGCATCACCGCTCTGCTCACCCTGTGTATCGGACAGCGTAATCCGGCTCGATGGGCGGCTAGAACGTTCAAACGATCAGCGCGGGTTCGGACCGCGGAAAGGCAGTCGAACTGGGGGAGCAGTGTCAACGGCGCGGTCATTTCGGTTTCCCCACATCCGAGACAACACCCTCGTTGGCAAGGATGCCTGCCGACCGGGCCAGTCGCGCGAGCGCCGGATTCGCAACGTCGGCATCGTAGCCCGGCGGCCCGGTTCGGGTCCGCGCTCCGCGCTGTACAGAGGCATTCCGGGGGTCATCGGACGCACCTGCGGTGCCTGGCAGTGGAACCTGGGCCCGGCGACCGCAGGCACCTGCCAAGACCACTACGTCGCCCACCTGATCGACATCTCACGGCACGGGCGTGCCCACCCCCTGAGCGCATCGAGCTGAGGCGGACTCGCGGAGAGCGACTGCTGCGGCACTGTCGTCGAGGCGGGGGAACTCGCATGCGCCCTGTCCGCTCCGACGCGCGCGCGGGTGCTACCAGTCCGCTCAGCTGGCGACAAGCGCCTCGGCGTGAGAGACCTGGCGGGTGGCTTGGCGAGGGCGCCCCGCCGGGCCAGGAGGCCTGGGGGGAGGGCCTAGCCCGGCGGGGCGCGCTCTCGGGCGCATCCCGCGCTGGCCTCAACGGCGTGGCGCGGGGAGGAGCCACCTCAAGCATCACCCGTGAGCCTGACCATTTGCTGTACATTACCTGCAGATAGCCTGGATGATAAGTGAAGGCATTACTCCAGACTGCGGACCGCGGCAGTGCGCCGGCGCGGAAGCATCGCGGCAGCTCGCCGCTAAGGCTCGCTGGCGCGTACGTGGTGAACTACCGGATCACCAGCGAAGGCGCCGCGGCGGCCTTAGTCGTGACCTGCCTGCTGCCAGTCGGCGCCATCGCGCTCGGCTTCTCGTGCTCAGCGAACTGGTCGCCCCGACGCGCGCACCCTCGTCTGACCTGGCGTTGCGTACTCAGATCAGCAGATATGCCGGCGCTCATCGGTGCTCTTCGCCGGAGCGCGGCACCTGATCAAGGGCCTACCCGGAGCGCATCGAAGCGTCCGCCGAGCTCATCCACCTAATCCGAAGGTGTGCCCGCACAGAACGATGTACGCGCTGGTGGAAGTAGCAGAGGCAGGCGCGCGCCGAGTTGGCGGTATGGCGTTTCGGACCAGCCTGCGGCGGGTTGGGCCAGCCCCGTCACCCGGCGTCACGCTCCGCTGGCACCCGGATCGCTCCCTACTTCCTCGTTGTGCGCGCACGAAAGCCCTGACGACCATTTCTAATCAGACAGGCATGAATCCAGCCCGGCCGCGCCGCACCTGAGAGCAGCAGGGCGGACCACAAGCGAACGCCCTGTTCTGCCGCGTGACGGTCGCCGGAATGTCACCCGCCAGCGGGATGGGACCATCGGCCTCCCTGCCGAATCAGCACGTTGCGCGGACCGTTGCCCGACCACCTGACGAGCACCACGACAGGCTGGCCGTGCTCCTGGTAGGTGCGGCCGATCATGCCCACCGATGCGCCGCGCTCCTCGCGGTCAGCCTGCTCCAGGGCTGGTCCCGTAACGAAGGCCGTAAGGCCGGGCGCTTCCGCAGCTTTAGCGGGAGCTGCCGCTGGTGAGGCGGTGAGCTGGGTGGCGATGGCGGTCTCGTCCAGCTCGCCGTTCTCGGCGGCGCGGACGAGCTGGAGGGCCTGCTCCGGGGTGGCTGGGACGGTGATGCCGTTCAGCCCGGGCACCGTGCAGGCGGCGAGCCAGGCGAAGAGGTCGTTGCGGGCCCGGAGCGGGTGCAGGCGGGCGATGGCGTGCAGCGGCGCGGCGGCCGCATCGACCGGATCGGAGTGGACGGGCTGGCCGAGCAACTCAGCTTTGTGCCGTTCCTGGGCGGCTACCAGGGCCGAGTAGTCGCGGACCGCGGGGTCGCCTTCGATTCCCTCGGCGAGCCGCAGCAGGGTCCTGATCGCCAGGTACCGTACTCAGGCAACCGCTCGGGCTATGAAAACGTCCCGAAGTTCATGATGGTCCGCGGCGCGACCTCCGGGCCGGGGCTGCGTGACAGGGGCCGAACTGGCGGAGCAGGGTGGTGAACAGCGCTGCCGACTCGGTTTCCCCGATCTGAGATAACACCCTCTTTGGCGAGGGGGCCGTATGGCCGGTCAGGCGCGGAAGCGCCGGGATAGCGACGTCGGCATGGCAGCCCGGTTGTCGCGGCCGCCGGCGTCCGGGTCCGCGCGGGCCGAGGCGCTCCGCTTGACAAACCAATCAGGCGCTAGATATACTTAGCAAAGACGCCAAG
>ODAK010002000.1_pt1 | contig 21648 bp, 8 predicted proteins | sample 1539591 | NCBI WGS metagenome assembly ODAK01 (sample SAMEA3539303, study PRJEB22396) | soil metagenome | biome: tundra; feature: field; material: soil | place: USA | collected 2010-05 | depth 0.15 m | reverse complement strand
CCCCGCCGCTCAACAACAGCTATACGAATGTGATGGTGCAGGCCGCCAACTACAATGGAACCGCCACAAGTTCGGCGAGCCTTACGGTACTGGACCCGCCGCCGGTGACCAATATGGTGCCGGTGGCGGTGAGCGGTTTTAATCGGGACGTTGTTGTGGAGAATAGCGCCGCCGGCCCGCCTTACACCAACTCCGCCCAGGAGTTCAACGCCGGCGAGGGCACCGCGTTTTACCAAAACGGCCTGCCCGGCAAGAGCTATGGCTTGCCAGCCTCAGGGCTGTTCACCAGTGCTCTCGGCGATGGCACCGTCTTCCAGCTTCAGCCTTACACGGCCAAAGAACGCCCTAGTATTGAGTCCCGATACGGGACTGACCAGCGGGACGCTCACCTTGACGACCCCGACGACCTACAGCCGCATTGCTGTCATTGCCAACTCTGGGAACGGCAACAGCGTGGACGCAGCCAATCTGACGCTACACTTCAATGACGGCAGCACAGTCGTCACGACTTACATCGCGCCGGATTGGTTCTTCAACACGACCAACGTCGCGCTGAAAGGCTTCGAGCGCATCAACTTGACCACCGGCGCCACCACCGGGGCGCCCAACGATCCGCGGTTCTACCAGACGACGATCAACCTGTACGCCTTGCTGGGCGCCAGCAACCGCCCACTGTCCAGCCTTACCTTCGCCAAGCCAGCGGCAAATTCCACCGCCATCTATGCGCTCAGCGGCCTACCGACTTCGGCCGTCGTGCTGCCGGGGGTAACCACGGCGCCGGCGTCGAACGTGCTGGCCACCAGCGCCACGTTGGGGGGACAGGTTGTTTCTATCGGGAATGAACCGCCGCTGGTGACAATCTACTACGGAACGGCAGATGGCGGGACCAACGCGGGTGGATGGTCGAGCAGCTTGTCCCTCGGCTATCAGACTGGCGCGTTCGGTGCCTCCTTCGGTGGGCTCTTGCCGGGCGCGACCTACTATTTCACCGCCAGCGCCGCCAACGCGGCGGGCACCTCATGGGCGGCGTCCTCCCGCACATTCACGATGCACATCCCCACACTCCCAGTCGTGACCAATCTTCCGGCGAATAGCGTCACCGCCAACATCGCCACGCTCAACGGGGCAGTCCTTTCCACAGGCAACGACGTGCCGCTCGTGACGCTTTATTTCGGGCCGACCGACGGGGGCGTCAACCCAACAGCGTGGGTAAGCAGCATCGCGCTGGGACCGCAGGCCGGCGGATTCGCCCGAACAGTCTTCGGCCTGTCCTCAAATACGACCTACTTTTTCGCGGCCCAAGCCGTCAACGGCGCAGGCACCGTCTGGGCGGTGCCGTCGCAAAGCTTCACCACGGCGGCTGTGAACCCGCCGCCGTCCGCCGTCCTCACCCATCACAACGATAACGCGCGCACGGGAGAGAATCTCAATGAGTTCATCCTCAATGTGAATAACGTCAACTCGAAGCAATTCGGCCTGGTCTATACGCGCGCGGTGGACGACCAGATCTACGCGCAACCGCTCCTGGTCACTAATGTCAGCGTGCCTGGGCGCGGAGTTCACAACCTTGTCGTCGTTGCTACCGTCAACGACTCAGTTTATGCCTTTGACGCCGACGACCCGAACATGACTGCCCCGTACTGGCAGGCCAGTTTCCTCGGACCGAATATCGTTCCCCCACGCAACAGCGACATGACCGGCGCTTGCGGGGGCAACTACATGGATTTCAACGGTCAGTTCGGTATTGTCGGCACGCCGGTGATTGATCCGGCCACGGGAACCCTTTACCTGGTGGCGAGGACGAAGGAAAATGGCACGAACTTCGTCCAGCGGCTGCACGCGCTGGACGTCACCACAGGCGCGGAGCGCCCCAACAGTCCCACGATTATCACGGCGACGTATCCCGGCACCGGCTCCGGCAGTTCGGGCGGGTTTATCACCTTCGACCCGCAGCGACAAAACCAACGTCCGGGGCTGGCGTTGGTGAACGGGGTGGTCTATATCGGCTGGGCCTCGCACTGCGATTGGGGTCCGTATCACGGATGGCTGTTGGGCTATGATGCGAGCACGTTGCAGCGGGTTGTGGTTTACATCGACACTCCCACCGGCGTGGATGGCGGCATCTGGATGAGCGGCCAGGCGCCGTCTGCGGACGTCAGCGGCAACCTTTACATCTCGATTGGCAACGGCACGGTTGGGACCTCCGGGAATCCGCGGGACACTCTGAACCGCGGCGAGAGCTTCCTGAAGCTTACGCGCAACGGGACCAATTTTACCATCGCAAGCTGGTTCACGCCTTACAACTATCCAGCGCTCGAGAGCGGCGACATTGATCTCGGCTCCGCGGGCATGCTGCTGATTCCCGGCACCACCCTCGCGTTCTCTGGCGGCAAAGAAGGGGTCGTTTACCTGGTTAACCGGGACAATATGGGCGGTTTGAGCGGGTCAAGCACGGCGGATACCAACGTGGTCCAGACCTTCGAGGTGAGCACCGATGAAATCCATGGCGGACCGATCTGGTGGGACGGCCCGGACGGTTCTTACGGCTACATCTGGCCGGCCTCGGTCAATCTCCAGCAATACAAATTTGATAAGACGAACGGCCTGTTCCTGCTGCCGGCATACGCGCTAAGCCCGACCGCCGCTCCAAATGGGCAACCGGGCGGTATCCTTGCCCTCTCAGCCAACGGCACGAATGCGGGCAGCGGGATCGTCTGGGCGTACCACCAACTGGTCGGTGATGCCAACCAGAGCGTCCAACCGGGTATTTTGCATGCCTATAGCGCCCAGAACATCTCCACCGAGCTTTGGAACTCGGAGCAGGTCAGCACGCGGGATTCGGTTGGCCTCTATGGCAAGTTCGTCCCGCCTACGGTGGCCAACGGCAAAGTTTACCTGGCGACCTTCTCCAACCACTTGAACGTCTATGGCCTGCTGCCGCGCCCGCAACTGACCATTAGTCTCTCCGGCGGCAACGCCATTCTGACATGGCCCGTCGTCCCCTTCGTCGCCTACACGCTCCAGGCCAACACCAACCTGCCTTCGACCAATTGGTTCAACCCCAACCTCTCCGTGACGGTAAGCAACGGGGTAAATTAGGTGGCCATCCCCGCGACCGGAGCGGCTACCTTCTATCGACTGAACCAATAATGCTGTTCACCAAGGCGTGCGGCTGTCTTTGAGATACTGCGCATGGCCGTCCAATAGCGCCCGATTGCGTCCACCGGGGTGGACCGTCCGCCCCCGTAGTTCCGGCGCCACGCTCGGCACGGTGCTCGGGAAATACGGATCCACCGCCAATTCCACGTCGCAAGGCCCAGTCACCAAGCCGACCGTAGAATCGTTTGCCGCTTGCAGGTCCCTCACGGCTTGGGCCGCGGTCTTGCCCCAAAAATCTTCCAGGCCCACAGGATCGTCTGGACGATCAAAGCGCCAGAGCCAATACCGGGTCACCGGCGCATTGGAACTTGTCGAAATGGCCTGAACGGTCTCGATAGCGCTGCCGGCTGGGGTGGTGGCCGCCACCGGGCAAGCCCAAATGGAATCGTTGCCGGTGTCGTCATGCAGCGTCACCGCAGCCCATCCGGCGCGCGGATCGGACGGCGGCCAACTCGTCCAGGGGGGGTAGCCTAAGCTGTTCTTGAGGTCGCGCTGGTCGGCGAAACGATCCTGGAAATCACCCAGGTAAATGGCGAACGCGGTGCCGGTCTGCTTGAGGTTTGAAAGGCAAGCGACTCGCTGGGAACGCTGTTTGGCGCAGGCCAGCGCGGGCAGCAACAAAGCGGCCAGGATGGCAATGATGGCGATGACAACCAGCAGTTCGATGAGGGTGAAGGCCCCCCGCGAGCGCCCCAAGATGCCCTTCAGACTTGCCGGGGAAACCTGCATAATCGCACTCTTATCCGAGTCATAAGGACATATAGGCCATCTTGGGATTTCCGCAACCACGGCGGGCCACCAGCATCGCAGCGTTCAAGTCAGCATGCCGTGGACCTCGGCCTGATCAATGGCGACCGGGAGCGCCATATGCGCAGGCCCAAAGCGACGTGGTTCTGGTTATCAATCCTTTCCCAGCATTCGCCACTGTCTCCTCAAACAAACCCCCTTCCCCCAATCCCTGAATTTTGGTATCCACGACGCAGCGACATGGAACACGATCAACACTATTGCGTTGCAGACTTTAGTTGGGGCATTGCGGACGCCGTTTGTCCATGCGGCGCGGGCAAGCTGATTGACGGTATATGAGCACCCGCCGCTGTCTCGTCGCCGGACTCGTCTGGTTCGTCTGTAATTTCCTCGAACCGCTCTCGGCGGAAGCCGCGGCGCCTTCCTGCGACGGGGCGGAGATTTCGCTGACGCCTGATTGCCAGTTCTTCCTGGGCAGCGCCCGGTTTCTGAGCGGCGGTGAAGCCGAATCGGGCAGCGCTTTCCGCTGGCTCACCAACGGCGCCACCCAGGGCTCCGGCGCGGTCATGGAAGACTTGCTGTTGCATTTCGACGATGACGTCACTGGAGCAAACGGGGAGGCACCCTCGACGGCCCAGAACATTGCGTACGGCACAGGCAAATGGGGATCGGCTCTGAGCCTGGCCTCGCAAGGCCGGCTGCAGTTTGCCGTCACCAACAACCTTCATCTGAACGAAGGCACGATTGAACTCTGGGTCGCTCTGCGCGCCGACGGCACCAACCAGGTTTACCGATCCCAGGACCATATCCTCTTCTACTATCGCGCGCCCAACGGCGACAACATTCAAGTGGCCCAGAGCGGGAGCAGCGGCATCCTTTACGCCGGCGGCACCGTCTCCAATCAATGGGAAAGCGCCTACGGCGACACGGGGAACATGCTGGCGTGGAAAGCCGGCGAATGGCATCACCTAGCGTTCACGTTTTCGGCCAGCGGCAATTCCATGCGCTTCTACGTGGATGGCGCGCTGGCCGCGCAAAATAACGAAGGCCATTACTGGCCGCCCGCCGCCGGGGCCAGCGTCTTCGCCGTCGGTGGAGCGACTTGGGGGAACACCGCGAATTACCTGCTGGACGAGATGCGGATTTCCGGCCGTGTGGCGGATGCGGTCGAACTGGCGGCGCGCTCGCGCAGGACCACCGCGCCGAAACCAAACGAAATCTGGCTGGCGGCTTCGAATGTACCGCCCGGGAGGCAATTGGTTTTCGAATTCACACCCGCCACACCAAGCCAGACGGGCGCCGTCTGCCAAAGCTCATCGCTGGCCTGGAATGGCATTCCCATTACCAATGCCGTGCCGCCCAGCACGCTTCTGCCGACGGGGGCCACCAATCTCGCGCTGCTGGTCGAGACTGCGGAGAACACTTCCTGCGCCTACGCCATCGGACAGGCCCTGCCCTATGCCCAGATGACGCCATTTGCCTCTGGAGCCGGCACGCGGCAGCACCGAGTAACCGTCACCGGCATCAACCCCGATCCCGCGATTGTAAACGACGTCTATATTCGCTGTGGCGCGAATCCCGGTTACGTCCTTCATCTCCAGTACCGGGCCATCGCCGAGTGCAATCCGCCATTTCCGCGCAAGGGCAACTTGTGGGGCTGGGGTGCGTGGATTGGCAAGGGGCTGCCGTGTATGTCCAAAGTCGATCTTTGGCTCGGCGCCTCGCCGCACCCGGACCAGGTGCTCGCGTTGCGCCGGCTCAACCCGCACCTGCGCGTGCTCACTTCCATCAACGCGGTGGAGAACGGGGGCGTTCCCGACGATTACTACCTGAAAGATGTAAAGGGCAACAAGATCGAGGTTTGGCCGGGTGCGTTCAGGCTGAATCTCACAAAACCTTGGGTTGCCGACTACCAGGCCCGCTACGCCTATCAAACCGTGCTCGACACCGGGTTGATGGCGGACGGCGTATTCTTCGACAACGTCATGACAACCCAGTCCTGGCAGAACCATGACATCTATGGCAACCCAGTGCAGATCGATGCCGACGGCGACGGCGTGGCCGACGACCCGGCGGTGCTGGATGCGGCATGGAAGGCGGGCGTTTTTCGTGAACTCCAAACCTTCCGGCAACTGATGCCCAATGCGATTGTATCCGGCCACTCGATTGATATTTACGAACCCGGGATCTCCACACTGTTCAACGGACTCAGCATCGGTTTCTGGACCTCCGACGTGCTCGAAGGCCGGATGAGCTTCACCACGCTGCTCACGCGTTACAACGATTGGCTGAGCCGCGCGGTTTCGCCCACCGCCACCATGATCGAGTCTTCGCCCATGGCGCAGATTTCCTATGGATACGATTACTCTCCGGGGCAGCACATCCCCGCATCAACGCTCGAGTTCGCGCGCACGTACTACCCGTATGTCCGGTTCGGGCTGGGGCTGACGTTGCTCAACGACGGGTATTTCGCGCACGAGTTCGGTGATACCTGGCACGGCAACGACTGGTGGTATGATGAGCTGGATTTCAACCTCGGCTACCCGCTGGGCCCGGCGCAGCGTGTAGATCTCGGCATCCCCGGCGGCACGAACCTCGTCGTCAACCCCGGATTTGAATCCGCCATCGCCAGCCCGTGGGGTTTCTGGGCCGCCTCGGGTTGCGCTCTGACCATCACCCGGCAGACCACCAATGCCGCGGTTGGCAGCGACTGCGCGCGCCTCGATGTCGCTCAAACTGATGGCGCCGACTGGCAGGTCGAGTTCACGCAATACAATCGCTCGCTGGTGCAGAGCAAAACCTACGATCTAACCTTTTGGGCCAGGGCCAGCGCCCCCCGTTTCATCACAGTCAACTCGCAGAAAGCCAGCCCGGACTGGCGCAACTACGGCCTGCTCCAGCGGCTTGCGATCAGCAGCGATTGGCAGCAATACACCGTCACTTTTAGTGCCAACGAAACCGTTTCCGATGCCCGGTTGCAGTTCCTGGTGGGCGAGACGAACGGGACCGTGTGGCTCGACGATGTCGTGCTCAAGCAAAGTCCGCCGCAGGTTTTCCGGCGCGATTTTAATCGCGGCGTGATGCTGCTGAACGCCTCGCGCCAAGCCGTTGAGGTGAACGTCGAGCCAGGCTTTCACCGTCTGACCGGCACGCAGGCGCCGATGTGCGAAATGATCCTGGACGACCAGGGACCCGGTTTTGGGACGACCGGCACCTGGACCAACCAAACCTACGATAGCGGGAATTGGAAGGCGAGAGGGCCGTTTTATCACAGTTGGGCGGGGTCGCTGCATGAATCGCTGGGCACCGCCGGCGAGGCGCGATGGCAACTGCCGCTTGCGGCCGACGATACCTACACGATCTCCGCCTGGTGGCCCGCCGCACCCCAGGCAAGCAACTGGACCAGCCAGGCGACCTTCGAGGTCATCACGAACGGGATCGTCATCGCCTCCACCAACCTCGATCAGCGGAGCGGGGGCGACCAGTGGCATGACATAGCGGTCGTCCCGCTCTTGGCGACCAACGCCGTGCAAGTGAGGCTCACCGCAGCCAGCGGGACCTGTGTGGCTGACGCGCTGCTGATCCGCTCCCAGTCGCGCTACAACAATGGCCAGCCTGTGAGCACCGTGCGGCTGCAGCCGATGGACGCCATTATCTTGCAGCGCGACCAACCCGTGATTTCCCGGCCCCGCCTCGGAGCGGTGAGCGTTTCCTTAAGCCACGTCGTGCTCTCAGCTATAAACCTGACGCCGGGATTTTCCTGCACGTTGGAGCGCGGCGCGGATCTTGTCTTTGGCTGGCAAGCGATCCAGTCATTCTCGCCGCTCGGATTTTTCACGAACCTGCTGGACACTCTGCCTTCCAACGGTGGCGGGGCCTTTTATCGGCTACGAATCTACTGAGGACTTGCGGAATTGATCTGCACCGGGCCGGCGTGGCGGTAATGCGTGTTGCATAACCCGCGCGGCGGAGGCGCGGGATCACTGCTTCAGCGCGAGGTCCACGCAGATAATCTCCTTGTCATTCCGGGCATAAGCGTGACGGTTGGCAAACGCGGGATGCGACCATAACACTGGCCGTCCAGCGGCGCTGCCGGTCGGCTCGAGCAGGTGCGCGCGGCTGATCTCCTCGTAGCCGCGGGGGCCGAGCTTCGCGATGATCAAATCGCCCTTCTCGTTGAACAGGAAGAAACGATTTCCGTTCTTCACGATGAAGGCGTTGGCCCAGCGCACGGGTTCACCGGAGGTCGTGGCCTGGAAGGTTTCCCAAACGCGCTCGCCGGTATCCACCTTCAAGCAACGCAATTGTCCGTAACTGCAGACGCCGTAAATGAAGCCATCCTCAAGGAACGGCGTGCACATGACGGCGTTGAGGTGGGTCGTCTCCTTCTCATTGACCTTGAGTGTGCGCCAGGCGGTGGTTGCCGCGGGTTTGACGGAATCGAGTTGCAGCATCAGCGAGCCGCTATAAAAGGCGGTGAAGAAGAGGAAGTTGCCCAGCTTGCGCGGCGTGGCGAGGGTCATCCCGGCGCGGGACTTGAACGGCACCGACCAATAGACTTCCCCGGTTTCCGGGTTGAGCGAGTTAGCCGCTTCGGGATGCCAGAGGATAAGCTGCCGTTTGCCGCCCGCCTCGTAAATGATCGGCGAACTGTAGCCCGGTTCTTCGGCGCTCAATGCTCGCCAAGTCTCCTTGCCAGTGTCCTTGTCGAAGGCGACGGCCGTGCTGCCCGCTCCGCCGACCAGGCAAATCAGCCGGTTGCCATCGAGCAACGGGTGCCCGGCGAAGCCCCAGAGCGGCGCCTTGATGCCGAAGTCCTTCTTGAAGTCCCGCGACCAGAGAATCTTTCCATTCTCCGCGTCGAGGCAGAACAGATTCCCCTCGGCGCCAAGCGTATAGACTTTGCCTCCGCTGACCATCGGCGCAACGCGAGGTCCGGCGGGATAGCTGATCGTGTAGGGGCATTCGTATTCGTGTTTCCAAAGAAGCTGCCCATCGGCTTCGCTAAGGCAGAGCACGCGTTCGAAGCCACGGATCTGGCCGCGGTCGAATGGATCAGCAGGATTGCTCACGCCCGGGGCGAGCTGGCGGTCAGCGACATACACCCGGCCATTGGCTACGACCGGGCCGGCATAGCCCCCGCCGATGGCCGTGCGCCAGCGGACGGGCGGCCCATTGGTGGGGAACTTCTCGACGATGCCGGATTCGCGCCAGACGGAGTCACGCTCGGGGCCGAGCCACTGCGGCCAGTCGGCGGCGAACAGCGCGTTGCCGAAGAGAAGAGAAGCGCAGAGCGCGCGCCGTCCAAAACTCCAGATCATGTACATGGGACCAAACTACACGAAAACGGGGTGTTCGGCGATGTGAAAGCAAAGCAGAGCCAAGCTGAATTCCTCACGCTCCTTGCACTTCTATGCTCAGAATCTCCCCGGGTTCACATTCAGCAAGCACCTCGAAGGGCCGGCAGCATACTTCACAATCCGTCGTAAACCGTTGACTGGCGATACTCGTATCAATCACCAGCTCAAAGCTTTGGCCGCAATATGGGCATTGAATGGTTTCGCTGGCTTCCATGTTCAGTCGCGTCCCAGAAACCATTCACACGAAGCCCGGCAAATGCAACTGGTCGGTTGGGGCGCACTCCTACGGCAACGGAAACCGGTGAATATCAGCAGGGTCGAACCGAGAACTTGAAAACTCAATTGCCTGGCCCCGCTCCACGGTTCGATACGAGTGGGCGATGCTGATCCGGATTACCGCCAAGTCTCCGGTCCGCAGCTCCACGAACGCGCACGCTTGGGAATCAATGTCGGCCACGCTGAGCAAGACCTCGCCCCGAATCACGTAAACCAGTTCTTCTTTGACTTTGTGGTAATGATTGCCGCGGACCTGCCCCGGACGAAGTTCGATGAAGGCCAAATAACGGATCCCCTCCTCGGCGTCGTAGAACTGCGCCAGTTCGCCCTGCGGCAACATCAGCCGCTTAAGGACCGGTGCATCGGGTCCCAAAGGCAAATGGAGCTCCGGGAGCGACCGCTTGAGCACCTTCCCGTTCAGGAATGAGGAGTCGGGCATAATTATGGTTTGTACTCGTAAGCGCCAAGGTCGAGTTGGCCGTCAGCGGGCCGGGCGCAGTTTTGCAGATGGTTGACGTACTCCAACATGGGCAGGCCGGAATGCGAGGCGCCCGCGCCGTCGAGGAAGCCAAGGACGTTCAATCCCCGGTTTCGGCAAGCCGAAGTGGTTATGAGTCGAAGGTTGCGCGCCTGGCGGTTGGCAAACCCCGGGTCGCTCCCCTGAACGCTCGCGTAGAAGGTGTTCGGCACGGCAGCGGTGGCCTGCATCCAATTGTTGGAGCCGCTGATTCCGCCGCCCAAGGTGCCGAGGATCTTGTCGCTGCCGTTGAAGATATTGTTGCAGGCCACCACCGTGGCGCCGGCGGCATTGGCGGCCAGGAACTGAATGCGGCCATCGCCGGCGATAAAGGTATTGTTGAAAGCGAAAAGGGTGCCGATGTGTTGGCCGCCGGAATCCTGGCCAAACTGGATGAAACGCCCGGAGTTGTACCCGCTGAGGCGGGGTTTGCTGATGACGATGTTGCCGATCATCACCGCGTGGCTGTTTGCGGCGGCCGTCTCTTGGGCGTCCACCAGGCCCACTTCCCCGTCCTGAGAATCCGCGATGTAATTATAGAACAGTTCGGTGTAATGGGCGCGCGTCTTGAAGTTTTGCCCGTTGAGTGAATCGTGGATGTAGCAGAACCTCAGGGTGGCGCTGTTGCCTCCCAAATAGAGGTTGTGGCTGTAACCGTCATAGAGCGATGTGCCGTTGGAGGCAATTTCGGAGGCCTCGATCAGCAGATTGCTATTGTTGTCACACATGAAGCCCATATCGCAGCCAGTGATCTTGCAGTTGCGCACAGTGACGTTGTCGGCGGAGGTGACCCGGATGCCCGCGGCGTTGTCCCCGTTGCGGCCGTTTACAAATTCGAGGCCCTCGATGATGATATCGTGTGCCTCAATCTGAAACACCGCGCGCGGATTCGGCAGCACCCCGTCCACTGTCTTGCCGTTGGCGTCGAAGACCGGTCGGGAGGCCCCGACGCCGCGGATGATAATTGGGTTAGCCGCCGAGCCCGGATTCGTCCAGCGTTTAACCTCGTGATAGGTCCCCGGATCAACCTCCACGACATCCCCGGGATTGAGCGCAGGCAGGCTGGCGACCGCAGGGTAAGGACGGGCCGATCCGACCTGATAAGTTGTCGCCGGCGCGCTCGTGGCCCACCACAACCCGGCCACCGTTAACAGCATGCCGATTGTGCGGATACCGTTGCCCCGGATGTGGCAGAGCGGGTCTCTGTCTCCCGCCGTATGGAGATGTATCTCACGCGTCACTGGCTGCAACAGGCTACTGCTCCACTGCCCGGGGGACAAGCCCAACCCTGCTTTGCGGACTTTAGCGGCTACGCGTCCGCGCTTCGCGAGGAAACCCAAGTTACCCGAAGCGGAGTCATCAGGCTAACGACCCTGATTTCCGAGCAGTGCGTGAGATCAGGAAACTGAACGGTCTCCGAAAGGCAATGTGAGCTTGAGGCGGTCTCGGCCCGTGGCTAATATTCCTATTTATGGGAATTTCAGGTGACCGATTGCACGCCCGGCTTGAGAACCTCCTGGTTGTGCTGGCCACGGGATTGTTTGCCGCAGGCGTGTGTTTCGTGGTGCCAACCGTGCTTGAGGGCAGTGACTACGTGACGATGTGGAAGCCAAGCTTCCAATTCCTGGCAGACTCGGTGCGGGAAGGACGCGTCCCGTTTTGGAACCCGTACGTTCAGTTGGGCCGGCCCTATCTGGCCGATATGCCAGCCGCGGCTTTCTATCCTCCGACGTATCTGATTTGTCTGGGCCAGGAAACCGGGGTTTTCCTCCAAGTTTGGTTGCACTGCCTGCTCGTCGTTGCCGGCATGCGGCGGCTGGCTGAGGCGTTGGGGGCGGGCCGGTGGCAGAGCTATTTCATGGCGTTTAGTTTCCTGGCGTCTGGCGCGTTCACGGCACGCTGGGCCACCGGGCAAGTTACCTACGCCTGGGCTGTTTGCTATGTGCCGTGGCTTTTTTATTACGCCATTCGCACGACGGAACCGTGGCAAAGCCGCCGAGTTGGCCTATATGCTGTGTTGCTGGCCCTGCAATTGTTGTGCGTTCCGCAGGTGTTCTGGTTTTCGGCTGTCGGCCAGGCGGTATTCATTTTCACGCGCGCGCTGAGGCTCCCGGTGCGGGAAGCGGTCCGGGATGCCTCGCGGGGACTCCTCCAGTTTGGCGTGGCGTGTGTCTGGTGCGTCGGGCTGTTAGCCGTGGTATTCTTGCCGATGCTGGAACTGATCAAGGAGTCCAATCGATCCGGCAATTCGCTTGCCTTTGTAAACTCCTACAACCTGTCCTGGGAAGCCTTGGGGCGCCTTTTCGGCCCGCTGTTCTCCCGTTTGGATTGGGAAGGCAATCTCTTCGTGGGTGCCGTTGTCGTCGTCTTAGGATGCGCGGGATTGTGCCGGGTGCGCGAGCGCAACGTGCGAGGCTTGTTGGGCGTGCTGGTTGTCGCGTTGTTGATCGCGCTGGGCGACCGCACGCCTTTCTTCGGATTATTTTACAAATGGCTTCCTGGGTTTGCCGGCTTCAGATTCCACGCGCGCGCCACGCTGCTGGTGGGGCTGGTGTTGATTTGCGCCGCAGGGATTTGGCTGAGCCGGCCGCATCCCCGCCTTCGGGGTTGGTGGACCCGCCTCTTCGGTGTCCCGATCCGCTACGCCATTATTGGTTTGGTCTTAATTCAGTCGGTGGACCTGCTGCAGGGCACTTGGGAAACCAAGAGAATTTTCACCTATGCTGCTCTTTTAACTCTGGGGGCTCCTGTGGGGCCCCCGTTCGTCGAGACCCTCGCCGCGGAATTGCGGAAGTCGGGCTTAGTGGAACCATTCCAGCCACCGCCCCGAGTGTGTGTGTTGCCTCCACTCGTCCCCCGGAATTACGGAATGATTTACCGGTACAGTAGTTTCGATGCCTACTGGCCGCTGTTCCTGGGGCGGCCGTGGGATTATCTGCACGCAGTGCTGGGGATACCGCCGGGGGAGGATAAAGGTAATCTTTCACCGCTGGTTTATAGCCACGGCGTGTTTCCTTATCCTGACCTTGGTTTGTCTGTCGGTTTTGACCTTGGTCTTGGAAAGCTGGTGGTGAACACCAATCCGGCCCCTCGGGCGTTTCTGGTGAACGCGGCGGAAACAGCGGATTACGCCACCATTCTCGATCGGCTCGCGAACGGTCACGACATCCACCGCCGCGCATTGCTGGAGAAGCCCTTGGCCGAGCCGTTGTCTCAGGAAGGTTCTCCGCCCGGCACGGCGGCCATCCGCCGTTTTGAGCCGGAGTCGCTGCTGGTCGAGGTGGAAACCAGAGAAAAAGCGCTGCTGGTGCTGGCGGAAGCATGGTATCCAGGCTGGTGCGCCGAAATCGATGGTCGGGCTGGCGTATGCGTGCCGGCGAACATCTGGATGCGTGCCGTCCCGGTTCCGGCAGGACGGCATCAGGTCCGGGTGTATTTCCGTCAGAATTATTTGCTTCCGGGCCTTCTCATCTCGCTGGCCAGTGCGGGACTTCTACTGGCAGCCGCCCTTGCAAAGCCTGCGCGCCGAGCAAGCTCTGGAGCTGACCAGTTTGAGCAGATCGCTGGGCCGACGGCGCCTTCAACCGAGAATAGCGGCGACTTACAGCCAGACGTGCCATCTCTCACGGCGCGACCGAGAGCTGATTCGAGGCATTGGCAACTGGGTCGCGCATTGGCGGCTGGCGTCTTGTTGGTGTGGCTGCTCGCAGTGGCGGGAACTGTGCGGATGCGGTCATTCAATATTGCGGCATCAAACAATGACGTGTTTACCCACTTTCGGCTGGCTGAGACTTTCCAGATGCAACACCAGACGCTTCAAGCCATCACCCACTACACCGAAGGCTTGCGTTTGAAACCAGATTCTGCCGAGAGCCTGAATAATCTGGCCTGCATTCTGGTGACAAGTCCGCAGGCGGAGTTTCGCGATGCCCCCCAAGCTGCGCGTCTAGCCGAGCGTGCCTGCGAATTGACTGGCTACAAGGTGCCGGTGTATGTCGGGACGTTGGCCGCGGCGTGGGATAATCTGGCCTGGATTCGGGCAACCAGTCCGCAGGCCAAGTTTCGCGATGGCCTCGAGGCGGTGCGTCTAGCCGAGCATGCCTGCGAATTGACTGGCTACAAGATGCCAGTGTATGTTGGGACGTTGGCCGCGGCCTACGCGGAGGCTGGACGCTTCGAGGAGGCAGTCACCAAGGCGGCAATGGCCCATGAACTGGCCTCGGCTAGAGGGAAGAGTGGCTCGGCTGAGAGAGACCCGAAGCTCATTGAACTCTATAAGGTCCGACAACCGTTCCGGGATGCTGAACAACAGGATGCACTGCGTAATGGAAACCAAGGGACGACACACGCTCCAAGATGAGACGAGGCGACGCGGAGAGTTTGTAGCACGCTAAGGGAGAATCAGCATGTGCGCCAGGCTGCTGTCCGTGACCAGGTTGTAGGTGTAGGCCTCATCGAATGCGGGCAACGTCACACAAAAGCAGAGTGTGTAGATCACCCCAAAGAGAAGCAGATAGGAGCGATAACGAGTCACCGGAATAGACAAGCTTAGGCTGCAACACGCATAAGAACTGGTGCGCAGCCCGAGTGGCCGTCTGGTCCTGAAGCCTGAGTACGAATCATTACTTCTTGCGTCTGGCCGCCGATTGCCCGTCCACGCCCGGAGGCGGCTGTTCGTACGCGTACTGGTCTTCGTCTTTCACCTCTTTCTTGAGGCGAAACAGCTCAGCCTTCAGCTTGGCGACGGTCTCCTTCTGCGCCGGGTCGTTATAAAGATTGTGCAGCTCGTCTGGGTCCTTCACGAGGTCATACATTTCCCACTGATCCTTTTTCCAGAAGCAGATCAGCTTATGCGTGGTGGTGCGCACGCCGTAATGGGCGCGCGTATTGTGATCGCCGGGATCGTGGTAGTAGCGATAGTAGTAGCTCGTCCGCCAATCCGCCGGGTGCTGCCCTTTGAGCAGGGGCGTCAGGCTGCGGCCCTGCATATCGGCTGGCACCGGCAAACCGGCCACGTCCATGAACAATGGCGCGAAATCGGGATTGATCGCCATCGCCTCCTGCACCGTGCCGGGCTTCGTCACCCCGGGCCAGCGGACGATGAAGGGCATCTTCACCGAGGCTTCGTACATGAACCGCTTGTCGTAAAGGCCGTGGTCGCCGAGGAAGAAGCCCTGGTCGCTGGTGTAAATGACCACGGTGTCTTTGCTCAGGCCATTCTTGTCAAGCCAGTCCAGCAGGCGCCCCACGTTGTCGTCTATTGACTGGACGCACGCCAGGTAATCCTGCAGGTAGCGCTGGTATTTCCAGGAATTCAACGCCTCGCCGGTGAGCGTCTGCTTCTTGCCCTCCACGGTGATCTCGACCTCCGTCGGTTTGACATTGAGCCACTGGTTGCGCGCCGGGCCTGTGAGGTCAGCGGGCGGCTCGAGCTTGAGATCCCGGCGCGTAAAGTCGTAGAAGACCTTTTGCTGGCACTCGCGGATGGCGTCAGTGCGCGTGGCATAATCATCGTGCAGCGTGGGTGGCTCGGGGATGTGCCGGCTCGCGAACATCGCGCGGTGCTTCTCGTCAGGCTCCCACGACCGGTGCGGCGCCTTGTGATGGCACATGAGGAAGAACGGCTTGTCCTTGGGCCGGTTCTTGAGGAAGTCGATGGCCAGGTCGGTGATGATGTCCGTCACATAGCCCTTGATCCCCCGCCGGCCATCGGGGCCGATGAAAGCCGGATCGAAATACACCCCCTGCCCCGGCAGAATGTTCCACGAATCGAATCCCGTGGGCTCGCCGCCGAGGTGCCACTTGCCGATCATGCCCGTGTGATAGCCCGCCGACTGGAGGTACTTCGCCACGGTGGGCTGCGAGCCATCGAAGAGGTTGAAGGTCGGCACGCCATTGAGATGGCTGTACTTGCCGGTGAGGATCGTCGCCCGGCTCGGGCTGCAAATTGAGTTGACGCAGAAACAGTTGTCGAACCGCATGCCCGCGCTGGCCAGGCGGTCGAGGTTGGGCGTCTTGTTCACCAGGCTGCCATAGGCGCTGATGGCGTGCGCCGCGTGGTCATCACTCATGATGAACAGGATGTTGGGCCGGGTGGCGGCTCCGCTGACCAGGGGAATGGCCAGGGAGGCCAGCGTGATCCAGATAAGACGCGACCAATTCTTCATGCTTGGCATTGTGCGCAAAACATCTGCCGGGGCAATTGCTAAAATCTGCAGGGCGAAGATCAGGGGCGCATCCTGCGGGCGTGTTTCGGTGGTAGGGCGCGCTGTCCCCAGCGCGCCGCGAACGTCTGCAGATGTCCGAAGCGCGCGGGTTTTGTCGCCCTCCCGCGGCGCGCTGGGGACAGCGCGCCCGACCTTCAAACGTGGGGGCAGAATCTCTGGGACTGTCACCCAAATGCCCCGACGGAGGACATTCATTGGAAAATGTAAGTCCCTTTGAATAGATGACAAAATAGTGGGGTCAAACCGATTGACAAACTCGGTTGAGCAGGCCGAAGCCACGATGGTGGCCATAGTCTACTATCCTTTCACTTTGGCCACTTACACGAATTACTTTATAGCCCCCGATGGTGCTCCCCAAATCCGCCTGGGAACCCAAGGGCTACCCAAGGGCTGCCCAAGGGAACAACACCGTAGCATCACGCTCCCCTCACGCCCGCCTCAAGCTCCCCGCTCGCCTCCCTCTCGCTGCATTCTCGCCAACGTCTTTATGGGAGGGGCGTGGGTAACCAGAGGCGGTAGAAGCGCACGGAATTAGTAACGGCAGAGGTGTCGTTGTACTGGAAGACGCCCTCAGGGCCGGAGAGGTTGGTCGTCAAGGAAACCCAATCCGCCAGGTTGGTTCCGCATTGGAGGACGTAGTTGGTGTTGGGCAGACCGCTCATATCCAGTTGGAGCGAGCCGTCCCCAAGGAACCCTATGGAATCGAAGTGCCCTGAATTAGTGATCGCCGATGGCACAGTGACGGTAAGGGTCGCCACCGCGCTGGTGATGCTGCCTGCGAGATTGGTGACCACAACCGAGTAGCTGCCGGCATTGGTGGACTCGGCGCTGGTGACGGTGTAATTCGTGTCCGTCGCGCCGGAAATGGCGCCACCGTTAAAGAGCCATTGATACGCCAGCGGAGCACTGCCGGTGGCGGTGACGGAGAACGCAGCGTTGGTCCCCTGGTTGACGGTCAGGCTTTGCGGCGGGTTGGCGATCGACAGCGGCACGATGACGGTCAGCATTGCTGCCGAGCTGGTGACGCTTCCCGCGGTATTGGTGACCACGACCGAGTAGCTTCCGGCATCGGTGGACTGGGCACTGGCGACCGTGTAATTGGTAGCCGTCGCGCCTGGGATGGGCACGCCGTTGAACTGCCACTGGCAGCTCAAGGGGACGGTGCCGGCGGGGGTGGCGCTGAAAGCCGCGCCCTGGCTTTGGTTGACAGTCAGGCTTTGCGGTTGGTCGGTAATCGAGGGCGGCACAATGACGGTCAGCGTCGCCACGGAACTAGTGCTGCTGCCAAGGGAATTGGTGACCACCACTGAGTAGCTGCCGGCATCGGTTGGTTGGGAATTGGTGACCGTGTAGCCGCTGGAGGTAGCGTCGGGAATAAGGCTGCCGTTAAAGAGCCATTGGTAACCGAACGGAGCCGTGCCAGAGGCGTCAACGGAAAACGGGGCGTCAGCCCCCTGATTGACGCTAAGGCTTTGAGGTGGATTATCAATCGTTGGTGGCAAGATGACAGTCAGCACAGCCACGGAGCTGGTGATGCTGCCGAGGGAATTGGTCACCACGACGTAGTAGCTGCCGGCATCAGTGGACTGGGCGCTGGCGATGGTGTAATTCGTGGCCGTCGCGCCAGAGATGGGAGCGCCGTTGAACTGCCACTGGCAATTCAGGGGAGCGCTGCCAACCGCATTGACGGTGAATATGGCGCTCTGGCTTTGGGTGCCGGTCAGGCTGCCGGGTTGCGCTGCAATGGAAGGCGGTCCCGCAATGGTCAAGGCGGCGGGGCTGGTGGTGATGGTGCCGTTGGTCCCGGTGATCACGCAAGCGTAGCTGCCGACGTTGGTGGCGGCAACCGAGGCGATACTATCGGCGGAGGTGGTTGCGGCATTGATGTTATTGCCGTTGAATTGCCACTGATAGGCCGTCCCCACGGCGACGGTGGTGAAGGACGCGGATTGGCCGAGCCTGACGGTCTGGCTGAGGGGCTGTTCGACAATCCAGGGGTCGTTGGCGGCACGGAAGGTGAAGTCATCGTAATACCATCCGGAGCCGGCTGTAGCAGACATGTCATGATTCAACTCGATAAGGTTGAAGCCCAAATTGGTGCCGGGAGAGGCGACCGTGGCATTGGTCATGTTGTCCAGATACATCGACACCGGGGCGTAGTTGGAGGAGTTGGGAATCCCAACGATGATGCGGGCATGGTGCCAGCCGACGGAGCGGAGGGTGGCGGTGTTGTACCAGCTATTGCCCGAACCGAAGGTGCCCGAGCCACCGATGATGCGCGCCTGGTAGTTCAAGTAATTGTAGCCGGCGTTGCCGTTGTAAGCGCCCAGGGACATTCGTTGATTATAGGTGGTAAATGTGCTGGTGTCGCTGGTAGTCGAGACCGGAGCATATTGGGCGACCGCGAGATACTCCTGGGAGTTGGTGGCGCCGTTGGAGCTCGTGCCGTAGGGGTCGTAAAACCACCAGTCGCACATGAAGTTGCCATAATAGATCTGTCCGGCGTTCATGCGGTAGAGGAGATTGAGATAATCCTGGCGGACGGTGCCGACAGCACCGGCCATGTGCGAGCCGCCATGCGGAGTCACGCCGCCATTGGCATTTGTGACCCAACCCTGAGGCGTAGAGGTGGACAAGGCCCACCACGGATTGGCAGCACCGGTGTTGGGACCACCGCTCGTGTTGTTGTCGAGGCTGCCAAGGCTGTAGCTCTCAAAACCATCGGAGAAGGTGAAGGCCGCCTGCTGAACGATCAGCGTGGCGCCGGTGCTGGTCTGGCTCCCTGCGCTATTGCTGACCACGACCGAATACGTTCCGGCGCTGCTCCACAAGACCGACGCAAGCGTCAGGCTGGATTGGGTCGCGCCGGAGATGGCCGTCCCATTCTGCCGCCATTCGTAAGCGGGGCTGGTGCCCTGGGAGAGACCGACCGTGAAGGCGACACTGTTGCTGACGGAGGCAAGCTGGCCGACAGGTTGGACGTTGATGATCGGCGGGAAAATGACCGTAAGCGTGGCGAGCGAACTGGTCACCATTCCGTAGGTATTGGTGACGATGACCGAATATGATCCGGCATTGGACGGCTGGGCACTGGCAACGGTATAGGTGGAACCGGTGGCGCCCGGCAGGCTGGCGCCGTTGAGGCGCCACTGGTAGGCAAGCGGCGTGGAGCCGGTCGCGGTGACAGTGAAGGTCGCGTTCGATGTCTGGCTGATGGTCTGATTCTGTGGCTGGCCGGTGATGCCCGGCGGCGTTGGCACGGCGATGACTGTCAGGATGGCAGGCGGTGAGCTGGTAGCACTGCCAGCCGGGTTGGAAACGACCACCGAATAGGTTCCCGCATCGGTCGGTTGCACATTGGCAAGGGTATAGCTGCTGGCGGTGGCGCCGGAGATATTGCCGTTGTTAAAGGTCCATTGGTAAGCGAAGGGAACGCTGCCGGAGGCGCCGACCGTGAAGGTGGCGTTCAAACCCTGGGTGACGGTCAGGCTTTGAGGCAGGTTGGTAATGGCGGGCGGCACAATTACGTTGAGGGATGACACCCCGGCGCGAATCGTGTTGTTTCCCCAGTCGGCGATGCAGAACGACCCGGCGCCGTTCATCCCAATGCAACCGGGATAGAAGAACTGCGCGTTGCAACCCGTGCCATCGGCACTGCCGCTCACGTCCGCTTGTCCAGCTATCGTGGTTACGACCCAGTTGGTTCCTACCGGGGCAATCATCCGAACCGTCTGATTGCCTGAATCCAACACATACAGATTTCCACTGGAATCCACGGTAATGCTCTGGGGTTGGTAGAACCGTGCGCTACTGTTGGTGCCGTCGGCACTGCCCCAAACCCCGGACAAGCCTGCCAGCGTGCTGACTACACCTGCCGAGGTCACTTTTCGAATGGTGTGGTTCCGAGTGTCGGCCACATAGGCATTCCCCGAGCCATCCACGGCAACGGCGGACGGACAATAGAACCGGGCTGTGTTAGTGCCACTGCCGGGGCTGGTGCCGTCGATATCACCGTAATAGCCCGGCAGGCCCGCCAGCGTAGTAACCACGCCAGCCGAAGTCACTTTGCGGATCGTATGGTTCCAAGTGTCGGCGACATAGACGGTTCCCGAGCTATCCACCGCCAGCCCTTGCGGAGCGTTGAAACGCGCGCTGCTGCCCGTGCCGTCACTAAGGCCGTTGGTTCCAGCCAGACCGGCCAACGTGCTGACCACCCCAGAAGAGGTGATTTTCCGAATCGTATGGTTGGCAGTATCGGCCACATAGAGATTACCCGAGGAGCCCACTGCAACCGCTTGGGGACCGTAAAAACGGGCGTTGCCGCCGGTGGCATTCGTGCTGCCGAAGTTGCCAGCCGAACCGGCTAAAGTACTGGCCATACCGGTGGAGGTGACCATTCGGATCGTTCCATTCCCGGTGTCCGCCACATAGCTATTGCCGGCGCTGTCCATTGCGGCTCCGGATGGCCAATTGAATCGGGCGCTGCTGCCGTCGTCGCTGCCAATGGAGGCCGAGCCCGCCAGTGTGGTCACAATCGCACCAGAGGCGATTTCCCGAATCGTGCCGTTCGCGCCGTCGGCCACATAGACGTTGTTGGAGCTATCCACAGCCACCCCTTGCGGCTGCCAAAAACGTGCGGCAGCGCCAGTGCCGTCGGCACTGCCAAGGCTGCCGGCGGTACCGGCGAGCGTGGTGACGACCCCGGCGGGCGTCACCATGCGGATCATGTTATTGACGGAATCCGCGACGTAGAGATTGGTTGCGTTGTCGAGCGCAACGCCCTGCGGGTTCCAAAACAAGGCGCTGCTGCCGGTGCCATTGGCGCTGCCGTAGTTGCCGGCCAAGCCGGCCAGAGTCGTGACAACCCCGGCGGGGGTCACCAAGCGGATCATTTGATTGCCGGTGTCACCGACATAGGCATTGCCAGCGCCGTCCACGGCGATGCCTTGCGGTTGATTAAACTGGGCACTGTTGCCAGTGCCATTGGCGCTGCCGTAATTGCCAGCGGAGCCCGCAAGCGTAGTGACCGAGCCGGCCGATGTGATCTGCCTGATCGTGTGGTTCCAAGTGTCGGCGACATAGATCAGGGTGCCGGCATTGTTAACCGCGATCCCCTCGGGCTCGTAAAACCGCGCGCTGCTGCCGGTAGCATCGATGCTGCCGGAGATGCCGGCGGAGCCGGCCAGAGTGGTGACTACTCCGGCGGGGGTGATCTTCCGTATAGTGTAGTTGCCGGTGTCAGCGACATAAACGTTACCCGCACTGTCCACTGCCATGCCCTGGGGCTGATTAAACCGCGCGCCGCTGTTGGTGCCATCGGCGCTGCCGCTGACCCCCGCCAATCCCGCCAAGGTGCTGACCG
>ODAK010001999.1_pt1 | contig 21655 bp, 15 predicted proteins | sample 1539591 | NCBI WGS metagenome assembly ODAK01 (sample SAMEA3539303, study PRJEB22396) | soil metagenome | biome: tundra; feature: field; material: soil | place: USA | collected 2010-05 | depth 0.15 m | reverse complement strand
CATACGATATTGGTCAGTGACTGGAGTTCAGACGTGTGCTCTTCCGATCTGCTTCTTTAATCGCGAAATCGCTGTATTGATGGGCACTTCGCACGCGGTCGTTGCCGTCACCCTGCACCAGGCACGGTCGAGATTAAAGAAGCGCCTTACCGAAATTGAACGGGGGAAACGATGAAACAGCATGACGAAATATTGCTTACGGCCGCAATCGACGCATTGAAGGCCACTGAACCAGGTTCCGCCCAGATCGCAGACTCTGCGCAGCGGGTAGCCGCGCGCCTCGGCCTCGACGAGTCGCAACAGGCTCTCGGCAATTCCGTGAATCAGACCATCGAAACCTGCGCCGATGTTCAGCAATTGCTCCCCACCTTTAAAGCGGGCAAGCTGACTCCCGCGCGCACGCTTTTGGTCGAGGCTCATCTCCGCGATTGTCGCTCCTGCATGCGTCAATATAAGGGTCAGGCGGCCCACACCGCGCTCGACTGGACGACTCCCAAGCCTGGCTCGCGTAGCGCCTGGCGCCCGCAATCTCTTGGCTGGGCAATGGCGGCGAGTATTGCCATGCTGGCCTGCTCGTTCTTCCTATACAGGGCATATTGGCAGGTGCCTCCAGGCGTGCGCGCTGAGGTGCAATCGATTGATGGCGCCGCTTATCGCATCTCCGATGCCGGCGATCGACAGCTTGCCCCCGGGGACGCCCTGAGCGAAGGAGAGCATCTCCGCACCGCCGCCGGAGCGCATGCCGTGATACGTCTCTCCGATGGCTCAAAGGTTGAGGTGGATGAAAGAAGCGTCTTGGCAGTCGGTGCGCGCGGCAAAAACATGACGGTCTCGCTCGACAACGGCGCCGTCATCGTACAGGCAGCCAAGCGCACATCGGGGCACTTGTATTTGAAGACCCAGGACTGCCGCGTAGCCGTCACTGGCACTGTTTTCTCTGTCGACGCCGGCATCAAGGGCTCGCGTGTTGCGGTATTACAGGGATCAGTGCACGTGGCGCACGCGGGAATTGATTCGGTGTTGCAAGCCGGCGATCAAATTACGACCAGCGACAATCTGAGTACTGCGCCATTTGAACAGCAAATTAGCTGGAGCCACGATCGCGAAAAGTATCTGCCTCTTCTCGCGGAATTCACCACTCTGCGCAACCGCATCGGCGCTGTGCCTTTCCCTCAGCCCCGGTATACAAGCGACCTGCTGGCGCGCGTTCCCGCTGACACCGTGCTCTACGTCAGCATTCCCAATCTCGGGGATTTCCTGAGCGAAGCCAACACCATATTTCACGATCAGCTCAAGCAAAGCCCTGAACTGCAGCAATGGTGGGCGCAGGGAAAAGGGCACAACACCGAAGAACTGGATGCGCTGGTCGACAAGCTACACGACATGAGCCGCTATCTTGGGGATGAAATCGTAATCGTCTCGAGCAAGCAGGCCGACAATCCGGGATTCGCCGTGATCGCCGACGTGCGCAAGAGCGGCCTGGGTGCCTTCTTGAATCAGCAATTCTCATCCTCGAATGCTGCCGGCGCACTCACCGTATTCGACGAGCAATCGCTAAGCGCTGCCAAAGATGCCGGCAGCGAACACCACGGTGCCTACGCGTTGATTCGTGAGCACGAAGCAGTCTTTACGAGCAGCATTGCAACCTTGAAGCAGATGAACGCGCAACTGAATGCGGGTGCCAGCGGCTTCGCTACCGGCGATTTTGGTAAGCAGATTACCGCCGCATACAGCCGCGGCGCCGGAGTGATTCTGGCTGCGGATCTTCACCAGATGATCGGCAAGGGCATGGGAAAATTCCACGCCAATCATCAAAGTGCTGAGGCGACCAAAGACAGCGGCCTCGATGGTGTGCAATATCTGATTGCCGAACACCGCGAGACCAATGGAAGCCCTGAGAATCATTTGAACCTGCAATTTGCCGGCACACGCCAGCGTGTTGCATCGTGGCTCGGCGCCCCTGCACCCATCGGCTCGTTGGACTTCGTCAGCCCCAACGCGGCAGTTGCCGTCGCCGTGCTTTCAAAGGATCCGAAAGCGATCGCCGATGACCTGATGGCCATGGCCGAGCAGAATGGCAAGACTCAAGACAAGGGCTGGAGCGAAGCCGAATCGAAATTGCAGATCAGCGTTCGCGATGATTTAGCGGTAAACCTCGGCGGCGACTTCTCAATCTCACTCGATGGTCCGGTGCTCCCGACGCCATCCTGGAAAGCGGTTATCGAAGTCTACGATGCCGAACGCCTTGAACAGACACTTGAGCGGCTGACCCAGGCTATTCGCAATCAGTCGCACGGCAAAGACGCTCACTCCATCGCCATTGAACCCTCTCAAGTTGGCGCACAGCGCTTCTACTCTGTCCACGACCTGACCTCGGGCACAACCGTTGCGCAGTACACCTTTTCCGCCGGCTACATGATCATGGCGCCTAATCGGGCATTGCTGCTCGACGCGCTACACACGCAATCGACGGGCAATTCTCTGGCACATGTCCAAGCATTCCGGGCGCTGCTGCCGCACGACGACAACGAGAACTACTCCGCCATCGCCTATCAGAATCTGGGTCCAGTACTGACACCGCTGCTGTCGCAATTCTCAGGGCCGTCAGCAGACGCCATTCGCCAACTCGCAGCGGATTCCCGCCCCACCGCAATCTGCGCATGGGGAAGAGACAGCCGCATTGAGCTCGCGAGTGACAGCCGCCTGTTCGGCTTCGATTTCCTGACCCTCGGAGCACTGATGAATTCAAGGAACAACAACGTTGGTCAAAGCGTAAGAGAATGACATGGGCATAGTTGATCTGGACGGATTGGAGGTTCGACTCGGCGGTCGCACCGTGCTGGCTGGCGTCACGGGCGAGTTGCAGGGCCACGCCATCGGCCTCCTCGGTCCAAACGGAGCAGGTAAATCAACGCTGATCAACACCTTGCTTGGATTCCATGAGCCTTCGAAGGGCACGGCGCGCGTCTTCGGCTTTGACGCGCGCCGTGAACGTTCACGCATTCGCCAGCAAATCGGGTACATGCCCGAGAACGACTCCTTCATCGGCAACATGAGCGGCGTGAAATTCGTGCGTTACATGGCTGAACTTGCGGGCCTGCCCCAGGAGGTCGCCCTTGAGCGCGCCCACGAAGCCCTCTTCTATGTAGGTCTCGGCGAGGTTCGATATCGCAAGATCAGCACCTACTCATTGGGCATGAAGCAGCTTATAAAGCTAGCCCAGGCACTGGTGCACGGGCCCCGCCTGTTGATTCTGGATGAGCCGACCAACGGCCTCGATCCCATGGCTCGCCAACGCATGATCCAAGTGATCAAAGAGATTCGCAAAGAAGGCAGCATTCGCCTGCTCATCTCTTCGCACCTGCTGCGAGACATCGATGAGACGTGCGACGAAGTGCTGATTCTCAAGAATGGCCGCATCGCAGCCCTCTCCAATATCGAGCAGGAGCGTAATTCACATCGCAATTTTATTGAGCTTGAAACCGTAGGGGCGACCGAACAATTCACAGCCAGCATCCGTGCACTCGGCTGCGAATGTGCCGCCTACCCGGGCGGACGCATCAAGCTTGTCATGCCTGATAACATCGCGGCGCGCGACCTGTATGTCATTGCCTCTGAATTGGGTGTTCAGATTCGGCGCATGAACCAGCGTCGCGACTCCCTTGAAGACATTTTCCTCCGAGCGATGGACGGCGAGATAGGACGGCCAGAACATGTCAGTGTATAAACACGATTACCGCGCCTATACCGGCGAAGTGACGCCGCTGTGGACTCGCGTCAACGTGCTTGCGCGTTACGCCTTCTCAGAGGCATGGTCATCCAAGATCACGGTTACGCTGTTCACGTTTTCTCTCGCGCCGGTTATCGTGTTCCTCATCCTGATCTACGTCGCCAACAATCCCATCGCGCGCGCGCTCATTATGAAGGGCAATCCAGATGCGTTTGCGATCGACGCAAAGTTTTTCCTCAAGGTCATTGAGATGCAATCATGGTGCGCGCTGGTCGTTACTGCCTGGATCGCGCCGCGCCTCATCAGCTTTGATCTTTCCGACAACGCTCTGCCTATTCTGCTCAGCCATCCCATCTCGCGCGTCGGCTATATAGCGGGCAAATTCATCGCCCTGTTTTTCTCCCTTTCGGCAATCACGTGGATCCCATGCCTGCTGCTCTTTGCCTATCAGGGCTATTCCTCCGCCGAGCATTGGACGGCCGCGAACCTGCCCATCGCCTTAGGATTGGTCACAGGCTCTTTGATCTGGATTGCGTTTCTATCCCTCCTCGGCCTTGCGCTCTCCTCCTGGGTCAAGTGGCGCGTAGTGGCCACCGGCGTCATCTTTGCCGCGGTCTTTGTGCCTGCGGGTGTAGGCGGCATTGTCACCGCAATCATGCGCACCAAGTGGGGCTTCCTGCTCAATCTGCCCTTCGTCATGTCGTTGCTCTGGCAACGGCTGCTCGGCGCACCAGAGTTTATGAGGTCAGGATATTCGATTCCGACGATCGCCATTGTGATTATGCTGGCGCTCGTATCTGGGCTCTGCATCGCCATGCTCAATGCACGTATCCGTGCGCGCGAGGTGGTGCGAGGATGAGCGACCGCATCGTTTTCGAAGACGTCTCGAAGTTCTACGGCGAAGTACTCGGCGTTAACCGCATTTCGCTGAGCATCCCGCCCGGAATCACCACGCTGGTCGGGCCCAACGGCTCAGGCAAGACAACGCTCATGAACCTTATGACCGGTTTGGTGCAACCATCAAGCGGACGCATTTCTGTCCTTGGCCTCGACCCAGGCGACGCCACTGAGTTCTTTCGCAACGTCGGCTATTGCACTCAATTCGACTCGTTCCCCCGCGGCATCGTCGGCTGGCAATTTGTATTGGACAGCTTGATGCTGCACGGAATGAACAAGGCTGACGCCTACAAGCTCACCATGGAAGCCCTGGATCGAGCGCAGCTGGGCGATGCGGCAGGACGCCAGATCGCCGGCTACAGCAAAGGCATGCGTCAGAAGATTCGTCTCGCGCATGCGATTGCTCATCATCCGCGTGTACTCGTGCTCGACGAGCCTCTCAACGGACTGGATCCCGTTGCGCGTGCCGAGTCCCTGGCGCTCTTTGAGGAGCTTGGCCGCGAGGGCATGCATCTGCTCATCTCCAGCCACATTCTCGACGAGGTAGACAGAATCTCTGATCGCGTCGTGCTCATCACTGGCGGCTACTTGATTGCCGAGGGCAACATTCATCAGGTGCGTCAGGAGGTTCGCGACAAGCCCATGCAGGTGCTGATCCGATGCGATCATCCGGAACTGCTCGCATCGAAGATGTTCGCCATCAATCACTGCGTCGAAGCGCGCCTGCACGCGGATGGCGGAGGCGTCTTCCTCCGCACCAGCGACATCGATCAGTTTTATACCCTGCTGAATGGCATTGCCGTTGACGGTCTCGTCAAGATTGAATCTGTTGCCCCCGCAGATGACGACGCCAATGCAATCTACCAATATCTGATCGGATCAGACGGGAGCGCGTCATGATGAACGCTAAAGCTGAAGCAATCAAAAACGACCTCGCTCAGCAGCCGTGGGCCTTGTATTGGACGCAAACGCAGCGCCTGACCGTCATTGAACTTCGCCGCAATCTCATCTCGAGGCGTGCATGGTGGATTTATTTCCTCGCATTCATTCCCACGGTCATCATCTTTATCCATCTGCTCTTCGATTCGCATCCGCAAAACACGATGAGCGACGACACCAACGTACTCGCCGGCATTGTGCAGTTCTATTACATCCGTCTTGGTGTCTTCTTCGGCTGTCTCGGAATCTTTTCGCGACTGATTCGGGGCGAGATGATTGAGCGCAGTCTGCACTTCTACCTGCTCGCGCCTGTGCGGAGAGAGATTCTTCTTCTGTCCAAGTTCATCGCTGGATCAATCAGCGCACTGCTGTTGTTCGTGACTGCAATCGTCGCTGATTTTGTGTTGATGTATGCGGCCTACGGTCCTGCGGGCCGTGAATATATCCTGAGCGCTACCGGCATGGCGCAGCTTGAGGCCTACGTCGCGATCATGATTCTTGCCTGCCTCGGTTATGGCGCGGTCTTTCTTCTCCTCAGCATGATGTTCCGCAATCCCACTCCTGCCGCGATGCTCGTTCTCGGGTGGGAAGCGATCAACCCCGTCATGCCGTCCCTGCTGCAGAAGCTGAGCGTCGCGTCGTATCTGCGCCATCTCATGCCGGTAAGCATCGCCGGCGAAGGCATCTTCGCCCTTCTGACCGTCGAGACGGAGCCCGTTTCCGGCTGGGTTTCCGCGCTCGGCTTGCTCGTGTTGATCGCCGTTGTGCTTGTCTACTCCTGCTATCGCATCCGCAAACTCGAGATTCGCTACACCACCGAATAATCCATAGAACCCCTCTTCCTGACCTTTCCCAGCCCTCACTGCGGTAGTCATTCACTGCGATAGACGCCGCCGTCTTGCGTTCGGTTCACTCCACTGAGTATCTTTGTGAAGCAGTTTCAACTAGAACCGAAAGATATTCATGGAAGTCCTAAAAGAGCTTTTCGAGCAGCATTTCAGTGTGCCCGCCGACCACGTAAGGCCGCTTCAGGGCCAACTCGGCGGCTCGGGACGCACTATCATCCGCCTCACAGGCGGCGGCTTCAGCGCCATCGGCATCCTCTACCCGGTCAAGGAGGAGAATGTAGCCTTCCTCGAATTCTCACGACACTTCCGCCGTCACGGATTGCCCGTGCCCGAAATCTATGCGGAGAGTTTGAAACAGGGCGCGTACCTCGAAGAGGACTTCGGCGACACGACCCTCTTCGATTTTCTAAATAAGAATCGCGACGGCGAAATCACCGCTCCACCCGCGGTCGAAGCCTATCGCAAGGTGGTTTCCATCCTGCCGCGCTTTCAAGTGGACGCAGGCCGCGATCTCAACTACAAGGCCTGCTATCCGCGCGCCAGTTTTGATCGCCAGTCGATTGCGTGGGACCTCAACTACTTCAAGTACTACTTCCTGCGCCTCGCTGGAATTCCCTTCAACGAGCAAGCACTCGAACAGGACTTCAGCCGCCTCACAAGATTTCTGCTCGGCGCCGATCACGACTACTTTCTTTACCGGGATTTCCAATCGCGCAACATCATGCTCTGCGGCGGCCAGCCGTTTTTCCTCGATTATCAGGGCGGACGCAAAGGAGCGCTGCAATACGACATCGCTTCGCTGCTCTACGACGGCAAGGCCGATCTGCCTCCGCAGCTGCGCCAGCAGTTGCTCGACTACTACCTCGACTGTCTTGCCGAACACATTACACTCGATCGTGCCGCCTTTATGGAGCACTACTACGCGTACGTCTATGTGCGTATCCTCCAGGCGCTCGGCGCGTATGGATTCAGAGGGTTTTACGAGCGGAAGGCGCATTTTCTGCAGAGCGTTCCCTATGCCCTCAAAAATCTCGCGTGGCTGGCTGACAACGTAAAGCTTCCCATCGCCCTGCCCGCGTTGATGGACGCACTGAACGGCATGTTGACGTCTGAAGAATTGCAAGGCCTTGCTTCTTCGGCAGACAGCCTCACGGTGCGCATCTTCAGCTTCTCATTCCATCGCACCATGCCCACCGATGAGAGCGGCAACGGCGGCGGATTCATCTTCGATGCGCGCAGTCTTCCCAACCCCGGGCGTGAAGAGCAATTCAAGCAATTAACCGGCAAAGACGCTCCGGTGATCGACTATCTCAATCAGCAGGAGAGCGTTCATCAGTACTTCGCTAATGTTCTGTCTCTCGTTGATGCCAGCGTGCACACCTATCAACGCCGCGGCTTCAAAAATCTCATGGTATCCTTCGGGTGCACCGGCGGCCAACACCGATCGGTGTTTCTCGCAGAGCAGTTGGCAAAGCATCTGCGCGCCGTCCGTGGAGTCCAGGCAATCGTGCGTCATGTAGAGATGGAGAAGATAGGCAAGTGAAGGCGATGATTCTGGCCGCCGGGCTCGGAACGCGCCTGCGCCCGCTCACCAACGATCGGCCCAAGGCCCTGGTCGAGGTTGCGGGTCGCGCGCTGCTCGAGATCGCCATCTCCCGACTTTGTGAAATTGGTGTAGGCGACTTCATCGTAAATACACACCACCACGCAACCATGATTCGCGACTATCTTGCAGCGAATGACAACTTCGGCGCGCGCATCGTAGTATCGCAGGAAGATGAATTGCTCGACACCGGCGGCGGATTGCAGAAGGCCGCGCCGTTTTTCCTCGACTCCGCTGCGGATTCACAAGAGCCCTTCATCTTGCACAATGTCGACGTGATCAGCACGATTGATCTAAGCCGCATGATGCGCTTTCACATCGATCAGGGCGCACTCGCAACGCTCGCAGTCCAGGACCGCCCGACCTCGAGATATCTGCTCTTCGATACAGAGGCCAACTTGTGCGGCCGCAGAACAAGACTTCCCGCTACCGAAGCGAAATCACAATCCGCGCAAGATGAATTGGTTCGCCCCGCAGCCGAAGTCCAACCGCTCGCGTTCTCCGGCATCCACGTCATTTCTCCGCGTCTCCTCTCCATGATCAGAGAGCATGGCGCATTCTCGATCATCACGACCTATCTGGATCTCGCCGCCCGTGGAGAAGACATCGCTGCATTTCGCGCAGACCAATATTACTGGCGCGATCTCGGCCGCCCTGAGAGCATCACTCGCGTCGAGCAGGAAATGAAGACCGGCGTGTACCCGGCGCATTGAGTCAGGTTCTGCGCATAACAAGCGAACGAGAAATCTCCATCCGCCACTTGGCATATGCTGACAAGGTGCCTCTTCAATGGAACCTCGGCTCGCTTGCGGATGGCCTCAGGTGCTACCGGAACGCGGAGTTCTTTGAAGCCCACGAGCATTGGGAGTTGGTCTGGCTAGGTTTGGACGAGCCTGAGAAAAGCTTCCTGCAGGCAGTCATACAAGTGACCGCTGCATTTCACCATTTGCAGACAGGCAACACCGTCGGCGCTGCCTCGCTTTTGCGAAGAGCGTTGCATAGGCTCGAGGGTTGCCCAGCGCATTTCGGCGGGATCGCCGCAGCGTCGCTGTGTCACGAAGTCCGTCAGGCACTGCAAAACATAGAAGGCATGCCCGCGCAGACTAACCCAATCACCGCGCCACACATTCTCACCGTGGACTGACAGCCAGAGGCTGCCGCATCGCTCATTGCAACCTGTTCAAATTAACCAAGCAAAAGGGGGGCGCAATCGCCGCACCCCTTTCGCTACAAGCCCACAGATCGCGCGTCAATGGACCCTGTTATCGCATCCTGGGCCATCTTTCACTGAGATGAGCTTCTGCTCTTCCGCAGTCAAAGTCCGGTCGTAGCAGTAGCCCTTCGATTGCAGTCGATAAGTCTGCGTGGTCTTGCTGCCGGACGGTCCAAGCAAATTGCCGTTTGTGTCCCAATTGAGCGTGTCGGATGCAGTTACTTCGTTGCTCAGCCTGCTTTCGTCCGCGCTGATGCCGTTCACCTTGTTCACTTCCTGCACCAGGTCCTGCTGATCGCTTGTGGCCGTTTGATAGAAGCTTCCATCGGGATTAACGACGAACTTGTAGCCGAGGTTGAGCGGGTAACTAATATGCTTCTCAACGAAACCCGAGAACGGCCCTCCCTTGGTCGTTGTGCGGGCGTCGACGGTTGTCATTTGTTGCGCATTCTGGATGTCGGTGCTGGCGTTTACGTCGAATTCCTGCTTGCTCGAGAAGTCGACGGTCTGGCCAACGGTAGTTTCCACGCGCCCATGCGACGTCATTACAAATCCGCTGATCGCAAAGCTGCGATTCGAAGTGACAGTGACGCTGCCGGTATAAGTCGGCCCGGCGCCGGTCTTGATATTCTCTTTGACGCTGGGCGTGGGCGCAGCCGACAGCGTGTCGCTGAGAATGCCGCCAGTAACTTTCTGCGCACCATGATCCTCAAAGGCAAGCAGGTTGGCCGTAGCGAGAAAGTAGCTGTTCGCGTTGAACACACTCACGCCGACGGTATGCGAATTACCGTCCGACAGCACACCGGCAAACGGCGTCAAATCCACGCGATACGGCTTGAAGTCCAGCGTTTGTACGCCCGGTATCGGCTCCCACAAGTACGGGTCGATTCCGCCCGTATATATCCAAGGGTAGACCGGCGCTACCCCCGCGGGTTTGCCGTCGATCGTCACTTCAGTCTCGCGAAATGCAGTATTCCCGCAGCTCTCGAGGTTACTAGTCTGATCGTTGGGTACGCAGAAATACCAGAATTCATCGTTGGACTGGCTCTGCGCAATGATGTCGAGGTAGACGCGTTCGACATTCGTCGGCAGGTTGAGCGTCTGCATGATCTCGTCGCTCGTGGTGTTGAGCGTCCCGGCGTCGCCACCGCTGCCATTCACAGGAACGACCACATCCGGAGTAAGCGGTACGGGATCCCGCATCGATGCGGGATAAAGCTCCAGGGCGGCGTTTGCATAGATGATGCCGTTATAGGTGACGCCGCCCGACACGCCGACAAAGTTCCCAATATTGGCTTCGCCCGTCTGCGCCGATTTGAAGATAGCGCTCAAATCAGTCACATCGTGTTCCACATGCCATGAGGGGCTCAGCGTGCTGCGCGGCTCGGCTGTCGTTCCATAAAAGATATTTGCGTGGCCCAGGTAGAAAGCAGCGGTGCGATCAAACTGTCGCCCTGCCGTCACGGTGAAGTCGGCAGTGAAAACGACTTTGGCCCATGGGCCGGGGCAGCCGGACGGCGGCGTATAGCTGAACGACTTCAGATTGAAATCAGCAAACGCGAGATTCTGAAAGAGCTGCACCACGCATGGCTGCGTGTTAGGGCGCGGCACTAGAGGCGCAGCGGTAATGGGGTTGGACGAGCCAATCTGAGGCGTGGTCGGGACGATTACGACCTGGGCGGGAAGCGCACTGGCATACGCGAACAGCAACGCTGAGAGCACCATGGCTAGCCGCGGCACCTTGGAGGAAGAGATAGCTGTCATGATCTTTGTTCCTTTCGAGGAGCAAACCGATACCGCCCAATATATCAGTCGATTCAAATAAATGTCTAAGATTTTGATCATATTTTGCATTTTTCTGGACAATTTAACCAAATTTATGTAACGTGGCTTCACAATCGATGTCGGACGCAGTATCTAGATCGATGTCTGACCACGGTCTCCTTTAATACGAGGCGCCGCATGATCCGTTCCGGCGCCCACTTCTTCTCAATCACTGCAGCATATTTTGCGAGGTCGATATGAAAACGAACCTGTTCCGGGTCTTCCTGATCTGTGCGTTCACAATGTTGTCGTACATCCCCGCGGCGTTGGCTCAGACCGTTACCGGCTCGATCACCGGCGAGGTGACTGACTCGAGTGGAGCGATCATCCCCGGGGCGCATGTAGTGGCCCGCAACCTCGATACCGGCGTCGAAACATCAACGACTACCAATGCAGAAGGTATATATCGCATCCAGTTCCTGCCAATAGGGCACTATCAAGTGACAGTGCAGTCGAGCGGATTTGAAACGACCACCGTTCAGCCGTTTTCGCTGGAGGTGCTGCAGACGGCAACTTTCAATGTGCAGATGCGTGTTGGCAGCGCCGCCACCACGGTGAACGTGTCGGCTGCCGCGCCCATTCTAAACACTGAGAACCCAACGATCAGTACCACGTTCACCAGCAATACAATTCAAAATTTGCCGTTGAATGGCCTCGACTTCTCAGCGCTCACCCTCTACATGCCGGGCTCAGTCGATACAGCGGGCACATCCGGCACCACCAGCATTGAACGCAGTACCTACTATGTCGACACGCCCAACATGAACGGAAACCGTGCCCAGGGCAATAGCTACACGCTCGATGGCATTGATATCAACGAGTCGTTCAATAACCTCATCTCTTACAGCCCCGCGCCCGAGTCGCTGCAGGAGATCAAGGTTCTCACTGCGAACTCTCCTGCTGAATACGGCAATGTAGTCGGCGGCGATGTGGTGAGCGTGCTTAAGAGCGGAACCAACCGCTTTCACGGCTCCGCCTACGGCTATGTCCAGGACTATCGGTTGAATGCCAATTCGTGGACCAACAACCAGTCCTCGCCGGCAATCCCCATCAACCCTTATTCTCAGGCGCAGTTTGGCGGCACTCTGGGTGGTCCGATCAAGCGAGATCGCCTCTTCTTCTTTGTGGATTACCTTGGCACACGCTTCCATAAGGGTGGCACCGGTAGTGCCAGCGTGCTAACGCCGGAAATGCGCAACGGCGATTTCTCTATCCTGCTCGCGCAGACGCCTCCGATCCAGCTTTACGATCCTGAAAACAACTTTGCTCCTTACCCCAACAACCAGGGGATTCCGATCGTCAATCCGGTCGCCAAGTTTCTAATTGCAAATCCAAAACTGTATCCGCTGCCCAATGCGATCCCAACCGATGGCGTCGCAGCGAACAACCTGCAGGGTCCGACGCGTAGTTACAGGGCCAACAATCAGGGCGATATCAAGATTGAATACGATCCGCACGCGGCGGATAAGATCACAGGTTTTTATTCGATGTCTACAGCTTATGACGGGTCGACCGCGCTGCTGGCAATTACCTTTCCCAGCGTAAACATCTACCCCAGCAAGGTCATGGGGTTGAACTGGGTTCACACCTTCTCGCCGTCGCTCGTCAATTCGGCACGTATCGGATTTACCCGCACCATCTGGAATCAGGGTCTGCCTACCGATCCGAGCGGCCAGTTTGGAACCGCCGGCAATGCCAAAGTGGGCATACCTTTTCCCAACCAGGCCTACGATGGTTTCACTTATCAGGGCATCAATGGGCTCACCGGTGTGGGTACACCGGCGTTCGACGGCGGACTGATCGACAACACCTATAGCTACATCGATAACGTGACATGGCAGCGCGGGTTGCACCTGTGGAGTATGGGCGTGCAAGCTCTGCGCTATCAGAACAACTACCCGACCAGCAACAACAACGGTTTCCTTGGCACGCTGGGCTACAGCGGTGCGTTCACCACCAATCCCTCGGCAGCCGATGGCACTGGCTATGGTGCCGCCGATTTCCTTCTCGATCGGGTAAGTTCGGCGGCTGCCACGCTCAGCAGCGTAAACGTTGGACAGAGGCAATGGCGAGTAGCGGGTTTTGTGCAGGACGACTATCGGGTCATGCCGAAACTCACGTTGAATCTGGGCATCCGTTACGAACTTGACCAACCGTGGATTGAAGAGCACGACAAGACCGGCAACGTCGACATCGCGACCGGCCAGGTGATTTACGCGGGGCACGTGCCTGTTGGCGCACCGGCTGGATCGGAGGTCTGCAGTAACCGTGCTTGTTATCAGCCCAACTACAGGCAGATTATGCCGCGGCTTGGATTCGCGTATCAGGCCAATGATCGCTTTGTGGCGCGGGGTGGCTACGGAGCCACCAGCTTCTATGAGGGCAACTCATCAAATCAGCGGCTGACCTCGATCACACCTTTCATTCAGGCAGTGAACGTGACGACGCTGAGCCCCACGCCGGGTAACGGTGGTACGCCGCGAACCGCAGAGCAGGGGTTTGCGGGTGGCACGACGCAGTACGGCGGCACCTTCAACGTTTATCCGCAAGACATCCAGCCTGCGTACATCCAGGAATGGAACCTCACGCTCGAATATGCTCTGACCCGCACGACATCTCTGCAGGCTGGATACATTGGAGAATCAGGCCAGCACATTGAAGACTACGGCAACCTGAACCAATACAAAGTGAACGATGATCCGACCTCTGCCCCGTATTACAACAACCAGTACCTGGGCGTGAACGGACTTGATTCCGCATTGGGCATCGGCTCTAATCCGCTTCTCATTACCGAATCGCGCGCCATGATGAACTTCAACGCGATGGAAGCAATCCTGCGTCAGCGGCTCAGCCATGGGCTCGAGTTCACTCTCAATTACACATACGGCAAGGCGATGACCAACAGCCTGGGTAACTACGCCTTGAACGTGAATGGTTATAGCGGCGCCTTCCAGAACTACTACGACAGCGCGGCAGATTATGGCCCTGCAGGATACGACGTAAAGCACAATGTCTCGGGTACTGGCGTCTATGCGGTTCCCGTTGGTCGGGGTAAAGAGTATCTGTCCAACTCAAATCGGCTATTAGATGAAGTTGTGGGTGGCTGGAAAATTGCAGGCGCATGGGTTGCATATTCAGGTTTTCCTGAAACCATCACTGGGCCGGGAAACAATTCCAACAGCTATGGCGTCTCGCGCGTCAATCAGTATCGCCAGTTGAAGATCGTCCATCGGTCTCTGGGCAAAGAGGTCAAAAACGTCTTCTCAGGCGGTTGGTTTGGCACTGACCCCTCAGCGACGCCATGCGCCACACCGGGAGTGGATAACGGAATTTGTGCGTTTGGTGTGCCTGCCTCGAATACGTTCGGCAACTCGCGCAATGGTGCCGTGCGCGGCCCAGGCTACTTCAACGTGGACATGTCGGCATTCAAAGACTTCCGCATTGCAGGGGAACACTCGGTTGGATTCCGCTTTGACGCTTTCAACGCATTCAACATCGTCAGTTACGGCAATCCCGACACCAACCTGCTTGATCCGGGATTTGGACAGGTTGCGCCACTTGGTTCGATCCGTTCTGCCGAGCGTCATCTGCAGTTTTCGGCGCGATACACCTTCTAGCGACCACGGGCTGCCGCCGTGAGAGGTGACAGCCCATCCGTTTACAGGGTGTAATAGCAGCATCGACCTATGTCTTAAGAGAGGAATCCGGCCTCTTGCAAAATGAGGCTCCGTCATCATGGATCTTGAAATCTGTGTTGATTCAGTTGAGTCGGCAATCGCCGCCGCCGCTGGTGGAGCGGAGCGTATCGAGCTCTGCAGCGCGCTCAGCGAGGGCGGCATCACGCCTAGCACGGGCTTGATCAGCGCGGTGCGCGCCGCGGTGAAGATTGATGTATTCGTCATCATCCGGCCCCGCGGCGGCGATTTCATGTATTCCGATCATGAATTCAACGTTATGCGCCAGGATATTCTCGAAGCCAAGGCACGCGGAGTGGATGGAGTTGTGCTCGGCATATTGACCGCTGACGCGACCGTGGACCGCGCACGCACCAGCGCACTCGTTGATTTGGCGCGCCCGTTGCGTGTCACCTTTCATCGTGCGTTTGATGTTTGTGAAGATATTGACACCGCTCTCGAAGATGTCATCGCATGTGGCGCTGATCGCCTGCTCACCTCCGGCGGCAAGAGCGATGCAATGCGCGGTGCCGATAAACTCGCGCAATTGCAAGCCACGGCTGGCAGCCGCATTCGCATTATGGCGGGAGGCGGCATTCGCGCCGCCAATGTGCGCGATCTCGCGCGGCGCACCGGGATTCGCGAGGTGCACACTTCACTGAGTACCAAGTTGAAAAGCACTGCTTACGACGGTGGAGCGGAATTAGCGACCCGTCAGGGCGGATTTACTCGCTTTCTGGTGAAAGAGCGCGATGTGCGTGCCTTCAAGTCCGCACTCCTGACGATTCCTGTAGAGGCGAAGACCGCTACACCCGTACAATAGCGGAAGTTTCAGCCAAACCAACGCGCGACTACGGCGCAGTTTTCAGGGATATGTCACTCAAGACCGACAAACGCGCCAAAGAGATTTTGCGGCTGCTGTTAAGCCACGGCAAAGCCTCGGTCGATACGCTGACCGCCGCGCTCGGCACTTCTCCAGCGAGCGTTCGGCGTGACCTGATTCGCCTCGAACAGCGCGGCCTGGTTAATCGGACACACGGCGGCGCGATGCTTGCCGGCAATGGCGGCGCCGTTTATGAGCCGTTCCGCTTCGACGCCTCATTTCAGGTTCGCGAAGACCGCTTCGCAGCCGAGAAGCAGCGTATCGCGCGCGCGGCAGCAGCCCTGATTCAAGAGAATGAGACCATCGGATTCGCGGCCGGCACCACGACCACTCTCGTGGCTCGTCAACTGCTTCATCGCAAGAACATCCACATCATCACCAACGCCGTAAACATTGGCATGGAGCTGAGTTCAAGCGCCCGGTTGCAAACCACGTTGACCGGCGGAAACCTGCGCTGGGCCGGAGCGTTTTCATTGGTCGGTCCTGCCGCTATCGAGGCCCTCGCCGTCGTGGTGATGGACCGCCTCTTTCTAAGCGCGACCGGAGTCGACGCGGAGCATGGCGCCACGATCATTCAGCCTGACGAAGCGGCAGTCTTTCGCGCCATGGCGCGCCAGGCACGCGAAGTCGTGGTCGTCGCCGATTCCAGCAAGATGGGATTGGTCAGTCCTGCGGTCGTCTGCCCTTCCACTGAAATCGATCTGCTCATCACCGACAACGGAATCTCAGAAGAGGCAGCCAAGGCCTTCAAGTCGAGCGGCGTAAAAGTACTCGTCGTATAGAGACCTGCGAATCCGGCCTCCGTGCTCCCCCTACTAGTTCGCCATTATCGACGCCGACGTTTGCGGCAGATTCAGATGGCCCCAGTCGAAGAGTTGAAACTCGCGAATATGCGCCGCCCCGCTGCTCGAAAGAATGTTCAACCGCACGCGGCGAGCCGTCACAGCCGCGAACGAATCGATCTTCTTATGACCGATGGCCTCACCCCCGGCAATTGCAACCCACTTCTGCTCCTTATCGCTCCAAATCTCGATCGCATACTTCTGCACGTGTTGCCCGTCATTCAGCCATTCCATCGTGAGCGTGTGATCAAAAATCACAGGCTTGTCGAAGTTGACCTCGAGCGTCGCATGACGCGAATCAGGCGGCGCCGACCAGAACGTATCGACATCGTCGTCGAGGGCCGCCGCAACATCTGCCGTAGTAGTCGCATGCCTGACAGCCAGATTGGCTTTTGCACGCCTCCGCAAAGCATCGCCCAGTTGTTCGAGGCGAGCGATATCCGAATCGGGAAGCAGACCACGCTTATCCGGCGCAAGACCAAGCATCAATTGCGCTCCCCTTCCCACTGTCTTGTCATAAGTGTCGAGCAATTCATTCAGACTTTTCAGCGAAGCCTCATCGTTCGGATGCCAGAACCAATGCGCTTTGCGCAGCGGAGTGTCAGCCTCAACCGGGCGCCAGCGACGATAGCCATGACGATCGATGACGTTCCAGTTTTCATAATTCACAGCGCCAGCTTCGTTGCCCACCCATCGCGCATCACCATATTCGAAGAGCCCGGTATCGGCAAAAACCACAGTATCAGGCTGATATGTTCGCAAGGTCTCAATAATCTTTTTGAAATCGTAAACGTGCCCCGCGCTACCCGCTCCATCGAGCCAGAACTCAACAAGGTCGCCGTAGTTCTGCGCCAGCTCTTCAAGTTCCGAGTTGTAGTAGCGGTCGTATTCGACTGAATCTTTATACTTCGGCTCGTGGCGATCCCATGGCGAAAGGTAAATCCCAAACTTAAGTCCGTATTTGCGCGCAGCCCGCGCAACATCGCCCACCACATCGCCCTTGCCATCTTTCCACGGGCTGCTCTTCACGCTGTAGGCTGTCTGCGCGGTTGGCCACAGGCAGAACCCATCGTGATGCTTGGCCACCAGCACGACATACTTCGCCCCGGAGTCGCGGATCGCCTTCATCCATTGATCAGGATCGAACTGTGTAGGATTGAACGTCGACGGGCTCGCCGTGCCGTCGCCCCACTCGCGATCGAGAAAAGTATTGGTAGAGAAATGAAGGATGACGCCAAACTCCAAGTCCTGCCACGACCCTTGATAAGGAGCAGGTTTTATGTCGCCGCCCGCGTCTTGACCCAAAGCCTGCGCGCACGATAGAGCAATCGCTGCAGCAAGCAGCGCAGTCATCACATTCCGCTTTTTACAAAACTGCTCCATCGATACCTTCCTGTTTTCGCGCGTAACCGAACTCTCAACGGCGCAGTTCCCGTCACTTGCTCATCGACCGCGCCGCGCACGCCACAGCGCACCGCGCACGGGATCGACGAAATCCTCGAGGAATTGAATGTCGGTATATCGTGTCCGCAAACATCGTTGCAGCGATTCGCGGAGCGGCCGCACGTTGACAAGAATACCGCCCGCAAACGCGACCATGGGCGTTGAAAAATCAGCGCCCTCAGAAACGCGCATACGTTCAATTAGCAAACCCACCAGGTAAGCCAGGTCTGATCCGCCTTTTTCCAGAATTTCGACGGCCACCGCGTCGCCCTTCGCCGCGCACGCGACTACTTCAGGGGCGAATTTCGCACCATAGCGCACCGCAGGTTGGGCGTTGGCAAACTCGATCAGCGCGTCCTCAGCCGGCAGGTCCCACAGCTTGCGCGCCGCCTCGAGCAATTGCGTCGGCCGCTGTTCGTCGCGCGCCAAAAATCCTCGCCGCAGACCCTCCATGCCAATCCAATGGCCGGCACCCTGATCGGCCAGCATGGGGCCCCAGCCGCCCGCAGTCATGATTTTTCCATGCGCATCCCGGCCCGCGACGTTTGAGCCTGTTCCGGCGAGAACGAGGACGCCGCGACCGCCGCTGAACGCTGCATCCAACGCGATGTCCACGTCCCCCACAAGCAAGAGCGGTCCTGCCACGCGCTTTGCAAAACCTTGCCGCAGCCAATCCGTCACCAGGGGCACCGTGTCGCCAGACGTGCCCACGCAGGCGTACGTAACTTCGCTCATCGGCACGCTGACCAGCCGGCTCAGCTCTCTAAGGGCATCGTCCAGGTTTCGCTCTGCGACCTCCTCATCGGCATTGACACGCTTGATGGTCCCGGTGCGCACGCGGCCCAATTCGCGCGTATCGTCCGCGAGCAGGAACTCCGTCTTGGACCCACCCGCATCAACCGCCAGGAAATACGACATGCCGAGCTCCTGAATCCGTATCAAACCCAATGGCAACGAGCGGTCTTCAGTTTAACGGCAGGTGACGCCGGGGTCACGTGTCTAAATCCCAACAGGTCGCTAGCAAGCAACTCTTTGCGGTAGCGCAGGAGAGTTTGCTATCCGGATCAACATCAGTCTGCCGCTTGGCAAGACTCCATCGGTTGGAGTTCCAGTTCTATCGAGGGCCGACCGGCGACTCGGGCAAGTGGAAAGCTGCCACGCAACGCGGAACGATACTGCGTGAATGCGATGCAGGACAGAAATGTCTCTAAGATAATTAGGACGTCCGACGAGAAGGTCGCCCGCCGCATGTAACGGACATCAATCCTCGCCTTGATAGGCTTGATGCGTTGATGGTAAAAAGCCTCTACGTTGTACGGGCCAACGCCCTGTAAAATGTCCTCTTCCCGCCGAAAGGCTAGCGTGGCAGCGCCCGTCAGGCCGGGACGGTAAGGCATATCGAGAATCCCCGCATATTGCGAAAGTTTTGGTCTTGGACCCACCAGACTCATATCGCCAATCAGAATATTGAAAAACTGCGGCAACTCATCGAGTTTGAATCTGCGCAACCACCGGCCCAGGCTGTGAATGTGAACGTCTCCGGCCCGCGTAAGTCCCGTTTCAGAGCCCTCAGACATCGTTCGGAATTTATAAATTGAGAAGTAAGTTCCTTTGCGCCCAGTTCGCTTCTGGATGAAGATTGCTGGCCCGTTCGACGAAAGGCGTATGCAGAGAGCAATGCAAAGCATAGGAAGCGCAAACACAATAAGGACTGACACTGAGACGACAATATCAATAATTCGCTTGTAGATCGAGACACTCCATCCACTCGCCGATGGACTCATCAGGACTGCATCGAAAGAGGTCCGATGGCGAATAGGTGAATCAAAGCCGGGTGCAGGTATGGTTTTGAGAAGCGCACCGGTATCGCTGTGTTCGCCGCTCGGAGCCGATAAAACAAGGGAGGCGGTTGGAGTAGCAGTTGAGGAAAAGCTGGTAACAAACAAACTACCCTCCTGAATAGTTCCCTAACACCGCAGGAATTCACAGCGATCAAGTCCTTAGGCGGATGCGGGACATTGTCTGTCAATCGACTGCGATGTACCTCTTTGCTACTGAAGGCGAGGTTCCGCGGTTCGTTGGCGATTGTGTCACGCAACGAGCGCATATCGGGAAACTTTCCTTCGTGCGCAGAAGTCTTTTGGAAATCCTTAACTCGACGATAGCACTCTCCAATTCGTTTCCTGATAGTTTTGAAACTAAAGATTACTTAAAGCACAATGCTCCGTGACAGACGTCACAAACGACCAAACAGAGCTACGACCCGCGCCTGTCTTGGCCAAGTGGGCCCCTATTAAACTGCGGTAAATAGCCAAGATTTGCAGCTAATCCTCATCACAACCGCGGACTAGCCACTTCTCAGCAGGGCCTTTCCCTTCTTCAGTATGAGCATCCCGGACCGCGCTTTGGGGCATCTAAAGCGCCATTAGCCTGTTGATAGCCGAACCCCTTCGAGCTGTCTTATTTATCAACAAGAAAAGGTAAATGATGCGGCGCGTACCGTCGTCCACATATCGGCTACAATTGCACGCGAACTTCACGTTCGACGATGCGGGCAGAATCGCGGACTACCTTAAAGCCCTCGGCATATCGCACGTGTATAGCTCCCCCTATCTTCAGGCCGCTCCGGGCAGTATGCATGGTTACGATGTCGTCGATCATGAAAAAGTAAATGAAGAACTAGGCGGCGAAGAAGGCCACAAGCAGTTTTGCGAGCGGCTACAGGATGTGGGGCTCGGCCAGATTCTGGATATCGTGCCGAATCACATGGCCGTCGGCGCACGTAATCGCTATTGGTGGGACGTGCTCGAAAACGGGCCATCGAGCCGCTACGCCACCTGGTTCGATATCGACTGGCACTCCTCTGAAGTGAAGCTGCAAAACAAGGTCTTGATTCCTGTCCTGGGCGATCAATATGGGCGCGTGCTGAGCGCAGGACAAATCAAGATTGAGCGCAGTGGCGATGTTCTGCAGGTCCGCTATACCGACAATCTGCTTCCCCTCGCGCCTCGGTCGTTGCCAGTAATCCTTGCCAAAGCCGCAGAGTATGCGTCCAGCCCCAAACTCAGTTTCATAGCCGATAGCTTTACGAGATTGCCCTTTCCAGAGTCGACAGACCACGATGGCGTGATTTCGAGGAATCGCGACAAGGCTGTCATCTACGAGCTGCTGCGCAAGATTTGCGAGGAGCAGCCGGAGGCGTCCAGCGCCATCGACAAGGTGATCGCCGAGTTGAACGAAAATCACGATGCGCTCGACGACCTGCTCAACCAGCAGCATTACCGCTTGGCCTATTGGCGTACTGCAGACCAGGAGCTCGGCTATCGTCGCTTCTTCGATGTGAACACTCTCATCGGTCTGCGCGTGGAGCGTGCCCATGTTTTCGAAGCAACGCATTGCCGCATCATCGAGTGGCTGCAGAGGAATGTGCTCGACGGGGTGCGCGTCGACCACCCCGACGGATTGCGCGATCCTGAACAGTACTTCGAGCGATTGCGCAAGCACGCTCCCGACGCATGGATCGTCGGCGAAAAGATTTTGCAGCCTGGCGAGTTTCTGCGCGAGAGTTGGCCCATCGAGGGCACCAGCGGCTACGACTTTCTCAATGTCTGCAACGGCGTCTTAGTTCACGGCGATGGGCTAAGAGAAATGACCGCCGTCTACAAGGAGTTCACAGGCGAGCCAATCGACTTTGATCTGATCGCTCATGACAAGAAAATCAACGTCGAGCAGGAAGCTCTCGGCAGCGACGTCAATCGC
>ODAK010001998.1_pt1 | contig 21663 bp, 18 predicted proteins | sample 1539591 | NCBI WGS metagenome assembly ODAK01 (sample SAMEA3539303, study PRJEB22396) | soil metagenome | biome: tundra; feature: field; material: soil | place: USA | collected 2010-05 | depth 0.15 m | reverse complement strand
ATAGGCGTCGCGCCCCGGGCGCCGCGCGGTGCGGTCCGCGCCGGCGCGCTCGCCAACCACTGGCCGCTGTGATGCGCCGACGACCGGTCGCCGTGTATCGGGTGATCGACGAGGAGGAGCTGCTCGGCGGCGCGGCGGTCGACGAACTTGACGACGCACGCGAGATCCCCCCGACGACAGGGTCGCTCGCGACCATCGCGCCGGCCCGCCAAAGCTCGTTGCGTGAGCGCTTCTCGGCCTGGTCGGCCTGGGGGTCGACGGCGCTCGGGGTCGCGGCGCTGGCGTGCGTCGCGCTGTTGCTGTTGCGCGGCTCCGCACACGTCCGTGTGCCGGCGCCACCGCGGAGGGTCGCGTCACATGCCCATGCGTCGACGGCGCCGGAGCACTCTGCGGCGGCCGCGGCACCGGTTCGACGCGCAGCGCCGCGACGACGTGCAGCACCGGTTCGACCGGCACGACAAGTCGTGGCACCGCGGTCGCGGCACACCGTGGTTGACATGGTGGTACATGGCTTGCCGCGCGGCTCGGCGCCTGCTACGCCGCCGACCCGCCGGCCGCAGAGCGAAGCCGTTGCGCCGGCACCACGCCGCGCGCCCGCCGCGCCCGCTCGGGAGTTCGGGTTCGAACGATGAGCGCACGAGCCACCCGAGCTCGCGTGACGCTCGAGCCGCGCCGTCTGTGGTCGCTTCGCATCTCCCTGGGTGCGACGCGCTGGGTGCTTTACGCCGTCGCGCTCGTCGGCGTGGTCGCGACGGCACGCAACGCCATCGCGCCGCCGCGCCAACGACTCGTCGTCGCCGTCGCCTCACACGTGTCCGACGCGGGCGCGGAATGGTTTGCACTGAGCTTCGCCCGCGCGTATCTCAGCTGGTCCGGGGATCCCTCGACCAGCCAGCGCGCGCTCAGTCCTTTCCTTGGCTCCGACGACGACCCCCACGGAGGCGTGACGCCTGCGCCGGGCGGCGTGGAACAGGTGCGTTGGCTCGCGATCGCGGGCGAGCGCGACGGCCCAGATGGCGAGCAGGATTACACGGTCGCGGGCGCGGTGGGTGAGCGCGAAGTCCGCTACCTCGCGGTTGCCGTGGCGCCCGGGCCAGGCGGACGAGAGGTTCTCGTGCGCTATCCGGCGCTCGTCGGGCCACCTACGCCGGAACCCGCCGGCGAGCTCGACGGCCCCGGTCTGCCGGCGGTCGCTAATCCAGCTGTCGTCGTCGTCCTCAACCGAGCCCTGCGCAACTACGTCGGCGCCTCCGAGGAGAACCTCGCGGCGGATCTTGCTCCGGGGGCGCTCGTCGATCCCGCCGCTCCCGGCCTCGCGCTGCGCAGCGTGCTTCGACTGGCAGTCGAACCGTCTGGCGCCGTGCTGGCCACAGTGCTGGCCGGGGACGTGGGAGGTGACGTCTTCACGCTCGCCTACGAGCTGTCGCTTCGTCTGCGCGGGGGGCGCTGGGAGATCACCCGAATCGAGTCATGACGAACCAGCGAGAGGAGTAGCACGATGAGGAGATTGATCGCGGGCGGGCTCGGACTGGCGTCCGGGCTGCTGGCGCCGGCCGTGGCGGCCGCGGCGAGCTCGCTTACCAACGGGAACGGCACCTCGCTCGAGAGCGCCGCGAGTCAGGCGAGCAACACGGGGCGCACGGTGGCGCTGAGCCTGATCGGGCTGGCGCTGGCCGTGGCCGCTGTCGTACTGGTCTTCAAGCGCGATTTCAAGGAAGCAGTCGGTGTGCTCGCGATCGGCATCATCGCGGTTCTGCTGGCGAGTCCGGCTGGGCTGAGCGTGTTGCAGAACACCGTGTCGCTGCTGTTCGGCTCGGGTTAGCCGGTGGCCCCCGCTGGGAGCTCCGAGCTCGAGGTCCGTTCGTTTCGATCGGTCTTCGCCCTCGAGCGGCGGATCTACCGAGTCGACACGCTGCGGCTGAACCCGGGCGGGATTCCGTTGCGGGGCATCGTTTATGCGTCGGTCCTTGTGGTCGCGGCGCTCGCTGCAGGCGCCATGCCGCCGACGGCCTGGCTGGATCCACTGATCCCCTGGTACGTGCGGGATCTCGCCATGCCGCTGGCTGCAGCCACGTTGCTCGGCGCGTTGCGGGTCGAGGGTCGCCCGTTTCACCTCGCCGCGCTTGCGCTGCTCGGACACGGGTTCGGGCGCCGGCGGCTGGCTGCGCTCTCTCCGCTGCCGCTGCGCGGGGAACGCTGGTGTCCACCGACGGTCCTCTGTATCCCGGACGGCTCGGACGCCCGCTTTCGTTCGCTGCGCTACCGGGGGCCCGGCGCCGTGTTGGTGCAACATCCGCACCTGCGGGCGGAATGGCCGGCGTTTCGGCGTGCCGACGTCACGCTGCACCCGCTCATGGGGGCGCGCGGACGCGCCACGGTGCTCGAGCTCGCAGCCGGAGCGGTTCTCGAGGTGCGCGCGCGGTGAGCTCCTGGCGGCGACCGCTCACATTCGTCTACGGCAACTGTCTCCAGGGCGCCTGCGGTCCCTGGGCGCTGTTCGCACTCGAGCCGTACAGCTACGCGACCCTCGCTCCGGCGCGCAAGCGCGAGCGCTTCGGACGGCTGCTCTCGGCGATCGAGTCGCTGGAGGCCGACATCCAGATCCTTCGAGTCGCGCGGGCGTGGAATCCGCGAGCTGAGTTCGCACGCCTGGCCGGCGAATACGCCGGGCCCCATGCACACGCTCATCAGTCTTACCTGGAGGCTCAGCTTGCGGCGTTGGACGAGGAACGCGGCGAGTGTCCCGCCGTCTATCTCGCCGTCAGCCTCGAGCGCCCGCAGCGCGATGTCGGCGCCTTCGTTTCCGAGATCGGCGAACGCTCGCCGCGCGAGCTGCTGAAGTCGGCCGGCCGGGCGCTCCGCCTTGGCGGAGCCGGTCAGCTCTCGGCCCGCGAGCTCGAGCGACTGCGAATGCGCGCCGACGAGGTGCACGCCCGGCTGGCCACCAACCTCGAGGCGCGCCCAGCGCGGACCGTTGAGGTGCAATGGCTCGTGCGGCGCGCCTTCTGTCGTGCGCTCGGCGAGCCGCAGCTCGACGGGCTCCACGAGCCGCAGGCGCTCGTCTTCGAACACAACGGCGCAGCGGTGCTCGCGCCGCTCGAGGCCGACGTGATGCGCTGGAGCGAGAGCTATGTGGAGCACCGGGGGCGGCTTCTGCGGATCGAGTCCGAGTTGGGGGTCAGCTGGCAGGCGCAGCTCGTCGCCGGCGCGCTGCCCGAGAGCGCCGTCTTTCCAAGCTCACGTCTCGAGCTGATGTTCGCTCCAGTCGAGTCGCTGCCGTTCGGGGTCGATCTCGCGCTCTGCGCTCGGTACCTCCCCAACGACCTGGCGATGCGCCTGGTGCGCCGCCGTGTCCAGGACGCCGACGAGATTGCTCGGGCCGAGGCCGGCGGCGACCATGGTGTGTCCGACCGCGGCTACGACCGCACGCAGGAGGCACGGGACCTGCTCTCGTATCTGCAGTCGGCCAGCCATCCGCCGCTGCTGCGGGCGACGCTCACGATCGCTGTGTCCGCGCGCGGGCAGCAGGAACTCGAGGGGCGCGTCGAGGCGGTCCGCCGTGGCTTCGGCGAGGTGCATCTGCATCGCCCGCTCGGTGATCAACTGCGCCTCTTCATCGCGGCGCTGCCGGGGCAGCGCTGCTCGGTCGCTGGTTACGACGACGTGCTCACTCCAGAGCAGGTCGCGGCGATGATGCCGCTCGCTACACACGCGGTCGGGGCGCGCCGCGGATTTCACCTTGGCCACACGCTCAGCGGCACGCGCCAGCCCGTCCGCTTCAACCTGCGCGAGGGCTCCGACAACGATCGCAACGCGGCGATCCTCTCGATCGGAGCGCTCGGCTCTGGCAAGACGACGCTCGACCAGAAGCTGGCCTACGAGGCCTTCCTGCTCGGCGCGCGCGTGATCGATTGCGATCCGAAGGGCGATCACCGCATGCATGAGCTGCCCGAGGTGGCGCCGCACGTCGAGACGATCGCGCTGCGCGGCGAGCGAGCTTTGCGCGGAATGCTCGACCCGCTGCGTATCGCTCCTGAGCACATGCGACAGGACGCGACCGTCTCGTTCCTGTGCGACCTGCTGCCGGCGCGCTCGGAGGCGGCATGGGAAACCGCCGTCGCGGGCGCGGTCGATGCCGTGCGCCGCCGATCGAAGACGCCCACCTGCTTTGAGGTGATTCGCGCGCTCTCCGCTGGCGATGGCGTCGACCAACAGGTCGCGAAGGCACTCGCCGTGCACGCCGGCGCTGGTCTGACCCAGCTCGGCTTCGCGGATCCCGACGTGCGTCTACCCGAGGTCGGCACCCGTCAGGTCACCTACCTGCCGATCCGCGACCTGCCGGCGCCCCAGCCCGGCAGCGCGCGGGCCGAGTACTCGCCGCTCGAGCGCGTCGGAGAGCAGATCGTGCGGCTGATCGCGATGTTCGCGATGGCGCTGATGGCGGCCGAGCGCTCGCGACTGAAGGTCTTCTCGTTCGACGAGGGCTGGCGACTGCTCAGCGATCCGGTCGGACGGATGCTGCTCGCGTCGCTGCAACGGATGGGACGCAGCGAGCTCGCGGTGCCGATCATCTCGACGCAGCTGGTCAACGACACGCTGCTCGACGGCCGCGCGTCGCTGGAGAATCTGATCGGAGCGACCTTCGTCTTCGGCCTGCGCTCCGAGCGCGAGGCCGAACGTGCGCTCGAGCTGCTTGATCTCGATCCCGCAGATCGGCGACTGCGCGACCGTTTGCTCGAGTTCGACACCGGTCGCTGTCTGATGCGCGACCACCGCGGTCGTGTCGAAGCCGTGCAGGTCGAGATCCTCGTGCCGCGGTTGTTGGCCGCACTCTCGACGACCCCGCCGCGGCGGTGATCGGTTTGCGCTCCGTCGTCTCGCTGGGTCTCGCGTTGTTCGCGCTGCTGGTCATTCCCGCCACGGTGCTGGCGGATGTCGCGCCGAGCGCGGTTGATGCGAGTCCCCTGGCGGCGAACGGCTTCGCCAGCCCGTCCTGCACCTCAGCGGTACTGACCGCCCAGCTCTCCGATGCCGAGCGAACCAACTGCGCGGTCTCGGGGGTCGCCGTCGCGCCGGTGCCGCTCTCGAACTACGCGATCGACATCAACATCCCGTCAGGTCTCGACGCGAGCTTCAGCGACGACGTCTATACGGTGGTCCAGGATCTCTTCGTGACGCCCGTCTGGACGGCGGTCGTGTGGCTCATTCACGTCGTGCTGATCGCGCTCGAGTGGTGCTACGCGATCGACCTGCTGGCGCCGACGACGCTCTCGCATGTCAGCTCCGCGCTCGGCGACGCAAAGCGGGTCTTCACCGATCCCTGGCTGGGGCTTGCCCTGGCCGTCGCCGCCGTCGGCTTCGCGTGGCAGGGCCTGGTGCGCCGTCGCGTGCTCGACACGCTCGGCCACGTCGCGCTGCTCGCCGTGATGGTGTGCGCCGGGTTGTGGATCATCGCTGACCCCGTCGGCACGGTTGGTGTCGTCGGCGGCCTAGCCGACCGTGCCGCCTTGACGACGGTCGCAGCCAGCGCCACCGGGAACCCGAGCCAGCCGGTGGCGACCGTCGATGGTGCGTTCGGCGAGGTGTTCGATGCCGCGATCAGCGGACCGTGGTGCTATCTCGAATTCGGCGACGTCGACTGGTGCCGTCAGGCGACCGCACTCGATCCCGGCCTTCGTGCGACGGCGACACGTCTTGAGCGACAGCTTCGTGCCGAGGCTTCCTGCCACGGCCCCGCTCCCGGCCTCGTGCAGTGCGCCCCCGGGGGCAGCGCGCTGCAGAGCCAGCTCGCTGGCGCCGCCACCGCTCTCGGCGAGGCGCGGACCAACGGCGAGCTCTTTCTGGCGCTCCCACCCGAAGCGCTGGAGCGAACGGCGTTGCCCAGCCAGACATCGACGCCGACGCTCTACGGGACGCTCTGCCGGTCGAACGACCCCATGGCCTGCACCGCGCCCACCGCTCCGCAGGCTGAGTTTCGCACCGCCTCCGGCACATGGCCGCGCGTGGGCGGACTGCTGCTGATCGTGGCGGGAACGTTGGGCATGCTGCTGTTACTCGGCTTCATCGCGCTGCGGCTGCTGGGTGCCGCTCTCGCGACGCTGCTGTACCTGCTCCTCGCGCCGCTGGCGGTGCTGGCCCCAGCGCTCGGCGAAGCTGGGCGCGACGCCTTCCGGCTATGGCTAACGAGACTGATGGGCGCTGCGCTGGCGAAGCTCGTCTACTCGGTCGCGCTCGGCGTCGTTCTGCTGATCGTGACGCTGCTCAGTTCGCTTGATGCCCTCGGCTGGTGGACCCAATGGCTGCTGATCTCGGTCTTCTGGTGGATGGCGTTCGAGCAGCGACATCGACTGCTATCGCTCGTAATGCACGAGCGCGCAGAGCCGGCGCGCAGGGCGCCGCTCGCAACCCGCGTGTGGCTTGCCGCGCGCAGCGCCGGCGCCGGCGTGGGGGCCGTGCGGGCGTCGGGACGGCTCGCGGCCGGAGCCGGCGGACGTGCCGTCGAGACGTCTAAGCGCTGGCGGGAATTCCCGCAGGACGGTGCCGCGGCGGGTCCGGATCTCCTGCGCGGCCCGCGCGGCGGCGGCGCCTCGGGCGCAGCTGGCGTCGAGCACCGACGAACGCGGCGGGAAGGGCGGCTCGACGGCCGCAGCGAGCTGGCGCGGCAGGTCGAGCGGGTACGAGACGTGGCGGCGGAAGCGCGCGGGCGCACTTCTGTTGTGGCTCGCGAACGCCTCCCGGCCGCTCGCAACGAACTCGCGGTGCTGGAGCTGCGTCAGTCGCGGCTCGCCGCGGCGATCGGCACGGCGGAGGGGCGGGGCGATCGTCGGCGCGTCGTGTCGCTGCAGGTTCGCTCCCGACGCGTGGCGGGCGAGCTCGCTGCCCGCCGAGGGACCGTCGGGGTGGCTCGGGGCGCGAGAACCGGCGGCGGGATTCGGGCAGTGCTGAAACAACGCGCTCCGGCGTCTCTGTCGCGTGCCCGCGAGGCGCGGGCGATCAGGCGCACGCTCGACCGGGCGGCCCGGACGCCGTCTGGCGCGCTGCTGCGCTCGGGGACCGGTGCGGCGCCGCTGGCAGGCCTGGCCGGGATCAGCCCATCTGAGTACCTGCGCCGCTCGCCAGCCGAGCAGCGCGTCGCGCGCCTGCAGATCGAGCGCGAACTGGCGCGTCGCCGGGAACTCCTGCGCGACGTTTCTTGGCGGCGCTCGTCCAAGCTGGCCGCGACGCCGGCCCGGAGCGGAGTCCAGAATCGACCTGGCGCCTCCGCGCCTGCGCCGATCACGCGCCGTGCGCGCCAGTTCGGCTCGCGAATGCGGTGAGTGCGCGTATCGCCCTACCGCTGGCGCTGCTCGGCTCGCTGCTTGCAGGCCTGGCCGTGTTGGGCGCGTGCGCGCTGCTGCTTGCCCTCGCCGTCGCGCGCGGCGGGGCGAGCGTCGCCGTCGGCGAGGTCGTCGGCAACGGCGGTTCGAGTGGAACAACCTTCGCTCCGTCCGCGGAGGCGCGGGCGGACATTCCGCCGTCCTACCTCGCGCTGTACATGCAGGCTGCCGCACGATTCGGACTCGACTGGACGATCCTCGCGGGAATTGGTCGCGTGGAGTGCGATCACGGACGCGACCCGGCGCCGTCGTGCACGGTCGAAGGGCAACTCAACTACGCCGGTGCCGGCGGCCCGGCGCAATTCCTCGTGTCAACCTGGCAGCGTTACGGCATTAGCGCGACCGGTCAGGGTCCGCCCGACATGTGGAGACCCTCGGATGCCATTTTCAGCATGGCCAATTACCTGCGTGCCTGCGGCGCCCCGGGTAACTATCCGGAGGCGATTTACGCCTACAACCACGCTTGGTGGTACGTCGCCGGGGTGCTCGCCTGGGCTCGGCGATACCGCGCCGAATTCGCATCGACGGTTGCACCGCGCGCAGCACGGGCGCGTCCACCCCGTCGCCGACGCGACGCCCGTGAGTCCCTGACGGGCACGCGTCGGCGCAGTTACCGCAACATCCGCGCCGTTTCCGGGTCCTAGTCGAGGACGTGGCAGGCGGGGGAGACGCCAGGACACCGATGCGACGCGCCAAGCTCACAGCCCTCCTGAGCGCCGCGGCCCTGTTTGCCGGCGGCGGGCTGAGCGCCGCTCCGGCACTCGCGTCGCACAACGAGGCGGTCTTCTTCGAAGCGCCGAACGCTCTGCTAACCGCAGCGACGCAGGCCACGACGATGAACCAGCTTCAATCGCTCGGTGTGCACGCCCTCCGGGTGATCCTCTACTGGCGTGACGTGGCGCCGAACCCGAACCACAGGCTGCGGCCGAGCTTCAACCAGGCCAACCCTGCGGCCTACCATTGGGCAGCGTACGACCGGCTGATCGCCGCCGCCGTTGCGCGCCACTGGAAGATCTTGCTGAGCGTGAGCGGCCCGGTGCCGCGCTGGGCTACGCCGCACGGCGAGGACATCTACAGCAACCCCAACACGACCGACTTCGGGCTCTTCATGCGGGCCGTCGGCAAGCACTACGGCAACGAGGTCAAGCTCTACTCGATCTGGAACGAGCCCAACGAGCCCGGGTTCCTGCGGCCGCAATACGTGCACGGGAAGCTTGCGTCAGCGGCGATCTATCGTGGCCTCTTCCTCGCCGGCTACAACGGCCTGAAGGCGTCCGGGCACTTCTCCGGCATGACCGTGCTGATGGGCGAGACCTCACCGACCGGGGTGGAGGTTCAGGGGGTCCCGGCGCCGCTTGCATTCCTGCGCGGTGTGCTGTGCCTGAACTCGAGCTACCGGCCGGTTGGGCACTGCGCGCGGCTGCCGGCCGGCGGCTATGCGCAGCACCCGTACTCGAACTCGAAGGGTCCGTTCTGGTCGCCGCCGGCCGACGACGTCACGATCGCCACGATCGGGCGGCTGGTCAGCGCCCTGGACCGCGCGGCGGCCGCGGGAGCGCTGCGGCCCGGCCTGCCGGTCTACATCACCGAGTTCGGCGTCCAGAGTTTCCCCAACCCCTATGTCGGCGTCTCGCTTGCGCAACAGGCCGAGTTCGAGGCGAGATCCGAGCAGATCGCCTGGAGCAACCCGCGCGTGGCGTCCTTCGGGCAGTACCTGCTGCGCGACGACCATCCCGTCAACGGCCATGTGGTCGGCTTTCAGACAGGCCTCGAGACCTACTCGGGTCACCAGAAGCCGGTCTACGCGGGCTTTCGGCTACCGCTGACGGTTACGCGCACCAGCAGCGGCGTCTCCTTCTGGGGACTCGTTCGCCCAGCCGGCCGAGCGACAAAGCTGCTGCTGGCGTACTCCTCAAACGGCGGCCGAAGCTGGCACGGGCTGGCCCACGAGCAGACCAGCGCCGACGGGGCCTGGACGGGGACCGGCCGCTACGCGCCAAGGCGCATGTGGCGGGTCGAGTGGCTCTCGCCCGGCGGTCAGACCTTCACCGGCGCGCCGACGCACGCCTACAGCAGCTCAGGCCAGATCGACTACTAGAGCCGCTGCGCGGCGCTCAGCGGTGGCGGCCCGGGACCCACAACGGCTCCTCGCCGTCGTTGGCCTCGCGCGCCAGGATGAACAACAGGTCGCTCAGCCGGTTGAGGTAGCGCAGTGTCTGTGGGCTGGCACGCTCACCCAGCGCGACAACGCGTCGCTCCGCGCGTCGGCAGACAGTCCGGCAGACGTGTAGCCAGGCGGCCGCCGGGGTCCCGCCGGAGAGCACGAAGGAGCGCAGCGGCTCGAGTCCGGCGTTGACCTCGTCGCAGCGCCGCTCGAGCCATTCGACCTGCTCCGCCAGCAGGCGCAGCCGCTCCCGCGCATCCTCTCCCGGCACCGCCAGGTCGGCGCCGAGATCGAACAGGTCGTTCTGGATCCGCAGCAGCCAGCCGACCGTGCGCTCGGGCATCCCGGGCAGCGTCAGGGCGACGCCCAGGTGTGCGCCCAGCTCGTCGACGTCGCCGTAGGCCTCGATCCGCGGATCGGTCTTGGGCACTCGGCTGCGGTCTCCCAGGTGCGTCTCGCCGCCGTCGCCGAGCTTGGTGTAGATGCGGGTCAGGTTGATCGTCATGACTCTGCTCTCAGTGTCGCAGAGCGCTACGATGGCGCGGTCATTGGTCGGTGGCATGGGAAGCCGGTGCAACACCGGCGCGGACCCGCCACTGTGACCGGGGACGTCCACCGCACGCGCGCAAGCGCACGCCACTGGCTCGCCATCGCGAGCCGGGAAGGCGCGGCAGGATCGGCCCGGAAGCCAGGAGACCTGCGCCGACCGCAAGCCCACATAGACCCTCGTGGAAAGGGGTTGGCCAATCATGCTACGCACCCATTCGGGCTGTCCGGCGCTGATCCGCCTGGCGACGGCCGTCGCGCTCGCATCGCTGCTCGCGGCGGCGCTCGCAACGGCCCTGAGCACCTCGCAGGCGACCGCCGCCAGCGCCGTCGGCGCGACTGTCACGGTCCGCGTCGAAGGATCCACCTCCACGCTCGTGCCGGCGACGAACGTCACGCTGAACGACCACAAGGTCGTCAAGAACGGCGTTGCCGCCGACAGCTGCGCCGGGCGCAGCGCCGCCGGCGCGCTCGAGCTCGCCACCCACGGCGCCTGGGACGCCACGTGGTCGGCCTCGTATCACGCCTACTTCCTGGAGAGCATCCACGGACTCGCCTTTCCGAGCAGTGGTGCCGAGTACTGGGCCTTCTGGGTCAACGACTCGCCGGCTTCGGAGGGCATCTGCGCGTATGACCCAAAGCCCGGCGACAGCCTGCTGTTCTTCCCGGACTGCTACGGCAAGGGCTGCCCGAAGAGCGTCGGCGTGCTCGGCGTGAAGGCGCCTTCGGTGGCGGTTCTCGGCAGCCCCTTCAGCGTGTCGGTCACCGCCTACAGCGACGCCAAGGGCACGCCGTCCAAGGCGATCGGGGCGACGGTCAGCGGCGGAGGAGCGCAGGCGAAGACCGCCGCAGGCGGCACCGCGGAGCTGTCGTTCACCCACGCGGGACACTTCACGCTGCAGGTTCGCGCGCCCCACGCGATCCGCACCGAGACGAGCGTCTGCGTCGAGACGGCGGCTTCCAAGATGTGCGGTTGAGCGTCGAGCAGTGAGGAGCCCTGAAGCAATCCGCGCGAGCGTCGCCGTCCTGGCGGCGCTCGCACTCGCGGGCTGCGGGCTCGGCGCCGGCAGCCCGCCGACGCACGTCTCGCTGCTCGTCACGCAGGCGTTCGGCGCGCAGACCGTGGTCTCGGACGGCGCGCCGAAGATCGTCGGCGCCGACACGGTGATGCGGATGCTCGAGCGCAACGCGAAGGTGTCGACAATCGACGGCGGCGGGTTCGTGCAGAGCATCGCCGGCCTCGCCGGTGGTGGTGGCAGCGACTGGTTCTATTACGTCAACGGCGTGCAGGCGCAGAAGGGCGCCGCCGAAACCAAGCTGCACAGCGGGGACCACGTCTGGTGGGACCGCCACGACTGGAGCGCGACCGAGAACATCCCGGCGGTCGTCGGCTCCTTCCCCGCGCCGTTCGTCGACGGCTACGGCGGCAAGCGCCTGCCGCTGCGCATCGAGTGCACGCAGACGGCTTCGAAGTCGTGCGCCGCGGTCGAGCAGGTGTTCGCCGGATACAAGCTGCTCGCGTCGCTCGGCTGCCTGCTGTGCTCGCAGTACAACCTTTCGCTGCGCGTGCTCGTCGGGCCCTATGCGACGCTGACGCCGGACCCGGCGGCTGACCAGCTGGCTGACGGCGTGGCGAGCAGCGGCGTCTATGCGCGCTTCGAGGACCACGGCACGCGGCTCGCGCTGCTCGATCAGTCGGGCCGCGTCGTACGCTCCGCTGGCGCCGGCGCCGGCCTGGTTGCGGCGACTCGTTTCAGGGGACAGCCTCCGGTCTGGTTCGTCACCGGCACGGACTCCGCGGGGGTCGCGGCGGCCGTGGAGGCGTTCGACGCGGACACGCTCGACGGCCACTTCGCCGTCGCGGTGATCGCGGGTGCGGCGATTCCGCTGCCCGACCGCGAACGATGAGCTACCTGCGTCGCGCCAGCCCGCTGCACGCGGCGCGCGCGAGCGTCGCGCTCGCCTACTGCAGCGCGCTGGTGCTCGCCGCGCTGGTGCTCGCGCATCCGCTGGTGCTCGGCGTGCTCGCGCTCGCGGTGCTCGGGGCTGGGTTCGGCGCCGGCGTGGGCACGCGCGTCGCCCGCTCGTTCTATCTGTCTGTCCCGATGGCGCTGCTGATCGTGCTGGTCAACGCGCTCGTCAGCCGCAACGGGCTCACCGTGCTCGCGCGGCTCGGCGACGCGGGGCCGCTCGGGCAGCTCGACATCACGCTGGAGGCGGTCGCCTTCGGCGCGAAGGAGGCGCTGGTGCTGATCGTGATCGTGGCGAGCGCGGCGCTGGCGAGTGCCGCGATCAACCCCGACGAGCTGCTGCGATCATTGCGGCGCGTCTCGTTTCGCTCGGCCTTGACGGCGACGATCGCGACACGCATGGTGCCGCTGCTGGCGCTTGACGCGCGGCGCATCGGTGAGGCGCAGCGCTGCCGGCCGAACCCCGGTGGACGGCTCGCCGTGATGCGTGCGATCACGGCCAATGCGCTCGACCGCTCGCTCGACATCGCGGCCACGCTGGAGGTCCGCGGCTACGGCTCGGCGCGCCGGCCCGCGCGTCTGCGCCGGCCGTGGTCGCGCCACGACGTGGCATTCGCGCTGTCGGCGGCTGCGATCGCCGTGCTGGCGATCGCGTTGCCGGCGCCGTTCTCGTTCTACCCGTCGATTCACGCCTCGCTCGGCGTCTCGACCTTCGTGCTCGCGGGCGCGCTGGCACTCGCCGTGCTTGCGCCGTTGGCACAGCGGCGCGGGATCGTGCGATGAACGCGCTCGAGCTCGCGGCGGTCTCCTACACCTACCCGGGGGCGCCGGAGCCGGCGCTGCGCGATCTGACGCTCGAGATCGCGCACGGCGAGTTCGTCGTGCTCGCGGGCGGCTCGGCCGCCGGAAAGTCGACCTTGCTCGGGGTCGCCTCGGGCCTCGTGCCGCACTTCCACGGCGGGCGTTTCGACGGCCGTGCGCAGGTCTGCGGCATGGATCTGCGCGAGAACGGACCGGCCGCGCTCGCGGCAGACGTCGGCACGCTGTTCCAGGACCCCGAGACGCAGGTCGTGATGGGGACGGTGCGCGCGGAGATCGCGTTCCCGCTCGAGAATCGCGGCCACGGCGCGGTCGCAGTCGCGCGCGGAGTCGAGGAGGTCGCGCTGGCACTCGGCATCGAGGCGCTGCTCGAGCGTTCGACAGTCCATCTATCGGGCGGTGAACTGCAGCGCGTAGCGCTCGGTGCGGCGTTGGCCGGACGTCCGCGGCTGCTCGTGCTCGACGAGCCGACCTCGCAACTCGACCCGGTCGCCGGCGACGAGCTGCTCGCCCTGCTGCGGCGCCTGAACGAGGAGTGGGGGACGACGATCCTGCTTGCCGAGCACCGCCTCGAGCGCTGTCTGGGAGGCGCCGACCGTGTGATCGCGCTCGATCGCGGCGCCGTCGTCTGCGACGCCGCGCCGAGCGGCTTTCTGGAGTGGGCGCATGGCGCCGCGCCTGCACTTGAGACGCCGGGCGCAACGTTGATCGCGGGCCTCGGCCTGCGCCCGGCCCCGGCCGGGGTCAAACAGGCACGCGCGACGCTGCGCTCGGCGGGACTGCTGCCGGAGCCGCTCGCCGCGGCTGATCCCGCACCGACGGGGCACGGCGATCCCGCGCCGGGCTGGCGGTGGCGCCGGCGCGCCGTCCCGGCCAGCCTGCGACTGCACCGCGTCTGGCATGAGCTGAGCGACGGGCCGGCGATCCTCGCCGGGGTGACGCTGTCGGTGGAGGCCGGCGAGCGCCTCGTGTTGCTCGGGCGTAACGGCGCCGGCAAGTCGACGCTGCTGCGACACGCGGCCGGCCTGATGGAGCCCACGCGCGGGCGGGTCGAGCGAGCCGGGCGCGTCGCGCTGCTGCTTCAGAACCCCGGCGACTACTTCGTCCACGACCGGGTCGGCGACGAGCTCGACGCTGATGCGCTCGAGCGGGCCGGGCTCGCCGGGCTCGCCGAACGCCACCCGCGCGACTGCTCCGGTGGCGAGCGCCAGCGCCTCGCGCTCGCGATCGTCACCGCCGGCGAGCAGCCGCCGGTCGTGCTGGGCCTCGACGAGCCCACGCGCGGCATGGACCGCTCGGCGAAGGCGCTGCTCGCCGCCGACCTGCGGCGCTGGTCGGAGCGCGGCGCCGCCGTGATCGTGGCCACGCACGACCCCGAGTTCGCCGCGGCCTTTGCCACGCGTGCCGTCCTGCTCGCCGACGGCCGCGTCGTCGCCGACGCGAGCCCGGCCGAGCTGCTCTCCGGCGGCTGGTACTTCGCCACCGAGACCGCGCGCATCCTCGGCGGCCACCGCGGCATCCTCACCCCGGCGCAGGCGCTGCTCGAGTTGGGCGCCGAGCGGACGGCGATGGAGTCGCGTCGGTGAGCTGGTCGCTAGCCTCGCTCGCGATCCTCGCGCTTGCGCTCGCGGCCGCCTTCGCGTGGTATGAGCGCTCGCGCCCCTCCTCGCGCACGATCGCCGTCGTCGCCTCGCTGGCCGCGCTGGCGACGCTCGGGCGGATCGCCTTCGCGCCGCTGCCGAGCGTCAAGCCGACGACCGACATAGTGTTGATCGCCGGCTACGTGCTCGGCGGACCGCCCGGCTTCGCCGTCGGCGCGGTGGCTGCGATCGCCTCCAACATCGTCTTCGGCCAGGGGCCGTGGACGCCCTGGCAGATGTTCGCCTGGGGGATGGTCGGGCTGCTCGGAGCCGGCCTTGGCCGTCGGCGCAGGCGCCCGATCCCGCGGCTCGCGATGGCGCTGATCTGCGCCGCCGCCGGCTTCGCCTACGGCCTCGTGCTGAACCTCTTCACCTTCGTCACCTTCGCCGGTCAGCACACGCTCGCTCAGTTCCTCGTCATCGAGGGCGCGGCCTTCCCGTTCGACCTTGCGCATGCCGCCGGCAATTTCGTCTTCTTCATGGCGTTCGGTCCGGCGCTGGTGCGTGCGCTGCGGCGCTATCGCCTGCGGATGGACGTGAGCTGGGGACTCGTCGGATCAGCGGCGTTGATCCTGCTCGTCGCGTGGGCTTCGCTCGGTGGGCCACGTGTCACGCCCGCTCAGGCGTCCGCCGGTGTGCCCGCGCAGTCCGTCGCGTACCTCGCGCACGTGCAGAACCCCGATGGAGGCTTTGGGCTGAGCGCCGGTGATCCGTCATCACAGCTCGCCAGCGCATGGGTGGTGATCGGGCTCGCCGCAGCCGGTCGCGACCCCCGGACGTTGAGCCGTGATGGGCATGACGCCGTGGCGTGGATCGGCTCGCACCTCGGTCAGCTCCAGGATGCCGGAGACCTGGAGCGCACGATCCTCGCGCTCGCGGCCGCCCGCGCTCCGCTCGGGGCGCTCGTCGTCCGACTGCGGCGCGACCAGCGCACGGACGGCTCGGTCGGCGAACAGGCCAACCTGACGTCGTTCGCGATCCTCGCGCTGCGCGCCGCGCACGCCGCCGGCGTCACGCGGGCGGCCGCGTGGCTCGCGCGCGCACAGAACCACGACGGTGGCTTCAGCTTCGCCGTGCGCGGGGATCCGAGCGACGTCGACGACACGGCCGCGGCGATCGAGGCGCTGGTGGCCGCGCCGGCGCCGCGCGGTGTCCTGGCGCGGGCGGAGCGCTACCTGGCGGCACAGGAGGACGCCGACGGCGGCTTCCCGCTGGAGCCGGGCGGCTCCTCGAATGCGCAGTCCACGGCCTGGGCGGTCCAGGCGCTGGTCGCCGTCGGCGCCTCGCCGCAGCGCGCGCTGGCGTACCTGCGCGACCGTCTGGCTGGCTCCGGCGCGGTGCGTTACGCCGCCGGTGTCACGCTAACGCCGGTCTGGGTGACCGCCGAGGCGCTCGCGGCCTTCGCGCGTGTGCCGCTGCCGATCGGCGGCGGCGTCCAAACAGCCGCATAGCGCGGTTCGCCGTACGCACTTTCCCGCAGTCCGGCTGGGGCAATTCACGGAGGGGCGTGGCGCCGTGATCGCATAGGGTTCGAGCCAGATGCTGATCGGGGTGCCCACGGAAACCGCCCAAGGCGAAAGACGTGTGGCACTCGTACCCGAGGTGGTTCGCAAGCTCTCGGGACGCGGCGTGGAGGTGATCGTGCAGTCCGGCGCCGGGGCCGGCGCAATCATCCCCGACGCGCTGTATGAGGCCGCCGGCGCGAAGGTCAGCACGGATCCCGAGGCCGTCTGGAGCGCCCCGCTGGTCGTCAAGGTCGCTCCGCCGAGCGACGCCGAGGTCGCCCAGCTCTCCTCGGGCGCTGTGCTCATCGCGTTCCTGAACCCGCTCGGCAGCGCCCAGGCCACGCGTGCGCTCGCCGCCGCCGGGGTCACGGCCTTCGCGATGGAGGCGATCCCGCGAATCTCTCGCGCGCAATCGATGGACGCGCTCTCATCGCAGTCCAACGTCGCCGGCTACCGGGCGGCCCTGCTCGGCGCCGAGCACATTGGCCGTTTCTTCCCGATGCTGATGACCGCGGCGGGCACGATCCCGCCGGCCAAGGTGCTCGTGCTCGGCGTCGGCGTCGCCGGCCTGCAGGCGCTTGCCACGGCGCGCCGACTCGGCGCCCAGACGACCGGCTATGACGTTCGGCCGGAGGTCGCCGAGCAGGTCGGCTCGCTCGGTGCGAAATGGCTGGACCTCGGGATCGAAGCGTCCGGCGAGGGCGGCTACGCGCGCGCGCTCACAGTCGAGGAGCAGGCCGAGCAGCAGCAGGCGCTGACCGAGGCGATCAAGGGCTTCGATGTCGTTATCACGACGGCGCTGGTGCCGGGGCGCCCGGCGCCGAAGCTCGTGACCGCGGAGGCGGTCGAAGGGATGAAGCCGGGCAGCGTGATCGTCGATCTGGCCGGTGAGACCGGCGGCAACTGCGAGCTGACGACGCCCGGACAACTCACCGTCGAGCACGACGTGACGATCGTCTCACCGCTGAACATCGCGGCCGAGATGCCCGAGCACGCCTCGCAGCTCTACGCGCGCAACGTCCAGGCCCTGCTCGAACTGTTCCTCGACGAGCACGGCGAGCTGGCACTCGACTTCGACGATGAGATCGTCGCCGGGTCCGCCATCGTGCGCGACGGCAAGATCGTCAACGACGCCGCTCGCGCGGTCGTGGAGGCCGCGGCCTGATGCTCGTCACCAACCTCACGATCCTCGTGCTCGCTGGCTTCATCGGCTTCGCCGTGATCTCGAAGATCCCCAACACGCTGCATACCCCGCTGATGAGTGGCACCAACGCGATTCACGGGATCGTGCTGCTGGGAGGGCTGCTCGTCGTCGGGTTCGCCGGCAACAGCGCGTTCAACAAGGTGATCCTGGTGATCGCGATCGCCTTCGGCACGATCAACATCGTCGGCGGCTTCCTCGTCACCGACCGCATGCTCGAGATGTTCAAGCGCAAGCCCACCCAGGGCCCCAAGGACGGCGAGTCCAAGTGATGCTCGCCACGAGCTTCTTCCACGACCAGAACTTCCTGCGCGTCCTCTACATCGTCGCCTTCGGGATGTTCATCTACGGCCTGATGGGACTGACCGGCCCGCGCACCGCGGTTCGCGGCAACCGGATCGCCGCGGTCGGCATGGCGATCGCGGTGATCGCGACGCTGCTGCAACAGGCTGAGGGCAACTGGGGCCTGATCATCCTCGGTGTCGCGATCGGCACCGCCGTCGGCATCCCGGCGGCGCGCAAGGTGCGCATGACGGCGATGCCGCAGATGGTCGCGCTGTTCAACGGCGTCGGCGGTGGAGCGGTGTTCCTGATCGCCTGGGCCGAGTTCCGCAACACCGGCGGCTATCACGGCACGGCGCTCTACGTCGCCGTCTTCTCGATCTTCGCGGCGATCGTCGGATCGGTTTCCTTCTGGGGCTCCAACATCGCCTTCGGCAAGCTCCAGGAACTGCTTCCCGGCCGCCCGATTACGCTCGGAGCCGCCCAGCAGCCCGTCAACTTCCTGCTCGGGGGAATCGCGATCGCGCTCGGCGTGATCATCATCGCGGGCTCGCACTCCGAGCTGATCTTCGTCCTGATGCTGTTGACCGCCGCCCTGCTCGGCAACGCCGTCGTGCTGCCGATCGGCGGCGCCGACATGCCGGTCGTGATCTCGATGCTGAACGCGGCCACGGGGCTCTCCGCAGCCGCGACCGGCGTGGCGCTCAACAACCCGGCGCTGATCGTCGCCGGCATGATCGTCGGCGCCTCCGGCTCGATCCTGACCAACCTGATGGCGGTCGCGATGAACCGCTCGATCCCGGCGATCATCGCCGGCGGCTTCGGCGGCGGCGGCGTGATCGAGGGGGCCACGGGGGCCGGCGAGCACGCCGGCACAGTGCGTTCGACCAGCGCCGCGGACGTCGCGCTCCAGCTCGCATACGCGCGCCAGGTGGTGGTCGTCCCCGGCTACGGTATGGCCGTCGCCCAGGCCCAGCACGCGGTGCGCGAGCTGGCCAAGGCGCTCGAGGCGCGTGGTGTGGAGGTCAAGTACGCGATCCACCCCGTCGCCGGGCGCATGCCCGGCCACATGAACGTGCTGCTGGCCGAGGCCGACGTGCCCTACGACCAGCTCAAGGAGATGGACGAGATCAACCCGGAGTTCCCGCGCACCGACGTGGCGCTGGTGATCGGGGCCAACGACGTCACCAACCCGGCCGCCCACACCAACCCCAGCTCGCCGATCTACGGCATGCCGATCCTCGACGTCGAGAACGCCCACTCGGTGGTCGTGATCAAGCGCTCGATGAACCCCGGCTTCGCGGGCATCGAGAACGAGCTGTACTTCAAGCCGAACACCTCGATGCTGTTCGGCGACGCGAAGGCTGCGGTCGCCGACATCACCTCCGAGCTGGCTGACATCTGAAGTCGGCCGCGCGGTCGCCGCTTCGTGCCGCGCGCTCCGAGGCTCCTGACAGACTCCAAGCGTGATCGCCCGAGCAAAGGCTCTCGAAGCGCTCGCGCGCGACCGCTTCGACGTCGCCGTGATCGGCGGCGGCATCACGGGCGCCGGAGTTGCGCTCGACGCGGCCAGCCGCGGCTACAGCGTCGCGCTGCTCGAACGCGCCGACTACGCCGCCGGGACCTCCAGCCGCTCCAGCAAGCTGGTCCATGGCGGGCTGCGCTACCTGCAGCATTTCGACCTCGGACTGGTGCGCGAGGCGCTGCTGGAACGCCAGCTGATGGTCGCTCTGGCGCCTCACCTGGTGCGCCCGCTGCCGATCGTCGTGCCGGCCTTCGACGGCGCGCGCCTGGACCGGCTGGTCGGCGTCGGGCTGAACCTCTATGACGTGATGTCGGTCGAGCGTCGGCGTGGGCGGCGTGGATCGGCGGACAGCTGGAGCCCCGACCGCCACCGCGTGATCAGCGCCGCCGAGGTGCTCGAGCTGCTGCCCGCGCTCGCTTCTCGCGAGCCGTCCGCGGGCTACCTCTTCTACGACTGCCAGACCGACGATGTGCGCCTCGTGCTGACCGTGCTGGCCGAGGCCGAGCGCTTCGGAGCGGTCTGCGCGAACGGCCTCGCGGTGGAGGAGCTGCTCGCCGAGCACAGCAGGGCGACGGGGGTTCGTGCGCGTGACGCCCGCAGCGGCGAGACCCTGCTCGTGCACGCCTCCCACGTCGTGAATGCGACCGGTGTGTGGGCCGACCGTCTGCGCCCGGACGAGCTTCACGACGAGGCCGAGGTGCCGCAGATCCGCCCGAGCCGCGGCACGCACATCATCTTCGACGACGCCGATCTGCCACTGCGCGCCGGCGCGATCGTGCCGGCTGGGGGAGGGCGCACGATCTTCGCGCTTCCCTGGCTCGGCCAGACGCTGGTTGGAACGACCGACAACGATTACGAGGGCGACCTGGCGCACGTGCTGCCGGACGACCAGGACGTGGACTACCTGCTGGCCGCGGTCAACGACTTCTTCGGCACGACGCTCGGACGCGAGCGGATCGCCGGCGCGTTCGCCGGTGTGCGACCGCTGATCTCGAGCACCGACTCCAAGTCCTCGGTCGACATCTCGCGCAAGGCAGAGTTGTATGAGACCTCGAGCGGGATGATCACGATCACCGGCGGCAAGCTGACGACGTGGCGGCGGATGGCGAAGATGACGGTCGATCGGATCGTCGAGCGCGAAGCCCGCGAGGCGCCATGCCGCACCCACGAGATCCCGCTCGGGCAGGCGATCGACGCGTCCGAGCTCGAACGAGTGGCCGGCGTCAGCGATGCCGCCTACCCCGCTCTGGCGGAGCGCTACGGCCATCATGCGCGAGACGTGCTGGCGATCGTCAAGGAGCGGCCGCAGCTTGCGGCGCCGATCGTCGACGGGCTTCCCGACCTGCTCGCCGAGGCGGTCTACGGAACGCGCCACGAGCAGGCGAGCACGATCGGCGACGTGCTGCTGCGCCGCACCCGTGTCGGCCTGCTCGCCGCGCGGCGCGCGACCGATGCGGACACGCTCGAGCGCGTCGCTGCGGCGCTGTCGCAGGAGCTCGGCTGGGACGCCGCGCGAAGCGCGGCGGAGATCGCAGGCTTCCGATCCGAGGCTGCCGCCGAGGGCATCGTGGTGGCTGCGGCGGCGGCGCCGGCGTGAGCGGCCGGCGGACACACGTGAGGATCTCGTGAGCGTCGTCCTTCGCGCCCGCGGGAGCAGCCACACGCTCGACGGACGGCCGTGGTTGATGGGCATCGTCAACGCGACGCCCGACAGCTTCTCCGACGCGGGACTTCACCCGATGCTCAGCTCGCGCGTCGCCCTCGCGCGCGAGCTGATCGCCGCCGGCGCACGCGTGATCGACATCGGCGGCGAGTCGGGCGTGACGAACCGCCCCGCGGTCGAGCCGAACGAGGAGATCGAGCGTGTCGTGCCGCTGATCGAGCGCGTCGCCGGCGAGCCCGGCGTGCTGGTCTCGGTCGACACCTACAAGCCCGCTGTCGCGGCTGCCGCGATCGCCGCCGGCGCCGCGATCGTCAATGACGTCAGCGGTCTGCGCGACCCCGAGCTCGCCGACGTCTGCGCCCAGACAGGGGCTGCGCTCATCGTGATGCACACCAGGGTCGCTCCCAAGCAGCGGTTGCAGGATCCCGATCTCTACCGCGACGTGCTCGGCGAGGTGGTCGCGTTTATCGCTGAGCGGCTGGAGCTGGCGCGCTCGCGGGGCGTCGCCGACGAGCAGCTGATCGTCGATCCCGGTCCGGACTTCGCGAAGACGCCCGCGCAGACGATCGAGCTGCTGCGCGGTGCGGCGCGCCTGCACGAGTTCGGTCGTCCGCTGCTGCTCGCCGTCTCGCGCAAGGACTTCGTCGGCGCGCTCACCGGGCGCCCGCCGCGCGATCGTGGTTCCGGCACACTCGCGGCGCTCGCCTACGGGATGGATCTCGGCGCACAGATCTTTCGCGTCCACGACGTCGCTGCCGCGGCGGATTTCGTGACCGTGCTGGCGACGCTCCGCGGAAACGACGAGATCCCGCCGCGCCTGGCGCTCCCCGACGAGCTGCGCTGGGAGCGGCCGGGGCAGCAGCTACAGTAGAGAGGTCGGGTGCCGGCGGCTGACACCAACGCCGCGGGACGCCTCCCACCCATCCCAAAGGAAGACGATGTCCATCATCAGCCCAGCCGATCTCGAGGCGA
>ODAK010001997.1_pt1 | contig 21665 bp, 22 predicted proteins | sample 1539591 | NCBI WGS metagenome assembly ODAK01 (sample SAMEA3539303, study PRJEB22396) | soil metagenome | biome: tundra; feature: field; material: soil | place: USA | collected 2010-05 | depth 0.15 m | reverse complement strand
TGTGGACCGAGGCGCGGCCGGTGCGGGTCGAAGCCATCTCCTTGCGGAAGTCTTCTACCGCCTTGTCCATGCGGGTCTTGAGTTGAGCAAAGCTGTCCTTCAACGCGGGAATTGACGCCATCGAAACTTGAGCCATGTTCGTTAGCCTCAGAATGAAATCAGAAACTCCTGATTATATAGGGACACGCCGGCGATTGAAGCGCCAGCCTGCAAGATGGCGTAGTGGTTCACTGAACCAGCACCTTAAAGATGGAAAAGCCTCGCCGCGACCAACACCATTCCCAGCGTTACAGCAGCGATGCCAGCTTCTCCGATTGCCCCCACGGCGAAGGGACGAAGCCCTTGCAACTTCAGCTCCCGGAGGTTGGTCCGCAACCCAACGCCCGCGAATGTCAGCAGAAACGCCCATCGTGACAGGTTGGCCAGGCTGCCGATCTGCTGCTTGTTGAACACGCCCGCGGTGGCGAGCGTGGAGATCAGCAGGAACCCAAGCACGAACTTGGGGAACTTGTTCCATAAGAACGCAGCCTTGCCTTCGACTCGCTGCGCCTGTCCTCGGCTGGCCCAATAGAGCGCATAGCCGAGCACCACGAATCCGATCATCGCATTTCGAGTGGTCTTGGCCAGCACCGCAATCCTACCCGCGGCATCCGAGTACAATGCGCCAGCGGCGGTCGCCTCAGCTGTGTTGTCCACCGCCAAACCGGCCCACATGCCGTAGGCACGGTCGCCAAGGTGCAGCCAGTGCCCGATCATGGGAAAGGTGAATAAGGCAATGGCTCCCAGCGCCAGGATAGCGGCAATAGCGTAGGACGCATCTTCGTCGTCAGCGTCAATTGCTCCCTTGGTTGCGATGATCGCCGAGACCCCGCAAACCGCCGACCCCACAGCCAGAAGGCTGGTCAACTTCGGCTTCAGGTGGAACCATCTGCCCAACAGGGTCATGAAAGAGAATGCCATCGCCAGTTCCAGAACGACGAGAGCCAGGCTGATGCCGCCGAGCCGGAGGACATCTCCCAGCAAGAAGCGGGACCCTAGCAGGACAATCCCAGTTTTGAGCCAAAACTCATATGTCGAGATCCCCGGCTGAAAGACAACCGGGATGCTCATGGTGTTGGAGATGACCATTCCGAAGACGATTGCCCACAGCACATACTCGATGTTGGGAAGGTAAAGCTGATGAAGCTTGGCATACGTTGCCAACAATTGCTCCGCGAACTTGCCGAGCCAGCCGATGGCTACTAGCAGTAGGATTCCCGGAATCAGCCGAAACAACTGCGGCCCGGTTCCGATTGTTCGAACTTGCGGTAAGGCCAACGATCCTTGCGCCACTTTTTGGTCCTCTAAAGGTAAACCCGCCGTCACCAGGGCACCCGGTGAATTATTCCCAGGCGCACCAGCAGTGCAAGCGCGAGGGCGACAGCTACCGCCCATCCGTCAACCGTTAGACGGAAGCCTCTGCGTTTATGCGGTGTCCGAGCGTCATCAGACATAGGCCCTTGCTCCTCTTAAAAACGTGGTTAGCGCACGAGCCGAGTGCTCGTGCCGGGAGGGGAATACCGCGTCCAGTGTTTGGTTACCAGCAGACAGCAGCAATGAGGTCCGCGGCAAACAGTGCCCGTTCATTTTCCTGGCATGTGCCGCTCCGGTCTGTGAGCTGAATCACAAGACCCAGTGACCTGCTTTGGAGCCTGTTATTGGGGGGCAATTCGAGGCAGTATCGGCGTCATCCCTGATTTACCAGCGAGCCGACCCGCTCTCCCATGACTACGCGGCGGATATTGCCGCGCTGGTTGAGATTGAAGATGACGATGGGCAGATTGTTTTCGCGGCAGAGCGCGATGGCGGTGGCATCCATCACCCGCAGCCCGCGCTTCAGGATTTCCAGATAGCTGATGGTGTCGAACATGGTGGCATCTTTGACGATCACGGGATCGTCGCTGTAGATGCCGTCCACCTTGGTGGCCTTCAGGATGGCGTCGGCATTGATTTCCATGGCGCGCAGAGAGGCGGCGGTATCGGTGGAAAAGTAGGGGTTGCCGATGCCGCCGGCGAAGACCACGACGCGGCCTTTCTCCAGGTGGCGGATGGCGCGGCGACGGATGAAAGGCTCGGCCACCTGGTTCATCTCGATGGCGGTCATTACGCGGGTGAAGGCGTTTTGCTTTTCCAGAGCATCCTGCAGCGCAAGGGCATTGATGACCGTGGCCAGCATGCCCATGTGATCGGCAGAGACCCGGTCCATCAGCTTGGCTTGCTCAGCCACGCCGCGGAAGAAATTGCCGCCGCCGACCACGATCGCGATTTCGATTCCCAGGCGATGCACCTCGGCGATTTCGGCGGCGATCTCGTGGACACGGGTATTGTCCACCCCAAAGCCCTGGCCGGCGGCCAGTGCTTCACCGGAGATTTTCAGCAGGATGCGTTTGTAAACCGGAGTGTCCATTTCCTTCGCGACTACCTAGCAGATGGGATCCTCAATTCAGTTTAGCAGGAAGCACTAGGTCCGGAGAGGCAGAGTAGGAGGGGTAATATTTCCTGTCAAGTTCTTGACATTCCATAGGACCGGCGAATCAAGGTTGGCCTCCTATTTCCGGCCCTCCGCCCAGCCTCCCACGGCTGCAACAGGTTAAAGTAGTTGAGGGCCTCGGCTTATGGATAGCATTGACGATCTCCTGCGACAAGTTTTTCAGCTCGCGGAGTTTCGTCCCCATCAGCGCGAAATTATCCAGGATGTATTGGACGGCCACGATGTGGTTTGCGTGATGCCGACCGGCGCGGGGAAAAGTCTGTGCTTCCAACTTCCAGCGCTCGTGCTGAAAGGTCTCACCCTTGTAGTCTCTCCCCTGATCTCACTCATGGCGGATCAAGTGCGTCACCTGCAGACGCTCGGGGTCCCTGTCCTGCTGCTGAACAGCTCGCTGCCATCAAGCGAGCAATCCCAGGTTCTCAAGCGGCTCAAGGACGGTTTCGCGGGGTTAGTTTACCTCGCTCCCGAACGCTTCGCTGCAGCTTCCTTTCATCGGATCTTGCCACAACTGCGACCCAACCTGCTGGTGGTGGACGAAGCTCACTGCCTCAGCTTCTGGGGGCACGACTTCCGCCCCGAGTACATGCGGCTGGCCGAAGTGCGCCAGCAGTTGGGCTCGCCGGTCACCATGGCCCTGACCGCGACCGCCACTCCCAACGTCCGTGACGACATTATCAAGATGCTTCAGTTGCGCCTTCCCAAGATGCACGTCACCGGCTTTGATCGCCCCAACCTCACCTATGCCTGCCGCCGCCTGGACACGCAAGCCGAAAAAGATGAGGCTTTGTTGAACGGTCTGTCCAAGCAATCGGGAACGGGCATCATCTACTGTTCGACTCGCCGACTGGTAGAGCAGCTGGCAGCATTGCTGGAAGGGCGCTTTCCCGACCGTACGGTCCGCGCCTATCACGCTGGCATGGATGCTCCATCCCGCAAAAAGAGCCAGGAAGACTTCATGGCCAGCACCGGCGCGGTGGTTGTGGCGACCAACGCCTTTGGAATGGGGATCAACAAGACTGACATCCGCTTTGTGGTGCACTACAACATTCCTGCCAGCCTGGAAGCCTACTACCAGGAGGCTGGCCGCGCCGGACGCGACGGCCGACCCGCACAGTGCGTGTTGTATTGCAGTCCGAGTGATCGCTATACGCAGGAGTTTTTCATCGACAAGATTGGGGATAACAACACCGAGCTTTCCCCATCGCAAGTAGCAACCTTGCAAGCGCACGCGCGCCAGAAGCTTGCCCAGGTATTCAACTATGCCTACAGAGCCCGGTGCCGTCGCCGTGCCATTCTGGAGTACTTCGGCGACCGTACTGCCATCACTCGTTGCACATGTGACGTTTGCCGGGGAGACGTGCGTTCCCACCCGGCAACGCGAGCGCCAGGCGGCAACGCGCCGCGGGGCTTGGCGAGGAGTAAGCGAGCCAGATCAACTGCCTACAAGGTCAAGTCGCCCACCGAACCATTGATCGCCGGCACAGCGCGGTCTGCGGCCCAAGGAAAGGCCAAGTCGGATTGGAACAATTTGGATCAAGTCGCCGAACTGAGATTTGGACGCTTGAGAAAAGTACGGATGGAACTCGCAGCAGCCGAGGGTCGGCCCCCCTTCTTCATTTGTCACGACAAGGTATTGCTCGAGGTGGCGCGGGTTGCGCCTACCTCGCTGGATTCCCTGGCGGCAATCAGAGGCGTAGGCCCCAGTAAAGCCGAAAAGTTTGGACCAGCATTTCTCAAGGCGCTCAAAGACTCTTAGAGTCGGTGTCACAACCAAACTTCAGCGGTGCATTAGCCTGAGGAGCGGCAGTTTAAGGTTGACGGATCCCAAAGGGTCACGCCCAGTAACATTTACAGGGAGTGGCTTTGTTGGGTCGTGAATGCCGATTGCGGAGCGGCAGCGGGCGGCGGCGGATTCGAACCCGGGGCCCCCTTGCGCGGCGGATCGGCGTCAACCACCACCCAGGTCCTTCCGTCGTCCGTGCGCCCGGTGGTCCAGCGACCGTAGGCACACCATGCGCGGAACCCGTTAGAGAAATAAGGGACCGGCCACTTCAAACCGTTGAACGGCTCAGTGACGCCGGCCACTTCAACCGACAACGGACTAGAGGGCACGGCGGCGGCATCCGCGCCGGGGTTGAATGCCGTCATCTTTCCTGGATCGTAATCCACCGGGCGGTCGGCTCGCTTGACCGCCCTGCGACGCGCAATATTTCTTTCAGCCTCAATCACAATTTCGGCCGCCTGAAACCTGACCGTGGCGCGATACACAACTTCGCCATTCAGTTGGTCGGGCCGGAACCATAAGAACGGGCCATCTAAGCTGGTCCAGTCGTGTTCGTATTTCCGTGCGACCAGGCTGGTGTCGGTAACATAATCCGTGGGTTCAATCCACGGTGGGTTCCACTCCTTCTGGTCCGCGGTCAGATACACCGGGAATTGCTCCACCTCGAAGGTTGTACCCTTCCTCTTCATTACGACGACGTCGGCCCTTTCCTCCAACTCTCCCTTGGCAAGGGGTTCGCCAATGTCGGCAGGGAAATACAGAAGAAGCGCCGCCGTTTCACCGTCCGAAATCTGTAGCGGCAATTGGTGTCTGAGCCGGTTGGCGAAGTCAACCATGTCGGGCGGCGGTGAGTCCGCTTTGTTGGCCCATTTCGTCTCCATCCGAACCAAGGCGAGAGTCATGGCATCCAACTGCAGCGCCTGCTTAAAGGACAATCGGGTCTTCGGCGTGCGATACTTCACTGCTTTTGCAGTGGTCGCGGGTACCGTCAACTTGCCGACGGTTGTGCGCAGCTCGTCCAGCGGCCAGGTGGAATAATCCTCCAGCGCCATGGCCGATACCAGTTCGTCGTGCAGTTTCTTCAGCGGACCGGAGAGTTGAGATTCAGGAAGCGACCAGATCATGCACAGTAATGGCATGGGACTGAACGCGGGATCTTCGTTGGCATAGCTGGCAAAGAATCGGCGATCGGCCTCATCCTCGGGGTAGATTTTCTTCTCGGGTCCTTCGTGGGTGGTACCCAATGTGGGGAAGTATCTGTGAATCAAGTCCCAACCAGCCTTGTTCACCGCTAAGAGTGCTTCGGTCACTCGGGCCGACGGCTCGGCTTTGCTGTCGTATGCGTCAATGTCCTCGCGATGAAGTCCTAGCATGTTATAGGGAAGCCTGGGCCTTTCGGAGTTGGTTTTCTTTTGGGCCGGAACTCCCCAAACTATGCCCGGCAAAATACTCAGAACCAAAGTCCCGGCAACACGAAGTTTTACCCAGCCAAACATTCAGCCAACCCTTATTCGCTGGTTAGGGGAAGACCCTTCTCTCGCCACTCGCGAATGCCACCATCCATGGAGGCGACATTCGTATATCCCATTCGTTGCAAGGCATCAGCCGCCAGCGCGGAGCGGAAGCCGCCACCGCAGTACAAAACCATGGGGGTACTCAGGTCAGGAACACGCTGCTCCACGTCCCGTTCAAGGATTCCCTTGCCCAGATGCACGGCCGCGGGCAGGTGGTCTTTCGCCCATTCGTTGTCTTCGCGGACATCGATGAGCAGAAAATCTGCCTTGTCGTCCAGCATGTGCTTCACATCGTCGACGGTTATTTCGCGGACATGCTGCTTGGCGTCGTTGACGATGCCGAGAAATCGGGGGGAGTGATGAGGTGCCATGCGGAACATGATAGCGCGAAAAACAGCGACGGTAGCTCTGCGCTCACCCTTTCGCAGCGGCGGGGAAAGGACGGGCGCTCACGGTTTCGTTGTGGGCGCCCAGCCACCAAACTAACCGCAAAATCAAAGGTCCGGTTCTTCGTCGCCGGCGAGTTCCTTGCCGGTATACTGGGCCTCGTAATAAAACTCCAGGTCCTTGTCCAGCTTGGCCCAGAAGGCCGCATCCTGAAGCGGAGGCGAGTCATTGCGCAAGGTATGCTCGCGGGAGGTGGCCCGGAGGGTGAGCATCTGGTTCAGAGCATCCAGCAGGCCCCAGTCGTCGGCCTTCCAGTTGTTCACCGGCTTGGTCCTATAGGCCAGCATCTTCTTGGCGAGGTCGTCGGTCTTGATGTTGCGAAGTACGGGATACAGCTCAGCCCAGAGCCGTGGGGTGTACTCGTCATCCACAAAACGAAGTGGCATTTCCATGCCGGTATTGTGATTGCACTCTGCGAGTAGGGCAAGCTTTATGTTGGTAGCGCGCCTTCTGCGACACCTGCGGCGGCGGCGACGGTGTTCTGCTGCCCACCCAGAAACAGGGGTGAGATGATCATCACCCCTGCCAAGGTAACGCTTCTCAGGGACCGGCCAAACGCGACGGCGTCTTCGCCATCGCTATTCTTTGGTGCCGACCAGATGTTCCTTCTCGTCGAGACGTTCGATCAGATCGTGCGGTTCGCCCTGGAACAACTCCTACACCTCAAGCGTCTCATAGGCGTGCTCGCCATGAATCGACTCATCCAAACCGAGTTCCTGGCTCATCTCGGTCACTTTAACGGGAGTGAACAGGTTAATGACCCACAGCATGCCGTAGGTGAATCCAAATGCCCAGACGGATGAAAAGAGCACCGCAACCAGTTGTTTCACGAAGAACGATGGATTGCCGTACAGCAAACCGTTGGTCCCGGCGGCAGGGTTGAACGTCTTATTGGCGAGCAGTCCCAGCATCAGAATGCCGAGGAAGCCACCGACGCCGTGTACACCCCAAACATCGAGCGCGTCGTCCCAGTGGAGATGATTCTTCATTTCGACGGCGAAGTAGCAAACCACGCCTGCCGTGATTCCAATGATGACCGCCGTGGTGGGCGAAACATAGCCTGCCGCGGGAGTAATGGTGGCGAGTCCGGCGACCGCGCCGGTGAGAAGTCCGAGGAACTTGGGCTTTCTCTCCCGGAACCAGGCCACCGCCAACCAAGCCACGGCGGCGAACGAAGCGGCGATATCGGTGTTAAGGAAGGCGCTTGCCGTCACCGAGTCAACTCGCATTTCGCTGCCAGCGTTGAAACCGTACCAGCCGAACCACAACAGTCCCGTGCCCAACGCAACCAGGGGAATGCTGTGGGGGCCCCGATCGAGTATCCGGCGCTTACCTACGTAGAGGACCGATGCCAGGGCAGCCAATCCAGCGATGTTGTGCACCACGATGCCGCCGGCAAAGTCGAGCACTCCCCAGCGCTGTAGAATTCCGCCGCCCCAAACCATGTGCACGAAAGGGAAGTAAACGAAGGTGAGCCAACCCGTCAGAAACAGGCAGTATGCCTTGAAGGTCACGCGGTTGGTGAAGGCGCCTGAAATGAGCGCTGGGGTGATGATGGCAAACATCATCTGATAGGCGATGAAGACCATCATGGGGATGGTGTTGTTGGGCGACGGGGTTGTGAGACCTATGCCGCGCAGGCAAAAGTTATCCAGGTTGCCGATGATGCCGTGCCAGTCACCGCTGAAGCACAGCGAATATCCGTATAGATACCAGATCACGGTCGTCCAGCCCATCGAGACGAAGCTCTGGATCATGATGGCAAGAACATTCTTTCGTCCTACCAGCCCGCCGTAGAAGAAGGCGAGGCCCGGGGTCATCAGCATGACCAGGCTGGTGCACAAAATCATGAAACCGGTATTACCGGTGTCGAGGTGAAGCATGAAAGCCTCCAGAAGATGAAGTGCGGCAGAAGGTCAGCTCAACGCCCCGACAGGAGCGGGACTCGGTGGACGCGCCAGCACAGTAACTGCCGGAAGATCGGAAACTGACGAGGGAATCGGCAACCCTTTGGTTAGGCAATCCCCTCTTCACGTTCGAGACGAGCAGGCTATGGAATGCAATCATGTATAAGGGCGAGGGGAGCGTACTTTGCCTCGTAGCAATGTCCACAAAGCAGCATCAAGCTGCCGCCCAATAAGTTTCTTCTTCTGGTGTACCGGAATCTGTGTGACGCGTCACAAGGCGGGGTGACGTAGGGGGTGGGCACGGAAGGCTCTAGCCGCGCGCATCGTCCGGCACAGCCAACTCCGCCAGCTTGCCGATATCCGGCACTTCCAGATCGGGATGGGCTTCGACCAGCTTGGTGGCTGCCGCCTCTTTGCCCTGCCGGCGATTGACCCACACGGTGGCAATCTCCAGCGCATGCGCAGGTACCACATCGTGGTACAAGCTCTCGGCGACGTGCAGCAGGCGCTCGCGCGGAATCTTGAAGCGCCGCAATAGCGCTTCGAAATTGTTGAACGACGGCTTGTAACTGTGTACCTGTTGCGCGGTTACAACGGCGTCGAAACCCACCGCCAGCTTCGGCGCGGTGGAGGCGAAGAGGTCCCCGTCAATATTGGAGAGCACGGCCAGCTTGTAGCCGGACTGCAAACGGCGCAGTGCGGGGACCGTGTCGGCAAAGGGTTGCCAGTTGCGGATCGACTCCGCTAGTCCGTTGGCATCGGCGGCGCTGACAGAGAAGCGCAACTCGCGCGCGAAGTCGCGAACCACCTGCGCCAGCACTTCGCGATAGCAGCGGTAGGGACCGCTCTGGGCGCGCGGCTCAAACTCCGAGTACAGGTTGAGGATCTTGGCCTCGCTGAGCGCGTGGCCCTTGCTCTCCAGCAACGGACGCAGATAGCCGAGCAGGCCGGTTTCCCAGTCAATCAGTGTTCCGTAACAGTCGAACGAAAGCCATTCAAAGCGGGAGAAGTCGAGCATGGAGGTTTTGAGTGTAGCGCCCGTCAAGACGACGATTTTCCGGCGCCGGCCACCGGCGTTACCTTGTGCGAAGCAAACTTGCGCTCCAGAGCTTGCAAGGGAGATACCGCCGGCTCTTTTTCGGCCGGTTGGGCGGGGGCGCTTTCCGGTTGGTCTTCGACATGCCGCACGGCCGGTTGCGGCGCGGCACTTCCGTCGCCAGCAACTGCCGCGGACTCTCGCGACTCCGCCTCGCGCGACGCAGCCAATCCTTTCTCCAGAAACTTCTTGGTATTCAGCAGCGGACGCGCCAGCGATGGGTTGTAGCTGGTCCACGGGCTGTCGTAATCGGCCTCACGCTCGAACTGTGCGCGCATGCTCTCCATCTTGGAGTCGAGATCGTCGAGATAGTGCAGCATGAGCGCCTCGGGAAACATAGGCAGCTTGGGTGAACCAAATTCATAGTGTCCGTGATGGCTGATGATCATGTGCTCGATCAGGATCTTGAGCTCTGCGGGAAAGCCGGGCAGATGCGCGAGCTTCTGGTGCAGCATTTCCAGCTCGATAATCATGTGTCCGAGCAACTGGCCCTCGGTGGTGTAGGCAATGGAGCGCTGATACGCGAGTTCGTGCAGCTTTCCAATGTCGTGCAGGAAGGCGCCGGTCAGCAGCAGGTCGCGGTTTACCTGAGGATAGTTGCGGGCGGCAAGGTCGCAAACCGTAAACAGCGAGACCACGTGGTCGAGCAGTCCGCCCACGAAGGCGTGGTGCAGCGTCTTGGCCGCCGGCGCGTTCTTGTACGCGGTGACGATCGCCTCGTCCACCATGAATTCCTTGAGCAGCGATTTCAGCCAGTGATTCTCGAAGCTCTCGACGAATTCGCCCAGCGTGCGCCATAGCTGATCGATGTCTTTCGAGGTCTTAGGAAGGTAATCGGTGTAGTCGATCTCCGCATCTTCCAGCGTGCGCAACTTGTGGATAGTGAGCTGCCAACGGCCGTTGTACTTGTGGATCATGCCCTTGACTTTGACGAAGTCGTCCTGCTCGAACGAGTCGAGGATGTCGGCAACGTTGTCCCACATATTGGCCTGAAGTTGTCCGCTGCGGTCGGCCAAGGTGACGGAAAGGTAGAGGTCACCGTTCTTTTTCGACTTCACCTGCTTGGCGGCTACCACGAAGAGCGAGGTGATGGTCTGGTTCTCCAGACGGGCGCAATCGCAAATATAGAATTCCTTCATAGCGGGACCGTGGGCACATCGCGGCAACGCAATGCGGCCAGGAGTTCATGGTATCGCACTTGGCGAGGGATGGCGCCAGAGAAACGCGGGGCGGCCCGACCACATGGGAACAAAGGTCACGCCGTGCGCTTCCTTTAGGCCGAGAGCTAAACGCAACCACAGATACACCGAGGCACAGAGAAAGACGAAAGCAGCCGCGGATATTCACGGATTTTCACGGATCATTTTCAGGCTTCTGATTAACAAAATCCGTGTTCATCCCTGAAAATCCGTGGTTTGACGAGCCGGCGGCGGCGATAAGCCTGCCACGGCATAATTCCAAAGGGCGACGCCGCAGCGCGCCTTTCCATCAACGAGTCGTTGAAAATTAGAAGATGCCGAACTTCTTCTTTTTCTTCGTCTTGGACGAGCCTCCGCTGGCGGCCGTGGTGTAGATCGGCTTGGTTTCGTTGGGGCTGGCGCCGGTGTCAACGTAGCCGGCCTTGATGTCGATGTAGGCTTCCTCGCGCATCTTGGTCAGATAATCACGCAGCGCGGGTTGCATCTTGGTCATGTAGACCTGCTCTTGAATCCGGCCCTCCACTTCTTTCAAAGGAGGGATGCCGGCAGTCTGGTGTTCGGTGATCTTCAGGATTACCCATCCCTGATTGGTGCGGACCGGCTCGGTGTAGCCACCCGGATTCATGGCGAACACTCGCTCCTCGAGCTCTTTGGAGAGGGTACCGCGCTTGAAGTACTCCAGGTCGCCGCCTGCCGCGGCGGTCGGACCCTCCGAGTACTGTTTGGCCAGGTCCTCGAACTTTCCACCCTTCTGCAGCAGGTCGTAAACCTTGTCCGCCTGGGCCTTGGCGGCCGCGACCACTTCCGGGCTGGCGGCCACGGGCAGCGCTTCCTGCCCCTTCTCGGTCTTGACCACCGGCGTTTTCTGGGTCGAAATCAGGATCTCGCTCATGCGAACCTGTTCCGGGCGCTCCATCTCGCTCTTGTGCTGGTCGTAGAACTGCTGGATCTCCTGCTGCGACACGTTGACGTGCCCGCCTACTTCCTGGCTGATCACGTGCTGGGTGATAATGCTGTTCTTCATGTTCTCTTTGAATTCTTCCCACGAGACGCCCTGCGCCTGAGCGGCTTTCTCCAGGTCCTCCATGGAATCGGCGTGCATCTGTTTGCGCAGCTCGTCGAGCCGCTTGACCACGTCGGTGTCCGCCGAGATCCCCAGCTCCGTGCCCTTTTGCAGCAGCAGTTGCTGGTCAATGAGATCGCGCAGCAAATCCTGCTCACGCGCTTTGGGGTCGGACGCACCACCGGAGGGGTCCGGCTGACGGGATTCGTTGCGCAATTGCTCGCGGCTACGGCGCAGATCAGCCCGGGTGATGATGTTGTTGTTGATGCGGGCTATGATTTCCTCGACGACGGTGTCGTCCTGGCCAGCCGATTGGCTGGTTTGGGCCATCAGAAAGGGTGCACTCAGGAGTGTCGCAAACAGAAGGACAGCAAATTTCTTCATCAAATACCTGATCAGGCGGGCCTATACGCGCTCTCACCTGGGATTAAAGTGGCTTGCTCGTTAGGGGCTATTCTACCGCGTCTGGCCCGGTTCCGCTGGCGGGAAATGGCAAGGGAGAACTCCCGCGCCAGCCACTGCGTCACCCGTGCGTTATCATCATCAGTTTGCACTGTTCGCGGGAACGCATCTTGCGGTGCACCGCGAGCGCAGGAGGCCCGTCCCGTGAAGCACCTTATTTTCCTCGCACTGATAATCATGATCGGCTCCGTTGTGGCATCTGCTGGTGAACAGCTTGCCAGCAAAGTCCCCGACCGCGCGCAACTGCAAAAGATGACCGCCCGTTTCGCTCCCACGGACTTGGACGTGGACATCAGCAATCTCTCCGAGGGCGATCGCAAGGCCCTGGTCAAGCTGGTGGAAGCGGCGCGCGTGATAGACGACATTTTCATGACGCAGTACTGGAGCGGCGACCGCGCGCTCTATGCCAAGCTGCAGAAGGATACGTCTCCGCTGGGCAACGCCCGTCTGCACTACTTCTGGATCAACAAGGGTCCGTGGTCCGAGCTTGACGGCGGCACGGCATTCATTCCCGGCGTGCCCGAACACAAGCTCCCGGGCGCGAACTTCTATCCCGAGACCATGACCAAGGAGCAGTTCGAGGGCTGGGTGAAGACGCTGCCCGAAAAACAGCAGGAGCAAGCTAAGGGGTTCTTCACCGTCATTCGCTCCGACGGCAAAAGCGGATTCAAGATTGTTCCCTACAGCGAAGCCTACAAAAGCGACCTCGCGCGCGCAGCCAACCTGTTGAAGGAAGCGGCGTCGCTCACTGACAACGCGACGCTGAAGCGCTTTCTGAACACGCGCGCCGCGGCCTTCCTCTCCAACGATTACTACGAGAGCGATGTTGCGTGGATGGACCTCGACGCGCCGCTCGACATCACCATGGGGCCGTACGAGACCTACAACGACGGACTGTTCGGCTACAAGGCATCGTACGAAGCCTACGTCAACGTGCGCGACGAGGAGGAGAGCACCAAGCTGAGTGCCTTCTCCAGGAATTTGCAGGAGATCGAAGACCATCTTCCGATTGACGCGAAGTATCGCAATCCCAAGATCGGCGGGCAGGCGCCCATCCGCGTGGTCAATGAAGTGATGAGCGCGGGCGACGGCAACCACGGCGTGCAGACCGCCGCCTACAACCTGCCCAACGACGAGCGCGTCATCGCCGAGAAGGGCAGCAAGCGGGTCATGCTGAAGAATGTATCGCAGGCGAAGTTCGACAAGTCGCTTATTCCGATCTCCAGGCTCGTGCTGGGCGGCGATGAGCAGGAGAGAGTGGAATTCGAGGCGTTCTTCACCCACATCCTGACCCACGAGTTGTGCCACGGGCTGGGGCCGCATCAGATCACGGTGAATGGCAAGCCGACCACGCCGCGCGAACAGTTGAAGGAACTCTACAGCGCCATCGAGGAAGCCAAGGCCGACGTTACCGGACTGTTCGCGTTGCAGTACATGCTTGACCACGCGCAGGCCATGGGGCTGGCCGAGGTTCTGAAGCCGCACCGCAGCTCAGAGAAGCAGTTGTATGCAACCTATCTGGCGTCGTCGTTCCGCAGCTTGCGCTTCGGCCTGAACGAGGCGCACGGAAAAGGCATGGCCATGCAGGTGAATTACCTGATGGACAAAGGCGCCTTCGTGATGCGTCCCGATGAAACCTTCGCCGTGGACTACACCAAGATCAAAGACGCGGTGCGCGACCTGACCCATGACCTGCTTACGGTGGAGGCGGAAGGGAATTACGCCGGCGCCAAGAAGATGCTCGACACGCTGGGAGTGGTGCGTCCCGAGTTCAAGCGGGCCCTCGACAAGCTGGGCGACATTCCGGTGGACATCGAGCCCATCTTCGTGACCGCAGAGAAGGTTGCGCCACACACCACGGCGCCGCACCGGCAGTGAAGAGGAACACGATTTATGGACTACACCCGACTCGGCCGCACTGGAATGGAAGTATCGCGCACCTGCCTGGGATGCATGACCTATGGCGATCCCAACCGCGGCGCGCACACCTGGACGCTGCCCGAGGAACAGGCGCGCCCGCTGCTTCGCCGCGCGCTTGAGCTGGGCATCAACTTCTTCGATACGGCCAATACTTACTCCGATGGCAACAGCGAGGAAATTCTGGGCCGCGCGATTCGCGACTTCGCCAATCGCGATGAAGTAGTCATCGCGACCAAGGTTTACTTCCCCCTGCGCAAGGGCCCCAATGCGCGCGGCCTCTCGCGCAAGGCGATCATGGCGGGCATCGACGCCAGCTTGCGGCGTTTGGGCATGGATTACGTTGATCTCTACCAGATCCACCGCTTGGACCACGACACGCCCATCGAGGTGACGCTGGAGGCGCTGCACGAGGTGGTCAAGGCCGGCAAGGCGCGCTACATCGGCGCGTCGTCCATGTTTGCGTGGCAGTTCTGCAAGGCGCTCTACCTGGCTGACCGCCATGGCTGGACGCGCTTCGCCACCATGCAGGACCACTACAACCTGCTGCACCGCGAAGAAGAGCGTGAGATGTTGCCGCTGTGCGCCGAGGAGAAGATTGCCGTGCTGCCGTGGAGTCCGCTGGCGCGAGGGCGGTTGGCGCGCGCCTGGGATGAACGTACCAGCCGGCTGGAAACCGATGAGTACGGAAAGAAGCTTTACGTCGCGGCGAATGACGCCGACCGTCGCGTGGTGGAGCGGGTTGGCGAGATCGCGCAGAAGCGTGGCGTCCCGCGCGCGCAAGTCGCCCTGGCGTGGCTGCTGCACAAGCCGACGGTCACCGCGCCCATCGTAGGTGCCTCCAAACCGCAGCACCTCGACGACGCCATCGCCGCACTCTCCTTGCGTTTAAGCCCGGAGGAAATTTCTGCCTTGGAAGGACCCTACGTCCCTCATCCGATTGTGGGCTTCGTGTGATTCAGTCCGGCAAGCGCTTACGGCGCCATGCCGTCGTCCATCCACTGCTTGAACCTGGCGATTTGCTCTTTGGGCCAGGGTTCGTCACACGGCATGCTGCCGTCGTCAAGTCGCGAGTAAATCGCCTCGGCGTGCTTTTTGACGTCATCGTAGGCCGACAGATCCATGCCGAACTCTTTCATGGTGTCCACATCAGGAGTGTCACGGAACAACGGGCGAATGTCGCTGGCGAAGCTGGGAGCCATGCAGCACCTCTGAAGGATTTTGTCACAAACCGTAAGAAAGTTCCCCATCGGTTTGATCGATTGTTCTGTTCCACTTCGGGAAGTAAGACAGCAACTAATCAACTATCCGTGGGTTTTGAGCGATCAGGGTCTATACTTGCGATGTCGCCTCTTCGCCCCTGTTAATGGTCGCGTGACTGCATTTTCTGCCTCGATTCACATGCTGTGAGTTCTCGGAGGCCGCGATGAAAAAGCGCGTACGGTTCCTCGAACTATTTGCTTTGTGTGTTGGACTGACGGTACTAAGCGGCTGCGGTAGCTCCAACAACTCGATGGCGGCGCCTCCGGCGCCTGACTTTTCTTTGAATCTCTCACCGCAGTCCCTCTTTGTGCCCATCGGTGTTGGCAGCTCAAGCTTGCAGGTCTCAGTGCAGGCGTTCAACGGCTTCAATCAAGCCGTCAGCGTCTCCGTGACCGGACTGCCTACGGGAGTGACGACAAACCCCAGCTCTCCTTTCAGCGTGAATGCGGGCAATAGCCAAACGGTGGTATTCAGCGCGACCACTGGCCTGCAACCTGGCGTGCAGCAGGTTTCCTTTCAGGGTACTTCGGGGGCCTTGTCGCATGGCTCTGCGATATCCCTGTCGGTCGCAAATCCGGTGTACGCCTACCTCGCGAATGGAGCTCCGCAACTCCCTCCGAACAACATCACTGGGATACGGGGTGGACGCCAACACGGGTGCGGTATGGGCGCTGCTAGGGCCGCCAGCCAGCTTGCCCAACCCTCCCACCGACATCGCGGTTGCTTCCGAAACAGGCGGGGCCTTCGTTTTCGTTCTCACGTTGGATAACCCATTGCTGGACCCCAACACCTTGTCGAGCTTCAAGGTAGATCCCGGCACCGGTTCGCTGACTTTAGTGCAAACCATCAACTATCAACCATCCCTCGCGCAGTGGAACATGTCGGTTCACCCCTCCGGCAAGTTCTTATATGTATCGGAGGTTGGAACGGGGTCGGGCTGTACCTTGGCCTACCTCATAGACCCGGCAACCGGAAACTTGACCCAGTCTTCCTGTTCCTCTGCGGGCTTCATTGTCCCGGGGTTTTCGCCGTCCGGAACCTTTGCGTATGCACAACCAAACTATGGATCCATTAAACAGCTACTCGGTTAATCAAGAGGATGGTTCTCTGACCTTTCTGCAGTCCCAAGGCGGCGGGTTGGGTGTCGTTCCCTTCTTCTTCGTAACAGCTCCCCTGGGTCATGCACTGTACGCCACGGCGCCTAAGCTTGGGCTGACCGAGCCTTGTGGATTCTTGTTTGCCTGGACAATTGATTTCCAAACCGGCTTGCTGACACAAGTTTATGACTCCCAGAACGATACTTCTTTTGGACCTTTATGCTTCCCCGGGCCGCCCAGCTTTACACCAACAAATGCCTATGCCTACGTGGCGAACTCGGGGACGGGGAGTCTTGTGAACGGCCTCTTTGGCGCCGCGGTTGATCCGGCGACGGGCAATCTGACCAATGTGCCTGGTACCCCGGTGGCTACCCAGAACCAGTTGGCGCCCGGCGCTGTATTCGTGGAACCGACGCAAGGCAAGTTCGTCATCGAACTAGGCTCAGCTTTCTCAAACGAATTTTTTTCCTGGGCCATCGATCCGGCCACCGGAGCGCTGACGCAAGTCTCTGGAGTCGCCTTGCCGATAACTCAGCCTAATTGGTACAAGGCGGTTATCGTCGCGCCACCGCAACCGGGGCCGTAGCCGGCCGCCATCCACGCTTAAGCAATTCTTCGGAAACCGAGCCAAAGTCAACTACCCCACCCTAACGTCGAAAAGCACGACGTTAGGATGGGGCACCCGCCAAAAGCCGGACAACGGTTTTGCCTTGCCCCGAGGCGAGCCTCATCCCGGCGGCGTCGTTCGACTTCGGTCTCCCGCGTGAACAAGTCGTAGCCATCGTCTTCCGGAAGGTCGCATTCATCTCTGACGTTCAACATGGCAGGCCTCCCGCGGCATCTCCGCTGCTATTATGGTCGGCCTCACCAGGAGCAACGCGCAGTGACGCAGCGCACCTAAGCTGGGGTTGGAGTTCCCGAAGCTGCACTGTTGTGATTTGCAACACCTGACGTCATGCTAGCAGAGGGGAGTATCTCTCTCAGGAATATCAAAAGTGGAACAAAACAGTGGAATAAATGCGGTTATTGCCTGGCAATTGCCGGTTTTATGGCTTCTGGAATGGAGCGAAGTGGGAAAAACATATTATTTCTACTCCGGAGGCGCTACATCAGCTTTGGGAACAGATCGCTCTGCCAACGGCGCCTTTTTGCCAGTTCTGCGCTGCTCCTCGCGGTCGATCTGCAGTCGCAGGTCGCGAATCAGGATCGTCCACATGCGAGCATTGCTGTTCAGCAGGATTTGCAGGTTCTGGTCCCGCAGAAAGGTGATCTCGCTGCTCATGTTGTTGAGCAGACTCTCCATGTGGTTCAGATCGGTTCGCATCTGCGCCAGATCGTCACCCGCTTCGCCCGGAGATGGCCGCGTCGCGGATTGTCCCGCAGTGTCTGCCTGACTTTGCCCGTCCTGCGCCGACGCCTTGGACTGCCCGCCAGCGCTTTGCGCCCATACTGTCGAACTCAACATAAGTAGAAAAAACATTTGCCGTAACATCGCCGCACCCCTCCCAAAGTGTAATCGTTCGAACCGCCTGCTCCCCTTTAGCGCGAACTGAATTCAATCTCCGGGGTGGCTGCCAGCAGACTGCGCGTGTAGGGATGCTGCGGCGCAGTTGTGATCTGCTCGGTAGCCCCAATCTCCACCAGTTCTCCGCCCTGCATGACGGCGATGCGGTTCGCGAGATAGCGCACGATCGGCATCGAGTGGGAGATGAAGAGATAGGTCAGCGAGAAATCGCGTTGCAGTTGTTTCAGCAGGTTGACGATCTGGGAGCCGACGCTCACATCCAGCGCGGAAACGGGTTCGTCGGCGACAATGAATCGCGGCCGCAACACCAGGGCGCGCGCGATACCGACGCGTTGGCGCTGCCCCCCGCTGAATTCATGCGGGTAGCGCGGCAGAGCCGAGCTATCCATGCCCACGGCGCGCATCACCTCGGCTGCGCGCTGACGACGGCCGGCGCGGCCGTCGGTTCCATGGATGGTCATGGGCTCGCAGACAATCTGCTCAACCGTCATACGGGGATCGAGGGAGCCGAACGGGTCTTGAAAGATGATCTGCATGTCGCGACGCAAGTGACGGAGTTGAGCCCCGCCGGCGCGCAATACGTTGTGACCATCGAAGAACACCTCACCCGAATCCGGTTCGATGAGCCGCAACAGCATCCGCCCCAACGTGCTCTTGCCGGAGCCGGATTCGCCGACAAGACCCAGCGTTTCCCCGGCGTCGATTGCCAGCGACACGTCGCTGACGGCACGCACCTGCCCTGATGTCCGGGTCCCAAACATGGTTTGACCGGAGCTGAAGGTCTTGGTGAGATGGCGGGCTTCCAGCAGGGGCATGCTGGCGATGGTAACAAATGGCTGTGAAGAGTGTAGCGGTCATTGGCATGGGGATTGTCGGATTGGTTTTGCCATCCTGAGGCCACATGGGCGTCTGCAGCTCGCCCTAGGGATGGAATCAACCACGGAGGCACAGAGAGGGCGTAGAAACCCAATACTCTGTGCCCTCCGTGTCTCCGTGGTAAACGATTTTTCGAGGGAGTGAAAAATCCGGATTGCGTGAATTCCGCACGGGAAGGGATTCTTGCCAGATTTTCACAATTCCGCGCTCGGTTGCCGTGATGGCGAGCTGAGTTTCTGATTTGGCGAAGTCCGCGAAATAGGCTCCCAACAGACACCTTGTCAATTTTGGTTTTCAGGGTTGCACAAAAATTAGGCATGGCTCTGTGGACGAGCTGCACTCGATTGAAAACAGAGGAGATAAAGTTGCGAGAAAAATGTTGACTTCTGCCGGGGCTGGAGTAAAAACACACTCGTTCTTTGACAGTTTCGCAGTTGTTTCAAGTAGGCAGAGACTACGGGCTGAAGCGAGTTCACTGCGTCTGCGCCTGCGGGTACAGGCGCAGAAGAACCGCAACGGCAGGCAGCAATCTGCTGGCTGAGGAGCACGCGAGACCAGTCAAGGGCAAAGACGGAATCCCGAGGCGTTGAGCGGTCATTCCGGCTGGTGACGAGCCCAAATTCAAGCTGAATAGGCACTGTGTACGCCAGTACCAGTCGCACGGTTCAGCAGGAACCTAATGCAAGTTACTGGTCGAGAGAGACGGCCCAACATAGCCCTCGGGATTCTTTATTGGTTCACAGTCCTCCCCCGTCTGTGGATTACGTTCGGCAACCCCCCTTCAAGCCGCCAAATAACCTGTGGGCCGGATGCTTCCGGCCTACAGCTCTTGTCTGCGGGTCATGGGGAGATAATCGGCGTGAGTGCCGAGTGGTAGAGCCAGCCTTCAGGCTAGGGTCTATGGTTCCCCCACACTACAAGGCTGAAGCCGTGCGCCTTCAAAGCGTGAGAACCTCATGAATAATCCAGGTGAAGCGCCGCTCTACCCGTGCTCGCCGAACTACGCCAACTCTGGAGTGTTTTAGCGGGCCTCTTTTCCGGCAGAGTAAAATCTTAGCAGCCATGACCGACCTCTTTACGCCCGCCCAGCCTCCCGCGCAACAGCGCAACTGGATGCCTACTATTGTTGGCCTGATTGCTGTACTGGCGGTCATCGGGATCATCGTCGCCCTCACGCGCAGCCACGGGCCAACCGGCCCGCAGACCAATCCTTATGAGGCCAAGCTGCAACTCTCCAATCCGAAGCTGAGCGCCGCGGAAAACTATGTCGGAGGCACGGTCACCTACCTCGATGTAAATATCACGAATACGGGCGACCGGGCTTTGGTTGGCGCCGACATGAAGGCGGTGTTCAAGAACACACTGGACCAGGTGGTGCAGACCGAGACCCTGCCGCTGCACGTGCTGGTGGAAAACCAGATGGGCGGATATCCCGACCTGGTGGACCTGGGCCGCTCGCCGATTGCTCCGGGCCAGGCCAAGACCGTCCGCATGACCCTGGAGCATATTTCCGCCGACTGGAACCGGAGCTACCCTGAGATCCAGTTGGTGAATTTAACGCTGAAGTAAGGCAATTGGCAGTTGGCAGTTGGCAGTTAGCACTTCGTTTCGTAGTTTAGAAATTGTCATCACGAATGGCCGAACCGGGGTCCCCAACGAGCGCCGTTTTTGCGCTTGTTGGGGTGAAGGTTAGGCCGTGAGGGACCTGCTGTTTCCCCGGCCGTGGTTCCCGGACAAACAACAGCAGATTCCTTGCTACGCTCGTGATGACAATTCCAGAGACCAACCGCTAACTGCCAAGTGCTAAATGCCAACTGCTCGCCGGCGGTTGCTAGAATGAACCTGGCATGTCCGACATCAAGACAACGCGCCTCACGGAGATGGTGAAAGCCGCGGGTTGAGCCAGCAAGCTAAGTCCGGCGGTGCTGGACTCAGTGCTTGGGAAATTAGCCCGGCAACACGATCCCAACGTGCTCATCGGCTTCGAGACTGCCGACGACGCCGGCGTGTATCAACTCACGCCCGAGATGGCGCTGGTCCAAACTGTCGATTTCTTTACGCCTATTGTTGACGACCCTTTCGTGTTCGGGCAGATCGCGGCCACCAACGCGCTCAGCGACGTTTACGCCATGGGCGGTTGGCCGATCAGCGCGCTGGCGCTGGTCTGTTTTCCTGACGGCGGCGACCTCAAAGTACTGGAAGAGATGCTGGCCGGCGGATTGTCGAAGTTGATTGAGGCCCAGTGTGCGCTGATCGGCGGGCACAGCATTCGCGATGAAGAGATCAAGCTGGGTTACGCGGTGACCGGAACGATTCATCCGCAACAGGTGCTGGCCAACAAAGGCGCGAAGGCGGGCGACCGGCTCGTCTTCACCAAGGCGATCGGAACGGGCGTGATCTCGACGGCGATTAAACGCGGCAAAGCCGAGGCCTCATGGGTTCGCGACGCGGTGCGCTCCATGACGACCCTGAACAGGACGGCGGCAGAGATCGTCACTTCCTCGCTCGGATTCGCGGTGCACGGCATGACTGACGTCACTGGCTTCGGCATGATCGGTCACGCGCGCGAGATGGCAGTCGCGTCGGGCGTCAGCCTGCGGATCCATGCCTCGCGCGTACCCCTGCTGGCAGGCGCCCTGGAATGCGTTCGCGCCGGATACGTTCCCGGCGGCCTGAAGTCGAACCGCAGCTTCGCCGAGAGTTGCGTCGAGTTTGATGACGGCGTGCCGGAAGAGATTCGAACGCTGCTCTTCGATCCGCAGACGGCGGGAGGATTGCTGATCTCGGTGGCGGAAAAAGATGGCGAGCGATTAGTTGCAGCCCTGCGCAACTCAGCAATCGACGCCGTCGAAATCGGCGAGGTCATTCCCAAACAAAAGCCGCTCATCAGGGTGCTGGCGTAGCCAGCGAAGGGAACACGCCGGCCCTTAGCCCGCATTATTCATGAAGGTACTGAGAGTGGTTCTTTGGGCGGCGTGTGCGCGCT
>ODAK010001996.1_pt1 | contig 21670 bp, 20 predicted proteins | sample 1539591 | NCBI WGS metagenome assembly ODAK01 (sample SAMEA3539303, study PRJEB22396) | soil metagenome | biome: tundra; feature: field; material: soil | place: USA | collected 2010-05 | depth 0.15 m | reverse complement strand
GTTGAAGGGGGACTGACGATGGGGGGGTCCGATGCGCCCGTCGGCTCGATCGGCAAGCCGCTCGTGTTCAACGAGATGAAGGTCGTTCGCGACGACGACACCGAGTGCGCGCCGGACGAGGTCGGCGAACTCATCTCGCGCCCTGTCGGCGGCGGCGGGATGGTCCGCTACTACAAGAACGAGCAGGCGACCGCGGACAAGACGCGCGGCGGGTGGCTCCGGTCGGGCGACCTCGTGTATGCAGACGAGGCTGGCTACCTGTGGTTCGTGGACCGAAAGACGGACTCGATGCGGCGCAGAGGCGAGAACATCTCGTCGTACGAGGTCGAGCAGGTCCTGAACGCGCACCCGGACGTCCTTGAGAGCGCGGTGTTCGCAGTGCCGTCCGACCTCGGCGAGGACGACGTGATGGCTGCGCTCGTGCTCCAGCCCGGCGCGCACTTCGATCCGATCGCGATCACCGCACACTGCGAGGAGAAGATGGCCTACTTCATGGTGCCGCGCTACCTGCGCGTCGTCGAGGAGCTCCCAAAGACGGGCACCCACCGGGTGCAGAAGGGCCAGCTGCGAGACGCCGGCGTCACTGCGGACACGTGGGACCTCGAGGCAGCGGGCTACGAGCGGCAGCGGTGACCCGCCTCGGGACCGAGGGGGTGCCCGCGCGCGACGCACGACGACCGGCCGGCTCCAGAGGACTCGCGGACCCAGAGCCTTCGAGCGTCCGCGCCGCGACGGCGGCCCGGCGCGCGACCGCCCCCACCAGTCGGACGCGTCGCGTGGAGCCAAAGCGGTCGGCCATCAGCCACGAGGAGGGTCACGTGCCCACGTTCTGGGAGTTGTTCGAGGTCGCCAGGAGCCAAGTCCAAGAGATCACCCCGGGCGACGCGGCAGACGAGCTCGGACGTGCAGTGTTCCTCGACGTGCGTGAGGCCGAGGAGCGTGCCATCGGGACGATCCCCGGGGCCGTCTGCATCTCGCGGGGCATGCTCGAGATTTCCATCGAGTCAGCCGTGGCGGATCGGTCGACCCGCGTGGTCGTGTACTGCGTGGCCGGCGTGCTGTCGGTGCTCGCGGCGCGCACGCTCAGCGAGCTCGGTTACACCGACGTCGTGTCGATGGCCGGGGGATTCACCTGCTGGAGGGACGAGGGGCATTCGATCGAGGCGCCCACAGGCTGACGCGACACCCCTGCGGCGCCTCTCGGCGAGCGCGACCGCGAGGTCTCGAGGGTGCCACTTCTTGGCCGCTCGAACCTGAGCCAGACCGCGACGGAGCGCGGGCCGGGGCATCGAGGAGTTGTGCGCGCCAGCCCCCGGCCATCGCCCGTACCATCTCGAGGGATGCACCTGTCCCTCACCAAGAGGAGCGAGTACGGCATTCGGCTCATTCTGCACATGGCGGGACGGCCGAAGGGCGAGCGCATGACCGCCGCGAGTCTCGCAGCCGCCTGCGAGATTCCCCCGGGGAATGTCCCGACGATCGTGAACACGCTGTCGCGCTCGGGCCTGCTGCTGTGCACCTCGGGCAGGAGCGGGGGCTGCACGCTGGCCCGGGACCCCGAGGCGATCTCGATGCTCGAGATCATCGTCTCGCTGGAGGGTCGCCTCGAGATCTCCCACTGCCTCCTCGACTCCCGCCGCTGCAACGACCACAAGCCCGAGTGCGCCCTCCACGCTGCGTGGAGCCACGGCCGGGCGGCGGCAGTGAGCGTCCTTGAGTCCACGAGCCTCACCGACGCCCTGGCCCGCGAGCAGGAGATCGCCAGGAGCACTGCGCGGCGCCGGGCCAAGGCCGCCAGGGGCTCCGGGGGCGGCTAAGCCGGACGAGAAGCCGGGCGGCGCCCACCCACGGGCTGGGGGGCCGACCGCCCACGACACAGAGACGAGCGAGAGACCCCGCGCGGGTCTAAACCTCGCTACACTCGCTAGGAAATCAGAGGTGTCTCAGGCACGGTCGAAGCCTGGGCTTGCCAGCAAGCCCAGCTCGACGCAGATCGGGGGGATGTGATGCAAGAGTCGCGCTTCGATGTCGTGATCATCGGTGGAGGGCACAACGGCAGCACGCTCGCCGCCTACCTCGCGAAGTCAGGGCTGAGCGTGTGCGTGCTCGAGGCGAGGCCCGAGTGCGGTGGCGGTCAGGAGAACACCGAGCCGAGGCCCGGCTTCCGCATCGACCCCCACGCGACGTACCTCTACGGAGGGGCCGCCCCGGGCTTCGAGCAGCTCGAGCTGTGGAAGTACGGGCTCCGGATGATCTACTACCCCTCGATGGCCGGCATCGTCACCCTCGACGGGGCCACCGTCAACCTGGGGAGCCGCTGGCGGCCCGAGATCGCCGAAGCGTCGCTTGCCCGCTACACAGGCGGTGGCGACTCCGCCTTCCGCCTCGTCGAAGCGCTCGACGACGCCGCCATGCGCGAGCTCTTGCGTGCCCTGTTCTGGACGCCGCCGCACCCGCCGGGACTCGAGGTCGAGGCGGAGGACCTGCCGTGGTGGCAGGTCTTCCGCAAGCACCTTCCCTCGCTGTACAGCCCGCGGTTCCTCGACATGAGCTACACGGATTTCCTCGAGGAGTTCGTGCCATGGGAGCCCGCGCGGGTCGCGAACGCGTTCAGCGCCTGGTACTGCGGCGCGCACCCCGACTGGGATGGGATGCTGCTGCCGTCGATGGGCGGGATGATGCTGGTCGGCTACGCGGCGGGCTCGCCTCGCGGCGGGATGCACGCCTACGCGCACGCGATCATCCGCTGCGCCCTCACGCACGGGGCGCGGATCCTGACGAACGCGCCGGTCGGCGAGATCATCGTGCAGAACGGCCGGGCGGTGGGCGTGCGCCTCTCAGACGAGGCCGCGTACCCCGAGAAGACGATCTGGGCCGACAAGGCCGTCATCTCGGGCGTGGACGTCAAGACAACGTTCCTCGGCCTCGTCGGCCGGCAGCATCTCGACGTCGGCTTCACGCAGCGCGTGTCGGACATCTCGCTGAAGGGCGGAAGCCTGTTCGTGATGCACGTCCTGTGCCGCGAGCTGCCGAAGTACTACGGGCGGGCCGAGGCCTTCCCCGAGGACATCTACCCGTCGTGCGTCATCGGGCCGGCTGACTCCATGGAGTTCTTCCACGCACAGACGCGCGACGCGTACTCGCACCGCACGAGCCCCGAGCTCACGCCGGAGCACCTCACGATGATGATCATCACGCACGATCCCTATGACAGCACCCGCTGTCCTGACGGCTACCACCTGCTCTCGCCGATCTATATCGAGGTGCCGCCTCCTCAGTATGACGTGACGTGCCCCGAGGGCATCAACCGACACAAAGACGAGATCACGAAGGCCGCGCTCGCGCTCCTCGAGCGGATGGCGCCCAACATGCACTCGGACAACATCGTCGACGTCTTCGTGAACACGCCGTACGACTCGGAGTTCCGCAATGCCGGGATGAGCGGCGGGAACTGGTACGCGATCCGCCAGTCCGAGGACCAGTGGTTCTCAAGCCGGCCGCTCCCCGAGCTGTCGCGGTACCGCACGCCCATCGACGGGCTCTACCTGTGCCACCAGACGTCGCACCCCGGCGGCTTGTGCCTGATGGCGGTCCCCTACAACCTCATGCACATCCTGATCGACGACGGCATCGTGGAGCCCAAGGCGTGGTGGTATCCCTCTGAGTGGTACATCCCCGATGCGCCACCGCCCCGCGCATCGTCGTCGAGCCACGAGGCGCCAGCATCGATGGCGGGAGCGCCGTCATGACGCGCCAGGAATACCGCACGCAGGCGACCGAGACGATCCTCCAGGAGTTCCCTGACGAGTACGAGGCCGACGCGGTCATCGTCGGTGGCGGCCCGAACGGGCTCATGGCCGCGGCGTACCTCGCGAGGGCCGGCCTTCGCACGGTGTTGCTGGAACGGCGCCACGAGATCGGCGGCGGACTCTCGACCGAAGAGACGCTGTTCCCGGGGTACTACACCAACACCCACGCCATCTACCACATGATGACGGACTACATGCCGGTGCTGAAGGACTTCGACCTCGTGCGGCACGGACTCACGTTCGTGAAGCCGAACGCCCAGACCGCGGCGCTCTTCCGCGACGGGACGAGCCTCATGCTGTGCCATCAGATCGAGGACACGAAGGACTCGTTCGCGAAGCGCTCCCCGAGAGACGCCCGCGCGTTCGGTCGCGTGATGCGCACGTGGCGACGAATCGTCGAGGACGTGGTCGCGCCGGGGACGTACCTGCCGCCGCTGCACCCGATCGACATGATCGAGGCGCTCAACCGCACAGAGATCGGCCAGGAAGCGCTGCGGCTAACCGAGATGTCACCCGTCGAGATCTTCGACGAGCTGTTCGAGGACGACCGCGTGAAGACGCTCCTGCTCTACGCGGCGTGCATGTGGGGCCTCGACCCAGAGGAGACCGGGCTGGGGTTCCTCGTGCCGATGCTGGTCGACCGAGCGATGAACAAGGCCGTGTGCTACGGCGGGTCGCACAAGCTCGCTGGCGCACTTTCGAGGGAGATCCACCTGGCAGGTGGTCTGGTGATCGACAACGCCGAGGTGACCCAGATCCTCGTGGCGGACGGGCATGTGCGCGGCGTCGAGCTGTTCGACGGTCGCGTCATCAAGGCGAAGGCCGTGCTCTCGAGCCTCCCGCCGCCCCAGACGTTCGGTGCGCTGCTCGACGCCGAAGCCGTCCCTGCGGAGCTGCGCCGGGTCGCTGAGGACTGGGAGTGGGACCGGTGGTCGTTCTTCACCGTGACGGTCGCCACCAAGGAGGCGCCCTCGTACCGCACGGACGATCCGTGGGTCAACGACGCGTTCATGACGGTGCTGGGCTTCGACTCGACCGACGAGCTGCTCGGCCACTGGAGCGCGGTCGTCGCCGGCAACCTCGTCGACGCCCCGGGCGGCCACGCGACCGTCGAGACGCGGTACGACCCGACGCTGGCACGTGTCCCGGGCCACCACGTGGGGTTCCTGCAGGTGCACGCCCCCTACGACCTCGCCGGCGGGTGGAAGTCCCGCCACGACGAGCTGGCCGAGTCGCTGCTCGATCACTGGGCGCGGTACGCCCCGAACCTCACTCGCGAGAACGTCGTGATGATGAACGCGGAGAGCCCTGTGGACATCGAGACAAGGCTGCCGAACATGGTCCGCGGATCGATCAAGCACGGGCACTACGACCCGCTGCAGATGGGCGTCTTCCGGCCCCACGACAGCTGCATCGGCGGACGCTCGCCGATCGAGGGGCTGTACCTCTGCGGCGCCTCCTCCTACCCGGGGGGCCTCGTGATCGGCGGTCCTGGGTACATCGCGGCCGGCTCGGTCGTCGACGATCTCGAGGCCAACCGGTGGTGGCACGCGCCACGATTCGTCCAGCGCTATGAGGAGGCGTATCTCCAATGAAACTTCGCTCGCGTGGCCTCGGCCGAAGAGAGCTCGTCATGGACTTCCGCGAGTACGAGATCAAGCGGGACGGCAACGAGGTCGTGATCGAAGGGACGATCCACGAGCCGGTGACGTGGGACTTCACTATCCGCATCGAGCCACGCGACATCCCAGGGATGCTCCACGTCGGGATGAACCACCACACGATCGGGCTCGTCGCCCGCTGGATCCTGCGCCGCAAGCCCCACCCGGCCGAGGAGCCGCGAGCGGCGACGGCCGAGCGGTCGAGCGGCACCGAGACGCCGGGCGGCACCGAGACGCCGGGCGCGCGCCGCAGGATCAGCAGAGCCGAGCGCGCCGAGACGAGCGGCGCCACGAGCAACGGCGCGGCGGGGACGCGAGCCGCCGACGGCCTCGGCCTCGGTCTCAAGGCCGGCTGAGGGGGCCGGCGATGAGCGGGTCCGCGTCGACGGTGACGTACGACGCGGTCGTCATCGGGGCCGGGCACAACGGGCTCTGCCTCGCGGCGTACCTCCAGCGGGCGGGCCTCGCCACCGCGGTCGTGGAGCGTCGCCACGAGGAGGGCGGCGGCGTGAACACCGAAGAGCCCGTGCTCACGGGCTTCCGGCACAACATGCACGCCCAGTACATGGAGTTCTTCGACATCATGCCGATGATCCGGGACTTCGGCCTCGAGGAGCTCGGACTGCGCACGGTCATGCCCGAAGCGCAGGCCGGGATGGCGTTTGAGGACGGCCGGCCACCGATCATCCTCTACCGGCCGGACCTCCTCGACAAGACACGCGCGAGCATCGCGGCGTACTCCAAGACCGACGCCGAGATGTTCGTCGAGCTGAAGCGCCGGGCGGCCGCCGTCCAAGAGCTCGTCGCCACGGATCTCTACAACCCGCCGAAGCCGATCGACCGCAACGCCGAGGGCGCGAACCTCGAGCTTGTGTGGGGAGACCTCGGTGTCCAGGCCCACTTCGCCGTCAAGTCCCCGAAGGTGATCATCGACGAGCTGTTCGAGACACCCGAGCTGAGAGCGCTGCTCTACCGTTGCAGCGTCGAGTGGGGCATTCCGATCGACACGGAGGGTATGGGCGTGGGGTTCCTCACCTACGTGATGTGGACGCTCGGCAACTGGAAACTGTGCCGGGGAGGGACCCACACACTCGCCAAGGCGATGACGCAGGCCTGCTACCGCGAGGGCGTCGATCTCATCGAGAACACGGCGGTCGAGCGGATCCTCGTCGAGGACAAGCGGGCAGTCGGCGTTCGTGTCCGAGGCGGCCGCGAGATCCGAGCGGAGCGCCTCGTCGCGTCCAACGCGGACATCCGCCAGACGCTGCTCGACTTGGTGGGCGAGGAGCACCTGAGCGACCGCTGGGTCCGCAGCGCGAAGGCGTTCCGGTACGGCCCGAGCCACGTGCTCGGGACGCCGATGTTCTGCCTCCGCGAGGCGCCGAGCTACAGATCGGCGGCGTGGAACCCCGACATCGACCGCTGCTTCTACACGGTGGTCGGCTACGAGGGAGCGGAGGACATGCTGGCGTACATCCGCGACGCCTACAGCGGCAAGCTCCCCGAGCCAAAGGCCGCGACATGGGTCAACTCGATCTGGGATCCGGCCCAGGCGCCGCCGAACCACCACGCGGCGACGGGCTGGTACTTCCTGCCGCCTGCAAGCGCGCTCTCTGCCGAGGAGTGGACGGACGTCCGCGCGAGCTACAACGAGAGGTTCCTCGACGTGTGGCGGGCATCCGCCCCGAACATGACGCCTGCCAACGTCATCGCCCACAAGCTCTACACGCCGGACCAGATCGAGCAGAAGAACCTGATGCGAGAGGGCGACTTCTCCAACGGGGAATTCGCCCCGGACCAGCTTGGAGCGAACCGCCCGTTCCCCGAGGCGTCGAGCTACCGCGCGGAGATCGACGGTCTGTACTTCTGCGGGCCGTCGTCGTACCCCGGCGGAGGCGTGCACTCGGCCTGCGGCTACAACGCCTACAAGGTCATCGCAGGGGATCTTGGGCTCCCGAGCCCGGTCGCTGAGGGGAGGAGCTACTGATGGCCGACGTCTACACGGAGGCGTGGTTCGGGGCGGTGCGTGGCGCGATCAACGTCAAGGTCGCGAGCCTGCGAGACGTGCCCACCGACTCGATCCTGATCGCCATTGACATCGTTGGCGACGGCGTGTCGCCCTACGTCGAGCGCGATACGGAGCGGCACTTCCTCGTCCAGATCGACGACGGCCAGTGCTCGTGGTACCGCGAAGGAGTGCCCGACGAGTCCCAGGAGCTCAACTTCCGCTTCCTCGGGCCGGCGACAGCGTTCGACGAGATCGCGGCGGGACTGCTGGACCCGATCGACGCGGCGCTCAAAGGGACCATCCGGGTGCGCGGCGACATGCGGTTCCTCATGCGACAGGCCGACCACGTGAAGGTGCTCCTCGACGCGTACCGGGCGATCGAGACGACCTGGCCGATGGGCGGACCGCCCTACCTGCGCGAGCACGCCGGCGCCCATGCGTGAGTCCTACGACGCGATCATCATCGGGGCCGGGCACAACGGTCTCACCCTCGGGGCGTATCTCGCCCGGAGCGGACTCGACACCGTCGTGCTCGAGCGTCGTCACGAGGAGGGAGGCGGCCTCGCCACCGAGGAGCTCACCCTCTCGGGCTTCCTCCACAACGTGCACGCCAACTACCACACCTTTGTCGACCTGGCCCCGCCCGTGAACGACCTCGAGATTCGCCGCCACGGCGCGGAGTACGTCCGCCCCGAGGTGCAGATGGCGTCGGTCTTCGACGACGGGACCGCGCTCACCGTGCACACCGACCTCGACCGGACCGTGGCGTCCCTGGCCCGATTCGACGAGGAGGACGCCGAGACGTTCCGGCGTCTGTACCAGGAGGCACACGGCTACGTCGACCTGCTCCTCGGCACGCTCATGTTCCAGCCACCGATGTCGGTGAAGGAGCTGACGAAGGCGCTCGCGAGCTTCGGCGTCGAGGGGCGCTCGGAGTTCCTGTCCGTGAAGCTCCGCAGAGAGTCGATCGACCAGTTCCTCGACCAGCACTTCACGAACCCCAAGATCAAGGCCCATCTCGCCTTCCACGCCGCAATCTGCGGCTACACGACCGACGTCAAGGGCCTCGCGATCGGCTTCCCGCTTCTCGTCGGCAAGATCGACAACTGGCACCTCTGCATCGGCGGGTCGCACCGCATCGCGCACGCCCTGTGGCGGGACCTCGCACAGCACGGCGGGACGATGATCAGCGACGCCGAGGTCGACCACATAGTCGTCGACGGGAACCGTGCGGTCGGCGTGCGACTCTCGGACGGCACCGAGCTCACTGCGCGCAAGCTTGTCGCCTCGACCGTCGACGTCGAGCAGACCTTCCTGCGGTTCCTCAATCCCGCCGACGTGCCGACCGAGCTTGCCGACCGGGTCAAGACCGCGGTCAAGCACAAGGACTGGTCCTTGTTCTCCGTGCATCTCGCGATGACGGCGCCTCCGGCATACGAGTCGGCGTCGTTCGACCCGGACGTGGACCGTGCGTGGGTCGTGAACCTCGGGTACGGCTCGCCCGCGGACCTCGACGACGACTGGCGGCTGGTGCGAAGCGGCCAGCTCCCGGACCCCCGCCCGAACGCCGCGGTGAACACGCTCTATGACCCGACCGACGCGCCGTCCGGACACTTCACGGGCCTGCTCCGCCAGTTCGCCCCGTTTGCGCTGGCCGAGGGCGGCGAGGGCGAGTGGGACTCGATCTCCCGCTGGTACGCGGAGCGTTGCATCAGGGCCTGGAGACGCTATGCGCCGAACATGACCGACGACGTCCTGCTGGACTGGGTGCCTTACTCGCCGCTCGACATCTCGAGAAAGCTGATCAACATGGTCAGGGGCGACTGGATGATGGGCGAGATCAGCCTCGACAACATGCTCGACCAGCGGCCGCTGCCCGAGCTCTCCCAGTACAGGACGCCGATCGACGCGCTCTATCTCGCCGGGTCGACCCAGCACCCGCACGGCTTCATCACGTTCGGACCGGCGTACAACGCACTACAGGTGATAGCTGACGACCTCGGCTTGGAGCCGTGGTGGCGCCGCATCTGACGCGCCTCGTCACGGTGGAGGGAGGCGAACACGCGTCCGGGCTCGCGGCCATGGTCGCGGATCTCTTGGAGCAGAATCTCGCCGATTCAACGACGCGTGCCCTGGTGGCGTCAATGACTCGGGGCGACGTTGAGCTGGTCGCGTCCGACCACAACCTGTCGGTGACGGTCTCCTTCCTCGGCGGCTCGCTCACGGTTTCCGACAGCCCTGATAGAAGGGGCGATGTCGGCATCGTCGCTCCTCGCCTCGCAGGCGAGTGGTTGCAGCTCAGCCACGTCTGCAGCGGTCAGCGTTCGCCCTTCGACGCGTGGCGTGAAGGCGCCGTGGTCATCCAGGCGCACGGGCATGCGGGGCGCCTCGCCGCGGCTGGATTCGCGCTGTCTGCCCCCGCGACAAGGGACGTGCTCGCGCGGCGGCGCCGAGCGGCGCTCTACGTCACCTTCGTCGCGGGAGGGCTCGTCGTCGGGGTGCTGGGTGCACGGACGTCCACCTCCCGGAGGGCGGTGACGGCAAGCCGCCAGGTGCTCTGATCAGGCCTCTTGTGGGACCAGGTACTCAAGGGTGGCCCGGCTCGCACGAACCCGGACTCGTGCTTCAATACGCGCACTCGGGAAGCGAATCAGGAGGCCTGAGCTTCCCCCCGCGAAATGGTGCACCTGGCCTGCAATGCCTAGTTCAACCCAAGGAGTTTGGCCCTGTAGGCGGCGAACTCTTCTTCGCTCAGGGCGCCCGAGTCTCGCAGAGCGACCAGCTTTGCGATCTCGTCTGCTGCGCCAAGTGTCGGGCACTGCTTGCCGGGCTCAGCGGACTTGTGTCGACGGAGCACCGGGGGCGATTTTTCGTGCAGCCCGAGAAGCTGCTCCGATGGCATCGAGACCTGGTTCGACGCCGTTGGCGCTATCCGCACGGACGCCCTGTTCGACCAGCTGTCCCCGCTGGGACCGTGGGCATGGTGCTGCGCCTCGCGGCAGAGAATCCGACCTGGGGCTACCACAGGATCCATGGCGAGCTTGTCACGATGGGTGTGCGCCTGGCGCCCTCGAGCGTGTGGGCGATCCTTTGGCGACACAGAATCGAGCCGTCGCTCAGAGCCCAGGCATCGACGATGCTGGCGTGCGACTTCTTCCATGTGGACACGGTGCTCCGGCGCCGCTTCTACGTGCTCTTCTTCATCGAGCTTGACACGAGGAGGGTCTATGTGACCGGTGTCACTGCCAACCTGCTGGGTGAGTGGGTCACCCAGCAGGCCCGACACGTGAACGAGGCTCTGGCCAGACGAGCGAACGCTGCGCGGTTCTGGATCCGGGATCGGGACGCCAAGTTCACCGGCAGCTTCGATGAGGTGTTCCGATCCGAGGGTATCTGGACCATCCGCACCCCGGTCCGAGCCTCTCGGACGAACGCATTCGCCGAACGGTTCTTGGGCACGATCCGTCGGGAGTGTCTCGACAGGATGCTGGTCTTCAACCGGCGCCAGCACGAAACCGTCCACGCAGAGTTCGTCGATCACTACAACAGCCATCGCCCGCACCGCGCCCTCGGACAAGCGGCACCGTTGTCAACGTCCCGATCGCTTGCGCCGATCCCGTCTCCGGGACCGACATACCTGCGAAGAGCGGACCGGCTCGGTGGCCTCATCCACGAGTGCAAACTTGCGGCGTGAGGTCGACGGATGAGGTTGTCGGCACCCACAAGGAACGATTCGAACTAGTCCGAGTCCAACGCTTCGACCGACTGCTCAACGATTACCAATCGATATGCAGAAGTTGGCGCATCGCGCTCTGGAACTCTTCGAAACTCATGATCGCTCGGCTGGTCGCAACTAGTTCCGCGTCGGCGCCTACCGGGATGCGCAGAGGTGGATCCTCTCGAGCAATCGCGTCACAAATCGCCAAAGCCACGCTCTCGGGACCAGGGGAAGCATCTCCGCCACGAAGCGCGTCCAGCGCGCCCTCCCACTGCTTGGCGAGGCCAGCATAGGGACCGGGAATTCCTCGGTAGTCCACAAGGTTCTTTGCGAACTCCGTGGCTACGCTACCGGGCTCGATGATGATGACCTTGACGCCGAAATGGCCTACTTCGAAGTAAAGCGACTCGCAGAGAGCCTCGAGCGCGAACTTCGTTGCCGCGTAGAAGCCACCGAGCGGCGGAGCGGCAATGCCGGCGACCGAAGTCACATTCACGATCGTGCCGGACTTCGCCTCGCGCATGGCCGGAACAAACGCTTGAATCATGCGCGCAGCGCCGAAGAAGTTGGTTTCGAAGGATCGGCGTGCATCTTGCAGCGGCACTTCTTCAACCGAGCCTTCGACGCCGAACCCTGCGTTGTTGACTAACACGTCCATGGCGCCGACGGCCGCCCGCGCCCCCGCGACAGAATCATCAGAATCAACATCGACCACAAGAGTCTGAGCAACTTCCAGATCTGCGATGCTCTCCATCCGACGAGCTGTGGCGATGACCTCGTAGCCACGTTTCGTAAGTTCGAGAGCAGTCGCACGACCGATTCCGCTCGAACACCCAGTCACGAGGGCACGCAGTTGAGTCATTCCCTGACCTTAACTCTGATGCTTGCATGCCACAGAACTGAGCCGCGTACGGAGATGACCGGGGCTCGACACGACTCGGAAGTTAGATGTCAACTGGCTGGAATCACCAAAATCCCGATCGGGCCCCGCTGAACTGGCATTGCGCGTCGTCGTCGGCAATCATCCGCCGTGCTCTTCTCACTCCTCTCCACCCCGCTGCTCTGGCATGCGGTGAGCCGACGCCTCGCTCGGCCCGCTTGACCGAAGAGCGGGTTGGTGAAGAGGTGGGTGTTGGTTGCGATCCATCCCGGCCAGAGAACCTTCATCTCCCGCTGCTCGGTCTAGCGCTCATCTGACTTGTCGAGCACTGGTCGGCAATGAGATCAACGAGGAACCCCTCTTGCAGAGCGATTCGGTAATACCCCGTTGCAGCGAGCATTCGGGCTGCTCTTAAATCCGCCACCGCGCACCACCGCAAGCCGTCTTGCTCAAGCATCGCGGCCCGCTCGATGAAGAGCATCATCTCCATCTCCGGCCAGCCTTCAGGTGGGACCTGACTGATCGCGTCGTCTGCGGCTGCCATCGCGCCTTGGAGTGACGGGCCAAGTTCCCACCACGCTTGGCGAGTCCGCTCCAGCAGTCGGTCGATCGCGGAGTAGTCAGGCGATGCTGACGGGACAGGCGACCCCGACTCGGGCGTGGACTCGCGATCTGCCATCTCTGCTCCTTATTGCGCTGGATCGGCTCCGGGCGTGTCCAGCAATACCTCGCCGCCGAGACATGTCTCCAGACAGACGCCCCAGGTAGAGCGTTCGGCTGCCTGCGCTTGCGCGCACCGGGCCGCAAACGCGGGTTGACAGCCCCCGTGTGGCCGCGTCTGGCACTCAAGGACTAGCCGGGGACTCAGGTAGGGACTGAGAGCCGTCTCGTGCTGAGTTGTGCCTAATCAGCGGGCATGTGACGGGCAGGGAGCACTGAGCTGCATGGTGCACCAGACATCGGAGGTGGATCGTTCAGTGTGTGAGCTCGTCGATCGTCCGCAGGTAGGCGTCGCCGAATCGATCGGATCGGTACTGGTCAACCACGATCTCGCGACCCTTCGCGCCGGCCGTCATCCAGGCCGCGTGATCCATGCGCAGCACGCGGTGGAAACCTGCGATCAGCGAGGTCATGTTGCGCTCCTCGACCAGCCATCCGTTCTCCCCGTCGCGCACGAACTCGGGGACACCGAACACCGATGTCGACAGCACCGGGCACCCGAAGAGCATGGACTCGAGCATCGACCTCGGTAGCGACTCAACGTCCGAAGCAGAGACGAGCACGTCGGCGGCTCGGTACCAACTCCAGATGTCGGGGGTGATCGGTACGAATCGGATCCGCGAGGCCAGATGGTCGGGCACGGCGCGATGCAGTGCCTCGCAGTACGGAGCAGGGTGGTCGCCAACAAGGACCAGCATCGCCTTCGGGTGGGCGTCTGCGAGGTGGACGAACGCCCCGATGAGACAGCCCTGCGACTTACGCTCCTCGAAGACACCCACGCTCAGCAGGACGATCGCGTCGTCTGGGAGCTCGCGCTGCGCTCGGACCGACTCCCTCGTGACCCGCGTCAGATGCTCGTCAATCGCCTCTACGTCGACCGCGTAGTTCACGGTCATCGCGCGATCGGGTGCGCCGATGAACTTCGCGTAGAGGCGTCTCGTCGCCTCTGCCTCGAAGACCAGACGAGTGGCGCCCTTGAGCGCGGCTTCGATCCTGCCCCGCACGTACGCTGAGACCGGCGTGCCGATGGAGTTGCGGGCGACCCAGTCGGCAACCCCCATGCTCTCGTGCAGCGCCCAGATCGTCGGCACGCCGACTCGCTGCGCGGCGTCGGCGGCTGCGAATTGACCGAGCGTGTTCACGAGCACGGCGCCGCAGCCGGACCCGGCGATCAGATGCTGCAGCTCGCGGATGTGGCCCTCGTAGGAGGCGATGTCATAGGCCCAGCCGCGGCCGCTGATCACGACGTCGACACCCATGCTCTCCAGCTCGGGGCCGAGCACCCCACCCACAGGAGTCAACACGGTGCAGCGATCCAGGCTTGGAAGGATCTCGCGAATGAGATCCTGAAGGTAGAGCTGTCCGCCACCTAGGGAGAGGCTGTGCGTGAAGACAAGGATGCTCTTCGGATCTCTTCGGACGGCGTGACGCGCGTTGGCGACCGACTCGAGGTTCAGGCGACGAAGCCGGTCGCTGTACTTGTGCTCTTCGGGTGTGGGCTCGTGAGGCTTGAACGTGACCGTCGTCACGCCGAGGACCGCCCGGCTGCCGTCGAGATCGGTGGCGGTCGCCGAGACGGTGCGTGGGCCCGTGGTGGCGAGATCAACGACGCCACGGAACTCGAAGCCGCAGAGCGGGCCGACACCGTTCTCCGGCGACTCGACATCCGGTCGGCTGAGCCCGAGCCGTGCACGCCCAAGGCGCGCCCCGTCGCACTCCACCTCGATCGAGTCGATCATTCGCGGCGTGTGCGCCCACCCGCTGACGACGAGCAACTCCCCGATGACGTCGGTTCCGTCTTGAGGGAAATCGACGCTCCCCGCGATGCCGTGGCCCCGAAGCGGGTAGACCTGGTCTGCGACGCACACCCAGTCGTCGGGTTCATCGTCCGCGGCCCGCACGAGCAACTGGATCCGCGCCTCGCCTGGCGGGAGGATCCGAAGGTCGACCATTGCTCGCCACCCACAGTCCGCGGCCGCCTCCTCCTCGCCGAGGGCGATCGCGACGTCAGGACGCGCGATCCCCGTGTCGGCGTGGCTGCGCACCACTTCATTGACGACGACGAGGACCGATGCCGGACGGTCCGGGCCGATGAGCGCCCATCCACCGAGGACGACCTCGCCCCTCGCGAGGGTGGCACTGACCTCGGGGCTGTCGATCGCACCGCGCGGGAGCGGGACGACCGCCGCGGGCGGCGGTGACGAGGGGGCCCCCGAGCCCCAGCGCGACTGGAGGCGCCGCCGCACACCTCGGAAGATCCGACGAGGCGTCAGCCGCCGTAGCGTCCGAGAGATTGCGCTGCCGTCGGCCGTGGGGACGAACTCGGTCGAGTTGGCAGCAGGTTCGTGGGCCACGGCGCAGTCTCGAATCGAGTGTATCTTCATGCAGACTCGACCGGGAGCAGTGATGACCTGCATTCGCAGCACCGATCTAGGGCGACAGGGGATCGGTCCGCCGAACGGTCGTCTCGCGAGGCGTGGGGCACGATCGCACCTCACGCGGCGGAGCGGCCGTCGCGACACGGTGCCCCAATAGGGGGCCGCATGGACGATTCTGCCCCGAGCGGCGAGCGGTTCGTGCCTGAGTCAATGGGCGGGCAGCTGATCGAGGCCGAGCACCACGTGCGGTACCGCCACGCGATGCAGCTCGTGGCGGACAGATCGGTGCTCGACGCCGGATGCGGTGTGGGCTGGGGGAGCGCGCTCCTCGCTGGCGCCAGCGCAGCAAGCGTGATCGGGCTCGACCTCGACGCCGGTGCGCTCGAGGACGCGAGAGGTCGTACCGACGCCGTGTCGTTCGTGCAGGGCACGCTCATGGAGCTGCCGTTCGCTGACGCCTGCTTCGAGGTCATCGTGTGCTTCGAGGCGATCGAACACGTCCTCGACCCGCTCGTGGCGCTCGATGAGCTGCGACGGGTGCTCGCGCCGAACGGCGTGCTCACGATCTCCTCGCCGAACCCGGGCGTCTACCCGCCAGGGAACCCCTTTCACGTGCACGAGTTTCCACCAGACGAACTGCGGCACGAGTTGCTCTACCGCTTCCGATGTGTGTCGGGATGGCACCAGCACGCGATGCTCGCCTCCGTGCTGCGCAACGAGCGCGACGCCGACGACCGGTTCGCCGTCACCACGCTTGCCAACCTGTCGATGCCGGAGGCAACTTATTCTGTCTTCGACGCAAGCGACGCGCGGATCGACACCTCCGAGCCCGACGCGGTGCTCGTCTCGGGCCGACAGTTCGTCGCGCTTGTCGACCAGGTCGAAACCTATCGAGCGGAGCTCGAGAGGCTGGACCGGTTGCCGCTCGCGCAGGTGGAGCAAGCGATCGCCGAAGCGCAGTCGGTGCGCGACGAGCGGGATCACTACCGAGCGGAGCTGGACAGGACGCTGCTGCTCCTCTTGGAGGCCGAGCAGGAAGTGGCCCGCAGGCTGGGTGGTCGCTCGGCGTGACGCGCCTGTGCTTCGTCTCTGCCGTCGGCGGGAGCGCATTCATGGACGAGCTCTTAGAGGTCGTGGCCGACGAGGTTCGAGGACTTGGCGTCGAGGCGACCTCGCATCGAGGGGCATTTCCCATCGGCGATGGCAACGAGGTGTTCGTCGTCGTGCCGCACGAGTACTTCGTTCTGACCGACCCCGAGGAGCATCCCGATCGCAACCAGCTCGGTCGTACCATCGGCTTCTGCGTCGAACACCCCGGCAATGCGACGTTCGAGACCTCCGCTCGGTGGGCGGCGCAGCTCGGCGGCGCCGTCGACATCAACCGCGATGGTGCCTACGAGCTGGCGCGACGAGGTCTCCGCGTCTCGCGCTTCAACGTTGGGTATTCCCAGCGCTGGGATCACTGGCACGGCGATCTCGAGCGTGAACGCCCTGTCGATATCACGTATCTAGGCACCACCGACGTCAGACGTGACTTCCTGCTCGGCAGTCAGGCACGAGGGCTGAGCAGGTGGCGCGCCAGGCTCCTCATCCCGCCCCACGAGCAGATGACCGAGTCGAGGCACGACTTCCTCATGGGTCCGGACAAGTTCGAACACCTGGCAAGCAGCAAGATCCTGCTCAATCTGCACCGAGGAGCTTCGACGTCGCTCGAATGGGTGCGTGTCCTCGAGGCGATCTGCAACGGCTGCGTTGTGGTCTCCGAGCGAAGCACCGACTTCGACCCTCTCGTGCCTGGCGCGCACCTGGCATTCGCGCGCGGGCGCGCGGCCGTTGCCGTCGCGGCGTCGCTGCTGCGCTCACCCGCGCGTCTCCGTGAGCTGCAGATCGACGCCTACGAGTTCTGCAAGCACAGCCTCTCCATGGAGTCGTCCGCGACGCGGCTGGTCGAGCTCGCCGATTCGCTACTCGGCGTGGGCATGGCCCCGGCGGCGATCCCGTCGGGAGCCTGCCCGCCGATCTCACCACCACCACAGGTCCCAGAGCCACAACAACCGCGATCCGGCCTCCCGGAACAGCCCGCGTGGCTCACGTCGGTGCCACACGCGGTTCGCGCAGAACTAGCGCGTTCGAACGGCAGGGCGCTGCTCTCCGGGGCCATTCGTGTCAGTGAGCATCGACTCGGTGGCAGCGGTGCTGCCCGTGTCGACGCCCTAGTCTCGCGAGGGAACGACGACGTGGGCCTCGCGACGACGCTTGAGGGCCTTGCAAGGCAGGGAGTCGCGCTGCGCGTCCTCGTCGGCACGTCCTGTGTCGGCGGCGGCGGACTCTGCGTCGCCCACGCCAAGGTGCGCAATCACCTCCTTGGCGAGGTGCGCGCCCCTTACGTCCTCTTCGTTCAGTCGGATCAGGCCTTGCTCCCTGGCGCGATTCGGCGACTGTTCGCACCGCTGGACCGGGACGCCGCCGTGGGGGCCACCTACGGAATGATGTTCGATCAGGGCGCCGGAGCCCTGTGGAACGCGCTCCCTCTCGAGCCCGATCGGCTCGCGCGCCGCGCGTACCTGCATGCGCCGATGTTGGTACGGGCTTCGGTTCTCGCCCTCCTCGGCGGCTTCACCGAGGATCCCGCGCTCATCGCCTACGAGGACCAGGCATTTTGGCTTCGCTTCGCCGCGGCCGGACTCGTCGCCGAGATGGTTCCGGAGATCATCGGTGTCGGCACACCTACTTCAGCAACAACCTTCGGACCAAGCACGTGGCTGCCGGAGGCAACCGCAGAGGCGCTCAGTAAGGCGGTAAGTCACGCGCCCGGCACAATGCGATGAGCGCCCAGCGCGACTGCTTGGGTAACGCTTGGACGTCGATCGGCCGACGACCGATCTGCGAAGGTGCGCCACACGAAGCTGTGTCGGAAGCTCTCCATCCCCGTCAACTGCCGAGAGCAGCCAGGACGGCCCGCTGAATGCACTGGCAGCCGAAGGCAGAGGGAAGATTGTCGCAACGTCGCACCAGCGATCCAGGGATTCGAGGAGCTGGGGGAGAGTCGTCTCAGCGTCATCCGTAATTGCAAGAACGTCGATGTCGCTGCCTTCGTTGGGCTAGCCCTCGCGAGTTCGATGAGGTCATCCAGACCTTGTGGGTGCCGAGAATCCCATCCACCCCCGTTGAACTGGGCTTTCAGGGGTGTCGACTTGGCGGCGAGACTTCGGAATAGCCCTGTCGTTCTTCTATGTGGCGTTCGTCCGCGTCCTCCAGGTGCTCCGGCTCCGTCGCGCAGAACGCGACGACCTCGCCATCGAGATCGTGATGCTTCGCCACGAGGCCGTGCTGCGCCGCCAGGTGGGCCGCCCGCTCCTGCAACCCAATGATCGAGCGTTGTTCGCCGGGCTGAGTCGGCTCCTGTCGAAGGATCACCGGGGGCGACTCTTCGTGCAGCCCGAGACGCTGTTGCGATGGCATCGAGACATGGTTCGGCGCCGATGGAGTTATCCGCATGGTCGCTCTGGTCGACCAGGAGTTCCCGCAGGCACGGTCGACATCGTCCTCCGCCTCACAGGTGAGAACCCCACCTGGGGGTATCGCCGGTCCACGGCGAGCTCGTCACGATGGGTGTGCGTCTCGCCCTTCGAGCGTGCGGGAGATCCTTCGGCGCCACGGCATCGATCCCGCTCCGAAGCGGACGGCCCCAGCTGGTCGGAGTTCCTGCAGGCCCAGGCATCTTCGATGCTCGCCTGTGACTTCTTCCACGTCGACACGGTCCTGCTGCGTCGCTTCTACGTGCTCTTCTTCATCGAGCTCGACACGAGGAGGGTCTATGTGACAGGTGTCACTGCCAACCCGGTGGCGCAGTGGGTCCTCCAGCACGCCCGCAACTTGACCGAGCTCCTCGCCAGACGAACGAATGCTGCGAGGTTCTTGATCCGGGACCGCGATGCCAAGTTCTCCGCCAGCTTCGATGAGGTCTTTCGTTCCGAGGGCATCCGGATCCTTCGCACACCGGTCCGAGCTCCACGGGCCAATGCTTTCGCCGAACGGTTCGTCGGCACGGTCCATCGGGAGTGCCTCGACCGGATGCTGGTCTTCAACCGACGCCAGCTCGAAACCGTGCTCTCAGAGTTCGTCGATCACTACAACGGCCATTGCCCCCACCGCTCCCTCGAGCAGGTTTCGCCGTTGTCGACCTTCCGACCGCTCGCGCCGATCCCGTCCCCTGGACTAAGGAATCTGCGAAGATCGGAACGGCTCGGTGGACTCATCCACGAGTACGAATTGGCGGCGTGACGTCGGCGGATGAGGTTGCCCGCACCCACAGGGTTCTCCTCGTGCGAGGACCCCGCAGCCCTCCAGGCGATCTGCGACCGGTTCGCACCTCGCGACATCGAGAGGTTCTTTGCCCGCTGGACCGCGGTCATCACGACGCCGCTCACCGACGCCGACAGGGCAGCGGGCTACTGGTGGGATCTCTCCATGCGCCAGGTCGAGGTCAGCCGCACGATGGTCTTCGATGACCCTCGCCGAGCCAGGGGGTTCTTCGAGTCACTCGTCACCGCTAGATCGAGAAGTCCTCTCCGGACCACACACCGGCCTCGGACGGCTGCGCCCCTGCGCTGTCGGTCCTGACGTTCATTGCCGTCTCGAGCTGATCGACCCGGTGCAGCAGGGACTGCAGGCTCGAGCCGATCAGGTCCGGGACCAGCGTGTGGTCGAGGTCGGCCGGCTCGCTGTTCGAGCGGGGCCGACTCCGCGCGATGACCTGTCCGGGCACGCCGACCACCACCGAGTTCGCAGGCACGTCTTTGACGACCACGGCGTTCGCGCCGATCCGGCTGTCCTGGCCGATCGTGATCGGGCCGAGGACTTTGGCCCCGGCGCCGACGGTCACCCGGTCGCCCACCGTCGGATGGCGCTTCCCCGACCCGAGGCTCGTCCCGCCCAGGGTCACCCCCTGGTAGAGCGTCACGTCGTCGCCGACCACCGCGGTCTCACCGATGACCACCCCGGCCGCGTGGTCGATGAACAGCCCGTCGCCGAGTTGGGCTGCAGGATGGATGTCGACGCCGGTCAGCGCGCGAACGACCCCCGAAGACGCCCGCGCCAGAAACCTGGCATTGCGCGTCCAGATCCGGTGGGTGATGCGGTGGCCCCACACGGCGTGCACGCCGGGGTAGCAGATTGCGATCTCGATCGCGGAGCGCGCCGCGGGATCCCGGTCGCGAACGGCCGCGAGGTCGCGTCGAATCCTGGCCAGCACGGTCAGTCGACGAGGCCCGCGAACAGCGCGGTCGACAGGTATCGCTCGCCGAACGACGGGACGACGACCACGATTAGCTTGCCGTTGTTCTCGGGGCGCGCCGCGACCTGGAGCGCGGCCCAGATCGCCGCACCAGAGGAGATCCCGACGAGCAGGCCCTCCACGCGCGCCGCGCGCCGCGCCGTGTCGAACGCGTCGTCGTTCTCGACGGCAATGATCTCGTCGATCACGTCGGTGTCGAGGATCGCCGGGACGAAGCCCGCGCCGATGCCCTGGATGGGGTGGGGCCCCTTCTGGCCGCCCGACAGTACCGGGGAGGCCGCCGGCTCCACGGCGATGATCTGCACCGAGGGCTTGCGCTCCTTCAGCAGCCCGCCCACGCCGGTGATCGTCCCGCCGGTGCCGACGCCGGCAATGAAGATGTCGACTCCGCCGTCGGTGTCGTTCCATACCTCCTCGCCGGTCGTCTCGCGGTGGATCGCGGTGTTGGCCGGGTTCTCGAACTGCTGGGGGATGAAGTACCTCGTGTCGGACTTCGCGAGCTCCTCGGCCTTGGCGATCGCGCCGGGCATGCCGTCGGGTCCCGGGGTCAGCACCAGCTCGGCGCCATGGGCGCGCAGGAGCGCCCGGCGCTCCTTGCTCATGGTCTCGGGCATCGTGAAGGTGCAGGGATAGCCGCGCGCCGCGCACACCATGGCGAGCGCGATCCCGGTGTTCCCGCTCGTGGGCTCGAGGATGATCGTGTCGGGTCCGATCAGCCCGGCCTCCTCGGCCGCGTCGATCATCGCCACGCCGATGCGGTCCTTCACGCTGTGCGCAGGGTTGAAGTACTCAAGCTTCGCCACGATCCGGGCCCCGAGGCCCTCGGGGAGCCTGTTGAGGCGAACCAGCGGCGTGTTCCCCACGAGTTGGGTGATGTCATCTGCAATCTTCGTCACGTTCGCACCCTTCTGTCGGATGTGCCGTGGCCGACCCTATTACCACATATCTGATCGGACAAGTCAGATTCACAGAACTGTCGTGCCGAGAAGCCCATCCGGTCAGCGCACGCCACGAGTCGATGCTCGTCAGCGAGGCCGCCGAGCATGTCACTCCGACGAAGTTTCGGGGCGCGATCGTCGCGAGGAGTGTCCGCTCACGCTGAGGCGGGATGGTTCTGGGACGCGCTTCTGTCTACGCGCGTCGCCTCGCGACGCTTTGGGAGACAGGTCAACGGCGACGGGTGGTGCCAGTTATGAACAG
>ODAK010001995.1_pt1 | contig 21676 bp, 16 predicted proteins | sample 1539591 | NCBI WGS metagenome assembly ODAK01 (sample SAMEA3539303, study PRJEB22396) | soil metagenome | biome: tundra; feature: field; material: soil | place: USA | collected 2010-05 | depth 0.15 m | reverse complement strand
CTAGCTAGGCAACATAAAGTTATGACACTGCTATCGGCGGCCGTGGTGCTTCTCACACAAGGGCCCCCTTGTGAAACGCCCCTGGAGGCCCTCCGGCTCCAAAATCCGGGAGGGCTAGCAGCTAGCGCAGTTGGACGGAACACGCCCACGCCGGAGAAGTGCCCGCACAGGGGTCTGCGCCGCTCAAAGGCCAAGCGGCAGCCGCTAGGCCTTCGGCCGGCGATCACAGGCTGAAGCCTGCGCTACCGCCCGGCGCGTCCTAGATAATTCCCGTAGCCTACAATAACCGTGGATGCCACCAGCACAAACAGGCTCAGCGCGACCAGCCACTTGGTGCGCGTGCCGACGCCCTTCCACTCTTTCAGCGCGATTCCCCACAGCGTGCTGAAGATGATGATGCTGGCCATGTGCAGCGTCCAACTCGAAAACTTGAAGCTGCCCATCTGCGTTTCGCCCATGGTGTAGAAGAAGAACTGCATGTACCAGGTGGTACCCGCGATGGCGCAGAAACAATAGTTGGCCAGCATCGGCGCTCTTTCGGGCTGCGTGCGGGACGCGGACAGCGCTACCGCCATTTCCTCGCCCGGCGCGTCGATGACAGACTCTAAGATAGGTTCCGTCGCGCGCGCGGGGATCTCGCCGCGCAGCTTCGAGCTGAAGTATTGGTAGCTGGTCCGGTTGCGGATGTTCAGGATCATGCACCAGATGAAGTTCGTGGTGAAACCTCCAACCAGAACCACGACCAGTACGGGAAGGCCTTGCCACAAGACCGGCGTCCCGTGGCGCAGCGTGATTTGCTTGATGGGATCGCCGGCCGCCAGTCCGTATGCGAAGCAGGCGCTCATGATCCCGCAGAAGGTGGCCACCAGCAGACCGCGCTTCAGGCTGAACTCGCTGATGGCCGCGCGCTTCTGCTCTTCGGACAACTCGCGTTCCTTCGAGATTCCCGCGGCGCCGGCGAACGCAATACCGGTTAAGCAGATTGCCACGCCGGACAGGATCACCATACCGGAGTGGGTGCCGAGCACTTGTTTGGCGAATTCGCCGCGGAAGATCGGCGGCAGCAGTGTGCCGAAGGCCGCCGTGTACCCGAGCGCCACCGCCATGCCGAGCGACAGGCCCAGGTATCGCATGGTCAGTCCGAAAGTGAGACCGCCCGTCCCCCACAGCACGCCAAACACGTAGGCCCAGAAGAGGCTGCTTCCGGGAGTCTCGCGCAGGACGGCGAACAGGTCGTTGGTCATGGTGAGGGCCAGCAGCCACGGCATAATGATCCAACTGAACACGCCGCCGGCCAGCCAGTAGGTCTCCCAAGCCCACAGTTTCACGCCTCGATAGCCGAGGTAGAAACTGGCGGAGGACAGGCCTCCCAGCCAGTGGAGGAACACGCCCAGCATGGGGTTTGCGGTCATAGACTGGCTCCCGGAGGAGCAATGTTAAGGGGCATAGGGTAAGCCCGAGTGTAATCGCCGGGGGCGGTCCGGTCAAGCGCGCCGGCTGAAAGCTGAAAGCCGGCGTACGACAGCTAAAGCCCAATGCCGCATAGTTTTCCCGCAACTGAGCGCCTGCATTAATCGTGGGGCAGGACTCCAGCGCGGACGGCCGGGGGCCACGTCGGCCTGTTCGTGCTCGGAGAAGAGCGGGTCCTGGAGGACCCGTGCAGGACTGGAGGAGTCCTGCCCCACCTCCAGGCTCAACGCTCGGCGCCTTCGAGATCCAACGTGACGCGCTCGCCGTTGATCAGCACGAAACCGGAGTTGATGAGTTGCTGGCCAGTGCAGTCGAACTGCGCATAGCAGTGTAGATTGGCCATATCGAAAATGTATTCCACGGCCTGGCCGGCGGGCTTCACGGTGGTGCTGAAGTCGATGCCCGCGAACTTCGGCGCATCTTTGAAGCAGGCGAGCACGGGCCGGATCAGGTGGGCGATGTGTTCGTCAAAGGCCAGAGCCGCCGCGCGGTACCGGGACGCCGGTTCGGCGGCCTGGATCGTAGTGGCGATCGAGAGCTGCAGGTAGATACCTTTGTGAAAGTTCACGAATACGGGCGGTGCGTAGCTGACAAAGTGCGCTGTCTGGTCCAGTTCGCGGACTAGCTTGTCCAAGGTTTCCTGGTAGGACGTTTGCAGGGCGTGCAGGGCGTCGGGTGTGGGCTCGGGCGCAGCAATGGCGGGCGGTGGAGTAGGTGGCGGCGTTGGGGCGGGCTTCGCCACCACCACCGCCGCCGGAGCGGGGGCCGGAACCGGAGCGGCGGGCGGATCCGCGGTCATGCGGCCCCAAATCGTGGCCGCTTCGCCGTTGATGAAGAGCGACCCTTCCTCCAGCGCCACTGCCTGCGTGGCTTCGTCGGGCGCGGAAACGAGGCGCAGCGCGGCAGCTTTCGGAATCACCAGGACCACGTTTTCCGCGTGCTCCCCGCTGACGCCCAGCACCTTTTTGCGCACGTGATGCGAGATCTCCAGCGCGAATCCCTGCATTTTCGGCTCATCGCTCAACTGCGAAACCTCCGCTCGCAGCATGGGCAACATCACATCCTCGAAGGTGCGCCGGGCGCGTTCCTCTCTCTTCATCAGCTCGTCGGAATAGGCGGCATAGTAGTTGCCAAGGATCTCGACGACGGTCTGATGCCCGTATTTGGCGAACTGAATGGAACGCTGGTCTCTGGTTTTCTGCTGGTCTTCGTTGAGGTCCAGGGTACGGCTGAAATAGAAACGGTAGGGGAACTGGTGGGACGCGATGGCCACGGCTACGGCCTTCAATTCCGCAAAGTGCTTTTGCTGCAATTCGCGCAACTCCGGATCGCGAATCTCGGGCGGCGAAACCACCTGCGCGCAGAGGAGGCCGGCGGAAAGTATGCCGGCCAGCAGCTCAGTTCTTCGCATACGTCAGACCCTTCAAGCGATAGGGTGGGTCGGCGACGGCGCGAATATAGGCGATGAGCGCGTCCAGGTCAGCCTTTTTCAGAGTATATCCGTAAGGCGGCATCTCCGGCGACTTATTCAAGGCCGGTCCGCCAAAGCCAATGATGGCGGCCACATCCGCATCGCTCATGGCGTTCAGCACGGCGCCTTCGGTAAAGGCGTGAGGCTTGGCCGTGAGGTTGTCGTGGTTCGAGACCCGCTCCGGGGTGGATTCCGGATCGTGGCAACGCGCGCAGTATTGATCGTTCAACACGCGGCCCTGCTGTTGCTGATAGCCGAGAGCGATCTCGTCGAGCCGGAGTTCCACTGGCTTGCCGGATTTGTCTCGCGTGGTGGCCACGATCTGATATCGTCCGGCGCTGCCGCCGAGGGTAATCGTGGAGGTCAACTGGCCGTCTGCGCCGGTCAGGCCCGCATCCGGCGCCGCCGTTGCTCCGCCGGCTGTGTGAAATTCAACCAGCGCGCCGGCGACTGGACTGCCTTGCGCGTCATTCACCTGCACCACGACTGGCTGATCCAGAGCCGTTCCGATACCGGTGGCCTGCTTGCCTCCGCCGACTTCCGTAATCGCTACTCCAAAAGCCTTGGCGGCGAGAGGTGCCGGCGGCTTGGCCGGCCGGCTGCATCCGGCCAGCACGATCAACATGGTGGCACAGGCTTTAGCCTGTGATCGGAGGCCCTTCATTTCTTGGCCACCTCCTTATTCTGCTTCATCAGGAAGGCCGTGAGTGCGCGGGCATCCGCATCGCTCATGTTCCGGTTGGGCTCCAATGTTCCGGGCCGCAGGGCTTGCGGATCTTTCAGCCAATGGAAGATCCAAGCCGCGTTGAGCCGCGCTCCCACTTGCGTGAGCGTTGGACCGATGTAGCCCTTGTCGTTCTGCGGATCGACTATATGGCAGGACTGGCACGCATACTTCGAATAGAACAACTGCTTGCCTAGGTCGATGTCGGCCGCGCTGAATTTCGCCGGGTCCAGCGCGTCGCGATCGAAGTCCGGCGTCTGATAAACCGTCGAGATATAATCGGCGATGGTCTCGGCCTCCGCGTCGGTCACGTTGAAGCGCGGCATGCGGCGGATCAGCGCGGGGCGCAGCGTGTTGGGGTTCTTCATGAAGCTCACCAGCCAGCGGCGTTGCACGGAGCTGCCTTCCCAGGTAAGATCGGGCGCCATGTTACCGCCGCGGCCGTTGATGGCGTGACAACTGAAGCAATTCATGTCGGCCATCAATTGACCGGCCTTGCCGGCGGGACGATAACCGGATTCGCGCTTGCCCGCCACGCGCAAAGAAGCCGGCAGGGTCCGGGCGCGTTCGGTCTGCGCCAGCAAGGCCGTGACCAGAGCATCCACCTGTGGCTGCGCAAAGGTGTATTGCGGCATCTTCGCGCTGGGGAAAGCATGCGGCTGCCGGATCTTGGCCTGCAAGTAGTCCGGCAGGGTGTGCGCCACTCCCGGCGCAAACACGATCTTCATGAGCGATTCGCTTCCCACCACGGTCAACTCCGGCGCGAAATTAGTGGGCTTCTTGATGCCGTTGATTTCGTGGCAGGAGGCGCAGCCCCGCTCCGTCACCAACGCTTTGCCGTGCGCCACCTGTTCCGGCGTGGCGGGTTCCAGGTGTACGTTCGCCAAGAAATCGGAATCGGTCTTCGCTTCGATGAAGGCGCGCAACGGGCCGAGTTGCTTCTGGTCGAAGCGGTAGTGCGGCATGGCGGTGTCGGGATCGTAGGTCTTGGGGTTGCGCAGCCAATCGGCGAGCCACGCCGGCTTCACCTTGGAGCCGATGCGCGTCAGCTCGGGTCCCACGTCGCCGCCCACCAGCATGCCGGCCGGATTCACGGTGGCGTGGCAGGAAGCGCAGAAGGATTCACCGTAAACACTGGCGCCGGCTGCGGCGTCTGCGGGCGTGGACAGGCCGGAGGCCTGTCCTACCTGGTATGGCGTGCTCTGCGACATCAGAAATGCCGTGATGTCGCGCGCATCCGCATCCGTGAGTTGGAAATTGGGCATGGCCGCGGTGATCGCGTAAGCCTGAGGATTCTTGAGCCAGGCGAACGTCCATTCGCGGGTGGTCTTTTCAGCGATATGGGTCAGCGCGGGAGCATCGACCGTAGATGCCAACTGGCGGCCCTCCGGCGTCTTCAGAACATGGCAAGACGCGCAGCCATAACGGGCCAGCAGTTGGCGTCCCAGGTTCAGTTGCGGCGTGCCGGTGAGCGTGTTCCAATGACACTGGCCGCAAGAGGCCTCCAAATAGCGCGCGGGCAGAATGGGCTGCTCCCACGCCAGCGTGCTGCGATGCGCTTCCTCGACTCCGGTGGCGGCGCCCTGGCCGCGATGACACATCACGCATCCGAACTCGGTCAGCGAATGCGGGATGGGCGGATGCGGCCGGAACGGTTGCGTGCCAACGTCCCAGAGGCTGGCTTCCTTCAGGGCCAAATGACAAGTGCCGCAACGATCCGTCACACCCAGCTCCGGCATCCAGATCTGCTGCAGCCCGCCCTGGAAACGCCGCTGCAGCGTGGCGGCTTCTCCACGCCCGCGAATCAGGCGCAGGTACTTCTGCTGATAGCGTGTCCACTCCCGGAAGCGATCCTTGGCCGGGGCGATCGCCAGGCAGATCAGCAGGATCACGCTGAGCGAGCCGAACGCGCGCGCGCTATCGCCGAAGAGGAATTGCCACAGCTTTTGTATCTTCTGTCGCATGCGTTCAACTCCTCCAGGGCCACACCCACGACCAGCCCGCGCCGCGGAAAAACGTCCCGATCACCGTCAGAATGCCGGCCTGCACCAGAAACCACGTCATGATCCAGAAAGAGAGCGGCTTGGAAATCAGCCATCGCCGGAAACGCGCCTGCGGCTCCGGCGGACGCGCCGCGGCCAGCAGCATGAAAGCCGCAATCAGGAGCGTCGGGATCAGCACCGCGTAGACGTGGAAGAAGAGCATGATAGCGGTGAACGCCAGCAGTACTCCAATGAAAATACGCAGCCGCCGCTCGCGGTTGCGCAGCCAAACACCCTCGGATTCGATGTTGATATCGAAGTACGGAATCACGATCAACGCCAGCACCACCAAGGTTGGAATGAGCACGCCCGCTACGAACGGAGGGAAGTAGTGCAACAGTTCCTGCAAGCCCAGAAAGTACCAGGGCGCTTTGGCCGGATTGGGGGTGTGCATGGGATCGGCCAGTTGTTCGAGCGGCGCATCCCAGATCAGCGAAATGGCGGCCAGCGCGATGGCCAGAATCTCAATGGCCACGGCCGCCCGGAAGAGGCCTTCCGGATAGGTCATCACCACGGAATCGTCCTGCGCTTTTACCTGCGGCGATGTGCGGCGCGTGACGAACGCCACGCGTACCGGTGTGCGGCGCGCGTCGGAATCGAATTGCGCGGCAAACTTCGGATTGGGCGGCTCACTCATGGGATTCCTTATGGCCCGTATACAGGCCTCCATCCTTGCGGATACGCCAGAAGTGCACGGCGATGAACAGAATCGCCGCCAGCGGCAGGATCACGCAATGCAGCACATAGAAGCGCAGCAGAGCGTTGGCGTTCACGGTATTGCCGCCCAGCATGAGGAAGCGGACCTTTTGGCCCATCACCGGAACGGCGGACATAATATTCGAGCCGACCGTGATGGCCCAGTAGGCCAACTGGTCCCAGGGCAGCAGGTAGCCGGTGTAACTGAGCAGCAGCGTGAAGATCAGCAGGACCACCCCGATGACCCAGTTGAACTCGCGCGGCTTACGATACGCGCCGCGATAGAACACCTTGAACATGTGCGCGAAGACCAGCAGGACCATGGCGTGCGCCGACCAGCGGTGCAGGTTGCGCAAGAACACCCCGGCCGAGACCACGAATTGCAGGTCCTTCATGTCCGCGTAGGCTTGCGGCACCGAAGGATGGTAGTAGAGCATTAGCAGGATGCCGGTCACGACCAGGATCATGAAAGTGCCGAAGCTGAGCGTTCCCAGGTACCACGTGACGCTGAATTCGAGGGCGCGCTTGCGGGCTTTGACCGAGGCCAGATGCAGGAAGACGTTCTGCTGAATGGCCATCGACCGGCGCAGGTTGGTGGCCCCGCTGCCGCCGCGGAATACGGAGCGCCAGACGCGAGTGTCGCGGAGATCTTGGAGAGTCATCAGGTCCTCAGGTACTGCTTTGGCGGAATAATGGAGGCGCGATCGACCAGCAGCTCGCCTTCATCGCCGATCCAGACTTTGAGCCAGGGCAGGCCGCGCGGCGCGGGCCCCTCCAGCTTCACTCCCTGTTCGCTGAACTTGCTGCCATGGCACGGGCATGCGATGATGCCCAGATCGGCATTCCACACCGTGAGGCAGCCGAGATGGGTACAGGTGGCCGACAGCGCGTAAAAACCCTCCGGGCCGTGAATGATGTAGATGCCGGCTTCGAGATCCTGGGTGACCGAGCCGCGCGGATAACGGTCCGGCTTGCCCGCGTTGGCGATCGGCGACGGCTCGTAGAGCACATTGGGAGAGAGATAGGAATATCCAAACACCGCCGCCCCCGCGCAGGCGACCGCCACCGAGCCAACCCCCAGCTTGATGAATGCCTCGCGCCGGCTAGGTTGTATTTTGTCGTCTTCTGGCATGTGTTTCCTCCTTTAGTGGGACAGGCCTCCTGGTCTGTCTTGCCGCCGGCGTTCGCGGTGGGGCAGGACTCCAGTCCTGCGGCCGACGTCCACGTCGGCCTGTTCGCGCTCGGACATGGCCGGTTCCTCTGCGCGAAGAGCGTCCTGGAGGACCCGCGCAGACCTGGAGGTCTGCCCCACAATGAGCATGTGTTGGGCACAGTAGCCCTAACGCCTCCCCGCCACCACCGTGGCCGGGCGTTCGGCCGCGGCCGCGCCAATGCTGTACGCCTCCATCGTGATCACATTCACCGGGCAGCGCTCGGCGCACAGGCCGCACCGGATACAACGGGTTTCGTCCTTGAGCATGGCCGTACCGGTGATCACGCCCAGTTCTTCGGCCGCCACGTCATCCAGTTCCACGCGATAAAGCTGCTGGTTGCCGCGGATCTCGCCGAGCACCTCCGGGGGAAATTCGATCTGCTCCAGCGGCACCAGGCGCAGGCATTCCTCCGGGCAGACATCGGCGCAGCCGCCACACAGGATGCACTGCGAGCCATCCGGCTCATTGCCTTCGAAAACGGTGTTGATCCAGCAGCGCAGACACCGGCGGGCCTCAGCCATGGCCGACTGTTCGTCGAAGCCGATCTCCACTTCCGTCACACCGGTGCGGCGCTCCAGCGGCAGCATGGGCACGGACTGGCGCGACAGATTCATGTAATCCGCGAACATGCGATGGTGATCGAGCACTTCCACCACAATCTCCGGATCGGGGTGCTTCCGGCCGGTGAGGTGCTCGTCGATGGCGATGGCGATGCGCTTGCCGTCACCGACGCTGTCTATGATCAGGCGCGGGCCGAACACGCAGTCTCCGCCCGCAAACACGCCGGCCGCCGAGGTCATCAGGGTTTCGCGGTCCGCCACAACCAACCCGCGCGGCGACACCCGCACGCCGTCCTCAGGCTTCAGGAAATCCAGGTTGGGAGCCTGGCCGATAGCCAGGATGACGGTATCGCACTCGATGACGGATTCGCTGTTTTCGTAGAACGCGGGGTTGAAACGCCCGGTGGCGTCGAAAACATGCATGGTCTTCAATGTTTCGAGACCGGTCACTTTGCCGTCACGCCCCAGGACGCGATGCGGTCCCCTGCCGTCATGCAAGACGATGCCCTCGGTTTGGGCTTCCTCGATCTCCTCCAATGCCGCCGGCATCTCCTGGCGCTTTTCCAGGCACACGATGCTGACCTCCTGCGCGCCCAAGCGGAGGGCCGACAGCGAAACATCCACCATCTCGTGCGCAGCCACGGCGGCGACATTTTCATCGCTCGGAACGGCGTCCTGCGGAGCGGTGGCGTGCTGCCGCAGCACTTCACGAGCGGCCGACCGGGCCACGTCCATGGCCACGTTGCCGCCGCCGATTACGACTACCTTCTTACCGATGGTGAAACGATAGCCCAGGTTGGCGTTGAGCAGGAAATCGACGGCCTTGTGGACTCCGTCGAGATCCACGCCCGGGATGGAAAGGTCGCGGCTGCGGTGGGCGCCGACGGCGATGACTACCGCGTCGAAGCCCTGCTGGCGCAATCCGGAGATCGTGAAATCGCGGCCGGCGGCTTGATTCAGCTTCAGCGTGATATCGCCCGATTCCAGAATTTCGCGCACCTGCGCTTCCACGACGCTGCGCGGCAGACGGTACTCCGGGATGCCGAGTTTGAGCATGCCGCCAGCCACGGGCGCGGCTTCGAAAATGGTTACGGAGTAACCCATCAGGCCCAGGTCGTGCGCCGCGGAAAGCCCCACGGGTCCGCTGCCCACCACGGCCACGCGGTACGGTTGCGGCGCGGCCCGCTCACGTTCGATGCGCAATGGACGCCGGGATTCCGGACCGTAGCGCTCGGTGAGCATGCGCTTCAGGGCGCGGATCTGGATGGGTTTGTCCACCGCTCCGCGGCGGCAGGCCGTTTCGCAAGGGTGCGCGCAGACGCGGCCGCAGATGCTGGCCATGGGGTTGGGATCGCGGGCGTAGCGATACGCCTCTTCGAACCGCCCTTCCGCGATGAGCGCGACGTACCGGCCGGCGTTGGTGCCGGCCGGACACGCCATCATGCACGGGAAGTTGCTGTTCAGCCAGTCGCGGTCGACTTTCTTGTCGCGAAAGCGTGTCAGCATGCGGGGCTTACTTCGAGAGCGCGAAATCGACCGTCACATCGCCGGCCACGGTTACGGGCTTCGACTGCGGCGTCTTGATACCCTCATGCCACGCTGAGACCGTGTAGCTGCCAGCCGGCACATCCGCAATCTTGAAATTGCCGTCGGCATCGGTTTCGGCAAAATACGGCGTGGGCGCCACGATCACGTACCCGGACATTTCGGGGTGAACGTTGCAGAGCAATGGCACGATTCCGGGTGTGTCGAACTTGAAGTCGCGCTTCTGCCCGCTGGGCCAAGTGCCCAAATTGTGTCCCAGCTTCTTATTGCCGCTGATGTTCGGCCAGAAAATGTTATGCGCCACTTTATCGCTGTTCAGGAATTCCACCGTGGTTCCCACCTGCACCGCCAGGATGTGCGGCGCGAACAGCAATTGTTTTTGATCCATCACGTAACTCTTGGCGGGCGCGGGAAACGTCTTGCCGGCAACGGCATCCACGTATACCACCGAAGAGCCCTTGCCGGCGGCGACCTTGCCGCTGATGTTGGCCGCGTAAGCGGCCAGCGAACCTGCGAGAAAAACGAGTATCACTCTCTTCATGGAACGGTTCTCCTCTTTTCGTCTCTTGTTAATTGTAAAACTTTTCCGGGGTCAATAAACGAATTCCAGAGCCACAACTGCCGTATTCACCCGGAAGGGGCTGAGCGGTTCCTGCAGTCCGGTCGCGGGGTCGGTGACCACCTGGACCACCTGCTTGGGCCGGAACTGGTATTCAAACGAAGCTTTGATGTTCGGGTGGATCAGGAATTGAATGCCGGGCGTAAAGCGGTTGCGTGTGGATTGGAGCGGCCCGAAGTACGCCGTTCCGCTGTTGAGCGCCAGTCCGTTGATCCGGTCGGCGCTGGAGTTGACGCCGTCCCAGCGGGCGATGGCCATGATCCACGGCAGAACCAGGTAATCGGCCTGCACGAATCCCCCGTTGAACTTGGCGGGCACGCTGGAAATAAACCCGGCCGGCACCGCGCTGGTAGAACCCACCGGCAGCGGGATGAGGGCACCGCTCGAATCCACCGGCAGCAGGTTATTGTCGCGGGCGAACATATACAGGCCAAACAGATTGAAGGTCCGGAAATTGAAGCTGAAATCGGCGCCCGCGCGGTAGTAGGGCTCGCGCGCATAGAGCACGCTGGGGTTTCCGCTGGCGTCCGCGCCCACGAGGCCTTGTTGAGATTTGCCGTGCAGGTAGAAGGTGCCCAGGTTCAAGTTGGTATGGTCGCGGGGTCCGGTCGTGCCGGCCGCCTGGATGGAGTGGCGGCTTTCGCTGTCCCGCTCCAGGTTTATGCGGTAGGAGAAGCGGGCGTAAACATCCTTCAGGCTGGAGTCCGAGGCGAAGCCGGCGCCGCCATTTCCCCCGCCCGTGGCCGAGGGAACGTAAGAACTGGCATTGGCGGATTGGGTGACGCCGCTCGTGTTTTGGTCGATGAGGGCCACTGAATAGTGGTAGCCGCCGTAGCTGTGCCCGCCACTGAACTCGATGCCCTTTGCTGCATCCGCGAAGCTAAACTGGTTCGCCACGTTCTGCTGCAGGGCAACCATGGAGTTGATCGCGCCGACATTGCTTTCGGTGTAAATGTCGTACGGGCTGATGTTAATGCTGCGCGCCTGCGTAAACGGCAGGTCCAGCTCGAATTGTCCCGTGCGGACGCTGAACGAGTCTTTCGGAAGCTTGATCAGGCGGCCGATATCGACGAATTTCAGGTAGCCGTCTCCCAGGCCGCCAGCGCCGTTATCCCCGGCCACGCTGATATCGTCATCCACCCAGAAGGCGATATCGCTGCCGAAGTTCCCAGCCATAAAGATGCTGAAGAAGCCCGTTTCGAAATCGGTTCCCGGGATGACTGGCGCCACTGTGCCCGGAGCCGCCAGCGCATTGAACCGGCTCGCGTTTGAGCCCGTGAATTGAAAGAAGTTGTTCATGCGCAGACCGACCGGCGGCATGCCCGGAATTGTGCCCGGCCAGACGCTGTGCGGCCAGACATCCTTCTGCGCCGGCGCGCCCAACATCACCGCGGGAGTCTTGAGGAACGTCTCGTCGTCTTTCGGAAATTTGAACCCGGCGTCTTTGAAGGCTTTGCCAAAGTCGTTGAGCTTTGGAAAGTCCAGGTGGCAGGTCGTGCACGAGGTGCCGTACTGCCGGGAAAACGCTGGGATCGCATAGCTCTTGGTGCTGAGGGTCGAGAGAAGGAACGGCGCAATCAGGATGCCAACAGGTATAAATGTTTTGGGCAATCGGCGTAGTTTCAGGGTCCACCTCCTAACTGAGGGCTCCGCCTTGTCCGAAGGGGGTAGGTCAGATTCCGCAGTTTGGCCTAGTATGGCATATCAATGCCCAACCTACAAACCGTTTGTTTTCAGTTGACGGGGAAACCAGATGTGTGAACTAGCGCAGGTCCGCAGCCTGCTGGGGTGGGGGAATTACCTCAGCGCTGAAGCGTATTGGGAGTTGGCATGGCCCCGCGAGCTTGCAGACGAGTACAAGAAAGCCGAAACTGGATCTTACATGATTGATCCTGCGCTTCGCGGACGAGTGGCCCTTGTCACGGGCGCCAACCAAGGAATCGGCGCCGCCGCGGCGCGCGCGCTGGCGGCCGAAGGCGCGCCCGTTTTCCTCACCTATCTGCGGGTGGACAGGGCCGGGCACGGCGATCCGGCCTTGCCGCGGACGTATGACGAAGTGCGGGCGCGTTCGGCCGAGGCGGTGGTTGAAGCCATCCGCCAGGCGGGCGGCCGCGCGGATGGGTGGGAAGCAGACTTGGCGGATCCCGCTGTGGTCCCCGAGTTGTTCGACCGGGCCGAGGCGGCCTTCGGTCCGGTCGAGATCCTGGTAAGCAACGCGGCCTTCTGGCACGGCGACACCTTCCTGCCGGACCGCGCGGAGCGCTTCGGATGGCGCCTGATGCCGGTCTCGCCGGATACGTGCGATCGGCACTTCGCGGTAAATAGCCGCGCGCCGGCGTTGCTGATCGCGGAGTTCGCGCGGCGGCACTGCGCGCGCGGGGCAAGCTGGGGCCGTATCATCTCATTGACCACGGGCGGCGCGCCCGGCTTTCCCGGAGAGGTGTCGTACGGGGCCAGCAAGAACGCAGTCGAGAGCTACACGGTGGCTGCCGCCGCTGAGCTCGCGCCATTGGGAATCACGGCTAACGTGCTCTCCCCGCCGCCCACCGATACAGGCTGGATCTCGACCGAAGTCGCCGCGGAGCTGGCGCAGGCCACGCCGCCTTTCCGCATAGCGCAGCCCGATGAGGTGGCGGAGGTGATTGTGTTCCTGGCCTCGCACCAGGCGCGATCCATCAATGGGCAGCGCATTGTCATGCGCTAACCGCTAGGAGCTACCAGCCCGTGACTGCCCTGGAGCGTAATAGTTCTGCTCAGCCTAATGGATAAGTATCCCGCCGCCGGAGGGAAACGTGGCAGTTATCTGCAGCGATTGCGTATTGATGATGGACCCTGGTTCTGCGCCGAACTGGAATGTGGGAGACTGCCCTCCCCCGTAAAGCAGCGTGCCATCAGGCGTGACCGCCAGGCCGCCAACGCCGAACGTGCCAGGAAGGAAGTTAGTGACAGCGAGCGTGGCCGTGTCGATGACGTTGATCCCCTGCGCAGCGTAGCCCCCCCATGCGTAGGCGCGCGTCCCATCCGGAGAAAAGGCGATCGAATTTACTGCCGGCGCCGCAGAGATCGTGCCGATAACCTTGTTGGTGGCCGTCTGAATGACATCTATTGCAAGATACTGGCCGATATAGACGGCATCGCCGCTGGGGTTAATCGCCAGGCTATAGCCTCCTGCACCAGCTAGCGTGGCCAAAATGGCGAGATTGCGGGTATCGATAACCACGGTGTTGTCCGGTGTGATGGCCCCCCCGAGCACGTAGAGCCGATCACCCGCCGGAGTAAGAGCCAGAGCTACATATAAGTCTTCAGGTTGGCCGTTAACCGGAAGCGGAATCGATTTCTCCCCTTCTCCAGTGGACGCATTGACGACCACCACACTAGTCCCCGAAACAAGTGCGTAGAGCGTCTTGCCGTCGGGGCTCACAACCACCCCATATACTAAACTTTTGGGGAGCATCGTCTTAACCACCTGGCCGGTTGTCGTGGAGGTAGCCCATAGGCCGCTCTGCGGGCCTGTCGAGTAAAGAGTCTGCCCGTCCGGCGAGAGGGCAAAGCCTCCGCCTGCAGCGCGAAGCAATTTCGAAGGCGTCACGGAGCCCTGCTGCAGCACCTCCACCGCCGACCCGGCTGCAAGCAGAGGATAAAGCTCTTCGCCGTTCGGCGAAACGACAGTTGCCAGAACATCTCCGAGTGGTGGTTCAGCGACCACCTTCAGGTCCTGGACGCTTACAACATATAAGACGTCGAGCGGGTTATATGCGGTGACATATGCGGCGCTGCCGTCCGGTGCGATCGAGACGCCGCTTACTGCGCCGCTCAGCGTCACTGGCCCGGTCATCGCTCCGGTCGCCGTGTTGATGAATGACAACTCGCTGTTGAGATAGCCGGCTGACACCTCTGCGGCCGCGAGTGTAGTGCCATCGCCTGAAAGCGCCATGAACGCCGCGTCTCCAACCGGAATAGTCGCCGCCAGCGTCATCTGCGCGAGAGCGATTTGGTAAACGTTCCCTCCCGAAGCCACAAACCCTGTCTGGCTATCCGGAGTAATGACGATCGAGGACGGCGTCCCCGTGGGAAAAGCCAGGCTCCCGACCGGCTGGAACGAAGTGGCATCAAACGCTGTAATGGCACTTGGCGGAACCGAGCCGGCCGGCACGGCACAACAGATGGAGAAACAGCAGTCGGGGGAGTTTGGGTAGTGAGCGGCATAGACCGCGGTTCCATCGGGAGCAGCGGCAATTCCGAATACCTGATCGGTGCCGGCGGAAATCACGGCGAGGTTCTGGCCCGATGCAACGTCGAGCACCTCCACGTTACCGCCTTGGCACGTCGATCCATCGGCCGAACTGGAACAAGTGTCAACGTAAATTCGGGATTGGTTCGGCGCCAGGGCAAGACTAACCGGATTCCAGATGGGATACTTCGTGTGGTAGGTATGGAGTGTCTTGCCGTTCAGCCGATCCACGGCGATAATCTGGCCGTTGGAGTAGGTTGGCCCCGACGGAGCTGCCACATAGAATGTATTGCCATCGGAAGAGAGCACAGGCACGGCGGAATCAACGCCGGCTGGGATGATGGATCCCTGACCGTGCAGCGTTTTCGTGCTGAGGGCCGTAATAATCGCTTCTGGGAATACGGTGTAAATCGTGGAGTCCGCGCCGTGTAGTTGGGGCAGAACGACTCCGGCGGGGTGCCATCAGTATACACCCAGCCATCACCGAGCGCCACTTTCGCTGTACCATGACCACAAATCGACGGCACCAAGCAAGTAGTTCATTATCAGCATGTTGGGCTTTGTTCGTCAGATTCGGAAAGCCCCCGTGGACCCGCTGCGAGCGAAGCTCGCCTCCAACGGCGTTGTGCCCGCACGGCACGCCGGAGCGCGTGCGCTACGGGATTTCGACTTGCACGCCGCCGTTCACGATCGATTGGCGGCCGGCTTCGATCGCGCGCTCGTTGTAGCTGCTATTGCGCGGCGTCGCTATGATTCCGGCGTGATCGAACTCGTCGAGTAACTCGCCGCGGCGGCCTTCGGGCGCGGATTCCAGGCGAATGATGCTGGATACGATGTGCTCGACCGAGCGATAGCCGTAACCTACCGGCGTCAGTCCTTCGCCGCCTAAGTCCACATACTGGAAGTAATCGGGGCTGGGCTCGGCGTAGATCGTCGCTCCGGGCGCATCCGGCTTACTCTCGTAACTGTGCTTGAGGCCGCGGTACTGGTCCGAGTGTTCCAGCAGCCCGCCTTTATCGTCTCCGCCGCAGTAGAGCACCAGGCCCTGCGTGTTCGTGCCGGGCGCGTCGTCGGGAAAGCCGAGGCCGTTCTGCACATTCAGGCATGCGCCGTTGCTCCATATAACGCGCGCATCGGTCCACAGGAAGCCTTCGTTGCCGTTGGGGAAGCGGTCGCGCACGCCATACACGCTCACCGCGACGGGCAGCAGTCCGGTGATGAAATGGACCAGGTCCACGTAATGGCAGCCGATGTAGGTGAAAGCGTCGGAGTGTGCGGCCGTCATCCAGTTCTGGAAATTCGAGTGGCGGTAATACCATTTCTCGAACAGGCGCGCGGCGCCCAGGCGGAACTCGCCGAACGCGCCTGCGCGGTATTGGCGGCGGGCCACCAGACTACGGTCGTCGAAGCGTTTGTGATACTCGACGGCGACCAGCAGGCTGCGGGCGCGGGCTTCGCGCTCGATAGCGGCGGCGTGGCGGTATTCGAGCGCCAGCGGCTTGACCGAGAGGACGTGCTGATCGCGGGCCAGCGCGGCCATCGCCACTTCGTAATGAAGCTGGTCGGGCACGGCCACTACCACGATCTGGCGCGGCGGGAGCGCGGCGATGGCTTCGCGGTAGAGGTCCGGCTGGGGAGGGCCGTCGCGATCGGGATACGCGCGGAAGGACTGGCCGGGGAACGCGCGCAGCAGCGTTTCATCGCGCGCCAGGCCGCGCACGGTACTGAAGCGCGACGCGCACACGGCTATTGGCCCGATGCGGCCCTGGCGCTGGATGTGATAGAGCGAAGGCAGAAGCTGATCGTGCGTGATCATGCCGCCGCCAACGATCAGGACTTGGGGGCTGGGCACAGTACTAGGCATTTGTAGCATGACAGGCTGAAGCCTGTCCTACCGCCTCTTCGAAGGCGGCGAAGCTATCGAGGATGGCGGCTTCGGTGATCACCAGGGGCGGGCAGATCTTGATGGTGGCGCCGCCGTGTCCCACGGGGCTGAACATCAGCACGCCTTTTTCGACCGCGCGGCGCACCACGTCCCACGCCAGGCCGGCATCGGGTTCTTTCGTGCCGGGGAGGATGCAGGCCACGCCGGCGACCAAGCCCTTGCCGTCCACGCGTCCGATCTGGGGAGTGCGGGAGGCCAGTGCGCAGAGCTTCTGGTGCAGCACGCCACCCACCCGGCGGGAGTTTTCGGCGAGATTCTCGCGCAGCACCAGATCGATGGAGGCCAGGGCCGCGGCGCAACAGACCGGATTGCCGGTGTGGGTGGAAGTCATGCTGCCGGCGGGGTGCAGGTCCATGACGTCGGGCCGTCCGGCGACGGCCGCCAAGGGCAGGGAACTGGAGATGCCCTTTCCGAAGAGCGCCAGATCCGGCACGATGCCGTAGTGCTCGAAGCCCCAGAGCGTGCCGGTGCGGCCGAAGCCGGCCTGCACTTCGTCGCACACCAGCAAGGCTTTGTGGCCATTCGACCAGGAGCGCAGGTCGCGCATGTAAGCGGGGGGCGCGAAGGCGGCGCTACCGCCCTGGTAGGTTTCGAGGATGACGCCCGCGACGTTCTGCGGCTCGATGGAGTTTTCGCGCAGGCTGCGCTCGAACAGGCCGAAGGAAGTGTCGGGCGTGCGGTAGCCATCGGGAAACGGCACTTGGATGAAGCCGGCATCCAAGTTGACGATCCACTCCTTTAAGGCGGGGATGCCGCCGGCCTGCTGCGCGCCGAGCGTGCGGCCGTGGAAAGACTTGTCGAAGGAGACGATGACGTTCTTGGAGCGGCCGCCCGACTTCACGCCATGCGTACGGCACAGCTTGATGGCGCACTCGACGGCTTCCGAGCCGGTGGTGAGCAGGAGGACCTTCTTCAGCGGCTCGGGAAGAATGGAGACGAGCTTTTCGACCAGGCGCGCGCGGATCTCGCTCGGGAAGCAATAGTTGGTGAGCAGGCGCGCGGAAGCTTGCGCGGCGATGGCGTCCACGATCTCCTGGCGGCCGTGGCCGGCGTTGGCGATCAGCACGCCGGCGGACCAGTCCACCCACTGGTTGCCCCAGGCGTCGAAGACCTGGAAGCCTTCGGCGCGGTGCCAGACAATGGGCGGCTGGCCGCGCATGGCGATGGGCTCGCAGGCGTGGAGGCGCTCCAGGATGGGCAGCGACTCGGGTACCGGCAGATCCGTCACGATCCTGCGGAAGGGCGTCTCGATGCGCGGGACGGCCCTGGGGACGAGGCTGTATTCTCTGACCATAATCTGGCGACCCTTTATTCTCCGGTATAATGCTCTGCGTGGCAAGCGGTGGGGCCGCGCGATCGGTTCGGGTGCTTCGGTGGGGTGCGCTGATCCTGGCAGTGCTGCACTCCGTGCGCGCGCAAGAAGTGCGCGTCAGCAGCAGGCCCTATACGCCGTCCCCGTTCGTGCTGCGGGTGGATACGAATCTGGTGGAGACCGGCGTTGTGGTGCGCGACTACAAGGGACATGCGGTCGCCGGATTGACGCAGGTGGATTTCAAGATCTTCGACGATGGAAAGGCGCGGGAGATCACCGCCTTTTCCGTGGAGACTTTCGCTGCCGGGGCGCCACCCGCGGTCCCGCCCGGCGGAGATCGCGCGCCATCGGACGCTGCCGCGGCCCCGGTGAAGGCCGCCGCCAAGCCGCGATACGTGGCGCTGCTTTTCGATGACGTACACACCCGCCATGCCGATATGAGCCATGCGCGTGTGGCGGCCGAGCGTTTCGTGCGGGAGGCGCTGCAGCCTGGCGACCGCGTCGCGATCTTCACGACTTCCGGGACCAGGGCTGTGGGCTTTACAAGCGATGCGGAGAAGTTGGCCGGCGCTATCAAGAACCTGAGCGCCCATCCGCGCATGTCCGAAGACGGCGTGGCGGCATGCCCCCGCATCACGCCCTACCAGGCTTATCTGATTGTCAGTATGGACGAGGCCGCACTGGCGGCTGCCTTGGCCGAAGCGCACCAGTGTGCGGGCAACCCGCCCGGCGGGATGGTCGACCCAATGAACCCGCTGGGCGATCCCTATGTTCGCGAAGTCCGCATTCAGGCGGAACAGACTTGGGATCAGGCAAAAACGATTTCGCAGGGCACGCTGGACACGATCCGCGGTGCCGTCGATGAACTGGCGAAGATGCCGGGCGGCCGCGTGCTGCTGCTTGCTTCTTCCGGATTCCTGGCGGAGACCCTGGAATACGACCAGAGCCGGATCATAGACAGGGCGCTGGCTGCCAATGTGGCGATCAACGCCCTGGATGCGAAGGGTCTGTTTTCGGGCACTCCCGTGAGAACGCCCGACCAGTTGGAAAACGTGATGGAGATGCCGCTGCTTACCACGATCTTCGAAGCGCGCACGCAGTTGAGCGCGCTGGAGACGGCGAACACTCCACTGGTCAACCTTGCCCAGAGTACTGGCGGCCTGTTCTTCCACAACAGCAACGATCTCACTCTTGGCTTCAAGGAACTGGCGGCCGTTCCGGAGGTTACCTATCGCTTGGGCTTCCGGCCGGGTGAACGCGGCGAAGGCCGCTATCATAGGCTGACGGTGAAGGTTGCAAGCCCGGGATCGTTCCTGGTGCAGGCGCGGCACGGTTACTTCGCTCCGGCTAAGGGGACGGCGCCGGCCACGACTCCGCGGCAGAAGCTCGATCGGGAGGTGTCGGCCGGCGGAGTATTGGCCGACTTCCCGGCCAATGTTACCGTTGCAGCGGGTAAGTCAAGCGGCGGCCAGCCGCTGCTCTGGGTGTTGGTGCATGTCGATTTGAAGCCATTGTTATTCACTAAACGCGACGAGCATCACTTGCAGGGTCTGATCTTCGTTACGGCCTTGCTAGATGCGAAAGGGAATGTGGTTACCGCCAAGGAAGGCCGAATGGATTTGGAGTTGACGAACGAGACCTTTGCGCGGCTGACCAGGACCGGCGTGAATGCCAAGGTGTTGCTGCAAGCGCCGGCCGGGACATATCGATTGCGTGAGGTAGTGCAGGAGGCGGTGGACGGCAAGATGGCTGCTTCGAATCAGGAGGTGCGGATTGAGTGACAATGTGAAAGCGCCGAAGAGCGGGTTCTGGAGAACCCGCGCAGGCCTGGAGGCCTGCCCCACTACGCTTTCAGCCGCGGCCGCTCCCGCCGCACGGCGCCGGTGTCCTGTACCGGCTCGGAGTCGCACTCGATGGCCAACACGGTCACGGGATCGTCCGGCGCATTCTTCGGCAAGCCCTTGAAGCGCACGCGGAACTGCTCCTGCTCGAACTCCACCGGCTGTCCGCTGGCCAGCAGCTTCGCGGAGAGCACCTTGGTCTTCAATCCGCCCAGCGCGACGGTCTCGCCCGGCCAGAAATGCACGTGCATATACAAAGTGTTGCCCCTGCGCGTGAAGCCCGCGAATTCGGATGCATGCACCCGGCAAGGCTCCGCTTGGTAGATGGTTTGGCCGTTGCGCTCCATCCAGCGGCCCACCGCCGTCAGGATCCTGACCGAATCCTCGGGAATCGAACCGTCCGGGCGCGGGCCTATGTTCAGCAGATAATTCCCACCATCGCGCGCGCACAATCCCAGGTTGCGCACGACCTGTTTGGGCGTCTTCCAGGCGTCGTCGGCGGCCTGATAGCCCCAGCTATCGTTCATGGTCATGCACGACTCCCAGGCGCGGCCGCCCTTGGCGGCGCTGATCTCCTGCTCGGGCGTGGAGAAGTCGCCGGGTAGCCCATTGCGGTTGTTGACGATGATGTCCGGCTGCAGCTCGAACACCATCTTGTTCATCTTCTCGGATTCCCAACCGGCGGCGTCCAGCGGCCAATCCACGTCGTACCACAGCACATCGATCTTGCCGTAGTTGGTCATCAGCTCGCGGATCTCGCCGTGCACGTAGTCGACGAATCGGCGGCGCGCGGCTTCGTCGTGCAGGCAGCGGGCTCCGTCGGGATGGTGCCAGTCCATCAGCGAGTGATAGAAGCCCACGCGCAGCCCTTCGCCGCGCACGGCCTCGACGAATTCCTTCACCAGGTCGCGGCCGCACGCCTGTTTGGGCGCGCAGTAATCGGTGTACTGGGTGTTGAACAGGCAGAAGCCCTCATGGTGTTTGGTGGTCATCACCATGTATTTCTGGCCCGCCTGTTTGGCCAGCCGCGCCCAGGCGCGCGCGGCGTTCGGTTTCGGCGTAAAGCGGTTGGCGAGGAGTTGGTATTCCGCAACGGGGATGCCTTCCTCCTCCATGGCCCATTCATGCCGGCCCAGGACGCTGTACAGCCCCCAGTGAATGAACATGCCGAACCTGGCGTCATGCCACCATTGCATGCGCCGCTCGCGGTCCGCATCGCCGCCCGGCGCAGCCGCCAGGGCCGCACCGGCGCCTAGTAGTCCCAAACAATCCCGTCGCGATAACTGCATGGTTTCCTCCCCGATTGGAACAGACTATATTACCCCTTTGCCGGCTTGAGCATGCTCGGGCCGCCGCGCGTGCGGCGCTTAACCCAGAGGGCACTCCGTCAGGGAGCGGTTTCCGACGGAAATTCCCAAAACGGTTAGCACCCCCGCGCATGCATCACACACGCAATGCGCGCGGATCGTTTGCCAGCCGCTCGTTTCAGTTTCCTTCCCGGGCAGTCTGGTGCACGAACCCAACTTGACCGGGCCAGCGGAAGAGGCCCTCCGCGCGCAACGGGCCAAATATCCGCCCAGCCATGCGCTATCCTCTTCCCATGAAACCCATCTTGAAACAAATGTTCCCAACGCTGCTGCTCCTGATTCTCCCGCTCACTGCCGCGCACACACAGACGCCCGCGACCTACCCCCTCCAAGACGGCTTTGTGGATGCGCATGGCGTCCTTATCTATTACCAGACACTCGGCCAGGGGGCGCCGCTGTTGATTGTGCACGGCGGGCCAGGCGCATCGCACGACTACTTCCTCCCGTACCTGTTGCCCCTGGCCCGCCATCACAAGCTGATCTTCATCGACGAGCGGGGGTCGGGAAAATCGGAGAAGCTCGAAGATCCGTCCGGCTACACCGTGGAAAACATGGTGGAGGATGCCGAAGCCGTGCGGCAAGCGCTCAAACTGGGCCGCATCAGCCTGCTGGGCCACTCGTATGGCGGCGTGTTGGCGC
>ODAK010001994.1_pt1 | contig 21683 bp, 17 predicted proteins | sample 1539591 | NCBI WGS metagenome assembly ODAK01 (sample SAMEA3539303, study PRJEB22396) | soil metagenome | biome: tundra; feature: field; material: soil | place: USA | collected 2010-05 | depth 0.15 m | reverse complement strand
CGGCATGGTCGCCTGGCCCAAGGTTGGTGAGGCAAGATCACAGGATGCCCGACCCGATAGTTCTCGGCCGATCTGTGGTGGTGGGACTCGGGGAGGCTGCGCCGGGTGAATGGTCGTCGTGCAACCGGATTCGTGTCGTCGCCGTGAACCAGGAGATTGCGGATGAGCTCGGGGCGGCCTGGCGCGAGCGGCGCTCGCTTACCATCGAGCTCACGCCGGGCCTCGGTCTCGATGATCCCGAAGTTCCGCCTGCCGAGGCCATTACGGATCGGCAGCCCTGGGAGTGGTCGGCAGACCTGGACCTTGTGGCCGAGCGGCTGCACCACGGCATGTGGGCCAACTCGATAGACGCACGCGCCGGTTCGTCGCACCGACGGTGGTACTGGGCTGAGCTCGCATGCAATCTCGGCGCCACCCGCACCGACGCGGGAGGCGACGTCGTGCTCCCCGACGGCACGCTCGCCGTCTGCGACGGCGGGCCTCTCGACGTCGCTCTCCCAGATCGCGTTGGCGTGCCGGTACTTCACCGGATCTCGCTAGAGCACGGGATGCTTCAACCGCTCGGCGCCAACGAGCCAGTCGGTGTTCTGCTGGCGCCCGACCAGCTCGAAGCCGTGGCCGAGCCCGGAGCCACGGCCCGGGTCATTGCCCCTGCGGGCTCGGGCAAGACGAGGGTGCTCACTGAACGGGCCCGGCTGTTGCTGCAAGGTTGGGGCCTCCCGCCTGCTGCGGTTGCCTTGGTCGCGTACAACACGAGGGCGGCGAACGAGATGAAGACGCGCCTCGCCGATGTCGCCGGTGTGCAGGTGCGCACGCTGAACGCCCTTGGGCTGCGGTTGTGTGGGCGCCGCTCGACCATCGAAGAGGTTGATGTGCGCCGAATGCTCGGCAACCTCGTCAAGTTCCCGAAACGCTCGGAGACCGACCCCCTGGCGCCGTGGCTCAAGGCGCTAGGGCGAGTCCGCCTCGGGCTCGCCGACCCAGAGACCGTGGAGGACGAACTACCCGACGTGTCCGATCTCGAGCGTGTCGCCCGTGTCTACCGTGCCCAACTGGCCGAACAGGAAGTCGTCGACTTCGACGAGCAGGTGACCGGCGCCATTGAGCGGCTGCTGGGTGATCCCGCCTTCCGCCAACGGGCCCAACGCTCAGCTCGGGTGCTCCTCGTGGACGAGTTCCAGGACCTCACGCCCGCGCACCTGCTCCTCATCAGACTGCTCAGCGGACCGGCGGGCGCAGTGTTCGCGGTTGGCGACGACGACCAGACAATCTATGGATATGCCGGTGCCACACCGCGCTGGCTGGTTGACTTCGGCCATTGGTTTCCCGGCGCCACGTTGCACTCGCTCGAGGTCAATTACCGGTGCCCGGCCCCTGTGGTGGCCGCGGCGTCGAACCTGTTGACCCGAAACGCCCTACGTGTCGCGAAAGTGATCCGCACCGGTTCACCTGAAGGCAGCCAGGTCGGTGACAGTGGGTGCCTGTCGATACTTCCGGGTGACGACGGCCCCGCTACCCGGACCGCTCGTCGGGTGCGTGAACTCTTCGACGAGGGCGTGATGCCCACCGATGTGGCCGTCCTGGCACGAGTAAACGCGTCGCTGGCCCCCGTGCAAGTCCTCCTTCGCAACAACGGGGTGCCCGTGAACGGAGGAGTGAGCAGGCAATTCCTCCAACGAGGCGGCGTCCGGGCCGCTCTGGCATGGCTGACAGTTGCGACCGCTCCCGCTTGGGCGCTTCCTGGTCCAGTGTTGCGAGACGTGGCGCGACGCCCCAAGCGCGGCATGAGCAGATCGCTTCTCGACCTTGTCGGCAAGCAGCGTTCCATCGATGGCCTGGCCAGCCTCGCGGGCTGGCTCGATGCCAAGGGCAGCGCTCGCGAGGCCGGCAAGGTGCGAGATCTCGCTGACGACCTGAAGCAGGTCCGCAATGCGGCTGAAAGCGGGACGACTGCCGAAGTCCTGGCTGTGCTTCGATCTCAGATCGGCGAGGGCGGGCTGGACGCGAGCGCGACGGCGCTCGACCAATGGAGCCACGGTGCCGTCTCCGCTCACGGTGACGATCTCGACGCGCTCGGCGAGCTGGCCGATCTCGAAAGCGACGCAAGCCGGTTTCCTGCGTGGCTTTCGGAGCAGTTGAACGCGCCAGACGACGTTGATGGGATCACCTTGGCATCGATCCATGCTGTGAAGGGCCGGGAGTGGCCACACGTCGTGGTACATCACGCCACCTCGGGGCTCATGCCCCACCGGCTGGCCGAGGACATCGAGGAGGAGCGGCGGGTGTTCCATGTCGCATTGACTCGCTGCCGGTCAAGCATGTCGATCATCCCTGGCTCGCCGCCATCCCCGTTCCTTCTCGAGTTAGCACAACCCGGCAAACCGATGACTCGTGACCGGACGCCGGATGTCACGGCGACACGGGCGACTCGGATCCAGGAGGCGGGTTCTCGACCGGCATCGGTGTCGCGTCAGGCGACAGCTAAGGCCGAGATGCTGATGGGGGTAGTGGGATTGCGTTTTACCCACCGCGGCCGCGACTTCGAGATTGTCGAGCTGACCATGAATGGAGTTCGAGCGCTGCTCGAAGGGGGCCCGGCAACCACGACTGTCGCGTTCGGCGCGTCCGTGACTGTCGAAGGCCGCCCGGCGGTGCTAGCCAATCCCCGCTTTGCAGAGGCGTGGGACACTCTGCGGACCTGGCGAGCAGAGCGGGCGAAGGCGGCGGGCAAGCCGGCATTTGTTGTGTTCGATGACAAGACCCTGCGGATCGTCGCCGCCATATTGCCGACCAACGAGGCAGGCCTGCTCGCGATCAGCGGGATCGGCCCGGTGAAACTGGAGAGTTATGGCGACGAGCTCATCGCGATCGCCGAACAGCTTCGGACAAGCTAATACCGGGACGGCTATGACTACCCGAACTTCTTACGTGTCAAGATCGGCGAAGTCTTGGGCGACATCCCCCACCAGTACGGACATGACTGGGAAGGAGACGATCGGGAGTCTCCCGAGTCGAACGACGCCGAGCTCTCAGTACTCCAGCCCCTGCGGTACGGGTGGGGTGTCACGTGCCCGGTGAACAGCGGCGGTGATCCCTCTAAGCCTCGCCTGGCGTTCCCCTCTATGGGGGTCACGTACATCTTGTACGACTCGGGTGACATGTTGTACAGTGTTGTCATGTCCACGATGGCAGTCAGTGAGGCTCGGGAGAAGCTGTCCGACGCGGTCGAAGCCGCGCAGACCGAGCCGGTCTTCTTGGAGCGCTACGGCCGGCCGGCCGCGGTGCTGGTGAGCCCCGAACGTTACGAGGAGCTGATGGAGGCCCTCGAGGACGCCGAAGACGTGGCAGCCTTCGATGCAGCGATGGCCGAGGATGGCGCCAACATCCCTTGGGAGCAGGTCAAGGCCGATCTCGGCTGGACGTGAGCGCCTATCGCATCGAAGTCCGCCCAGCGGCAATGCGGGCCCTACGCAAACTCGACCCGGAGGTCCGGCCCCGCATCCAGGGAGCGATCGCGCTCCTAGCGCACGACCCGCGACCGCCCTCGGCCCGGGCGTTGCGAGGCCGTCCCGGCTTTCGAGTGCGGGTGGGCGACTACCGCGTCATCTACACCATCGATGACGCGGTCTTCGTGGTGGTCGTGGTTGCGCTCGGCCACCGCAGGGAGGTCTACGAACGGTGATCGATCTGTCGCGCGCCTGCGATTCGTTTCTGGATTCGTCTTGACCGTTCCCGCGCGTCACCGAAGTTGGAGTACGCGAGGCGCGTCAGCAGTCATCTCGGTGGAGTATTCGAGTATCCTTGATGGCATGTTATACACAATGTATCTATTGCGAATTCATCCCGCGGACGCCCTCATTCGTAGTAGTTCGCCAACGTGTGTATAACCATCTGAACTGCCATAATACACCGCTGTAGTTCGCCTCCATGCGTCTTAAGAGCGCTTACAACGAGCACGTCGAGGGTTCAAGTCACTCAGCGCCCAGCGCCTCAGTGCCTGCAGCATTCGTGAAGTCGGCCGCTGGGTGGTGCGCCAAGCCTGTGCACAAATGGCGGTCTGGCACGCTCGGGGCGACACCCTCGACGTCTCGGTCAATCTCTCGGGTCGTCAACTCGACGACGACGCCATCGTCGAGTACGTCTCCGATGCCCTTAAGGCCAGCGGTCTCGACGCCAGCTCGGTGATCGTCGAGATCTCCGAGACCGCCCTGGTGAGCCATGCTGAAGCGACCGCGCGGCGACTCCAAGCCGTCAAGGCGCTTGGCGTGCGGATAGCAGTGGACGACTTCGGCACCGGCTACTCCTCTCTTGCCTACCTCCAGCAGTTCCCAGTGGACTGCCTCAAGATCGACTGCAGATTCACCAGCGCGATCACCACCTCACCGGAATCAAAGGCACTCATCGGGACTCTCGTCCAGCTCGGCAAGGACCTAGGACTCAAGACGCTCGCCGAAGGCGTCGAGACGAAGGGCCAGATGGACCATCTGCGTGGTGAGCACGTCAACGAGGCCCAGGGCTTCCTCCTCGCCCGGCCCCTCGACCCCGACATCCTCGAAGCCCGACTCCTCGCACCCACACGACCCGGAGCGGAGAGCATTGCCGGGGTTGGTTCTGATCGCTTACGGGCGGGTGCCACCTGATTCAACCCGAATGGCCGATGAAGCGACTGACCCGGTCGCCTGGAGCACGATCGTGGGGCTGAGGAAGAGGCCTGATGCCTGCGCGGGGCAATCCCCTCGGTCGGCTGGGGCGCCCGGGCGTACATCTCGCGAAAGACCTGTACGCCAAGCACCACATCGTCGTCTAGCTGCCTGGCAAGCAGCCCCGAAGGCGACCGCTCACAGGTAAGCCTTGCGCTCGGCCGCGGTGAGCTGACGGTCCACCAAGCTATGGGCGACCCGCTCCAGGGTGCTCACAGGTCCAGCGAGCTCTGTCGACCAGATGCTGGCACTTCCGCTCTGGGTCGTCGACAACACCTCGGTCCCATCTGGGCTGAATTGCGAATCGTTGACGCCTGAACCGGTTTCGAATACGGTCAACTGCTCACCGGTGGCTGCGCTCCAGATGCGGGCGCTGCCGTCCGCGCTAGAGGTGACAACCTCGGAACCATTTGGACTGAACGCCGCTGAGTACAGGTGTGCTCCACCAGGCTCGGCCATCACCGCCAGCTGCTTGCCCGTGGCTGCACTCCAAATCCTGGCTGTACCGTCCACGCTCGAGGTCAGCACCTCGGAGCCATCTGGGCTGAAAGCTGCCGTGATGACCGTCGCCCGTCTGGGCTCGGCCATCACGGCCAGCTGCTTGCCCGTGGCTGCGCTCCAGATCCTGGCTGTGCCATCGATACTAGCGGTGACCAATTCGCTGCCGCTGTGGCTGAAGGCTGCACTCAAGAGGACGGGCTCGTTTACTTTCCCCTCGGGTTCGGTGATGACCCGCACTTGCCTGCCGGTGGCGATGTTCCATATGCGGGCGGTGTCGTCGTCGCTGGAAGTGACGATCTCGGCTCCGTCTGGACTGAACATCGCCGTGTAGAAAGATGCTCGGCCCGGGTTTTGCAGAACCATGAGTTGCCGCCCCGTAAGGGCACTCCACAAAGTGGCGGTGCCGTCCGTTTCGCTGGCGGTGACGAACTCCTTCCCGTTGGGGCTGAAGTCGACCGCATCGGGGAACGTGGCTCCGGTCGAGTCCTCCAGGCGGTGCGCGAGCCGGCCGGTGATCGTGTTCCAGATGTCGGCCACTCCGCTGCCTTTCGCCACCGCCGCGAGGACTTCAGTTCCGCTGCGGTTGAACCCGCCACAGTCGAGCGGGGCCCTGGTCGGGTCGGCGAGCACCTGCCGGGTGCCCACGGGTTGGGCATCCCAGATCTTGGCCGTTCCGTCATAGCTGGCGGTGACGACCTCGGACCCGCTTGGACTGAACGATGCGGTTGAGACCGGGCCCTTGTGTCCGCTGAGGACGAGAATGGATTTGCCGGAGACGGCATCCCACGTCGTTGCCGTCCCACCGACACTGGCCGTAACCACCCCCCTGCCGCTTGGGCTGAACGCGGCCCTGTTCAGCACCGGTCCTCGAGACTGCCCAACACCTGCCGTTGCTGACCGCTCACTGCGTTCCAGATCCTGGCAGTGCCGTCGCCGCTTGCCGTCACAATCAGGGTTCCATCTGGGGAAAAGGCGGCCCCGTTGACCGACGCCCCTCCCGGCTCCTTGAACACCATTAGCTGTTTGCTGGTGTGAACGCTCCAAACTCGGGCCGCGTTGCCAGCAGCGGTGACAACTTCGGATCCATTCGGGCTGAACATCGCTGTGTTCACGCCGTCTTGGCCCGGTACCCGCAGCACCTCGAGGACTTTGCCGGCAGACGAGCTCCAGATCACCACATTGTTGTCCAAGTTGGTAACAACGACCTCAGCGCCGTTCGGGCTGAACTCGGCATCGTTGAGCGGCGTTCCCCCTGGCTCGCCGAGCACCATTCGCTGCTGACCGGTCGCCGCGCTCCAGATCCTGGCTGTGCCGTCAACGCCGGCCGTGACCAACTCCGTGCCGGTAGCGTCGAAGACCACCGTGCTGATCGAGACTCCGCGGGGAGTGTGCAGGGCCCGGAGACTCTCACCCGTGGACGCGCTCCAGATCACCACATTGCCGTCCAGGTCGGCAGTGGCGACCTCAGCGCCGTTCGGGCTGAACACGGCGGTCTGCATTGGCGCGGCTCCAGTCAACGTCTTGCGGACTTGGAGCTGCGGAAGGGCATCTCGAAGGGCCGTCACGGCCTGAGCCGTTGGCCGTACCCGAAGTGCCTGCAGGGCGAGCAGGGTGCTGAGCTCGGGATCCGAGCTCAGAGCAGCCTCAGATTCAGCGGCTTCCTGACGCGACTGCGCGATCTTCTGGTTGGAGACCGCCTGGTCCCACTGAAACAGGGCGAGTCCCCCGAGGACCAGGGACAAGACGAGCGCAGCGCTTACCCCGCCGAGCAGGCTACGTTGGCGGCGGTCGCTCGCCCGGCGGCTGGCCAACACGAAAGCGTTCTGCAGAGCTGTCGGCTCGGGTTGCTTTCCGGGGCCACGCGCCAGCCACGTTTCCGCAGCCCTTAGCTCGCTGCCACCCACCAACAAGCTCCGACCGCGCTCATGCTCATCCCACTCGATCGCTTTTGTGCCCCATCGCGTGTGCTCCTGCACCCACTCGAGGTCAGTCTCGATTGCGGCAACCAGCAGATCCAACGACGTCGCAAAATCATCTTCGAACAACCCGCGACCGGGCACGAACTGGCGGTCCATCAGCACCGGCGGAAGCTGATCAAACGGGGAAGCCCGCAAATTCAAAGGGATGATCCGCTTACCAAGACTCGCCGCGTAATCAAGCTCTTTGCGGCACTCGACAGACGACGCCGAGTCCGGGCTGATCACAAACACGAACGAGTCGGCGGTCTCGATCGCCTCTTTCAGATAATCAGCCCACTTCGATGCCGGCGGAATGCCGTGATCATCGACCCACACCTCCTTCTCCCGTCCGGTCAGCGCCGTATGCAAACGCCTTACGAACGTACGGTCTAGGTGCGAATAGGATACGAACACGTCAGACACTGAACGCTCCTAACGCCGCGTCGGCAGTCGTCCGAGATGCTCGCCAAACAGAGGACATGACACCGCGAATCGGTGTGACAGGACATCGCTCCATCGAACGAGTCACCTACCTCGGAGCGGGCATCGAACAGGGCCAGTTGTCACCGGTGGTTACGCTCCAGATCCGGGTGGTGTCATCCGCGCCCGGCGCAGGCGTACGGCAAAGGGAAAATCGCGGTGGGTCGCTCCTACGGGAACACGATGCTGTTGACGAGCGCGTCTGCCCCGAAAAAATAGGCCAAATTGAGGTTGGCGGGCGAGGGATGACCGTTGAACCAATCAGACTTAGCGGTCACTGTCGGGAGCAACGACCCATAGGCGACCACGATGATGCCGAACCCATTGTAGGCTGTCGCAGCCACGAGGACTCGGGCGGTCTGCGTCGTCCCATCGCTGCTGGCTGGCTGCACATCAAAGGCTTCGCCGAAGGCAGGATGGTAGCCGATCAACGGGTCAGGCAGCTGGTAGACAGGTTGGGCGCTCGGGAGATTCCGGGAGACGAAGGACTGCACCTCCGCCTCGGGCGAGGTCCCGTTTTCAGACCCGCCGAATACGTCGAGGTAAGCCGTTCCACTTTTGAACGAATAGGTCAAGCCGATCCCAGAGGAATCCGTCTGGACCGTTGGCTGCGGAAAGTAGCGCAAAGAAAAGCCTTGCGGATTCGTGTACAGAGTGCCGTCGACCACGGCGGCCCCGTAGGCACCCTGGCCATTCACACCTTTGCGCGGTTGGCCGACCGGTGGCCCCTGACACTTGAGCGGGTTGCAATACGCGGGTGGTCCGGGGGTGGCGAGCAAAGCGACGACTACGAGCGTGAGCGTGAGCACGCCCAGTCCGGCGGCCAGTAGGACGACCATGGCGCGGTGGCTGAACCGGCGAGCAGGCGACGCTAGCTCGTGGGCTCCAGGGAAGCCCACTTTCAGGCCGGGAGCGCCCGGCGGCGCGGTCGGCCACGGGGAGTCTGGCAACGGCGCATCTGTCGTGCTCACGCGGTGTCTCCTGACGGTGTCATGACGCCATTGATCAAGGGCCACGTCGCCCGTCGACGGTGGGGGCGCGCTATCGCCCGCTCAGCGACGCCACATTGCGGGCAGAATGCCATGGCCGGGACCAGGTGGGTACAGTTGGCGCACACCCGAGGGGCCCCGATCGTCACGTCGAGAGCCTCGTGCAGGAGCACGTGGTGCATGCCCACCCTCATTGCCAAGGTCAGCACGCCGAGCGCTGCGACGTGGATGCCGACGAGCACGGCATCCGACAGCGCAGCAATGTCGGTGAAGCCCAGCCCTACTTGCACGAGCAGGGCCAGCACGAGCGCCACCCCGGGCGAGGTGAGCCATCTGCCTTTGGCTGAGGTAGAGCGTGAGCCGATCTTGGCCCAAAATGCCGCCCCGATGAAACCGGTCGCCATGGCGCTGACCAGCGGCAGTGTCACGCCCCGCAGGATCACCTGGGTCATGTTGGAGAGGAACGCCTCGTGGGTGAGCTGGCCGTTGCTCAGCCAGGGTGCCATCAGGTCGATCGTGGCGGCCAGGGTGAAGCCGAGCGCACCGGTCGCTCCGGCGACGAAGCCGTCAAGCGACTCGATCGGCCCGCGCTGCATTCTCCGGGCGACCACCATCGGCACGCACATGAGGAGCTGCCCGATCGCAGGCACCGCGATCGCGGCCACGATCGACGAGCCGCTGGTGAGGCTGGAGGTGAACGAGGGCAAGAGCGCCTTGTCGACGTAGCCGCCGCCGATGATCGCCCAGCCGGCTCCGAGACCGGCACCAAGCAGCAAGCAGATGAAGGTAGGCGGGAGGAAGCTGCCCTCGTAGGGATCGACCTCCCAGATGTAGAGGAGGAACAGGAGAGGCACGCTGAGCGCGCTGACGGCGATCAACGGGGCAGTCGTGCCTGCCAGGGCAAAGATCAGTAGGAGCGCCAGGAAGACCGCGAAGCCAACGCGGAACGGAGCCTTGGCCCGGTGCGAGAGGTGGGGGAACAGTGAGGTCACAACCGAGAATCGAAAGACTGGCTCGTCGGGGAACGCAGCGTAGGAGTGGAGCCTTTGCGAGGCGTGGGATCCGCTGGAGACGAGGTGCGCCCCGCACGCGCCGCAGTACCGCGCGTCAGGAACCACCACGGCGCAATAGGGGCAGACCACCGTGGCGAGCACCGGCAGATCTGCTGGAGACGACGTCATCTCACTCATCTCAGAACCTCCCCGCAGTCAGGTCCCGGGCGAGGTTGTACACGTTGGGCGAACCCAGACCGGTGGTCATGTCGTAGCCGGGAGTGGCGGCATAGAAGTCGTTCCCGCCCAGCGTGGTGTCGTGGAAGGGCGGATAGGGGACAGAGGAGTTGGCCAGGTGGAAGAGGATGGGATTGAAGAATCCGACCGGGGGATCATGGTGGGCCTTGAGGTACTGGTCCATGAGAGCCGTGAATCCCGCCCAGGTGGGGGCGGCCAGCGACGTTCCCCCACCCAAGCTTGCCTGACCGTTCAGGATGATGGCGTTACCGGTATTTGGGTCCGAGTCGGAGCTCACGTCAGGCACCTCGAGATGATTGCCCGTGTCGATCTGTCCCCCGGTGCCCACCCCGGTCTCCCACAGGGGCCGCGCAAAGTATCGCGACACTCCCCCGCCAGTGCCCTGGGACAAGAGCGGCTCCGACCACGTCGTCTCGCCGATGTAGTTGCCCGCCGCGTCGGTCGTCAAGGCGGTACCCCCCGTGCCCGTCACCGCCGGCAACGACGCAGGTACCAGGACACCCGCGAAGGAACTCTGAGGCGGCTGACCGTCTTCGGAGGAGGGCGTGCAATCAAGTCCACCGGAGTCCCCGCTGGAAGCGAATACGGTCGAGCCCTTTGCCTCTATCGACATCACGGTCGCGTTCAGCGCCACCAGGTCGGCGCCGTTGAAAGCCTGCGTATTGGTCTCGCACACTCCAAGGCTTATGCTGAATATCGCGCCGGGCCATAGGTCGGCTGCTTTGATGAACACTTGGGCGAATAGATCGGCATCAGACGTCGCGTTGGTGATCGAGTTCAGGTTGAAAAAGACGAGGTGGGCTAGCGGCGCGATCTCGTGCACCGTCTCGATGTCCATCGTCGTCTCATCGTCATAGCCAGTGTTCTTCCCGACCAGCGAAAGGTTGTAAGGGGGCAGCTTCTCATCGGCGGCGAACGTGGCGAAGTCGCTCTGCAAGAAGCCCCCGCCTTCTATGAAGACCACGGTCTCTCCCTGGCCGTTGTAATTCTGGTCCGTGAGGGGCAGGGCGTCGTAGGCTGTCCGGAGATCGACACTGCTCAAGCCCCCTTGGGGCACGGCGAGGCTGGTCGGCTCTACGAAGGAGTGGATGGTCCCGACTCCGGCGACCTCACCACACACTCCGGATGGCACAGCCGCCGGATGGTTGGCCGCGAAGACGACGCTCCCTGTCGAGGAGCGGTAGTCGTCGATCGAAAGATGGAAGCTGCGGTCAACGTTACGCGGGGCACCCGAGATCGTTGCCCACCGCTGACCAGCTGACCACTGCACAGAGAGCCGCGCCGATCCCGCCCACCGCATCAGGCAGGTCGGCCGCGCCGCAGAACCCAAGAGGACGAGGAAGGACACCGACTTCTCACGGGTCGGTCCGATGAGGGCGCCTGGGCTGCTCGACGACAACGACCCATTGGACGTAGCGGGCAACGCGGTCGTCGCCGGGCTCTGGCGCAGCGCCACGGCGGCGGCGCCTACCAAGATGACGAGAGAACACACACCCAGGGCTGTGGTGCTCCGCCGTTTGGGGCTCCGTTTGAACATGGCAAGGTGAGGCACGATCGGATGTTCGTGCCGCTCGCGACGCACCGCCGGTCGGTCATGCACGGGCTATGTCACCGATGCTGTCTCGAATCACAGCGGCTCCCCCTCTTAGGCCTGGCGACGTCGTCAACTCGGGCTCGGAACGACCAGTGCCGGGGACCCGCCCCAACCCCTGCACGATCGCTCGCTCATCATGGCAGCTGGAGTGCCGTAGAGCAAGAGGCGGTTCCACGCGTTCACCCGTGGGCGGGCGCGAACCGGTGAGCCGCCCATGGCACCTCCTCGGAGTCACGACGAAACGAACGGTCTCTATCGTCATCCCAGAAGCCGCCGGGTTGTACCTTGGCTTTCCGACATGTTCCCGGCGCCCCGTTTGTGAGTGGCAGAGTGGAGCAGCGGAAAATGCGAGGCAACGGACACCGGCACACTCTGGCACGTCTGCGCTGGCGCAGGACCGCAGGAGCCTTCACCGTAGGGCTCGCGGGCGTGGTTGCCGTTGCACTCCTCACGCTCGACGCCTCCGGTGAGAGAAGTCCAGGGAAGACCTTCTGGGCGGTCACAGCGGACAGTTCGCTTCTCAGGTTCGTGCTCGGTACCTCCAGCGTCTCGGTTTCAGTCGCGGACTCCTGCGGTTCCGGGGAGTTGAATAGCGGCACGGCAAGGGTGCAAAGCGATCACTTTCTGTTCAAGGGCGGCCCTGACAGCTCGTCGGGGCGGGATCTCGACACGATCAGAGCGACCGTAAGGCGCAGTTCGAAGGGCGCGGCGTTCGAGATTCTCGGCACTCTCACCGTGAACCTGCACACGCCAGAAGTCGAAGGCAAGCAAGGGTCGGCTGATACATGCGAGCTGCGCGACAAGCCTTTCGCCGCTATGCCCGTGCAATCGCAGCCGGTGCCGGCACGACCCCTCAGGATTCTCGCCGGGAACACGACGTCCGACAAGGCCAAGTGCACGATCGGGAACAACGATGGGGAGACGGGCACCTGCCAAGGGACACCTGCTCACAAACTCGGCTTCACGAACCCATTGGGATTGGCCGTGAGTCCCACCGGCAACGTCTACTTCACCGATGACGAGGACGCGGTTGACGACCACGACGAGAACACGTTCGGGGACTACATCCAGGAGGTCACCGCGGCCGGGGTGGCGCGCAAAGTGCCCGGTGCCGGCGATCTGTACAACCCGACAGGCATCGTCATGGATAGCGCTGGTGATCTTTACGTCGCCGAGAGTGGCAAGCTGAGCTTTCTCAATACCAATGCCGTGTCGTCGAGCACCGGTGGCGAGATCGTGAAGATCACGCCCTCGGGGCACGACGTGGTCGTCGCCGGTGACTATGTACCGTGCGGCAGGCCACCCGTGTGTGGAGACGGGGGACCAGCGTCGAAGGCACACCTCACCGTGCCCAGTGGTCTCGCCTTGGATCGCGCCGGTGACCTCTATGTTGCCGATTCCGGCGATAGCGAGGTGCGAGAAATCAGCCCATCGGGCATCATCACGCGCATCGCCGGTGACGGCTCCCGGTGCAAGGATCCGTTGCACTGCGGCGACGGCGGACCAGCGGGGGAGGCAGAGCTCGATCTGCCGACGGGCATCACGATCAACGCCGCCGGCGACCTGTTCATCGCCGAGAGCGGCGACCTCGAGATCCAGGAGGTCACCCCTGCCGGAAGCATCATCCGTGTCGCCGGCGATGGCTCGACCTGCCTTGCTTACCTGCCTGTCGCCGGCAATTGCGGAAACGGGGGGACTGCAACAAGTGCTCAGCTCATGCCGGAAGTCCAGGACGTCAATGGGAACTGTGTCGCCTATCCTTCTGCCGGAGAAAACGCTGCGAACGACTACGGCAACATCGGCTACGTGCCGCCGATCGCGCTCGCCCTCGACGGCTTCGGCACTCTCTACATCGCTGACTGCGACGAGATCCGCAGCGTGAGCCCGTCGGGCACTATCACCCGGGTGATCGGAGGCTGGCCGTTGCCTTGCAATGGCGAGTCATGTCCCGGGGGGACGGATCCCGCGGCCGACGTGGTCATCGCCGGCGTCCAAGGAGTCGTCGTGCATGGATCGTCGCTGGTGTTCGGCGTCCCAGCGGTCAACAGTGATGACACCTTTACCGGGTACATCGCGTCGTTGAGGTTCTAATCGCCCGCTCACGATGCGCGCCCGGGTCGCGGGTCTATGCCGCTAGTCCCACGGAGCCGGTCGGGTGCCTCGTCAACGCCGTCTGTCGTAGATCCGATGGCGACGACTGGGAGGGTCGCGCCGAGCGGGCGAGAGCTGCCTATAGGTTCCAGGGGTTCGGCGCAGCGGGTCACGAGAGCGTCGGGTAATGTCGCGTCACTATCAGGGGAGGGGTGCCAAATGGAGGGGTGCCGATGGCAGACTTCTCCAGCCGTTTGTTGGGCAACGGCTGGGGTTTTCCGCTGCGCCGGTCGCCGCGAAGTAAGGGAGGCTGGCGGATCATGTCCTCAGGGGCCGTGCCAGCGGCGAATTCGGCGGTCGGGTCGTCTTCGCCCATCCGGCTGCCCCGGACTGGCCAAGGGGCGAAATGACTGACGGCACGGACTCTCCTCTTCGGTCCAAGGGCGTGTTCATCAGCTACAGGCGCGGCGAGACGAGCGGTCAAGCGCGTGCCCTGCATGATCGCCTGGCGCAACGATTCGGTGCCGATCGGGTCTTCATGGACGTGGATTCCATAGCCCCGGGTGCCGACTTCGTTCAGAAGATCGAGGAGGCGATTGGCTCGAGCGGTGTCGCGCTCGTCCTCATCGGCCGTGATTGGCTCAGTCGCGAGTCAGACGAGCACCTTCTCGACGATCCTATGGACTTCATCCGGCTGGAGGCGGACACCGCCCTGCGGAGCGGTGTCCCAGTCATCCCCATCCTCGTCGAGCGCGCCCGAATGCCGGCACCCGAGGAACTTCCGGAGTCGTTGCGGCCACTGACGAGGCGAAATGCCTTGGAGCTTGAGAACCAGCGCTGGGAGTACGACGTGGGGCGCCTCGTGCGAGCCGTCGAGCAGCTCGTCGATCCCACTCCAGTGGTGAGCCGTCCCGAGCCCGACACGGTAGGGATCCGTCCTGAGGTGATCGACAAGCCGACCAAGCAAGGCGACAGGCCGCGACGTTCGCGCCGGCTTGTTCTCGCGGGGCTGGGCGTGCTTGGCGTGGTAATCGCGCTGGTTGTCGTCCTGCTCCTTCGCCCGGGCCCGGTGCGAACGTCCCTCCCATCGGTCTCAGCTGGCCATGCCGTTCAGAAGGTTTCTTCAGATCGAATGGCTGGGCTGCTGCTCGAAAGCCGGCTTAGCTCCAAGGAGATACCGAGCGATGTCTCGGCATCCAACCCTGAATTGGTTTCGTTCCGGACATTCGGCCTCGTCGACGCCGTCTATGTACCGCTCTTTGGTCCAGCTTCGGTTCTTTCGCTCAATTACTTCGTATTTGATAACTTGGGCGACGCCAGCTCGTATTACGCTAACGGCCGCCCGCTTCCGGATGGCTACACCCTCACCGGGCATTTCGTCCCCGCGGGAATAGGCGACTCGAGAAAGTGCGACACGGGCCTTGAGGAGGCGACCTCGACGCAGGCGACGCGTTGGGAATCGAGCTGCGAAACGCTCAGCGCCAAGGTGGTCAGCTTCATCGTGGTCACCAGTCTGACGAACAGCACCGCGGCAGACAAGAGCCTCTCGGCAACGCTGACGAGAGACGCGATCAGGCACCTTTCACGCGTGGCAGATGCCGCCTCCCCTGCCCCCGTAACGTCACCGCCCGCTTTGCTAACACCACGGAACCTAAGTGCTCAGATCTACTCGTCTCCTCTTCTAGGTGACTTGTTGCCGACGGGCATCACATTGGTGAGCCTTCAGAAGTTCACCTTGGGATCGAGCTCTCCGGGAGGATTGGTCGCGGGCACATACATTCGTGCCACGGTTGCCGGCAAGAGCTACCGGGACTCCGTCTACTTCTACGTGTTCGACTCCGCTCGGCACGCACAAGCCTTCTACAGGACGCGACTGCGGCCGACCGGATATACCTCGACTGGGTCGATCGACTCCTCAGGCTTCTCTCAGCAGGCAAGCTGCGGTACCTACTTAGAATCGGCGTCCTCGGGCTCGGCGGCGACGCACATCTCAGGCTGCGCCGTCTTGTGGGGTGATGTCGTCGCGTACAGCGAGGCCGGCCCATCTTCCAACGTCCCGCAGGACGCAGATGACCTTGCGGTGACCTTGGCGAGAATGGCTGTGATCGAACTCAATCGCTTGGATTCAAACTGACGAAAGACGAGACACCTTCCAGGGACGGCCTTCTGGAGCCCAGTCCCGAGGCGTTCGAGGAAGAGCGCGGTCGGCGTCGACCCCCGAGTGAGACCGAGATGCTTGCCAAGGCGATCCACGAGGATTACGTCCGGCGTCGCAAGGCCGATGGTTCGCTACCTCACGACGATCCCGCCCTTCGCTGCTGGGAGGAACTGGCCGAATCGCTCCGAGCGTCGAGCAGGGACCAGGCAGTCGACATCGAACGCAAACTCGCGTCCATCGGCTGCGAAGCGGTGCTCCGCGAGGAGGGTCGAAGCGAGGCGGTGGAATTCGAACCAGACGAGATCGAGATGCTTGCGCGTGTAGAGCACGTCCGTTGGGTTGAAGACCGTCTCCGGCAGGGCTGGCGCCTCGGACCCCGTCGCGATGTCGCGGCCAAACTTTCGCCGTACCTCGTGCCCTGGGATGAACTTTCTGAGGAAGTTCGCGACCTCGACCGCGACAGCGTCCGGGCGATCCCACGCTTGCTCGCCGGGTCGGGCCTCTCGATTGTGCGACGGCCCGGCCGCCGAGAAGCCTGATGTGCGGTGGCGAGGAGGGCGCCATCTCGTCGACCAAGGCCCCGAGCGCGGCGTGCGCTCTCTTCTTCGGTGTGGGAGATCGAGGTCTTCCCCGATCGCCAGTTGGCCGACAGCTGATCCCGAACGACCGGAATTGCACTGTGGGCTGTCACGTAGACTCAAGCGATCCGGCTCGAGCTGCCGGACTTCGATTCGACGCCACGCGAAGGGCGTATCGGCGGGGGCCGCAATGACCGATGTCTTTGTTTGCTACTCGCGATGTGATCTTGACTTCGTCCGCCATCTTGCAGAGGCACTGCGAGAACGTGGCACGGACATGTTCGTAGACCTTGGCGAATGGTGGCATGACGACGGGAGCCGGGAGCACACCGTGAGCGCCGAAGAGGTGCAGGCTCTTGAACCGTCTGACGGCACGGGCACGCTCTCGGCGAGGACTGCTGATCTCCCAGCCGTCGGTGAGGCCCGGCTGGAGGCGGTCCGCACTGTGCGCGCGGCGGAACGCGCGGACGAGGTCCACGCCGCGATCACAAGCGCGACCGCTGTGCTGGTAGTGGTATCGCCCGCCCTCGTGGCCTCTGCGAGGTGCCGACACGAGATCGAGCGAGGCGTCGCGTTGCGCAAACCGATCGTTCCTGTGCGCGTCCGGGAGACCCCTGTCGAGAGCCTGCCTGAGGTGCTGCGGCAGCTCGCGCTCCTCCCCTTCGACACCGACGACTTTGATGCTGGGGTCAGGCGAATCCTTGGGGTGCTCGAGACCGACTCGGGGCGGATCAGCACTTGGGCAGCGCTGCACCGCCGGCGATGGTCGCTGCTCGGCATCATGGCACTGCTTTGCCTGGGGCTCGGGTTATGGGGGTACACAGACCTGTACCCCGTGCTCCCATTCGTCGACCGCTTGTACGCAGCCTTGGCTCTCTTCAGAGACAACACGGCTATCTATTCCGGAGTGCGCTCGGCCTCAGTGGCGACTCCCCCGTTTCCCTGGCCGCTCGAGATAGCCCGCTGGTTCGCCCCTCTGACACTTGTGCTCGCTGGCCTGTCGGCGATATTCGCGGTATTGGAGGAGCCGTTCACCCGGCTGCGTATCCACAGTCTCTACCGCAGGCATCTGGTGGTCTGCGGGCTCGGCCACCTCGGCCTGCGTTTGGCCTCCGCGTTCCAAGCTCGTGGTGAGCGGGTCGTCGTAGTGGACTGGAATCCATCCTCCGTCGCCCTCTCGCGCTGTCGAGAACTTTCCATCCCGGTATTGGCGGGCGATGCGACGGACCCGGAGGTGCTTCGGCAGGCTGGTGTCGGACGGGCAACGCGAATCGTGGCCGTGTGCGGTGACAACAGCGTCAACGACAGAATTGGTGTCGCCGCGAAGAACGTCGTGGTGGGCAACGAGCGACTAAGGAATCGACGGCGCCGGCTCGATTGCTTCTTGCACGTCGATGATGACCAGATGTGCGAGCGTCTCGAGCAGTCGAGCCTCGCTGACACGAACAAGAGAGCCATAACCCTCAATTACGTCAACGTGTTCCGGTCTGGCGGGCTCGCGCTCCTGGGAGAGTTCCCGCACTCATTTGCCGAACGTGATGGCCGCGCACCGCACGTCATCGTCGTCGGGCCCGACCGGGTCGGATTGCTCCTCGTCGTAGGCGCGGTCCGGGAGTGGTGGTTCGATCACCACGAAGACGGCCTTCGTCTCGAGCTCACGCTGGTTGCCGCCGACGCTACGCAGAGGATTCGTGCGCTAGGTCGTCGGTACCCCCATTTCGAAGAGGCGTGTCGGCTCGTCGCTGTCGATTGCGATCCCGCCGATCCGGCGTCGCCGGACTTGCCGTCGCTCGTGCACGAGGACGACTGCGGCCGGACCACGGTGTTCGTCAGCTACGCGGATGAGCGCGCGAGCCTCGAAGCCGTCATGCAACTAGCAACTAGCGCGCCGTCTGGAGTGCCGATCGTGGCGCTCACCACAGGCCAGACCGGCCCGGTGACCCTTCTCGATAGGGCGGCAACCCAACTGCATCTTTCGAATGTCACGACGTTCCCCCTCCTCGACCGGTTGTGCCGACCGGAAGTGTTCGTGAACAGCGTCATCGAGCAGATGGCGAAGGCCCTGCACGGGAACTATCTCCGTCACCGCCGGCTAGATGGCACCTACGATCCTGCGAGGGAGTCCCACAAACCGTGGGACTTGCTCAAGGAGACCTTCCGCGAGTCCAATCGAGACGAGGCGACGAATCTGAGTGCGCGTTTGGATAGGGCCGGCTATTCCGTCCAGGTTTCCGACGACTGGGCCGTCGCGTTGCCCGTGTTCGGCGACGAGGAGGTTGAACGTCTGGCCGAATCCGAGCACCAGCGCTGGTGCGAAGAGCGGCGGGCGGATGGCTGGACTAGTGCCTCTGAGACCGACCTGGAGCAGAAGCGTCACACCGACCTTGTCCCATGGAGCGAGCTAGGCGAGTCCAGGAGGCAGTTGGACCTCGAGGCGCAACGCGAACTACCCGCGCTGCTGGCGAGATACGGGTTGGCTATCGTCCGCAAGCGTCGTACCGTCGAGTGAACCGCACTGAGATGAGTGGGGTTTCCAGCGAACTCAGGGCGGTTCAACATCGCTGGCTGAACTTGACAGTGTCGAGCGAAGCGACCCGATGCATGACACGAGGTATCTATGGATGAGGACACCATTCAGACCGCTTTCGCGCCTTTCGTGACGGCATTGCGGGAAGGTGGCTTCGCGGTGCCGGCAGAGGGGTGGCCCGCAGAACTCGTGGCGGCGCACGTCTCCCGTAACAACGATCTCATTTCCGAAGCAGCAGAGCGGATCGTCGCCGGCGAACGGCCCTCCTACGACAACAATGCCGCCGTAGACGACGCTGAACTTGGTTCCTACGCGGATGCCGTCGGCGGCCTCGCCGGTCTGGCCGATGCCGTCGAGACTTCGGCCCGGCGACTGGCCACGGCGTGGGCAGCCCTCGACGAGGCGACCGAGAGCTATCTGCTGCCAGTAGTCATCCTGGACTCGGGCAACGTCGTGAACGACGGGCCAATACCGATCCGCAAGTTCATCGAGGGGAACGCCTCGTTCCACCTCGACATGCATTTCGGGCAGCTGAAAGCGCTGCAACTGTGACGACCGGAGGAGCCGGCGCGCCACGGACGGCTGAGCCGCCAACCGAATTCGACACCTACCAGTTCGTGATGTTGCGTCGCCCCGAGGGCAGGCCTGCAATCGACGACGAGATGGCCGACCGGCTGCAGGGCCAGCACCTCGGCCACTTAGCTGGCATGAAGGAGGCGGGGCATCTGAAGGTCGCCGGCCCGCTCGACGATCAGCCCGACGACACTTGGCGGGGCATCTGCGTCTACCAGGTGGGATCTCTGCAGGAAGCACGCCGGCTCGCCGAACTAGACCCGGCTGTTCGCGCCGGCCACTTGACCGTGGACGTCATGAACTGGCACACCCCAAAGGGTGCCCTCTGCTTTCCGGAGTGAGCCGTCGGCGCCGCGCCTGTCGCTGCATGCCGAGCATTCGAGCGAGATTGAACTGTTGGCCTTGCGTCACTTGGTGTGCCCTTGGGTGTGACGTCGATCGCGCCTTGACCCCGCCGCCGCCTACGAGCTCATGGAGCTGAAGCGATGATCTCCCCGGCTCTCTTGTCGAGGAACTGAGTCACCGCCTGTTGGCCGGCTCCGAACACGATCGCTACGCCGAGTAGCGGCTGGAGCGATGCGAAGCCGCTAGCAAGTCCGGAGTTTCCGATCACGACAACACCGACCAACGCGCTGAGACTTCCGACGAATACCTTGACGAACGACTGTTGCAGGGGGAAGTTGTACGGCCCCGATACCCGCGGTATGGCTGCCATGGAGGGGATGGTCGTGATTAGGGCACCCAGGCTGCCGAACACGATAATGAGCAACATGACGGCCCATCGGGACAGGTCCGAGCTCCCTTTGTGTAGAGGGATGATCTGCGCGGTCGGCAGGCGCCATTGGATGACGACGAGAGATACCGCCACGACGAGTGTCACCATTATCGTGATGACCAGCCGATTGCGGAACGCTCGTGCTGAGCGGTGGTAGGCGTCGCTTTGCTGGAACGACTTCTGAAGAACTGCCTGCATCGCGACTTGAGGACTGGTCGCCGGCAGCGAGGACGCGGTTGTCGGCGAGCCGATTCGCCGGGCTAGAAGGTCGTGGCCATCAGTCTCGAGGCGCTGTCGTAGCGGATCATCGGCCGCCAGCCTCAATGCGTGGCTCAGGGCGTTCTCCATCATCGTCTGGAAAACTCGCCCCTCGATGGCCGCGCCCGTCAGGAGCAGCTCGGCCTGGTGGAGATTCATCCAGGCTTCCTCGACGCGACCGCCGAACCACCAGTCGGCGAATCGCCGCCAGGAGAAGAAACGTACCCCTTCGTCGGCTACTGCCTCCGCCACGATGATCAGGCGAGCGATCTCGTTCGACGCACTCAGCTGCGACTCGCTCAGATGTGGAGACATCTGGAGCAACGCCAGCAATTCGCGTAGCGCAAGTGCTTTGGCAGCGACGTCCTGCATCCAGAACTGTCGCGTCCGCGGGGGGCCGCGTCGGAGACCGATCTCGGACGCCTGTGGAACCGAGGACTGACCCGTTGACAGGCTTCCGCCATTTGCCACGTTGCGAATTATGGTTGCTGGCCGGCGCCCCGTCTAGCGCTTTGACCCGGCACCGGACGAGAAACTCGCGCGCGCTAGGCCACCTCGTGACGCACGAGCTCTTCGCGCAGCTGGCAGAAGTACTCGACGAGCTTGGAGTCATCCGTCGCGGAACCGAGGGCAAAAGGATCAGGAATGTGAAGCAAGGCCACCGAGCTAGAGCGACGTTTCCCTCGGCATACCTGGGGGAGCGTCGCGGTGAGGCTCACGTGGCGGCGGATGCTGGCCCAGGGGAGCCGGCGGTATCGACTCGATACCTGGGGGCTCGTCCGGCCACACCAGCAGCACCGGACAAGGAGCGTGGTCGACGATGAAGCGAGTGGCGTGGCCCAAGCTACGAGGACCGAGACGCGAACGGTCACCGTCGCGGGCCACAACCAAAAGGTCGACGCCTTCGGCGACTGCGCCGACGACTTCGCGCTCTACCCGTCCCCGACGATGAAGGAGCTCCGTGTTCTCCCGCCCGAGCCGCGTTGCTGCGGCTTCCAGGATCTCCAAGGCCACCTGGTCCGCGACCTCTTCGAAACGGGCTGCGGGCGTGTGCCTCCGGAAAGCCCGACCGAGCAGTCCGGCGGTTGCCGCTTCGGTGACCTCGCCGACATCGGAGGGCGTGACGTGGAGGAGCGCGACCTGCGCGTCGGGGGGAACGATGTGGGCGGCGGCGTCGAGGCACCCTTGCCATGTGCCCTCGACCAACCAGACGACGACCCTCACCGGGTGCAATCATCCCACCAATCTCAG
>ODAK010001991.1_pt1 | contig 21703 bp, 21 predicted proteins | sample 1539591 | NCBI WGS metagenome assembly ODAK01 (sample SAMEA3539303, study PRJEB22396) | soil metagenome | biome: tundra; feature: field; material: soil | place: USA | collected 2010-05 | depth 0.15 m | reverse complement strand
TGACGCTGCACTCCAGCGTCAGTATCGGGATCGCGCTGTTCCCGGACGACGGCCCGGACCTGAGCGCCCTGCTGCGCAAGGCCGACATCGCCATGTACAAGGCCAAGGCATCCGGCGACGGGCATCACGTCTACAGCGGCGCCGACGATGCCGATGGCGAGGCCAGGCTGCGCACCGTCGATGAGCTGCGGACCGCGATAACCAACGACCAGCTCGTCCTTCACTACCAGCCCAAGATCGACCTGGCCAACGGCACCGTGCACAGCGTCGAGGCGCTGGTCCGCTGGGACCACCCCACCCGGGGCCTGCTGTACCCCGACGCTTTCCTGGCCCTGGTGGAGGTATCCGGGCTGATGCGTGCCATGACCCGGCTCGTGCTCGAGCTGGCCCTGGACCAGGCCGCGGTCTGGCAGGGCCGGGGCCAGCACCTGACCATCGCGGTCAACCTCTCGGCCAGCTCCCTGGTCGACGCCGACCTGCCCGAGGAGATCTTCGCCATGCTCGCCGCCCGAGGCGTCCCGCCGGCCGCCTTGCAGCTGGAGATCACTGAGGAGTTCCTGATGGCACACCGCGATCGGGCCCGGTCGATCCTGACCCGGCTGCGCGACGGCGGTATCCAGATCTCCGTCGACGACTTCGGCACGGGCTACAGCTCGCTCAGCTACCTGCGCGACCTGCCGATCGACGAGCTTAAGCTCGACCGGTCGTTTGTCTTCCCCATGGTCGACGACGCCCGCGCCGCGGCCCTGGTCGCCTCCACGATCGGTCTGGCCCACAGCCTGGGCCTGCGTATGGTCGCCGAGGGCGTCGAGACCGAGGTCGCGTACACCGAGCTGAGGCGCCTGGGCTGCGACCAGGGGCAGGGCTTCTGGATGTCCAGGCCCGTGCCCCCCGCCGAGCTCGACCACTGGCTCAGCAACCGCCCGGCTGTCGAGGTGGCCGCCCATATCCCGCCGCGGCTCTCCTCCGTGGCTCTTGGCTAGAGCCGCCAACCGGGCCGCATGACGAAACCGCGAAGCTGTCGGCTGGCGCCACAGCGTTGATGACCATGCACATCAGTGAGCCTGGCTCCGGTGAGGAATGCCCGCACATCGGAGGAGCGGTGTTGTCATGGTGCGGAGCCATTGGTCAGGTCTGCCAGCTTGAGCCAGATGACTGACCCACCATGGCAAGGCTGAATCGCTGAAAGTCCACACCAGCAAAGAAACCTATGTGTCGGTCCAATTCGCGCCGGTCAGCGGCCGGGGCTGAAGTATCCGCGTGCGGCAAGCTCGACGGTTGTCAGAACTGCGATGGCCTGAACCAGCAGCAGAGCCACTAAGACCACCAGCTGGACGGCCGCCGCCTGCAGCGGTGAGGCACCGCCGAGGAGCATGCCGACAAAAGCGCCGGGAAGGGTCACCAGCCCTACGGTCCGGGTCTGGTCCAGACCCGGGACAAGAGCCAGCGAGGCATCGGCACGGGCGATGAGCAGGGCCGAGTCGCGGGGCAGGAGACCGATCGAGAGCGCGGCCTCATACTCTCCGTGGCGGGTTCGCAGCGCGTCCAGGGCACGCTTGCCGGCCAGGGTTGTCGCCGTCATGGCCCCGCCGATCAGGATGCCGACGATGGGCACCACGGCAATGGTCTGGCGCGGGATCAGGCCACTGAGCATGAGGCCACTGGCCACGGGGACGGCGCCCAGGACGACCGGTGCGAAGCCCCACCACCACCGGCCTCTTGGAGTCAGTCGCCTTCCCGCGGTGACAGCGGCCACCGACAGCATCAAGGCGATGAACCCCAGCGTCAGCCACCACGATCTCAGCACGGCCAGGATCAGCAGCCCGACGAGGCCGAGCTGGAGGCACGCGCGCAGCGCTGCCAGTATGTCGTCCCTGCCATGGCCCAGCTGTCCCCAGTGGTTGATGGCGGCGGCGAGCCCGGCGCATAGGACCACTACCAGGGCCAGGCTTGCCAGCCCGCTGACCCCTTGAACACTGACCAGTGCGGCGGCGGGTGGGGTCATGGCGACTTTCACGTGCCGCATTATCCGCCGGTGGCTGGACACATGACGGATCTACGCACGAATCACCCTAAACTGAGAGGGTGATTTCTCGGATCGACCTGCGTGGTCGTGTGCTCGACGCCCAGTCCCTTCGCGAGGTGCTGCCCCGAGCCGAGTTCGACGTCGATGCGGCGCTGACAGCTGTTCGACCGATCTGTGACGACGTGCGCCATCGTGGAGCCGAGGCATTGCGGGACCTGGGGGAGCGGTTCGACGGGGTCCGACCAGGCCGGTTGCGGGTGCCGGCAGAGGTCCTGAAGAAGGCTCTGGACGGGCTCGACCCGGACGTGCGGACGGCATTGGTGGAGACCATTCGACGGGTGCGCATCGTGCACGAGGACCAACGCCGGGCCGACACGACGACCCAGGTCGTACCTGGCGGAACCGTCGTCGAACGCTGGTTGCCGGTAGAGCGGGTTGGTCTGTACGTCCCTGGCGGAGTCGCGGTCTACCCCAGCAGCGTCGTCATGAACGTCGTCCCGGCACAGATCGCCGGAGTTGCCTCGGTCGCGGTCACCAGCCCGCCGCAGCGGGACAATTCCGGAGTGTTCGCCGGCTACCCCGCCCCGGCCATCCTGGCTGCCTGCGAGCTGCTCGGCGTCGACGAGGTGTACGCCGTCGGCGGAGCCCAGGCGATCGCCATGTTCGCCTACGGCGCACATGAGTCCGGTATCGACGGCACCCCTAACGCCGGTGCTGTGCTCTGTGAACCGGTCACCCTGGTCACCGGCCCGGGCAACATCTACGTCGCGGCCGCCAAGCGCCTGCTGAAGGGCCTGATCGGCATCGACGCCGAGGCCGGGCCGACTGAGATTGCGGTGCTGGCCGACGACAGCGCTGATCCCGAGCACGTCGCCGCCGATCTGATCAGTCAGGCCGAGCACGACACGCTCGCCTCGTCGGTCCTGGTCACCGACAGCGAGGACCTCGCCGTTGGCGTCGAAGTGGCCCTGGAACGCAGGGTGGCTGCGACCAAGCACACCGAGCGTGTCTGCGCCGCTCTCGCCGGTCGGCAGTCCGGCGTCGTCCTGGTCGACGACATCGAGGCCGGCATCGCGGTCGTCAACGCCTATGCCGCGGAGCACCTCGAGATCCAGACCCGAGATGCGCGCGGCGTGGCCCTGCGGATCCGCAACGCCGGGGCGATCTTCGTGGGAGCCTTCGCGCCGGTGAGCCTCGGCGACTACTGCGCTGGTTCCAATCACGTGCTGCCGACGGGCGGGTCTGCCTGTCACAGCAGCGGGCTGTCGGTGCAGTCATTCCTGCGCGGCATTCACGTCGTGGACTACACGGAGGCGGCCCTGCGCGACGTTGCCCATCACGTGGTCACGCTGGCCGGAGCCGAGGACCTGCCCGCCCACGGCGAGGCTGTTGCGGCACGATTCAGGGACACGGCCCGTTTCGGGCACGTGGGCGGGGCATGAGCACCCCTCTGAGGGATCTGCTACGCCCTGATCTGCGTGGACAAACGCCCTACGGCGCACCTCAGCTGGACGTAGCAGTCGCCCTGAACACGAACGAGAACTCCTATGACGTGCCCCAGGATGTCGTCGAAGCGATTGTCGCGTCCGTGGCTCAGGTGGCATCAGGTTTGAACCGCTACCCCGACCGCGAGTTCGCCCGGCTGCGCGAGGACCTGGCGGTCTATCTGACCGGTACCACTGGTGTTGCTCTCACGGCCGATCAGATGTGGGCCGGCAACGGCTCCAACGAGGTGCTGCTCCACCTTCTTCAGGCCTTCGGCGGTCCCGACAGGGTCGCGCTTGGTTTCACGCCGGCATACTCGATGCACCCGATTATCACCAGGACCACCGGCACCCGGTGGGTCGACGGAGGACGGGGGGTCGAGGGCGCGGGTGCGTTCGACCTGGATGTCGCGTCTGCCGTGGCCCAGGTCAGAGAGCACGAGCCAGATATCGTGTTTGTGTGCTCACCAAACAACCCCACCGGCACGGCGTTGGGGTTGGACGTCGTTGAGGCGATCTATGCTGGCGCGCCACGGGCGATTGTGGTGGTGGACGAGGCCTACGCCGAGTTTGCCCGTCCGGGCACCCCGAGCGCATTGACCCTGCTCAAGGGTCGCGGGCGGCTGGTGGTGACCCGGACCATGAGCAAAGCGTTCGCGTTGGCCGGAGGGCGTCTGGGTTACCTGGCGGCCGATGCCGAGCTCACTGAGGCGCTTCGACTGGTCCGCCTGCCATATCACCTCTCCGCTCCGACACAGGCGGTCGCCTGTGCGGCCCTGGAACATGCCGGCAGTCTTCTGGCCACGGTCGAGCTCCTCAAGACCCAGCGTGACCGTATCGTGGCCGAGCTCGCCGAGATGGGCCTGGATCCGGTGACCAGTGATGCCAACTTCGTGCTTTTCGGCGGCCTTGCCAACGAGCGTGTCACCTGGCAGGCGTTGCTGGACCGTGGCATCCTGATTCGCGACGTCGGGCTGGCCCACTATCTGCGTGTCACAGCCGGGACGCCCCAGGAGACCGGGGCATTCTTGGACGCAATGCGCAGCCTCGCCCCGACCCACCGCCAGGAGTAGTCACATGACCGGACAGGTCGCGAACCGGGATCATGCCCAGGTCGAGCCTCGCACTGCCCACCTCAGGCGCTCGACCCACGAGAGCACCGTCGAGGTCGAGCTCAACCTCGACGGAGTGGGCGACTCCCAGATCAGCACCGGCGTCCGTTTCTACGATCACATGTTGGCCAGCCTGGCCAAGCACTCGCTGATCGACCTGCGTATTCAGGCCACTGGTGATGTGGACGTGGATGCACACCACACGGTGGAGGACGTTGCCATCGTGCTCGGTGACGCGTTCAAGGAAGCCTTAGGAGACAAACGCGGCATCTCTCGCTTCGGTGATGCAACGGTCCCCCTCGACGAGGCGCTCGTCCAGGCGGTCGTTGACGTGGCCGGCCGCCCCTACTTCGTGCACACCGGCGAGCCTGAGGGTCAGGCCTACGTGATGATCGGGGGTGACTACGCGGGGTCGCTGACCGCTCACGTGCTGGAGAGCTTCGCCCATCACGGCGGGATCGCCCTGCATGTGCGCGTGTTGTCCGGCCGCGACCCACACCACGTGGTTGAGGCGCAGTTCAAGGCTGTGGCCCGTGCTCTGCGAGCCGCCGTCGCCACTGATCCTGCAGTCAAAGGCATCCCCAGCGCGAAGGGGAGTCTGTGATCCCGTGACTGAGCTGGCGCACCCGCCCCGCCAAGGGCAGGGGATGCTTCTTCTGCAGGGCGAGCCGGACCCGGTAACGACCTGGGCCGAGCGTGGCCTGATGCCTGTGCACGTCGTCCCTCTGGAGGGCTGGACCGCGGTTCTGCCCGCCGGGCCGTCGCGTGCCTCGGCGCCCTACGACCACACGCTGAAGACGTTTGCCGGGCGCCCGGTCCCCTCCCGCCTCCGTTCCGCCATCGGTCTGTTCGCGGTTGACGGCAACGCGGTGATCAGCGCCCACCCCTGCGGATGGCGCGCCACTCAGAGATGGTTCGTGTGGTCCCCCGGGGAGGGCGTGGTCCAGCCACGGCAGCTGGTGGCCGGGCGGCCTGCCGACCTGATTGCCGTCGCCGGCACCCGTGAAAGGGGCGCTCGCAGCCTTGTCCGGGACATTCTGATCGATGGGGGGGGCGACGCCGCGGGACTCCTCGGTGACCTGTTGGATCTGTTGGCCTTGCCGGGGTCCGACCTGCTCGACGGAGGCCAGGACCCGGCCAGGGTGCCCGGCTCGACCATTGTCGAGCCCGACGAGCAGCATGTCGCCAGGTTCCAAAAGACCGTCAGTGACGAGGCTCGGCACCGGGCCGAGCTGGAGGAATAGATGGTTGCCCGTGTAGTGGTGCTGGACTACGGCAGCGGCAATGTCCGCTCAGCGGTCCGTATGCTCGAGCGGGTCGGCGCCAGCGTCGAGCTGAGCGCAGACCATCGGCTGGTCCAGGAGGCTGACGCTCTGTTCGTTCCGGGGGTCGGCAACTTCCACGCCTGCATGCGGGGGCTGCGCGCTGTGGGCGGTCCTCGGATGATCGACGTCCGGCTCTCGGGGGGCCGCCCCGTGATGGGCATCTGTGTGGGGATGCAGGTGTTGTTTGACGGGTCGGCCGAGCTCAGTGTGGACGGCCAGGAACGCGGTTTGGGGCAGTGGCCCGGAGTGGTCGAACGGCTGTTGGCCCCGGTTGTCCCGCACATGGGATGGTCGACCGTGAAGACCGCAGAAGACTCACGGCTGTTTGCCGGCGTTGAAGATGAGCGTTTCTACTTCGTGCACTCCTATGCAGCGCTGAAGTGGGAGCTGGAGCCGGAGGGAAGCATGGCCGTGGTGGCGCCCAAGGTGAGCTGGTCCGAGCATGGGTCACCGTTCGTGGCCGCCGTCGAGAACGGGCCGTTGGTGGCTACTCAGTTCCACCCGGAGAAGTCCGGGGATGCTGGGGCCCAGCTGCTGGAGAACTGGCTGGCGATGTTGTGAAGACCCCTCATCGTCCGGCCACGGCCACCGCCGATGACCAACAACAGCAAGGGACCTCACCCAACATGACCTCACCAGTGCGTCTGCAGCTCCTGCCGGCCGTCGATGTCTCAGGCGGACAGGCGGTCCAGCTCGTCCAGGGGGTTGCCGGAACCGGCGGCCAGTTCGGCGACCCGTGGGAGGCCGCCCAGGCATGGCAGGACCAGGGTGCCGAGTGGATCCACCTGGTCGACCTCGACGCCGCTTTCGGCCGGGGCTCCAACGCTGCGCTGCTTGCGAGCATCGTCGGTCGCCTCGACATCCAGGTCGAGATGTCGGGTGGCATCCGGGACGCCGGGAGTCTGAGCGCTGCGCTGTCGAACGGCTGCCGGCGCGTCAACCTCGGCACCGCAGCGTTGGAGGACCCGGAGTGGACCGCCGCGGCCATCGCCGAATATGGTGATCGGGTCGCCGTCGGTCTTGATGTTCGCGGGACCACGCTGGCCGCGCGCGGCTGGACGGAGCAGGGTGGTGACCTCTGGGAGACCCTCGAACGTCTTGACCGTGAGGGATGCGCTCGTTATGTCGTCACCGATGTCAACCGGGACGGGATGCTCAAGGGCCCCAACCTCGCGCTGCTCCAACAGGTCTGCGAACGCACGTCCCGCCCAGTGGTCGCCTCGGGTGGGGTCTCGACGCTGGCCGACCTCGAGGCGATTCGGGGTCTGGTCTCAGCGGGGGTGGAGGGGGCGATCGTCGGATCGGCTCTCTACCGGCATGCGTTCACCCTGCCCGATGCCCTTGACGTGGCGGGCCGGCCGTGACCGGCGGCTCGCCGCTGCGCCTTCTCTACTCCAGTCGTGGTCCGTGGGAAGTCGCCTTCGGGTACTCTCGCGCGATCCGGACCGGTGATCGCATCATGGTCTCCGGGTGCACAGCCGTGGTGGATGGGGCGGTCCGGCACGTCGGCGAAGCTGGTGCGCAGATGGCTGTGGCCCTGGACTATGTGCTGGAGGCGGTCAGGGCTTTGGGCGGCACCCGCGGTGATGTCATTCGGACTCGGATATACGTGGTCAACCGAGCCGATCTCGACGCCGTGGGCCGGGTGCATGGCGAGCGTTTCGCTGATGTGCGCCCGGCGGCGACCATGGTCTTGGTGGCTGGACTCCTTGATGAGCAGATGCTCGTCGAGGTGGAGGTCGAAGCAAGGGTCCGGTCAGCCAAGCCCTATGACCACCAGGCTGACCTTCATGAATGATGTCGCACCATCTGGCAAGAAGGCGCCACCTGATGCACCCAGTGCCGACTCGGCTGGTCTGGGTTGGTCGGGTCGCGAGCTGACGAGCACTGGATTCGACGGCGACCTCGGCGCTGCCGATCCCGATCTGCTGGTGGCCCTTGACCATCCGCAGGACGAGACAGGCTTGATGCGAGCAATGGCCCACGCCCGGTTACTCGTACCGATCGTCGCAGTGCCACGTGAGGTCGACGGGTCAGGCGAACCGATGGCCGAGCGGTCCACCGACATGGCCGTGATGACCCTGACTTCGTCGGATGGCGAACGCGCCTTTCCGGTCTTCACCAGCCTCGCCACGCTCCGCGCGTGGGACGTCACCGCACGCCCGTCACCGGTAACCAGCTTGCGGGCCGCCCAGGGCGCGGTGAGCGAGCGATGCGACGTGATGCTGCTCGACTGTGGTTCTGCCCGCGAGCACGTCTTGCGACCGAGCATGGTGTGGGCGCTGGCGCAGCAGCGCGACTGGCTTCCGGCTCATAAGGATCCGTTTGTGGCTCAGGCTCTCATCCGGGCGACCGTCGACGAGGAAGACGTGATCGAATGCATCGGGCAGGGGGACCCTGCCGGGGCCGGCATCCTGCGGGTCGTGCTGAGCCTGCGGGCGGGACTCGACATCGGGAGCGTGCAGGCACTGGCCACCCGGATCGGGGAGCGGATCGCCATCGATGGCGAGGCGCGGGCCCGCATCGACGGACTGTCGTTCACCATCGGTCAGGCCTGACCACGTCGGGCCTGACCGATGGTGCGGTCGCTGGATCGGGAGGCATGGGGGCCTGCGTCGAGCACACGGAGAGCATGCGGCATCCCCGTGTGGGCCGCACTTCGGGCGAGTGCGGCCCACACGGTTACCAAACGTTGCGCCGATCAGGCTCCGTGTGCTGTGCGGAGGTTCGCCTCGATCAGCTTGCCCGTGTCGCCGGCGACGGACTCAGTGCGCCGGGAGTCGTTCCAGACGTCGCAGACCAGGGCGCCGGCCGGACCGAAGTCGTCGTCCTGAGCGTGGAGCTCGTAGGCCGAGCGCACCATCGGACCGTCGGCCTCCCAGCTGTCCTGAACTGGACCGGTCAGGTCGGAGAAGGGGCGGCCGTGCGAGTTCGGCGCATAGACCGCCTGCTCGCCGGTGTGCTCGAAGGTCATCGAGCCGTCGAACAGGTAGTTGTTGTCGGGCTCACCTCGGTCAGCACGGCGGCCCGTGGGCCAGTGATACGCATGCAGACTTCCCGAAGCTGTTGTTCCGGTGTCATCGGTCCACCGAACATTCAGTCTGGAACCAGTCAAGAAAAGCGCCAAGATATGTGAGGGTGTTCGGTGGGGGCCTGTCGGTTGTGAGAGCCTGAGTGGCGTGCCGCTCGACCCGTACCGCCGTGTCTTGTCCGTCCCCGCAATGCGGCAGGCGTTGCTTCTCGGGATTCTGGTGCGTATCCCGATCTTTGCCGGGGGGGTCCTGCTCACCCTCCACGTCGTCCAGACTCTGCACCGTAACTATGGCGCTGCAGGGCTGGTGACGGCGGCGGCGACCCTCTGCATCGCGGTCAGCGGGCCTTGGCGCGGCAAGCTGCTGGACACCAAGGGTCTGCGTCGCGTGGTGCTGCCCTCGTTGGTCGTCACGGCGATCTGCTGGTCCATTGCGCCCTTCGTGGACTACCTTCCGCTGCTGCTTCTCGCCGCACTAGCGGGTCTGTTCGTCGTGCCGACGTTCTCTATCATTCGGCAGGCGGTCATGGCGGCCGTCCCGGAGAGCGATCGGCGCACCGCACTGTCTCTGGATGCGGTTGCCGTCGAGATGTCCTTCATGGTCGGGCCGCTTGTCGGGGTCTGGGCGGCCACCATCTGGCCGACGGCCTGGGTCCTGTTCAGCATCGAGATGCTCGGCGTCCTGGCCGGCGTCGGCCTCTATCTGGTCAACCCGGTGATGCATGCTGACCGTGGCGACGGCGACGACGGGGACGAACGACTTCCCCGGAGGGCGTGGTTCCGTCCGCAGTTCATGGCGATGTGTGCGGCGGCCGCTGCCACGACGATCGTCCTGTCGGGATGCGACATCGCTTTTGTCGCGGCCTTGCGTCAGTTCGACAAGGTCTCCCTGATCGGTCCGGTGCTTGCGTTCTGGGGGCTTGGATCCGTGATCGGTGGTTTCGTCTACGGGATGTTGCATCGGTCCATCTCTGCGTTCCTGCTCCTGGGCGGCCTCAGTCTGGCGACCATCCCGATCGCCCTCGCCCCGAGCGTGTGGCCGTTGGCTGCGCTGGGTTTCGGGGCGGGGTTGCTCTGTGCACCGACGATCACAGCGACGGTTGACCAGCTCAGCCGGGTAGTACCCAACGCGGCCAGGGGAGAGGCGATTGGGTGGCACGGCTCCGCCATGACTGCCGGTTCGGCGCTGGGTGCGCCACTGGCCGGTCTGGCCATCGACCAGTGGGGCTGGGGTGGTGGCTTCGTCAGTGTCTCCCTCGTCGGTGTGGCCGTTGCCGCCTTGGGCGCAGGTGCAACGCGAACCTACCGGCGATCGCGCAAGGGGGCGGCAGCCCGACAGGTCCAGGTCATGGAGCCGGCAAGTCTTCCGCCAGGCCTCTGATGCGCGCCGATCTGCGTTGGCGTCAGCCGATGACACGTCAAGAACACGCACTGGCTGTCGAAGGTGACCCCACAAGACCAGTCACGGAACCGCAAATCACGTGTCGGGTGGACCAAATGAGGACGCATCACAGATGCGCTCACATGCTTATTGTCGCTGCGAGGTAGACGTTCGGAAGCCGACTCCTGTTCGGAAGAGGGTTCGCAGCACTGGCGCCGGGAGTGAAGGCGTTCCCAACTGCGCAGAGGGGACGCAGGCCCGTCAAAGGGCAACCGTGTGCTTGTCCTCTTGGGCTTGGCTGATGGAGTCTGCGGTTCGGTAGCTGCTGGCGCCCGCGCAAAATGGCAGCTCGGCCAGGCCGTGGCCGTCGGTGAATATGGGTGAACCCTGGGTGGCGGTGACGCGCTCAGAGCGGATTCGTCTGTCCGATGGGAGCGGCCGGGGGGCCTCGAGCACGGCCCAGACGGTCTTGCCGCCGTCGCAGGTGGGCAGAATCCCGAAGGTGCGTGAGAGGCCAGCCACGACGGTGAGCCCTCGCCCGTGCAGGTCAGGGGCACAAGGCCGCTGACCTGGCAGGCCCGGGCCCTGATCTCGAACGGTCAGGCGAAGAGACCCGCGGTCCCAGGCGACCGACAGGTGGATGTCGGTGCCGGTATGGACCGACGAGCTGGCCACGAGCTCGCTGACCACCAGGCTGGCGAAGGGGATGACCCGACCCAGCCGCCAGTCCAGCAGAGTGCGTGTGACAAACTCCCGCGCCGCGCGGGAAGCCGTGGGGTGCGGGGACAGGCGTAGCCACTGGACGGTCAGGGTGGGGGTCGCCAGTACCGCTGAGACTGCGGAGAACAATGACGGGGTCACGATCAGGTGCGCGCCCAGCAGGTGGGCGTGCAGCGCCTCGCGAAGCAGCGGGTCCGGGCAGGCCACAGCGACGGGGGTCCCGGGCCAGTCGCGAACATGGCGCCCGGCGGTTGCAAGAACATCAACCGCGACCGGGTCGGCACCGTCGGAGACGCCCGACAGGTCGCAGACCACACCACGGGGCCCGTCGGCCAGCGCCAGCTGGATCCCCTGGTCCAGATCCCCGGCGACCTCACCGAGCCGGCCCGCAACCTCAACAACCATCACCTCACGCACCGGGTGTTTCCGGGCCCGCACCTGCCCACCTTGTGCCGAACGACCGGCTGACCGTGCTGGGAGCTCGGCCGGGGCCATGGGCGCGCTCCGGGTCGGGAACAGGACGACACGGGGCATGGGGCCTGCGCGAAGGTGGCGCGAATGGACATCTTGCTGCGTTATGGCGAACTCGATTCGGTGGCCGCAATATATGAGACACCGGCCACTGAGGGTTAGCGCAGCACGGGTACAGGCCAACCCCACCAGGGTCCAGGCGACGCGGCAGCTAGAATGTTACACCCCAAAATGCTCACAACCTACAAGTCGGGTCTGGCCGCCACCTAGCCCGAAACCCGAGGCCGCAGAGAAGGTCGGGGACCTCTTACCCTCCAGCAGCGAAGTCTCAGTCCGCGTGTCATGTTGGCAGTTAGGGCATTCGGTGCGGTCAGTCCGGCGGGCTAGAACTCGCCGTTGACCAGCCCCATCACTTCGATCCGCCAGTCATCGAAGCTCATCGGCGGCTCACGATCCAGCAGCTCGGCCAACGTCTCCTGATGCGTCGGCTCAGCGCCCAGAGCCACGGCCGCGATGTGCCCAGCCAACTGATCGTGGGGCAGTACCCTGACCTCGATCCCGGTGGCTGCCTTGTCGGCGTGGATGGCGTCAGCGAGAACCCCGAGCAACGCCAGCCTGGCACTTTGGTCATCGGGTGCAGAGGCCTCGACGAGGGTGTTACCCCCGACGAGAACGACCCGACCCTTGTCGGACATCGCCGGCAGGAGAGTCGAGGAAGCCGCGAAGCGGGCGAGCAGCCCGTCTTGTAGGAAGTTGCGCACACGATCGACAACGGTGCTGCCACGGGCCGCCACGTGCACCGGCAACTGGATGTATCCGTCCAGCGAGCCGGGCGGGATGCCCGCAAGAGCCGCCTCCAGCTTTCCCAGGTCATCGACCGCGATCGCCTCTGCACCCGCATCTCTGAGGGCTTCGGACACCGCAGCCACTGGTTCTGCTGCACCCGTCACCATTACCGTCGAGGTCATGGTCACTCCCTTCGCCGTCGCTGTAAGCAGAGGCTAGCGAACGAGACCGCCGTTGACCACCAGAGAATCGGCCCTGCTGCCATGGACCAGACAACTCGCTATGGTGTCGGCATGGACGATGCGCTCACAGGCACGAGCCCGGGAGGTTCGCAGACGGCGACGCTTCAGCCCTTGGTGGTTATGGACAAGGTCAATAAGCACTACGGGGCACTGCACGTTCTCAAGGACATCGACCTGACAGTTGACCAAGGCGAGGTCGTCGTCGTCATCGGCCCCTCAGGCGCTGGCAAGTCCACCCTGTGCCGCACGATCAATCGTCTGGAGACCTTTGAGTCAGGCACTATCACCATCGACGGGCAGCTGCTGCCCACCGAGACCAAGGCTCTGGCGCGGCTGCGTGCCGACGTCGGCATGGTCTTCCAGTCATTCAACCTGTTCGCACACAGGACAATTCTCCAGAACGTGACCCTCGGTCCCGTCAAGGTCCGCGGCAGCTCCCAAGCCGTCGCGGACAGGAAAGCCATGGAGCTGCTCGAGCGGGTCGGCGTGCAGGATCAAGCCGACAAGTACCCGGCACAGCTCTCAGGCGGCCAGCAACAGCGTGTCGCAATCGCCCGGTCACTGGCGATGGAACCCAAGGTCATGCTCTTCGACGAGCCGACCTCGGCGCTAGACCCCGAGATGATTAACGAGGTCCTCGACGTCATGATCGGGCTCGCCCGCTCTGGCATGACGATGATTGTCGTGACCCACGAGATGGGTTTCGCCCGCCGCGCGGCTAAGCGGGTTGTCTTTATGTCCGATGGCCAGATCATCGAACAGGCCACGCCTGAGGAGTTCTTCACGAATGCCACGTCGAAACGGGCCCAGGAGTTCCTCGGCAAGGTCCTACGCCACTGACCCGTCGCGCCAGCCAAGCGCGGCACCCAGTACACAAAACACAACGAAGGTCCTACCTGGCGAGAGGTAGGCCCTTCGTTGTGCTTCCACTGTACTGGAACCAGATACCTTCCCCGACCACTGTCACAGTGAGATCACCCGATAACCGTCAGCGACCTGCGAAAAGAGGACGGACAACGAGTCCGGCCCGACGAACAGTGCGGTAGCCCAAACATCTGCCCACATCAGGCTGGGTCCGACCACGGTGACCGAACCTGCCCGCTGAACGAAGGTACCGGTGGCCCGATCGTAGAGATGTGCCCCTCGAGCGGCCGTGCCGGAGGTGGCCACACCACCCTGGCCAAGCTCCACGACCTCGGCGATCCGTGAGCGATCGCGCGGGTCCTCGATACCCACCCGCCACGGCGCCCCCGGCCCAACGTCAGCTTCAATGGCGCTGCCACCGACCACAACGTCACCGCCTGCATTAAGGCAGTAGCTCGTCTCGGAAAGGTCCGCCAACCGTCTCGCGGCCCGCTCAGCGGCCCAGCCCTTCACCAAGCCGGTCGGATCGAAGCGTAGGACGCCGTCAGCGTCGGGCAGCTGGTCGGTGAACGCACCGTCAGTGAGCTCGCCGGCCTGTTGGCACAGCGTGATGACCTGCTGGACCAGTGAGTCGGCGCGCCCGGGGTCGAGCTCACCCCTGCGAATCCGGCTGACCTCACTGGCACGCAGGTACGTGCTGAACAGCCGATCCGCTTGACGCAGAAGGTCAAATGCCTCTTCAACGCCTCGGGCCACAGCTGGCGAGTCGACGTTCCCACCCCGGAGGTGGATGCTGATCGGCATGCCCATGATCTGCCGGACCCACGCTCGGCGCTTCATAGGTGGGCCTGGTCGACTGCCGACTGGAGTGACTGCAGGTAGCCGTCGCTGGTTACCGTGGCTCCGGAGACGGTGTCGATGGAGGCGGACTGTTGCGCGACGACCTCCTGGTTGAGGATGGGCAAGGCGAAACCGTTGATCTGGGCGTCTCGGCCGTTGTTCTGGGGGTACTGCACCGCTTCGGACGCGGAGATCTTGCCGCCTTGGACGGTGATCTTTACCTGGACTGGGCCCCACCGGGTGTCCGCGGCGGCACCGGTGTAGCTGGCCAGACTCGACTTAGATGTCGCCGGGCCGCTCTTCTTTGACGATGGGGCCGGCGACGTCGCGCCCGGTGCGGCTGGTAGCTGGGATATCGGGCTGCCCGCGAAGGTGCTGCTGGTGCTGGTGTGGTAGCTGAGAAGCAGCACCACGGCCGTGATGGTGGACAAGATGGCCAAGACGATGCGCCGCATGGATCTCCCTCGTTGCTGGTATGGCGCCGCGCGGGCGGTCAGTAGCCGAAACGTTCGATGTGGACGTGTTCGGGGGTGACTCCGGCCCGGATGACTGCCCGCTCAGCGGCGTCCATCCACCCCGGGCCCCCGCAGATGAACACGTCGTGGGTCGCGACGTCCGGCACGAGCTGGCGCAGCGCCTGGACATCGCCCAGGTGTGCCGCGTGTTCAGGTAGCCAGCTGGACCGCGCTTTCGCCCGGTGCCCGGTCACGACGAACAACCGTGCCTGCCGTGTCCCGGCCAGGCTGGTCAGCTCGTCGACCAAAATGCGGTCTTGGTGCGAGCCTGCCCGGTAGACCACTGTCACCTCACCCGGGCGCTGGTCCAGCTCCTCCAAGAGCGCCCGCATCGGCGTGATACCGATACCGGAGGCCATCAGCAGAACCTTGCGACGGGTCCGCACTCCCCCGTGCAGCCGGCCATAGGGGCCTTCGAAGAGAACCTTCGTCCCCGGGCGCAGGTCAGCCAGCCGCGACGACCCATCCCCCAGGTGCTCGGCAGTGATCCGCAGGGTCCGGCCATCGGGTGCCGCGGACAACGAGTAAGGGTGCGCCCGGGTGAAACCCGGCCCGTCCAGGAAACGCCACTGCAGGAACTGACCAGCGCGCACCGGCAACCGGTGCAGCATCCGGCCCCGCATGACGACGGTGGTGACGCGGTCGTTCTCGGCACGGACCTGCTCCACGACAAGCTGATGACGCAGACTGCGCCACAACGGCTGGCCGACCCGCCAGAGCAGCACGCTGGCCGCCGCCGCCGCCCACAGCGTCCACCAGTACACCGTGGCGGCCGGCGAGGTTAGGAAGTCCTTACCGGTCCACAGCTGGTGCGGCAGCGCCAGGCCCAGACCGAGGTAGGCGTACAGGTGAAGCAGGTGCCACGACTCATAACGCAGCCGCGCCCGGGCCGCCCGGACCGAGGTGACAATAACCCCTACCAGGGCCACCGTGCCCGCCACGGCCAGGAGCATCCCGGGATAGTTGACCACGAAGTCGACGATCGTGGCCCACAGCCCCCCCGGTGTGGCAGCCGCATAACCCACCGTGATCGCGACGATGTGCACCACCACAAGACTGAACGACCAGAAACCTACCCACCGATGCCGCCTGGCCAGCTCGTCCTGGCCGAAAGTCCTCTCCACCAAAGGGATCCGGGCCATCAGGAGCACCTGGACAAGCAACAGGTCCGAGGCCACCAGACCAGTCAACCGCCCCAGACTCGTCAGGCCCGCACCCGCCTGCGCAAGTCCTTGGACTCCGCCGCCCGCCACCCACAGGGCCACGACCACCAGCATCGAACACCACACGAAGACCCCACATGCATCACGCCACCACAGCGGGACACCCGGCCGCGGCGGCGAGGCGCGACGGCCACTCATCCGCGCCACCGCGACGGACCTGACCTCAGTCGACCTCGCCGACCGCGGGTCCAATGAAGCGGTCATGCTCCAAGGATCGCCGAGAATCTTGGGAGTTACCTGAACTTAGGCCAGGCCCAGTTCCTTAGCCTCTTCCCAGAGCTCCGAGCGCACGTTGGGATAAGCGGCATACTCGATCAGGTGACGTGCCTGTGTCTTCTCGTCGTAGCCCAGCAGCTTGGCCACACCTTGCTCGGTCACCACAGCTGACTGCTGAAATGAGGTCACCGGCTCGTCCAGCAGGGGAACCACGGCCGAGCAGTCGGCCTTGGGGTGCCAGCTCCGCAAGGCGATGAACGCCTGGCCGCCGGGGGAGTGCATGGCCCCGACGATGAAGTCGGTCTGTCCGCCATACCCGGAGTAGATCCTGGCGTTGATCCGCGAGGCATTCGCCTGCCCGAACAGGTCCACCTCGAGAGCGGCGTTCACGCTCGTCATCTGGCGGTTGGCAGCAATCAACGCCGGGCTGTTGGTCTTCTCCGTCCGGAGCATCTGCAGGCGGGGGTTGCCGTCCACCCAGTCGTACAACCTGCGCGAGCCGAAGCAGAAGGACGCGGTGAGGATCTGATCCGGATCCAGCGCGTGTGCTGCGTCGAGGTCCAGGAGCCCGTCAGAGAACATCTCGCTCCAGACCCGCAGACCCTTTCGGGACGCCAGGGCCTTCAACGTGGAGTCGGGCACCGCCCCGATGCCCATCTGCAGCGTCGACCCGTCCTCAATCATGGCGGCCAGACGGTCTGCGATGACGAGACCAGCGTCATCGGGAGTGCTCTCGTGGACGTCATCGAGCTCGAAGTCGATCTCTACCGCGAGGTCGACCGCCTCCAGCGGGACCTGTGAGTCCCCGAACGTGTACGGCATGCGGGAGTTGATCACCGCGATCACCAGACCGCCGCGGGCACGGCAGGCCTCGACGGCCGCCGGGAGCAGGTTGACCTCGATTCCCATGCTCAGCAGGCCATCTCGGGGGGGGGCACAGTGCAGTACCACCACATCCGGAGGCAGGGTCCGATGGAAGAGCACCGGCACCATGGACAACCGGCTGGGGACATACTGCAGCGCCGGGTGATGACGCATGCCCGCGCCGACGAAGCTGGTCTCGGCAATGACACCCGCGCGAACCGGGATGCCCACCGGGGAGTTGAGCTGGAAAAGGCGATATCGCTCGATCGAACGGTCGATGGCGTCAAGGACCAACCATGGGGTCGTCCCGTTACCGCCCATCACCACTCGCGGAACCCCATCAAGGGCACCCAGATGACGTTGGAGCTGGTCGAGACTTATCGTTTGCACGACGCCCATTGTGCCCGACAGCTGTCCCTGCCAACACGGCGCGTCCCTCAATCCGGGGGTCGACGCACCGGTCGGGTTTGATGCGTCACGGCAAAGACGGCGGCTTGCGTGCGCCGCTCCATGCCCAGCTTGCCCAGCACCGCGGTGATGTAGTTCTTGACCGTCTTCTCGGCTAAGGACATGGCCTCACCGATCTGGCGGTTCGTCAGGCCTTCCGCAACGTGATCGAGGATCCGTCGCTCCTGCGGAGAGAGCAGCCTCAGCCTAGGGTCCGCACCCGAGTTGCTCGTCCAGCCGTGCCGTACCCGGTCGACCGTCGCGGGGTCGATCAGCTGCTCTCCTGCGGCCGCCTTGCGGATGGCCTCGATCAGACCGTTCCCCTTGATGTCCTTCAGCAGATATCCGGCTGCCCCGGCCAGGACAGCCGTCGCAAGCGCTTGTTCATCGTCAAAGGAAGTCAGGATCAACCCCGCGATGGAAGGGTCCACCGACCGTACGTCTCGACACACGTCGATCCCCGAGCCGTCAGGCAGGCGTGCGTCGAAGATCGCCACGTTGGGACGTAGCGCCGGAATCCGGCGAGAGGCCTCGACGGCGGAGCCGGACTCACCGACCACTTCAAAGTCATCAACGGTCTCGAGGAGCTCGCGCAAACCGCGTCGCACGATCTCATGATCATCCAGGAGAAAAATGCGGATCGTCATCTGGTCGCCTTCCCGTGCCGGATCCCACCATCATGATGCATCAAGGGGGTCGAGGATCAGTTCGAACCTCTGTAAAGCAGCCTCGCAGCCGAAATGACGACAGGGGAACCAGCCCCAAAGGCCCCCGAGAGACCGCCCTCGCCACCACGGCACCGCGACCTGACGCCGGCTCCGGGCTTGTCGAGCCTTCCGCAGCTCGGCCCGAACGCCTCCCTCAGCCACGCCTGGCCGCACTGTGGCGAAGGCCCCTGGGCGCCGCAGGCAATCCACCTTCTGCTCGTCTGGCTCAGCTCAGCCGTCCTGACCTCGCGGCCCCGAGACGGGCCGACAAGATCGTGATCGCTGCGCTCAAGGGGGGCTGTCCCACCCCGACCGAGCGCCAACAATTCCGTGCCGGCCATGCGGCTTTCGGCGTCGGGCTGCCTGGCGGCCCCAGTGGCCCCCAGCGGCCCCTAGCGGTCCGAGTGCTTCCGAGGACCGAGATGGCATCAGGCCGCTGCCGATCGCGGGCGCCAGACCTGATCGCCGTGACATAGAAGACCTTTCACGCACGGGCCGCGGGCTGGTGACGCTCGCTTTCGGGCGCCCCGGGTCTGCCTTGACCAGGCATTGCGTGCCGGTGGACTGGTCGATCGTGCCCGACCCTGCCCCGGGGCCACTGCGGTCCGGATGCGGCAGCCCCGACGCTGGATCAGCGTGCCGCCCCTCGCTGGAGGAGACCGCCGGCTCTAGCCGGCGACCATGGGTGCCCCCAGCGCCGGCCCGCCCGCGTCACCGCCCGGCGTCAGACGTCCGCCGCCTGCGACGTGACATGGCGAACGCCTTTGACAGACTGGGAAATGGATGTCACTGCCGCTCGCTCACGGTCGGAGGCAGTCCCGGTGATATGCACCACCCCGTCGAGCACGTCGACGTGCCAGGCGCGCAGCCCGGTCTCCGCGAGCGTGCGGGTGATTTCGGCAGCGATGTCCTCGTCCGACCGAGACAGTGCCCGGATGACGTCGCTTCGGCTGACGACTCCCAGGAGCACGTCACCTCGGACCACAGGCACACTCTTCCAGGAGGTGCTCGCGAACGTGTGGGCCAGCTCTGCGACGTCGCTGTCCTCCCTGACCGTGTGCGGATGCGCCGTCATCACCTGACCCACCCTGGTCAGTATTGACTCGCTCGGTTGTCGGGCTGGGCGCGCGTGCGCCCTGGGGTCCGGCTCCAGGTCCTCCTTGAGCAGATCGGCCTCACTGATGATGCCGACCACGCGCCCGCCGCCGTCGACGACCGGCAGGCCTGTCACCCTCGCTGTCGCCATCAGCTTCAGCGCTTCCTCCAGCGAGGCGTCCTCATGGACGCTGTATGCCGGACTGGTCATGATCTCGCGGACAAGCATGTCGACCATCCCTTTGAACGCGGCAACTGACAACGACAAGCATGCCTCGCCGGGAGCAAGACCGGAACAGTGACAAACCTCTCACGCCTTGTTGCGGTCCGGCAGCGCCTCCCATACCAAGGTGGTCCCCCGCGGGGTCCTAGCCCGCACGCTGAGCGAACCCCCATGGGACTGGGCCCGGTCGCGAAGGTTGGCCAACCCGCTCTGTACGGCTGCGGGCAAGACCCCGACGCCGTCGTCGGCAACCTCTATCTGAATCGTGTCATCGATGGTGATGCGGACACTGGCGCTGGACGCCCGGGCGTGTCTGACCACATTGGCCAAACCTTCCCGGACAACGGCAACCAGATCGGCTTCGAGCTCGGCGGTGAGGCAGTCAAGAGGTCCGTCGATCCTCAGATCCGGGACGAAACCGAGGGTCTGCGTGGACGCCCGCACCAGTTCCGCGATCTCCTCGCGGAGCTCCCGAGTCGGCTTGGCCCGATGAAGTTCAAAAATGGTCTTCCGAATGTCCTTAATGGCCGCATCCAGGTTGTCCACCGCCTCGTCCAGCCTTGTGCGCACGCTCGGATGCTCGGCCAGCCGCGATGTTGACTGCAGTGACAGACCTGTTGCGAAGAGTCGCTGGATCACGTGGTCGTGCATGTCGCGAGCTATCCGGTCGCGGTCCTCCAACAGGGCAACACGCGAGCGATCCTGTTGGCCGCGTGCCGCCACCAGGGCTAACCCCACCTGCTGGGCAAGCGCCGCCAGGGGCGGTACGACGTCACCAACGAACGGCTCGGCCAACGCCGCCCAGGCGACGGCGAGCACGCCAATCTCGTCGTCGCCCACCGTAATGGGCAGTAGTACCGTCGGACCGTAGGGATCTGAGGCCCCCAGCGCCCTCACATCGTTGGTCAGGCCGTCGACCTTCGGGTCACCCAGCCTGGTGAGCAGGAGAACCGGCTCGCGGGCTGCCACGAGCTCGCGCCAGTGGCGCTTGTGCAGGACAGTCCCGAGCCCAGCATCGGGCCTTCCGGCGCTGTCGGGGGGGTCCCCCGCTCGGACAGCCCTGACCACGAGGTCTCCGTCCTCGCCATACAGAGCAACCATGGTCAGCTGCGCCTGAGACAGCTCCCAGGTGCGCTCAGCCAGGAAGTGCATGGCTGATCCCTCGTCCCTGCCTTCAAGGAACAGCTGGGTTACCGCCCCGGTGGTCGCGAGCCACCGCCGTTGCTGCCGGCTCACCTCGTACTGGCGGGCATTGTCGATGGCAATGCCGGCAGACGCAGCAAGGGCCACCAGGATCGCCTCGTCGTCCGAGCTGAACTCGGCAGCGCCCTGCTTCTCAGTGAGATAGAGATTGCCGAAGACCTCGTCCCGGATGCGGATCGGCGTGCCGAGGAAGGTGTGCATCGGTGGATGGTTGGGCGGAAACCCGTAGGAGTCCGGATGGTCCGCGATGTCTGGCAGCCGCCGAGAGCGCCCTTCGCGGATCAGCAGACCGAGCACGCCGTGACCATGAGGTGGGTCCCCGATCGCCTCACGCTCGGGCTGGGTGATCCCTTGTGTCACGAACTCGACCAGGTGCTCGCCATCTGGGCCGAGCACGCCCAGCGCGCCGTACTTCGCGTCGACAAGCTCACACGCAGAGTTCACTATCCGGGTCAGGACGTCGGCCAGTTCGAGGTCCGCGGTGACTGCCATCACCGCGTCAAGAAGTGCGGTCAGACGCTGCTGGGCCCGGTTCGAAGCCTGCTCACGACTGCGTAGCTCATCGAGCTGCGCAAGCGGGTCGAGGGTGACAGCGACCGGTCGAGCGGAAGCCGGTCCTTCACTGCTGAGGTCGGGCTCCACCTAGTTGAGTCTAGGGCGAATCGGGTGATCTAGGACCTGTCCGGCGCCGTCACATCCAGGCTTCCTGCAGGCTCCAACGACAGGTCAGGGCCGGCAACGGTCAGAACGTCGCAACAGGCGTGCTCCTGACAGTACTTGCCAACAAAGTGGAGAGCGTCGGGCGCATCGCGACCAACGACGAGCACTGCGGCGCCACGACTGCGCTCAACCAGTGTCAGCGCCGCGTCACCTTCCACGGTCTCGAAGGTGCACGGCACGCGCCGCTGCCGGTGCAAGGCGCGCAGGG
>ODAK010001987.1_pt1 | contig 21730 bp, 22 predicted proteins | sample 1539591 | NCBI WGS metagenome assembly ODAK01 (sample SAMEA3539303, study PRJEB22396) | soil metagenome | biome: tundra; feature: field; material: soil | place: USA | collected 2010-05 | depth 0.15 m | reverse complement strand
GGCTGGAGCTGCCAGCGCCCCAGCGGGCGGGCGCTGGAGCGCGACGAAGAAGCCACAACTTCCTGGGCCATTTGCTGCGCCACCTGCCGGGCAAGCTGCTGGTGGTCTGGGATCGTTCGCAGACCCATCGCGGCGGGCTGGTGAGGGAGTTTGTCGCCCGTCAGCGAGGCCGGATCGATCTTGAGTACCTGCCCGCCTACGCGCCGGAACTCAATCCGGTGGAGTACATCTGGGGCTATTGGAAACATCACGAGTTGCCTAACTTCTGCCCGCACGACTTCAGCCAGCTCAGTTATCAGGCCCGACGCGCGCTGCGGCGGATGCACCCGGCCAACCCTGGTGATGGCCTTCTGGGAGCAAGTCAACCTGTTTCCACTGTAGCTATATTATGTAACTCTCAATAGTCAAACCGTTTCCTCAAAGCCTGTTACGGAGCGGAGTCGCGCCGCGTACAGGAGGTTGAAATGGTATGCAAGGGCCGCGGCCCAGAGATTGAAAGGATAAAGCCGAGTCTCGACCACAGAGAATCGTGTCTTTAGGAGATCAACTATCTCGAAGATGGTGTTGATGTGTTCGGACTTGATAATCTCCTCGAAGCCGCTGCCAAACTTCGCGCGGAAGACCTTTGCCGAGGAAAAACGCCGGCCCAGCCGGTAGCCGAGACCACCCTCGCAAGGAAGAACGACGTCCAGGAAGCCCGTTGGCTTTAGCAGGCGCCTGATTTCCCGAAGGGCTCTGGGAAGATCGGGGATGTGCTCGAATACATGGGCTGCGATCACGCGGTCAAAATGCGCAGAGGGCAGATTCGTTCCGTCAGCGATGTCTCCCTGCACGATGTGCGATCGAGGAAAGCGGCCACGGAGTGAGGCTGCCATGACACCCGAACGTTCAACGGCAAAATAGTTGCCCGACAGTTCGCAGACATCGCCGAGGACGGGTTGTAGTCCAGGGCCAATCTCCAGGATCGTCTGGTTAGCCAAGGGCGCGCCTGAACGGACGAAGGCGACCGTGAATTCTCGCACAAACGAAAATTTGGAAGGGTACTCTGTTAGCCAGTAGAGTTCCCACGCTGCCTTCTTCTGAAGGAGGTCATCAGACAGAACAGGAGGTTCTTTTGGCCAGACCGTCATGTTACAAATATTTGCAAAGCACTCCGGTACGCCGGTCTTTGCGGCTTCAGCTTATGCTACCAGAGATTCGTTTACCTCGGCTTTCGGCGCGGCAAGTCAGCGCATGTCCCGCGACAGGCTTCACCGCCCGTTCCAGAGTCTCCTCAAGCGAGCCTAGCGATCTTTCCTTCATGGCCGCTGAGACGCAAGGTTCTCTTGCTGCTCTAGGTTCATGTTGCAGTCTCCGGGCACGCGCATCGACTATAATCGAGTCGATAGAGTTACTCAAGGCCTGTAGACCGCTGCGCCCGTTCTTCCATCCGAGCGCCCGAATCTTGCTGCTGTCACCAACGTGATCGACCACCTCTCGAAAAAAGAGTGGCCCGCAGCCAGGGAGCTGCTACGCAAGATTCCGTAGGCCGGTGAGCGGCTGCGCGATCAGTTCGCAACCCGTTATCAGAAGCTCTTTCCGAAGGCGGTTGAGACGCTGGGCCGCGACTGGGAGCGGATGGTGACCTTCTATCGCTTCGCCAAGGATCACTGGACGCACCTTCGCACCACCAACGTGGTCGAGTCGCCGTTCTCGTCGGTGCGTCTGCACACCGGCGCCGCCAGGCGCCACAAGAAGGTCGCCAATGCCGAGGCCTTGATCTGGAGGATCCTGATGATCGCCGAAAAGAAATTCCGCCGGCTCAACTCGCCGGAGCTGCTGGAGCAAGTTCACAACGGACAACTGTTCGAAGATGGCATGCCAGTGCAGGAAATAACCCCGAAGCGCCACGCCGCCTGATCCTGTTTACACACCTATTGCGGTGACCTTTGTAATGTTGTCCGCTCCTCATGCTGAGTCGGGCAAATTCCTCCGGAGTTGGATTGCCAGTGCACTATGCGACCGATCCGGTTGTAATCCTGACGCCATGCGCGCCGCATTCGTACGCCTATTGATCCGCCCACCCGGCTGGTAAAGGCCGGATTGAGGCAATGGCAATTTAGATTTAGAGGCCTGCATGAGTAGCATTTTGTCTTCACGAATGCGAATATTACCCGACGAACGGTACTTCGGTCAACAAACATTGGAAGATGACCACGATTCGAGTCGGTTTGCGTGAGGGTAAACTCCCAGGATCCACGATGACCGGCGGCTCAATCCTACGAGACGATCTGGGCAACCGCTACATGATTGTGGGTGGCGCCGGCTTTCTCGGCAGTCACTTCGTCGATCATCTGCTCGCCGATCAAACCGTCAAGGCCGTGACGATCTATGACAACTTCTCGTCGGGGCGCGAATGGCATTATGAGCATCACGTCGATGACGCCCGCTTGCGCGTAGTGCGTGCCGACGTTGGCGAAATGGATCGGCTGGCCGCCGCGATGACCGGCCATGATATCGTCATCCATCTTGCTTCAAATCCCGACATTGCGAGAGCCGTCACCGAGCCCGAGATCGATTTCTACCAAGGCACTATACTGACCAACAATGTTGTCGAAGCGATGCGACGCACCGGCGTACGCCGCATCCTTTACGCTTCCGGAAGCGGCGTCTACGGGGATCTGGGCGAGGTGGAAGCGCAGGAAGATCACGGCCCACTCTTTCCAGTGTCCACCTACGGCGCCAGCAAGCTATCAGGTGAAGCTCTGATTAGTGCCTACTGTTTCATGTTCGATCTTAGTGGCTGTGCCTTCCGGTTTGGCAACGTAGTCGGACCGCGGCAGACGCACGGAGTGGGTTTCGACTTCGTTCGTCGGCTGGTGGCAGATCCAACCCGCCTGGGAATTCTCGGAAACGGTAGCCAAAGCAAATCATACATTCATGTTTCCGATGTAGTCGCGGCGGTTGTGCATGCTAATCGTCATTCAACCAAGCGCTTCGAGATATTCAACGTCGCGACCGGCGACTACATAACCGTGACCGAAATCGCGGAGCTTGCGGTCGAATGCCTCGCACTGCCGGTTCATCCGCGTTTCGAGTATTCGGGTGGTGACCGCGGATGGAAGGGTGATGTACCGGTGGTGCGGCTGAATACGGACCGGATCCGAAGTCTAGGCTGGAAATGCCGCCGCAGCAGCCGCGAAGCGCTGCGCGCGTCATTGCTTGCACTGATCGCCGATGAGCGCATTATCCGACAATGAGGGCATGCCCCCGCTCGCGCTGCTGGCTGGAGGGCTAGCGACGCGGCTGCACCCGATTACAGCGGCTACACCTAAGTCGATGATCCAGGTGGCTGGCGAGCCATTCATCGCCCATCAGCTCCGCATGCTGGTGCGCCAGTCCATCACGGAGGTTGTCATATGCACAGGCTTCCTGAGTGAACAGATCGAGTCTTTCGTTCAAGACGGCGCGAGGTTCTGTTGCCACGTGCATTATTCACGCGATGGCGACAGGCCGCTCGGCACTGGTGGCGCATTACGCCGCGCTCTACCGCTACTTGGCGAAAGATTCATGGTGATGTATGGGGACAGCTACCTGAGGACGTTTTTACGCCCCGTCTACGCGGCCTTCCGCGCCTCAGGACGTCCGGCTCTCATGACAGTCTATCGCAACGTGGATCGCTTTGATAAGAGCAACGTTGAGTTTGTGGACGGCGTAATCCGACGCTATGACAAGGTTCATCACACGGCCGCGATGCTTCACATCGACTACGGACTGGGCGTACTCGACGCGAGCGTGTTGTCAGCAACGCCAACTGATGTTGCATTTGATCTGGCGAACCTATACCAGGAACTCGCCAACCGAGATCTCCTTGGTGGTTATGAAGTGAGCGAACGTTTCTATGAGATTGGCTCGGCCACCGGCCTGGCGGAGACAGACGCCTTCCTGCGGATGACTTCAGACGACAGATCGAAGGATTAGGCAAGCGTCGTTCGAGCGAAGGGAAGAAGCAGATGATCATAACCAGAACACCACTTCGCATCTCAATCGGAGGGGGCGGAACAGACCTGCCGTCTTACTATCGCCAATTCGGTGGCTTCGTAATTTCCGCGGCGATCAACAAATACACTTACATCAGTATCAATCAACCTTTCTTTCCCGGTTATTTTCTCAGGTACTCGGAAATGGAACTGGCTGAATCGATCGAGGCAATCCGCCATTCGCTGATTCGCGAGGCTCTACGTCTACATGATATGCCCAGCCCGCTCGAAATCGTCAGCATCGCCGACGTTCCCGCCGGTACCGGCGTGGGCTCCTCTGGGACATTCCTCGTCGGTCTTCTGCACGCCCTCCATGCCTACAAACGTCAGCCAGTCGGGGCCGAGACACTGGCCCGGGAGGCGGTCGACATAGAGATGAATCGTCTGGGCATGCCGGTAGGCAAACAGGATCATTACATTGCCGCTTATGGTGGCCTGACGTGCCAGGAATATCTGACCAACGAGAGCGTGATAATCACCCCACTACGCATGAGCGAATCGGCCCTGCGCGAGCTGCGCGATTCGTTGATGCTATTTTTCGTCGGGTACACCCGCGCTTCGTCGGATCTGCTGAGCGACCAGAAGAATAAATCCGAGCAGGGCGACGCGAAAATGCTCGATGGTTTGCATTTCGTGAAGCAGTTGGGTCTCGAGATCAGGAAATCGCTCGAGAAAGGCGACGTTCGGCGCTTTGGCGAACTGATGCACGAGCACTGGATGCGCAAGCGAGCTCGCTCAGTCGGAATGACGAGCGAACGAATCGACAAGCTTTATGATCTGGCGCGCGCGCGGGGTGGTGCAACCGGTGGCAAGCTCGTTGGTGCGGGCGGAAGCGGATTTTTGCTATTCCACACCAATAACCGCCGTCTATTGCGCACGACGATGCACGAAGCAGGGCTGTCCGAAATGGACTTCAGCTTTGATTTCGACGGTTCGGTAGTCTTAGTGCGCGATCGCTGAACCGTCTCGCATCCTTAAGTTGGAGCCTCGGGTGCGTCTCTATCTCTCACTTGTCCACTTCTTGAAATCGGTCAAGAACTGATTCACTGCTTCGTCGGTCTTCGGATGGCTGACCATCTGGGTGAAGAACTTTGGGGGCACGGTTACGATATCGGCGCCAGCCATCATCGCGTCATTGATATCGTAGATATGCCTGATACTACCCACAATGATTTGCGAAGGGCTCGACCATTCCTTGAAGACACGATGCACGGATTCAACGACGGAGCGTGCATCGTACCCGATATCCCTGATTCGGCCGTAGAAGATGCTGACGAAATCCGCCCCCGCGCCTGCAGCCATCACCGCTTGATTGAAGGACATACAGCAGGTGCAGTTTACGCGAATACCTTCAGACTTCAGCGTGCTGATCACTCCCAGCTCGTCCCAACCTATAGGGACCTTAACGGTCAATCCCCGGTAGGCGCCAAACTCTGCAACAAATTCACGAGCCTGCCTCACCATTTCCTTCGGATCAGAGGTGAAGACCTCGACGCTCAAGGGAACCTCGAGCTTATAGCGATCGAGCAGCTCGATTACTTTTCCGATATGCTGATGGAAGTCAGTGCGATCCTCTTTCGACATGATGGACGGATTCGTGGTTATTCCAGAAACGAAGCCACGCCGAAGTGACTCCTCGATCTCCCCCAGGTTTGCTGAGTCGACGAATATCTTCATTCCCACTCCTCGCTGCGTTGTAGTTGCAAATCCACTACTTTCTAATCGATTCCCACTTCATATCATTAGCGATCAACTTTGGATGCGAGACTATGAGATGCCATATCACGGCTTGAAATGCCTCTGTGTGAGGCGTGACCGTTTCGGAATTGACGATGGGCACAATTACGCATGCATCGGCGACTTTCGCGGTGTACCCTCCATCGCGGCCGACTATTCCGTAGATTTTGGCTCCGACTTGCTGTGCTACTCGCAGTGCTTCGATTAGATTCACGCTAATGCGTCGTCCAGCATCGCCTCCGCCGACTGACAATACGAATACTGCATCCTCCTGACGCAGCTTGCTAACCAAAAGCCACCGCGAATAAGAGTGATCCCAGCCATCGTCATTGATGCGGGCAGTGAGCTCCGCAACATTGTCGGTGGGCGCGTAACTCTCGATGTTGGCGATCTTGCGAAAATCGTTCACCGCGTGTGAAGCGTTTGCGGCACTGCCGCCCACGCCCAGAAAAAAGAGGCGCCCGCCATTGCTGCGCAACTGCACCAGGCCTTCGACGATCTTCACGATTTCACTCTGCGAGAGAGTAGTACAAATCTTTTCGGCATCGAGCAGATACGACCTAACATACTCCCCGAATTGATCGCTCATCATCTGGTCTCCCCGAGTATGATATCCACCGCCTGACTCAGATCTGACGCACGGCTATCCGCCGGGTCATCCTGGTTGTACGGCCGATCGAGCATAATCGATTCACACCCGGCTGCCCGTGCAGCCAACGTGTCCTTCCATGAATCACCGATGAGGTAGGACTGGGCGAGCGTGACGTCGTACTCGCGAGCCAGGTCCAAAAGCATACCGGGGCTGGGTTTGCGACAACTACAGCGGTCATGGTCGTCGTGTGGACAGATCCGCACGGCGTCGATTTGGAGCGTCACGATAATGTTATCGGTCATCAGGTGCAGCTGTTCCGCTGTCAGAAGACCGCGAGCAATGTCGGGTTGATTGGTGACTACGAACAGCTTGAAACCAGCCGCGCGCAATCGTCTGATCGGCTCCTCGATTCCAGACTCAAATTCGAACTCGGAAACATGCCTTGGTCCCGCAGGCTTTCCATCGCGAAATATGACCTGATTAACCACGCCATCGCGGTCAAGGAATATCGCACGGCCGGACCTCAAGATCTACCCCTGGCCACTACGTGGCGTTGCGACCGCATTGCGCATGCGACAGGAAAAACGGATTTCGCGGATCGGTGGAGCCGACTTTTGCAGTTGGTTCATTCCTGAGGCCCCCAACCGAGAGTGATAGAGCCTGTCTCGAAAGAGCCAGCGATGCTGGCCAACCTCCATGTCGATTCCTCCGCCCATCTACTTCTCTTTACCTTTTATACAAATACAAGCCAAGACGTACGTCCCAATCTGGACGAGCCCGGTCCCACGGGCGCAACCGCTGGCCCCCAGGCCCTCGCGTCCCTGTCGCGTCTTGCTGACCGGCGGCTTCTTCGGGTCCCGCGGCGACTGAAAACGACGGCGCCGTCTTCATCACCGCCCAGGCGATCGTGCTGGTTCCCGGGGGATCCGGAAAACACGACCAAACCTCCGCCGGCGCGGCATTTGCGACATTGGAGACGGCCTAGATGAATAGTAGCAATTGTCGACAGTTGCAGGCATTAAGAGGCTTCAATGCTCCGTCGGGTGCGCCACCAGGCCTTCGGGGCGAATCGCTGGATAGCACTCCCGATCGAAAGCAAGGGAGCAATGCACGATAGCGGATATGCGGGACCGAGGTATATGTAGTTTATTGCGGAAAACGACGAGACGTCTATCAGCGCAAGCAGCATGATACGGCTGAACATCAGGACCCAGGTGGCTCCCGCAAGCACCAGAATCGGGTCGGCCGCAGCGCGCCTCGCGCCCATCATCCACATGCTAACCAGCATCGCCACTAGTCCGGACCAGAAGAGCACTGGCATCAGGAACCCGTAGGCACTGTCCAGGAAACCGCGAAGCCATAGCGCCAATCTCACGCGCGCGTCAGTGGTGATAGGGTCCGCCAGGTCGGGTGGCGCCGAAACGATATCGAAGCTTTGGCTCAACCGGCACGCCTCGCGACCGCCTTCAATCACGGCATAGGCTGAAACCGGGCGAGCCTCTTTCGAATAACCTTGCCATCCTGTTTTCTCATTTGTCTCAGGTAACGCAGTAAAAACATCGGGTCGGCCGAATCCCCCGGACGCCAATCCAACGATAGTGCCTGCGTCATCGGCCAGCAGGATTTCGCTCGGCGCAACCTTTTCCTTCGAAGACCACGCCCAGCCCGATACTTTCGCCCCGCCCGTAACTCCGACCGAGGAAACCCCATCGAAAACACCCTGACAGGAGCCGGCGGGGCTAACGCTCGCGACGTCACTAACATGCCGCCCCAACCAGCTCTGCTGTTTGTCCGAAAACATCGAGAGCTCATGCTGAATGGAGGGAGCCTCGGCGAGCGGCATTTGAATGGGATAGTTAAGGAAACGCCAGGCCGCAGATAGATCGGCCGGGGCGCCCTGGCTCGGCCCATCCACCAATGGCGGGAGCGTCCGAAATAGCAGGTAGGACAATCCCATCCCGGCGCTACCCGGAATCTGCCACACCTGGTCTTCGGTGATACGTGGCATGAACGGGACTGGCGAAGAACCGCAAACGAGCCGACCCTGTCTGCACGCCGAATCGATTTGAGTCCAGACTTTGCCAAAGAAGCGGCTTGCGCGCGCGGGGCTTTGATAGAAGCCTTCCGCTGCCGCGGCGTCACGCAGTGCCCACGGAAGCCAACCTGCCGCGAGGTCGCCGCAGGACCGATACAACTCGCAACCAGGCTGTTTAGCCCATGGTGAGCCTCCAGCAGGGTCAAGGAATTTCTGAAGTGAGGCAAAGGCGGGACTAACTTCATAGATCGCCAGGCGCGTCGACAGGGGGACCGGAACAAATGGAACCAGCTTTCCCACACGCACGCTCTGAAGGACTTCCAGTGCACGCTCGAAGTTGGCTTCCTTGAAGTCGACCCCAACGAAGCTGCCGTAAGCGATTAGATTGACGAGGCGGAAAGCAACCATCATCAGCACGAAGACGAACAGCATGCAGGCGGCGGCCGTCACGGGAAGCCGTATCGTGCGCGTCCGGAGCCACACATTCAGCGCGCCCCCTAAAACGAGGAGTGTCGCGCCTGGAAGGATCCAGATGCCCTCTTCACGGGTCAGCCAGAACCAGCCAAGCATGGCGCCGGCGATTGATCCCCAGAGCACGACTTGCCACCGTCTGGTAACGCAGAACAAGGCGCAGGAGAGCGCCGCGATGAATAGCAACACCTGTCCCGGATATATCGCCTCGCGGGTCACTCTCTGCTGGACCAGACCGGGGTTCCACAGGACGAGAACGAAGGTCGCGAACGCTAGTATGCGCGAGCCACTCAATCGCCATATGACCCAGGACAGTCCGCCGACCGCGATGCAGTTGAAGATCGACTGGGTAATCGATATGGGAAGTCCGCTCCACGCCGATAGCGCGAGAAACGCCGGATACCCAGGCCCCTTCATCAATGTGAACTGGCTGAACGGGCCAAGCCAGTGAGCGTCGGCAAGCAGCCGTCCGTGAGACATGAACAAGCCGTCATCGTGGGGCAAGTTCGGTAGGATCGTGAGCGGCGTGTGAGCACAGAATGCGACGTAGAGCGCGGCTATCAGCGCCACTAGCCCGTACGTGACGAACCGATCGCGACGCGTCGTTTCGCTTGAAGTTTGCACGGCGGGCTCGACTTTCGATGGCATGAAGATGATGCCCACAGCCCTCAGCGTCGCGGCGATACCTTGCGACAGAGCACTGGTACTGCGCGCCAATTGGAAGGCGGCTGACCGCCGCCTCCAGAGCCACCTGAAGAGAGCGATCCGACCGATTCGCTCCGAGCACCGACTGGGCCGCCCAGCAGATTCGGAAAGAAACGCGTCGAGGAACCGATTCCGCATCCGAAATCCAGAACCGAGCGCGGGTGCATATGGAGCTTCTCGAGACATTTCGCCAGCCAGGCGATGCGCTCTCGCGCGAAATAGATCTTGTTCTCGCCCGAGACTCTGATGCCTCGAGCTAGAGCGGAGTCGTAGTCTCCCGGATAGCTGTCGAAGTCGATCGGCTCGTCGCGAGTCGGCTCGGGTTTCACTAATTCCTCCTGTGCATTCCGAGAATGCACGCGAAAAATCCTGATAGCAGCGTCTGGAAGCCAACTGCCGCGAACGTCACACCGGGCACCACCCATCGCATGGTGTGGCTGTACTCCAGGTGCCCGAAGCCCCCGCCCTCTGTACAGCCATACCAGCAAGAATCGATCGGAGTTGCTGAGGTGTGCTCACCTCGGTGATCTGCAGCTCAGGATGATGAGGTGCTGGCGGAGAATGAGATTTTCGTCCGCGAGCTTCGTTCGTCAAACAACGACCGGCGTACAAACAGCAAAACTGTGTCAACAACTCGACCGTCGGTCGTTACACTATCACATTCTCTCAAGGTTTGGCACGCCGCATCTGGTTTTCGGTAGGTCCAACCTGTCTGGTACCACCACGTTCCTCTCGCCTGATTGGAAAACCTATAAGCCGTTCAGATGGATTCTACAGTGGATTCGGAGTTATTGTCAAATGTTGTGGATTCGCCGGTCATGATCAGGCGGCCTCACTCGGTTGGTTCTCGGTTGGTTGAATAACTTCCGGTGGTCAATCCTGGCGGACTCCATCGACGAATTTCGCGCCACCGTGCGGCTGCGCGAGCGGGCGACCCGAGGCGCGGGTTCAAGAACCAAGGGCCTGCTGATGGTGCTGCTGGCTTACAATCTGACCAATTGGTTCAAGCGCCTATGTCTACCACCGCCGTTTCAAAACGCCACTCTTCAGATCCTGCGTCAGAAGATTCTGTTGATGCCCGCACAACTCGTTCGCACCGGAAACCGCGCGCGGCTCAATCTCCCCGCCAGCGGCCACCGCGAACTGGCTTGACTTCACGCACTACGCACCATCGAGCGCCTCAGGCCCTGAAATGGCTATTTTTGACGCCGGTTTCAGGTTAAAGGAACATGTTTGTCTCGCCATGGGTTGCGGAGGTCGTTTTGTCGGTGATGGGTGGTGAAGGAGGAGGTTAGACCTCGTGAGATCATTCGTCTATGCTGAAGAATGGCGAAATAGTATTGGCAGCATCGAACACAGCGAGCGATAGCGCAGGCGTGGGACTTGCCCGGCTATATCGAGCGCGGTTCTCGCCGGCGGACCTCGCGAGAAAAAACAAGGTCTGGGCGATCCTGTGCGAAGACTTTTTCAGCCGTTTCGTGAATCAGACCGATCGGGTATTGGAAATCGCGGCTGGCTACTGCGAGTTTATCAATCACATCAGGTGCGCCGAAAAATGTGCGTACGACGCCAATCCCGACACAGTCGCCTACGCTGCGAACGATGTCAAAGTCGTAGTGGGCGATTGTCGCGACATGTCGGAGCTTCCGTCCGCATACTTCGACGTGGCATTCGCCAGCAACTTCTTTGAGCATCTGGAAAGCAAACACGACATGGACCTGGTGCTTCAGCAGACCAAGGAGCGGCTTCGTCCTGGCGGACGGCTGTTGGTGCTCCAGCCGAACATCCGATATCTCGGCTCGCGGTATTGGGACTTCTACGACCATGTGACGCCGCTCAGCCATTTGAGCCTCCGCGAAGGTCTGCTGAAGAATGGCTTCGAGGTCGAACTGCTGATTCCGAAGTTCCTGCCATTTACTTTCAAGTCGCGATTTCCGACTGCCGAGTGGATGGTGCGTCTGTATCTTCGCATGCGACCGGCGCAGCGGCTTTTCGGCAAACAGATGTTCGCGGTCGCAGCACGGGCCAGGGAGTGATTAGACGATGTCAGGATTTGCCCCGAACGAAGGAGCTTTCGATGCGCTTTGACCTGTGCGTGATTGGAGGATGCGGTCACGTGGGACTCCCGCTGTCGATCGCGTTTGCGCTGCGCGGTAAGCGCGTGGCTGTTTTCGATATCGACCGCGACGCTTCGAGCAGGGTGGGCAAACGCTTCTCGGTCCGAACGAGGATTAATCAAGGAAAGCCACTCGATCATGACCGATCGATCCGCAACATTTGACAATTACTCGGAATCCGAGCAATTTGGGTGCCCGAGCAACCCTGCAAGCACCACTATCGGCCTAGCAATACCCTGTTTGCGGCGCTCAATATCCTCGATCCCTTGGTCATGTCACAGCGTAAATCCAGACCGTCGGTCGCCGGGACTAGTAGACTGTGAAAACCCTATTTCAACCGCCTCCTAAACACCGAGGCATCGACGACTCCTCAGCCGATAGCGGGATGCCGCCGTTGGAAGGGAAGCTCCGCTTGACCAATTCACGGCCTGCGGATCTGAAGTGGTTTGCATGGTCGGCGGCCGTGGCCGTCTGGCTGCAGGCTCTATACATAGCGGGAACCACCACTTATTGGACTCTTCGGTCGCTGCATCCAATACCGTTTTGGGACGCGTGGGAAACTGTCAAGTTTCTGGAGCTAAACCGGCCTGTAACCCTGAGTTGGCTTTGGTCTCAGCATAATGAGCACCGGATACTTATCCCGCGACTTGCCGATTACGCCGATTACAGATTTTTTGGAGGATGTGGCTATTTCGATCTTTCGCTGATTTGGCTGATGCAAATCGGCTCGGCGTTGATCATCGCGTCTTTAAGTTTTGACGTCATCGGACGGGCCAGCGCCAGGCGTCCATGGCGCGTTCTGGCCTGCGGCCTTGTAGTTTGTTTGGCCTTCTCGTCCGCGCAAATGGAGAATTTTTACTGGCAATTTCAGACTAATTTCGTCGGATTGTTGTTCTTTTCAATCCTCGCATTCTTCTGTGTAAAGCAGTCGACAGAAAGCCGCCACTCCTTGGTCTGGATTGCTGGCGGCGCACTTGCGGCGATCGCCTCGGCGCTTTGCCTGGCGAGCGGAATCATAACCACATTCATCTTTACCGCGGGGTGCTGGATGGCGCGCGTGCGCCGTCGAACTCTCTTCTTGATCACCCTCCTCTTTGTCGCCTTTACCGCTGCCTACCTCCACGGATACACCACGTCGGGATCCCTTGGCTCGCCGTTCACACCCTTGCTAAATCAGCGCCTATTGCTTCTCGAATATGTTTTTGTGTTCATGGGAAACGCGATGGCGGGAGAGATTGGTTGGATCCCGGGACGGATCCGGCACGCAATCATCAGGCCCGCAATCATCGGTAGCTGCGGGCTGGCTCTTTTTGCACTAGCGATTTGGTTAACCGCATTCCGTCAAGGGAGAGATAAGACTTGTACCGGCACCGCTAGCGGTGCTCTGGTAGATGAGAAGCGCTTGGCCCACCGTATTCCCCCGGCTTCGCTAGCGCTGTTCTCTGTCGCCTCGCTGGTAATTGGGCAGGGCTTCATTACCGCACTTGACCGCCATCAGAACGGCCTTGGACAGGCGCTCTCGAGCCGATACGTCACGCCGGTAGCGTTTTTTTGGATTGCGGTACTGGTGCTGACTCTGGCTTTGGTTCTGGATGAACGGCCGCTTTCTACACGTTTCCTTGGAGCGTCTTGCGCATTGATCTTTGTTACGATCGGCCTACTTACTGTGCAAGAGAGAAGCGTCGGCGAGGATTTCGCGCGCCGAGTCGCAGGTTTGGAACTTGCCGCAAATGAACTACGCGTCGGCGTCGTCGATTTGAGCGCTTTCGGTGTGGTCTATCCATGGCCAGATGCTGTCGCAGCCGCTAGGCCTTTTCTGATTAAGAACCGGCTGTCCATCTTCTCGGACAGTCGATACACCTGGTTGGGCCGCCGTATTAGCGAGGTTGCGAGTCCGAGTCCGCCGGATTCATGTTTCGGTTTATTCGATAGCGCGTTCAGCGTCGGGGTGCAGGGCGGGGCGAAGGTAGAAGGCTGGGCGTGGTCCAGGCGCGAAAAAAAACCGCCGCGCCAAATCCTTCTGGTCGATGACGCGGGCATCATCGTTGGCCTGGCGTCTAGCGGAATCGAGCGACCTGATGTTGCGAAGGGACCCGAAATCACGGACCTGAGGACTGGCTGGCAGGGCTATGCGAAGGCAGGTCGCAACGTTTCAGCCTATGCCGTGATTGAAGCCGGTCGCGAGGTATGCAAGTTAATTGGCAGTTTCAATATCGTTCCCGGCGCTAGCCACATTGGCGACGTCGCCAGTCCGAGCCCGCCCGGATCATGTCTCGGTTACGTCGACGGCGGTTCCTCTGACGGAGGCGAGGGTGGAGCGAAAGTGAATGGCTGGGCGTGGTCCAGGCGCGACAAAAGCGCGCCGAACCAAATTCTTCTGGTCGATGACGCGGGCATCATCGTCGGCCTGGCGTCTAGCGGAATCGAGCGTCCTGACGTTGTGGCCGCAATACCTGAAATAAAAGATACGGCAACTGGGTGGCAGGGCTATGCGAAGGCAGGTCGCAACGTTTCAGCCTATGCCGTGATTGAAGGCGGTCGCGAGGTATGCAAGTTAATTGGCAGTTTCAATATCGTTCCCGGCGCTCCGTAATCAACATTCGTATAGACCACAGGTCGAGCGCAGCGCCATCGCCTTCGCAGGCGGTCAGTTATTTCGCAATTCTAAACGAGCGTTCCCGCGAGCGACGCGGCGGAGCAGAGTTCGACTATTCGTCCCTCAATAAATCAGCGGCCTGCGCGGCCGACTGGGTTCGATCCCGTTTGTTATCCTCTGCTCTTTCGGGGGTAAGTTCACAATCGGACGCTCGCGAATTTCGCGGGTGCGTAAGTGGCAGACGCTGGCAGGCGAGGTAATCACCGGTTTGCCACCGCGAGGCTGCATGAACGGGCGACCAGGGGCGCGGGCTCTCAGGTCAAAGGGCCTGCTGATGGCGTTCAGGCTGCTCGACATGGCCGAGCAGCCTGGCGGCGCCTCGACGGCGCCAGCCTCCTGCCGCTGGTACGTGCCCGTGTGCAGTTCCTGGACGGCGTAGGAGCAACCCAAAAACGCTTCTCGGTCCGAACGAGGATCAATCAAGGAAAGCCGCCTGATCATGACCGGCCGATCCACAACATTTGACAATTACTCGGAATTGACAATTACTCGGAATCCGTGCAATTTGAGGGGCGTACGAAATGAACCTGGAGGAGCGGGCCGCGGCGACAATGCTCCGCAGCAAAGCCGGCGACAATCAGCCCATGATTACGATGGCAGACACGATGAGCGGCGATCACAAGGCCAACCAGGAAGCAGTCCAGGCGCTTGCCGATTCGCGGAAAATTACTCTGAAAGATTACAAGAAGAACGACGCCGCGAATGAGCAAACGTCGAAACTGAATGGCGCCGAGTTCAATTCGGCGTTCTTTGCAAGGACCGTTCGCGACCATGACGGCGCGATCGAGACGTTCAAGACCGCCAGAAGCACTTTCAAGGGTGATCGCGACGTACAACTCTATATCGACGAGACGCTCCCGGTCCTGAAGGCGCACCTCGAAATGCTAAAGAGCCTGCAGCGTGCTTCAGCGCTCGGCAGTTCCCAGAATCCGGCGAACCATCGCACGAGCAGGAAGTAAAGGCTTCGATGAGGAATCAGGAGTAATCACTATGAAGAGACAGATAGGCACTGCAGCGGCGTTGATTAGTATCGCAATTCTGCTCGGTACCGCGGTCGTCGGATGCGAAAAGGAAACTACTACGACAGTCCCCGTAGCCGGCGAACAAGGACCCCCAGGAGCACCGGGCGCTCCCGGCGCAGCCGCTCCGGCTACCCCTATTCAGCATGAGCTCTCGACATTTTCGGACAAACAGCAGAGCTGGTTGGGGCGGCATGTTAGTGACGTCGCGAGCGTTAGCCCCGCCGGCTCCTGTCAGGGTGTTTTCGATGGGGTTTCCTCGGTCGGAGTTACGGGCGGGGCGAAAGTATCGGGCTGGGCGTGGTCTTCGAAGGAAAAGGTTGCGCCGAGCGAAATCCTGCTGGCCGATGACGCAGGCACTATCGTTGGATTGGCGTCCGGGGGATTCGGCCGACCCGATGTTTTTACTGCGTTACCTGAGACAAATGAGAAAACAGGATGGGAAGGTTATTCGAAAGAGGCTCGCTCGGTTTCAGCCTATGCCGTGATTGAAGGCGGTCGGGAGGCGTGCCGGTTGAGCCAAAGCTTCGATATCGTTCCCGGCGCTCCGTAATCACACTGTACGACCCACAGGTGGGCCCGAGCTGCCGCTCGGGTTCCTACCGTCGCGTCTCATAAGTGGAGTAGGGTAATTAGGTGAGCGTCTGATCTCGGTGGCGGACTTAGTACAGTTAGTGAAACGATTGGAATGCTCGTTCGAGCGTGCGAGCCAGCGCATGATGGCGCGCCCAAGACCCTGATGTCGTTGTCTCGACCCGTTTGGTCATGCACTCGCGGTGCAGGGGGTGTCTTTGAATACGCGGGATGTACTTCGTGTCGTCTCCGGGTCTACGGGTCTCACTGAGGCTAGTGCCGCCAAGGTGGTAGACACGATTTTCGACACCATTCGCGGTGCGCTGAAACAAGGCGAGTCCGTGGATCTCGACGGTTTCGGCTCATTCCAGGTAAGAGGTTCGATCGAAGATCTGGACGAATTGCTCTATCTTGAAAAGAACCCTGACGTGCGCGAAGCGGTTCGCCTGAACGAGTTCACCTCCGGTCGGTTTCATTACCGCAGGTTCGGCCAGTATGAGAATCGCCCGGGCACCCCGCCGCCTCGGCGAGCGCCTTATTTCCGTTTGGTAAGCCCCGTACCTCCGGCACATCTTCGAAAAAGGGCTGGCACCGAAGATCGAGCCTCATTCGAGTCGATAGGAGAAACCGTAGCGGGCGATTTACTTGAGGCAATCCGCACGCGCGTGCAGCTCGGACCCCAGAGTAGGGTGCTCGACTTCGGCTGCGGCTGCGGCCGCGTCATGACCTACCTTCGCGACTTACAGTCGCCGTGGCTCTATGGGACGGACATTGATAAACAGGCGATCGCCTGGTGCAAAGAGAACCTATTCGAGTTCGCCAGCTTTACGGTCAATAGCGAGTGGCCGCCTTTGCCATTCGAGGACGACTTTTTTGATCTCATCTTTTCGGTTTCGATTTTCACTCACCTACCAGAGACGATGCAGATTGCTTGGCTTGAGGAACTACGGCGCGTATCCAAGCCAGGGGCCCTGGTTCTTTTGTCTGTGCATGGAGAGCATCTCATACCGGAGGGTAACGCCAGGGAACGGTTGGTGCAGGCTGGATTTCTCTATGTAACCGGATATTCAGCCGAAGGGTTACCGGATTTCTATCAAATGACATACCACACCGAGCACTACATCAAAGAGCATTGGGGAAAGTTCTTCCAGATCGAAGCTATACTGAAGCGAGGGATAAACGACCATCAGGATCTCGTTGTCTGCCGCAGTCGCTAAAAGTCGCTTTCGCGCAATCATGGACGCCAATGGCGAGGTGAGATTGTGGCGCGATCGCGGTGACCACGACCTTCGATTTTTTCCCTCGCGCTGCGAGGCGGCGGAAACGACCGCACAACCGCACCTGCGCCCTCCGGGCAATCTCACGCACTGGATCAGCAACTTTGCGGCATGCGCGCCCCCATCTCTACGCCCATGGGGGCGGGCCTGCGGTAGCTCTAGTACTAAAGTGTTATAAGAATGGAGCACCGGCGGTTGGCGGGAGAGGTGACAGTAGGGGCAATGAGACAGGAAGCGGAGCAGGAGACGGGCGAGGATGACGTGCAGGGTGGCGATCGAGGTGGGCTCATGGCGCTGCGGCCTGAGCCGGAGCGCCGCGCGGCCTAAAGTGCTGCGGCGCGCGGATGGTCTTGCGGCGGAGGCGGACACCGGGGAAAAGCCAGCGTTCGGCGACCAGGAAGCCGTAGGCGGCAATGCAGAGCGTGGCATGATGGTGGAATCCGCGCCAGGAACGGCCCTCGAAGTGGTTGAGCCCCAGCTCCTGCTTGAGTTCCAAGAAGTCACGCTCGATTCTCCAGCACAGCTTGGCAATCCTGACCAGCTCCTTAAGCGCAGTGGCGGCGGGAAGGTTGGCCAGCCAATACTTGGCAGGTTCGGCGCTGCCGTGGGGCCACTCGATGAGCAGCCATTGCTCGGCGTGGGGGACGGCGCGCCAATAGTCGCGATGGGCGGCGCGCACCCTGACGGCGGCAAGCGCGAGCTAAGCCTGCCTGCGGTGCCCTCACGCCAGGTCACCGTGCGATAGGCCATAGGCGAAAGTCGCTGCGCCAGTTCGCGCACGGGCAGCGGCTTATGGGTAAAGTCACGGCGCAAAAGCTTGGGCGGTCGCCCGTGGCCTCGATACCGCCGCGGTGCAAGTGGCACACTTCCTTCGCGCCACATCGAGGTCGTACTTTGCACGCCGAGCATGTACTCAACTCCCAGCGCTTCAAGCCCTTGACGAAACTTGCTGTCGTTGCCGTACCCGGCATCGGCCTGCACGACAGTCCCAGGCATGCCTTGTTCGACCGCCGCGGTGATCTGCTCCAAGGCGATTTGGGGCTTGGTCAGAAAGCCGATCTCTTCGGGCACTCCAGCTTGGCGCCGTCGCGCCCGGTCGGTGGCCCAGGCTTCGGGCAGATAGAGTCGGTAGGCAATGGGCTGGCTGGCTTGCTCGTTGGCCACCGACAGCGTCACCGCTACCTGGCAGTTGTCCTGCTTGCCCAACTGCCCGCAATACTGACGCGCTACCCCGACCGAATGCCGCCCTTTCTTGGGAATGCCGGTGTTGTCGACGATCCACGCCTCAATCGGCCCGCGCCGCTCAATCGCCGCAAGTGCATACTCTCTGACCGCCTTGAGTACCGCGCCATCATCCCAAGGTGCGTCGGCCACCAGATGATGCAGCGACTAGTGGGTCGGCCGCACCCGCTCGGGCGCCAACACCGGCCTGGTCGTTGCGACCCATCGTCGAGGCGCTTCAGTCACTGCGCGTCGTTGCCCTGATGACCGCGGTGACACTGGTGGCCGAGATCGCTGAGGGATCGACAACACCTCTGACTACCCCGGTGACATGACTGGAAGCGATACGATAGCCCTCGTGTTGGGCGATGAATGGTAGCAATCTCTCAATCGCATGCAGGATTGTTCCGTCGATTGGCAGTGGCTCTGGTGGATAATCATCCCAGGATAAACCAAGCTCGAATAACGGCCGCAACGCCATGGGTCGGCACCAGAACATTGTCCCCACCGGAAACTCGAATGCCTGCGGCAGATTCACCTTCAATCCCATATTTTGCGCTAGTTGCCTTGCAGTATCCTTGTTCGCCCACCATCCCACGATGTTTGGATCGTCGGGAAATACCAGCCCGAGAGCCGCGTCACCCTCAAAATGCTTCGCGATCAGATCCATCATCGCGTAGCCTTCACCCACCAGACTCCGCCATAGGAATTTTCTCCAGGTCTCACCAACTACGGCCTCCACATGAAGAGACTTTTTGGTGTGAAGGTGACCAATCAAGTCGTAATTTTCGCTCAGCCAATTGTACTCGGTCACAAACGGTCCGATGTCGCGCCCCCGGTTAGGCACGACGGATATACGAACCTCACCCTTGTCGTACGATGCTAGCAATCGTCGTAGCAGTCCGAGTTCTTCCTTCCGGCTGGTACTAACATATAGATCGCATTTCGATGAGTTTTCCGCGAGACAGCGCAGTAACTCGTCCATCAAGTCTGGATAGTGCGCGTGTACGTGCACGGCCATCCTAAGTCGAGTCGCCCTTGCGCTGCCGGGCGCCTCTCGTATGAGTTGAGTTTGCCATGGCCCCGCTGGCTTTCCCTTTTCGATATAGTGAGCGAACGGATTCCTGATATCTCTTTCATTCGGCTGCAGCGCCCGCTCCGCATAGATCTGAGGGTTAAAGCCGCTGCATGGCTTCCTGCCGAGGGTTGCCCATTCACGTATGAACAATTTGATGGCTTCGTCTCTCGGTAAGTATGGCCCAAGGAAAAAAGCCGAATCGAAGTCATTGTCTTCCTTGATTAGGAAAAAGTCGCGTTCCTGCCAGCTTTGATCGCGAACCCGAACCGACGGTACTGCTGGAGCGAGCTTCAGGTCCGCGTCGTTCTCTGTTTCGAGCGGCACACCGATTTCGTCTTCGATAAGCCGCACTAATGCCCGGTAGTAATCCTGGAAGCGATACTTTTTTGACACTCGTGTTTTAGCCGATTGCGCTAGTCGCTCGGCTGCCCGAGGGTCCTGGTGCAGATTGAGGATCGCCGCCGCCATGGCGTCGATGTCGCGATACCCGACGGATATTCCCGATCCTTCTTCAAGAGCTTCCGGCGCTCCGCCCGCGCCGTGAAATGCGACCACAGGCGTACCGGCGGCCATCGCTTCGAGGACTACGCAGGGGAACGGATCTTCGCGAGAAGTGAGTACGAAGACGTCTGCGGCTTGGAAGAACGGGGCTGCAGCATCGCGCGCACCAAGGAGGTGGACTCTATCACTGATACCAAGGAGCGTGGCGTCTTTTCTGACCCACCGAGCTAAGCCAAACACGTCTGCACCCAACCACACGAAATGTATCGGGGCGGCGGTCTTGGTTAGGACCGCGTTGGCAAGGCTCACGAACAGATCGACCCCCTTACGCAAATCCAGGGTGCCACACGCCAGTACAACGAAACTCTCTTTCGGAATCCCGAGTTCTTGACGAACCGACTGCCTCGCTTCATCTCGGATGCCGCCAGCGAAGTCCGGATCCAGTAGCCCTTGTGGGATGACAACCACCTTATCTTTCGGAAGCCACCCGTTCGCCTCAGCCGAATTTCGGACAAATTCGGCCGGAAAAACGACCCGATCAGATGCCTCGTAGATCTCACGAAAATGACCCTCAGCAAATTGATCGGCCACTTCATGCACTAATGTCACCACAGGTATTCCAAAGCGTTTGAACGCTATGGCGTAATGATTCACGACCGAGGTGTTGCAAATTGCGACAAGTGGCAGGCGTGTCCCGAAGTCTCGGATCAAATCGTCAATGGTCGGCGATCTGCCGAACACGTCGTGCCCGGGTCGATGAATAACATGTGCGTACTCAGCGAATGCCTCGAGAAGTGGACCACCCGCATCGCAAAATACGAACAGCTCGTACCGTCCCGTCTGTGCAAAATGGCGAAGCAAGGTCAGTAAAATGAGAGGAGCGCCCGTTCTGGTGGCTTCGTGTGAGACAAATAGAATCCGCGGATTTCCCGATGCACCGACAGGGCTGCGGTTCGCGATGACCGGGCCGTTGCGCCACGGCAACACGGCACCTCGGGCGATCAATTCGTCCCAGTGCGAGGAAGGGGATGGCTGCGAATCGAGAAGCCCTTCATCCGCGACCTGGCCGACTTGTTGTACCATCGGGCTGGCGCCGGCCGGCGTGAATCGGCGGCGTCGAGGAAGAATCCGATAAATTAACCGCAACGGCGCGGTCAGCTCCCAGGACAACGATTGACGAATCGTGATGACTGTTTGAATCAGCTGGGGCTCAGAATCAAGAGTGGGTTCAGCTTCCTTGCCAAACCCTTGTCGCTTCCGGATAAAGTTGCGCAAAGGCCTAAAGAGCCCCCAGGACCAGGAATTCCACAGATTGTGGAGCTCGGACCGCAGTATTGCATTTGCGTCGGCCTGCAATTGCGCTCGCGGCTTAAGCGCTTCATTTTCCGATCTTAGCGACTCCCTGTCGGCCTTCAGCGATTCGGTGGCGACTCCGAGCACTTGAGTTTCCGTCTTCAGAGCTTCGAGCCCCGCCAAGGTCCGCTGCAATTCCTCTCTTGTCCGCTGGAGTTCGCCGCCGGCTCGGCGGACTTCGGCGCTAAGCTCGGCATTGTACCGATCTCTCGCGCTCAACTTAGACTCTGCAGTCCCTAATGCGCTGTGAGCGTCGTCACGCGCACTCTGCGCCAGCTGCAATTCCTCTCTTGTCCGCTGGAGTTTGCCGGCGGCTCGGCAGACTTCGGCGCTAAGCTCGGCATTGTACCGATCTCTCGCGCTCAACTTAGACTCT
>ODAK010001986.1_pt1 | contig 21736 bp, 24 predicted proteins | sample 1539591 | NCBI WGS metagenome assembly ODAK01 (sample SAMEA3539303, study PRJEB22396) | soil metagenome | biome: tundra; feature: field; material: soil | place: USA | collected 2010-05 | depth 0.15 m | reverse complement strand
ATTCAGCGAAGCCATACCAGGGAGGGACGGAAACTACCTCCCCTGTGTGTGCGACTGCGGCGTCCCAGTGTTCGTTCTCTGGCGGATTCTATCTTCCGGCAGCCGGACAAGCTGTGGTAGCTGTCGTCCCCAATATAAGAGGGAACGACTCTACAGTGTCTGGACCAACATGAAGTCTCGGTGCTTGTCTGAGACCAACCCCGCGTACCATACTTACGGTGGGCGGGGCATCCATATCTGTCCTGACTGGATGGCGTACGTTCCTTTCCGAACGTGGGCCCTGGCTAATGGGTACCAGGATGATCTCACCCTTGAGCGTAAAGACAACAACGCGGGGTACTACCCGTGGAACTGCACATGGATTCCACTGGAGGATCAGGCCGCCAACAGAACCACAAGCCTCGTGTTTACACACGCTGGTCAGACTAAGAACCTAAAGGCTTGGTCTGGTAGCCTTGAGTGTGTAGTGAAGTACCACACGCTGTATGCTCGGATCAAGAATGGGTGGACACTCTCGGATGCTATGCACACTCCTGCTAGGGCCACGAGGCTTCTCGCCTCTGGCTAACTGAAGGGAGGTGTTGCCACCAAATGGCAATGGATTTCCCATCCCCCTCGTATCGGGCAGGCACTGGTGACCTAGCGATTTCAATATCGCCAACGGGTCTCATTGAGCTGTCGGACGAGGAGTACGAAGTACACGGGCAGCGTATGATTCGCTACGCTAACAGCGCGGCGATGTACTTCGGTCATCATTGGAGTTACAAGAAACCTGCCGGAGAGCCCCAACTAGTTTTTAACTACATCAAGGCTCTCTCCTTACTGACTTTCTCACCTCGTTCACCTTCTCTAAGGGCATCAACTTCAAGTGCCCACGTGCGTATCAGCACATCATCCCCGCCCTGCTTGACCGCGTATTCACCGTGGACAACGACAAGGAGAAGTTCCTGTTCGAGCTTGGCCAGATTGGTTCCATCTTCGGGGACTGCTTTGTCAAGGTCGCCTATAAGGAACCGTGGGTTGACGACATCGGCATGGAGCACCCTGGGCGTGTCCTGCTGCTGCCGCTGAACCCAGCTACCTGCTTCCCGCGCTGGCATGCGCATGAGCCTGGTCGGCTAGAGGAGTTCAAGCTCAAGTACAAGTTCTGGGACTGCGTTGATACCAAGACCGAGGCCCTTACCGTTGACGGCTGGAAGTCTTATGACCAGCTTAATGTTGGCGACCTAATTCTTTCCCTGGACCCTGACACCGACACCATTACCTGGAAGCCGGTAACGGCTGTCAAGATTCATGAGAATTACCCTGGGCACATGGTGCAGTGGGACACCAGGATCAACGCTGTGACCTCACCTAACCACAGGTGGCTTGCTGAGCGCCAGAAGGGTCACGGTATCGGTGGCGTTCCAGGTAAGGAACATACAACTGACACCCTCCGGTACGAGCGTGAAGTTGTCCGTACTGAATTTGCTGTGGATGGGGACAGTGCAGTTACCGATCTGCGCAAGGGATCGCGTCTGGTGGTCGGTGGAGGCACCCCTGCTGAGTTCCCGGCCGAACGCAAGTGGTCTGATGAACTGGTCGAGACCGTTGGCTGGTATGTCACTGAGGGCTGTGACCATTACAACCAGCAGGATTGTCACTCCATCTACATCGGGCAGAAGAAGCCAGAGCACGTTCCAACCATCCGTAGGCTAATGGCCTACTGGAAGGCAGAGGGTGCGACGTTCAACGAGTACAAGCCTGACAAGAATGGTGTGATCTCCTGGTACCTTGGCAAGGGAGTCAAGACTGTTCTCGAAGATGCTGCACCCAGTAAGCAGATCACACCTGAGTTCCTTGCCTCACTCACCTATCATCAGGCTAAGCTCCTGCATGAAACCCTGGTCGCTGGCGATGGCTGTCGGATAAAGGGCAGCATCTCTGTCAAGTGGACGCAAGATGATCAGGGACGTAAGGACGGGTACCAGATGCTCTGTGCCATGCTGGGTATTCGCACCGCACAGGGTAAGGGTAATGAGGTTCAGGACTACCAGAGCAGGTACGTCCAGACAGACACCATTAAGAAGAAGGCTCATCGTGTGTACGATCACGATGGAATCATATGGTGTCCTGTCGTTGACGGTGGTATCTGGTTCGCCCGGCGCGGGGGCAGCACCTACTGGACAGGTAATACCGCTCCAGATGGTACTCGAATTATGAACACCTATGTCGAGATCATCACCGATCATGACATCAAGGAGTACGTCAACGACCAGTTGATTCGTGAGAACCCTAATCCGATTGGAGAGATACCCGTTGTCCACATTGCCAATCAGATCTCCCCTGGCTCACCATGGGGAATGTCAGACATCGCTGAAATCATCCCGATCAACCGGGAGTACAACGAGAAGGCAACAGACATATCGGATATCATTTCGTACCACGCTGCGCCAATCACGGTGGTCACAGGGGGTACGCCGCCTGAGCTGGAAAAGGGACCGTCCAAGATCTGGGGACTGAAGAACGACAAGTCGAAGGTCTATAACCTTGAGGGTGGGTTCGCTGGATTGCCGCATGCCATTGAGCACCTGCAGCGTCTTAAGACGAACATGCATGAGATGACGGGTGTGCCTGTTACTGCTCTTGGCCAGGAACAGCCTATCTCGAACACCTCCGGTGTGGCATTGGCAATCCAGTACTTCCACACCATGATGAAGTATGGGATCAAGCAGACTACCTACGGGCATGGCATCAAGCAGCTCACCCGGCTGGTCCTGCTGCACCTGTTCATCAAGGAGCCGGAAACTCTCGCCTACAACCCGAACACTGACGGGATCATGGAGGAGGGCCAGGTCCCCATTCTTGACATGCGGGACCACGCTATCTATCGCGTAGACCTGGAGTGGCCGCCGCCGCTGCCTGTGGATTCGCTCATCAAGCTTTCGGAGATCGAGAAGAAGATGATGCTGAATCTTGAGTCCCGCCGTGGTGCGATGCGAGACATGGGTGAGCAGTTCCCAGACGAGAAGCTGGAGGAGCTGTTCCTTGAGACCAAGGAGGATCTCGTCCACACTGCTGCCCTTGACATTATCAAGAGTAAGATCCAGTCATTTATCATGGAAGCATTCGGTGTTGTTCCTGAGGGTGGTGGTGAGCCGGTTCCCCCGACTCCCGCAGCTCCCGCAGGTAATGGCTCCGGAGGTGGTGCATCAGCACCCGCACCACAGCCCAAACCACCGCCAGGGCTCGGCAACATTAGCGAACTGGTGGCTGGAATGGATTCAGGCTTGATCAGTGAGATCGTCACCCAGGCGACTCTGCCCCGTGTTCCAATGCAACGGAACATAGATAAGAGTGACCAGGGACAGGGCAACTGATCAAGAGAGATAAATATCGTGGCTAACTCGGAGAAACAGATCAAGAATCAGAAGGTAATTAGATATGACTACACCCCCAGAGACCGTGACTCCTCCGGCCACTCCCGCACCCGGCGATGCAACCTTCACAAAGGCTGACGTTGACGCTGCCATTGAGAAGGGTCGCAAGGAAGCCCACGACCGTCTGTACGGTCAGCTCGACTCTGAGAAGGCCGCTGCTAAGGCAGCCCAGGAAGAGCTTGCTGTACTGAAGAAGGCCGATGAGGCTCGTCAGGCTGACGACAAGCGTAGGTCTGATGAGGCTGCTGCTGCCATTAAGGCAGGTCGCGAAGGCGACATGGACGCTAAGGCACTGCTCGCAGAGCGCACCCGTGAGTGGGAAACTCAGCGCGCCAGTGACAAGGCAGAGGTTGATGCTCGTCTCGCTCAGTTGCAGCGGGAAGGCGCTGAGAAGGATCTGCTCCTTCAGCATGAGCGGGATGTCTCTGAGCTGCGGGATTACATCCGTGCAAGGGTCGATGCAGAGGGCGATGCCATCATGCCTGACCTTGCCGACTTCATTGGTGGAGACACTAAGGAAGCTGTCGAAGTTTCTATCGCTAACGTTAAAGCGAGAAGTGCATCTATTCTGGAAGGTGTACGAAGTGTGCAGACTGCACAACGGGCAGCAACACCAGGAGCCTCTGTGACCGCAGGGAATATCGGCTTTGAAGATGCCAGTGGATCTACCGAAACACTGACTGCAGAGCAAATCCGTGACCTTCCCCTAACTGACCCAAGGTGGGCTGCACTTCGTGCGAAGTACATCCCTCGTTCGAGTCAGGGCCGGGGTCCGGGCCACGGGATGTTTACCTGACCCGTCACTAGAAAACCGACCGGCTGACTCTAGAAAGCAGCCGCCACGAAAGGTGAGAACCAATGGCTGGATCTCAGATTACTGGAACCAACTATATTGCTGGTTCCCCGACTGCCTATCCTGGCGGCTCGACGCAGCTCACACCTGCCATTCAGACTCTCTGGTCAAAAGAGATTCTGTTCCAGGCGATGCCCATTCTCCGAATGGAACAGTTCGCCATCAAGAAAACAGAGCTTGGCAACGCGCCGGGGACCTCGGTCAACTTCATGCGTTACAACAACCTGTCTCCTGCTAACCAGCTCGTTGAAGGTATCCGCATGGTGCCCCAGAGCATGACTGGTTCGCAGTTCTCCATTCAGGTTGCTGAGCATGGCAAGGCCGTGGCTACCACGGAGTTCCTGCTGAATGCGTCCTTTGACGACATCATGGCGACTGCAGCCCGGCTGCTTGGTCGTAACATGGCGCTGTACCTGGACGGGTCTGCTCGTGACACGATGCTGCAGGCGTCGTCCATCCTGTTCGGGTATAACAAGCCCGCACTGTCTGGCGCGCTCCGTACGCCTCTGTCGCCTTACGACCATGGTGTTCCTGCTACGCAGAACACTGACCTGGTCGCAGGGAACTACGCGTTCACAACGGCGCTCGTTAAGGACGCCACGCTGACGCTGGCCCAGAAGAACACTCCTCGCCTTGGTGACACCTACGTGTGCTTCATCAACCCGGGACAGTCCCGAGAGCTGCGTGATGACCCCGAGTTCATTGAGGTCAGCAAGTATGCTCAGCCTGGATCGTTCATGCTGGGTGAGGTTGGCCGGTACAACGACGCGGTCTTTATCGAGACCACGCAGGTCGAGAAGAAGTTCGTCTCTGGTTCTTCCACCAAGACCTACATGGATGCCATTATGATTGGCGACAACGCCTTTGGTCACGCCATCAGTCTCCCCGTGGAACTGCGAGACTCCGGAATCCTGGACTATGGCCGTGAGCACGGACTTGCATGGTACAGCATCTGGGGCTTCGGTCTCATAACAGACCAAAGTGTCGTGATTTTGGAGACCAATTTACAGGTCTGTAGTTGGAAGTTCTCAAACGAACTAAGGAAAGGTCATGTGGGGGCCAGCCAGGGAATTGGTCTGGTCCCCACAGTAGTACCTCTCGGAGAACAACAAGGAGCATGAAATGGCACAAGCAACTAGGCAGGACCCAGCGGGACGTGGCAAGGTTGAGCCTCGCCCAGGTGACACCACCGCGCTGAAGAACCAGGCACTTGAGGTAGAGCGCGATGAGCGCGCTGCGGAGAGCACCCGGCAGGCAGCAGCTACGGCAGCGGCCGAGGCCGAGGCAGCCCTGGATGTTATCGATCCATTCCGTCAGCTAGACGAGCCCCTGCCTGAGCCCGAGCGCGATGAGGTAGAGGATGAGAATCCTGAGGTGGTTGTGCTGATGAAGTACGATTGCCCGCAGTTCGTCTATGGCCGTGAGTGGGACAAGGTCACCGGGGACCTCGGTGGCATCGTGGAGCTTAACCTGGTGCAGGGCCGTCGTTACAAGCTGCCCAAGGCGATGGCTAAGCACCTTGACGATCGTGGATTCCTTTATCACCTCGTCACTCCAAGAGCAACTACTACTCGTGAGCCGGGTGGCTGTCACTTCCACGGTACCTTGCCAGGCGTGGATGTGATATGAGTTATGGGGATAGCACAGGTAGGCGCACAGGCCAACCTTAATTACCTGGCCGGTAATGTCGTAACGATTCGCCAGGCTACGGCACCTACCTGGGTTCCCGGGCTCTGCTGGGTTCCTTCCGTTATCGTCGGCAGCCTGGCCGCCAACGTTCCGTGTACGTGGAATAGTTCAGCTTGGGTAGCAGACACTGGTGCTCGATACCTGGCCCTGCTGTCAGTTGACCCTGGTGAGGCGACTACCATTGCCGCGCTGACTGAGATCACTACCCCTGGGTACGCCAGGCAGCTAGTCACCTTCGCCAATGCTACTGCCGCTGACCCATCCATAATCCAGAACACCGCGCCGATTGTTTTCGGGCCGATGACTGCGGACATGTCTGTCGCTGCAGGGTGGGCAGCCCTGGTAACGGTTGTCTCTGGTGTGACAGGCCTGTGCCTGTACACCTGGCCATTGACACCCCCAGAGCGAGTGGCAATTAGCCAGACCGTTGACGTAGCTACAGGTTTCTGCCAGATCCAGGAGTGACCGTGTCTGCTCCGACCTTCACCTTCTTCTTTCAGAAGGGTGCCAAGACCCACACTGGCCTGGGTGCTAAACTTGTGGTAGGTGTTACTGCTACAAGCTCGGCCTTGGCTATTAATGGCAGGGTCTCCAGGCCCAGGTCGAAGAGTGGTAACGTCCAGACACTGCCCCAGGCCCGCTGGGATATTTTGACTTAAGAGGTAACCATGCGCGTTCACGACTTGATAGACAGGGTGCGCAAGGAGATAGGTGATCCTCTGCAGCCCTTCCTGGCGAACAAGAAGTGCGACGGAACCATTGTCTGGTTCGATCTCCCAAAGAATCACATCGAGCGGACGACCTTTAACCTGCTCCTGTTGGTGGGTAACACCCAGGTCCCTCAGACTCGGGGCGTTGACTACACTATTGACTACGACCTCGGTCAGGTCACAATGCTGGTCGCTCCCCCGGATGACACCACGCTGATTGCCACCGGCCACGCCTGGGCTATGATGGACAACGACGAGCTGTCCAAGGAACTAAAGGACGCCGTCAACTGGCACACGTACAACCAGCGTATGACCGAGCGCTACAAGGATCGCCACGGGTTCATCACCTACCGGGACGCGGCCATTAACTTGGCCAACCTGCCGTCCATTCAGGACCCACTGGTGATCATGCGTGGCACCATCAACGTATTCTGGACCCTGGCCAACGACAGCGCGACGGACATTGACATAACCACGGGCGAGGGAACGACGGTCAGCCGACAGTCTAGGCATGAGAGCCTCATGCGACAGATCGCCGCACTGGAAGATCGTTACGTCAAGGACTGCCTGGTTCTGAATGTCGGCCCATACCGTATGGAGGTCGGGGACCTGCGCCGGGTATCTCAGACTACTGGACGCCTGGTGCCATTGTTCAAGGCTCGCGAGTACGACGACCACCGCTACCCTGTGCGCAAGCTGCCGCCAATAGACTCCCAGTACGAGGACGCCTCGGGGGTCCCCGGAATGTTTTGGTACGGGGGCGGTTTGTAATCCACCTCCGTTCATGGTATGATGGACTATAAGGTTCATCAACCATTTAGGAGGGGCCATGAAGATCTGCAGCGTATGTCGCACTGAGAAGCCGTTGTCGGAGTTCCCAAAGGCTAGTCCATCAGCACCTACCAAGGACGGGTATAAAGGTAGGTGCTATCAATGTGGTCGTGACAGAAAGAGCGCGTGGCGTGCTGACTACAAGGAGGGGCACGGGGAGCCTGAGGGTCGCAGGTATGACCAGTCCCACGGAGAGGATTACGCCAAGGCTGCCGCTCGTAAGTACCAGGAGCGCAAGGATTTCGTCAACGCCATTAAGGAAGCCAGTCCGTGCATGGACTGTCACCAGTTCTTCCCAGCCGTGTGTATGGACTTCGATCATCGTCCCGGCGAAGTCAAGAAAATGGGCATAGCCAAGATGGTCATCAACCTGTACAGCCTGCCCGCTATACTGGAAGAGATTAAGAAGTGCGATCTCGTCTGCGCGAATTGTCATCGCATCCGGACCTGGATTCTAAGGGAGCCACTTGGCTATGGACCTAAGTACCGGAAGTATGACCGCTCTACTTGGTGATGCCTGATGGCTGGCTATACAGATGCACGCATGAAGGAGTACAAGCGCCAGGGTATGGGCGCTGAAACCATTCGTGGCGAGGAAGCACAGCACCGTGTTGTGAATGCCCTAGCTGGGCACGACAACTTCAACGACGCAGCCGGTAGCTCATACGCACGTAACCTCCGTGAGGAGAATGCCCAGCTAGGGAGCGGCCAGCAGCAGCCCGAGCCAGAGCGTAGGCCGGAAGAGCATAGCCTTGGCAGCAATCTCAGGGCGGGTAACTCCTTTAGTGTGCATGGCAACATTGCCGCGTCGGTGTACAGCGGGTACAATGCCGAGGGGTACAACATCGCTGGTTACGACAAAAACGGTATGCACATGAACGAGAACCAGCACTTCCCAATGATGAGCATGCGCCGGATCACCAAGCTGCCGTACATTGAGGACGGCGGACAGGGAATGCTGCAGGGCTTTCCTCGTGATAATAGGAGTAAGGCCCAGGCTAAGGCTGCTGCTGTCTACGTTCCGCCCGAGGCAGGCTTTGGTGTCGGTAGGTCTGTACTCAACAAGGAGTCGGACATAGAGAACAGCGAGGAGTACTACGGCAATCTTCGTGAGCACATGCGTGCGGTAGGTCCCGAGGGAGTGGCACCCATTCATGTTCAGCCGCGAGGTAAGCCCGGGGCCTACGGTGGAGGATTCCCCCTGGAGCATGCCAACCTTGGTAACGGTGGGCATCGTGTAGCCATTGCCATGGAGCTAGGCTGGACCCACATGCGCACCACCTCAGCCAAGCAGTCCTCTGGGTATGCTGAGGAGTCCGAGTACGGCAAGGGTGAGGATGATGTCAACGACTATGATGGGTCAGACGGGTACTACCGTGAGGATCAGTCCTCTTACCAGGCCCCTTCTGTTAGTCCTCGTGACTTCAGAGGACCACGCGCTCAGCCCCCCGGTGGCACTGGTGGTCCTCGTGAATGGGCACGACCTGTCAATGATGTACATGGTGCAAAGATTAGACAATGGGGAACGGGTCCCATTGAAGCGGCCAATGCCAGGATGCGTCCCGGGGCAGACCGCCCATTTTCCCCCGTGGAGATGCCCGGTCAGCAGGCTATGCAGGTGTCTAGGCCGGTGCCAAGTCCGTATGGGTCACAGCCAATCTCCGGTGAGCAGTTCAAATGAGTCGTCTTGATGCGAAGAGCCAGGGAAGGTTCAATTCTGACGTCGAGACGTCTAAGGTACTCGATGTCCTTACCGACTATGGTAAGGGCCAGGGAGACTGGCTGGACTACTACCATCTGGACGAGGAGAACTCCCAGTACGATCCAATCTTTGATGAGCCAGTAGGTGCAGGTCGGGTGTTCACTCTGACACAGATGCCTGCCATTCATGTTCATCTCATCTACGGGGCTAACCAGTACGGTGACTTCGGGATGTACTACAACGACGAGATCGCGGCCAGCATATCGTACCGGCTGTTCGAGCAGGCTGGAATGACTGAGGCCGACATCCGTGATGGTAGGTATGAGCGCGACCGGGTGGTGTACAAGGAGAAGGTGTTCCGTATCACCACCCTCAATATTCAGGGACAGATTCAGCGCCGTGAGATAATCGTCGGCCTGGAAGGTAGTCAGCTTAAGCCTGATGAGCTAGTTGGAGATGTGGCCTTCGCTAAGTACGCGCAGAAGAATGATACCAGCAACTAATCCTGGTACTATTGAGATGTAGCTCCCACGCGAGGACTACACTGCATCTGCTGCATAGGATTCACAATGACTGGACCAGACAACTCAGGCATGGGTGACTTCATCGCGAACATGCGCGCTAAGCAGGAGAGCCAGGCCCAGTTCCTAGAGGGGTTCAAGCAGCGTCAGGAAGAGACCAACAAGAGGGTCCTGACTTCTACCGCAGTCATTGTCGCTGGTGTGGTGGGTTGGAATGCCTATCGCAAGTTCCGAAATGCACCCCGCCCATGACGTGGCTACTCGCTGAAGATCTCGCGCTAAAGGGGAAATTGCAGCACATGACTGTGACCGACGCCAAGTCTAAGGAGTTCCCTGGTGGCGTTCGTAACGTCCCGGTGCGCTTCCGTCAGGTGTCCAACGAGGCCGTGCAGCTTACCTATCCCATAGTGATCATTGAGTTCCTTGGCCCGCTGTTCGCACCCGAGAGGATGCAGCAGTCCGGGCCGATGTACATTCCTTACGCGCCCGAAGGCATCCCCACCTGGTGGTCAGACGACGCTACCACCTGGAACGCGGATAAGTACCGGGTTGACCAGTTCCCCACTCCGTATAACCTGGAGTACCGGGTCACCGTCTACTCCAGGGAGGCACTGCACCAGTTCTCTCTAATGGCGCAGATGGCTCAGTACGACAGGGTTCCGCCGAGGATGGGCTGGCTGGACATTCCCCAGGATGGTACCTGGAGATGGATGCACCTTATGGGCGGTCCAGACCATGAGTATGCTCGTGACAAAGACAACAAGCTGATCTTCCGGACGACGTACCTTATCCGTATCGAGTCGGAACTGCTAGGTCCTATTACCGATATGACTCCGGGTGCAGGCTATCCTAGAGTGAGCGAGGTTGACATTGACCTCTCTTGCTACAGGGACCTTGCGGACCTGACCTCGGATGAGCTAACAGAATCTGTGGGCTGGGTGTCCACATGAACGAAAGCAGGCATTAAATGGCTACTTCAGGTCGCCCCGGCGTCTATGTGTACGAGAGTCTGCCCCCCCTCTCTGCTGGCTCAGTCGGTATTCCCGGCGAGGCAGTCCCCTGCTTTGTCTCGGCATACAACAGCGGCCCGCTGACCCCGGCCGTCATTAACTCGTGGCCGCAGTTCCTCCAGCTTTTTGGTGGCTTCGGTACGGACTCGGTGCATCCTCTTCTTCCCTACGCTGTCTATGAGTTCTTTCAGAACGGCGGGGTTAGCTGCTATGTCGTCCGGGTTCCAAACACTGATGCGGTGGCTGCCTCCTTCCCCATTGCTGCCATTGCCACGGAGACGCCTGCTGACGTCCTAACGGTAACGGCTCTGACACCAGGAGTTAGCGGTAACGGCCTGTACGTTGAGGTCTCTGCCGCCGGTACTGGCCGGTTTAACTTCAACGTCTATGCGGCAGGTAACCAGGTTACTCCGGTGGAGTCCTACCCCAGCGTGTCCGTTAACCCTGCTGACTCCCGCAGCCTGCAGTCAATGGTCACTGGTGTCTCTTCCAGGGTGTCCGTGGCCGTGACCCTGCCCACGGGTGGGTACTCGGCCGGGAACACAGACCCCATCGTCACGGCTCCCACCCTGCTTGGGACCTCCCCTGGGACCTCTGGCTCAGACGGTTCCACCGGCCCAACACTGGCAACGGCGGTGCCGCTGCTGCTTGATGAGCTGCCTAACCAGATCCTCTACGTGAACCTCCCTGGTGTGTACGACAACACCACGATGACAGCCATCGTTAACTACGCCAATGCGCGTGGCGATGTCTTTGTTATCGTGGACGGTGCTCAGGGTACCGCGCCGATTACCGGCACGAGCATTACGGCCGAGTACGTCGCCCAGGTAACGGGTGGTAGCTCCCTGCCTGCCGTGTCCTGTGCGGCTGTGTACGCCCCGTGGGTGCTCGTTTCCGACCCGTCGTCCTCAGTCCCTGGTGCCTCTCGCTGGCTGCCCCCTGGCTCCCTGGTGGCAGGTCAGTACCAGGCTACCGATATCTCGCGAGGGACGTTCAAAACCCCCGCTGGTATCACCAACCCGGTTAACATCATCCAGACTGAGGTCACCCTTTCCAACTCTCAGATGGACACCCTCAACAACGACGCCGTCAATGTCATCAGGAATGTTCCTGGTGCCGGGTACTGTATCTTCGGTGGCCGCACTCTGCACCCTGGGTACCCTGACCGCAGTATTGGTGTTCGGCGCAAGCTGATGCAGACTGAGCATGACGTGAACTGGCTCACCCTGTTCGCGGCCTTTGAGCCTAACGACGCGGAGTTGTGGGCCAACATCACAACCGTCCTCAACTCCTACCTGCTTCAGCAGTTCCAGGCAGGCACCCTGGGCGGGGACACAGCCGCCAACTCGTACGCCGTTGTCTGCGACGCCACTAACAACAACGACAACGCTGCTGCTGCGGGCATTGTCACAGCAGCAGTAATGGTGAGGCTTGTTGGCCATGCTGAATGGATCAACATCACCGTCTCGCAGCTTACCGCCTCTGCAAACTCCTAAGGAGAAGGACATGTCCGTAACACAAAAGCCCTCGCTGAGTTCGCTGGCTACCGACCCACTGCGTAACTTCGTATGGCAGCTTACGTTCACACCGGGCGCGAAGTCACCTAGTGGTGCCAAGTCGTTCACTTCCGGCTTCATGACAGTCGGTGGCCTAGGCATGACGATCGACGTCATTCCTTACCGTGAGGGCGACCACAACACGACCACGCAGAAGCTCCCAGGCCAGGCTGACTTCCAGCCCGTCGTGCTGTCCACTGGTGTCATTGTCGGGCGGACGAAGGACCTTAACTGGATCAAGCAGCTCTTCATTGTGATGCAGGGGACGGGTAACCAGACAGAGACCACGGACTTCCGCTGTACCGTGGACGTCGCTGTGCTGGCGCACCCTGTGACCGCTAAGACTCGTGCGGTAAAGGCGGCCTTCCGCGTTCACAACGCGTGGCCTACCTCTATTGCCTGGTCTGACCTGGACGCTGGAGCCAACCAGCTTCTGATTGAGCAGATGTCTCTGGCCCATGAAGGCATTGAGACCGTGATCGCTCCGAGCGCAGGTGCCACAGAGGTCCCTGCTTTTGCGTGATGACGGTACTCCAGACGCCATCGCTATCGACGCTGGCATCGGACCCGCTGCGTAACTTTTCGTGGCGGGTCAGATTCACTCCCCTAGGTGGTGTTCCTAAGGCGTGGATCGGCGGCTTTATGACCGTCTCAGGACTTGGTGGCACCATTGATGTCGTCTCCTATCGGCAGGGCGGGGACAACGTCTCTACCCAGAACATGCCTGGGACGGCCGAGTGGCAGCCCCTTGTCATGACCACTGGTGTACTTGTCGGGCGGACGAAGGACCTTAACTGGTTCAAGCAGGTGTTCCAGGTCATGCAGGGAACGGGCCCTTTCTACCCTGGGGCCACCGACTTCCGTTGCACGATAGACATCTCTGTGCTGGCGCACCCTGTCACAGGCAAGTACCGCGCCGAAAAGGCTAAGTTCCACGTATACAACGCATGGCCGATTGGTATCACGTACTCAGACCTGGACGCGGGTGCCAACCAGCTACTCATTGAGCAGATGACACTGACCCACGGGGGCATTGATCCACAGGTGGCACCAACCGCTGGCGCGACAGAAGCGGCTGGACCAGAAACCCACTGAGTGATACCATAGGTGAAGTAGCAACACTAGGAGCAAAATATGGCTGAGACTGAATCATTCCACGGAGCAGACGACCCTGAGAAGCTGAACAAGTTCGTCGCCCAGGCTGCAGAGATGGCTAAGAGCAAGTTCCCTGTGCCTGACGCCTTTGCTAGTGACCTCGTTACCCTTCCTGGTGGTTTTGTTGTTAGTGACTCGGGCCAGGAGAGGGTTATTACTACCGGGCAGGTCAGGGAGTTGACCGGTGCGGATGAGGAGTCACTAGGCCGGGCGCTCGCAGCAGAGAATCCTTATCACGTTATGAACACGCTGCTGGAGCGTGGCGTGGTTAAGCTGGGCGAGGAGAAGCCCGAGGACACCAGGGAGCTTCTGAAGGAGCTGCTGATTGGTGACCGCGATGCACTGATGCTTGGTGTCCGGGCCGCGACGTACGGACCCGAGATCGAGGTCACGGGCTGGGAGTGCCCCAACTGTGGTGAGAAGATTGACGCCACCTTTGACCTGGCAGACGATGTCGATACCAAGACCCTGAAGCACCCGAGCGAGGCCGAGTTCGATGTCAAGCTCCGTAAGGGTGCCGTGGCGCACGTTAGGCTCCCCAATGGTGAGGACCAGTTCTCCGTGGGTGAGCTTTCCAAGCGCCCAATGGCTGAGCGGAACACGCGCCTGCTGGAGCGGTGCGTGGAGACCATCACAGACGGCGATGGTCAGGTTCGTGTCATGATGGCTGCGCCGTATATGGCACGGGACATGGGGATGGCCGATCGAAAGAAGATCACGGACGAGCTGGCTAAGCGCCAGCCTGGGCCAGCGTATAACGCGGTCAAGTTCACGCATGAGACCTGTGGCAAGGAGGTCGCCCTGAGTTTCAACCTGGGCGACTTGTTTTGGTCATAAACAACTCAACGTCTACGATCAGTATGATGAGATTGGGCTTATATTGATAGCTCTTCCCGGCTGGACTCCTCAGGCAATCAAGGGGCTCACCGTTCGGGAGCGCAAGTACTGGGCCAGGTGGGCACGAGCGAGATTGGATCACTGATGGCAGCTACAGACAATATGAGCGATGATCAATTCAACGAGAAGCCGCAGCATGGCTTGGCTTCTGGGCTTGCTCGTGGTTACCTTGCTCTTAACGGCATGTCTCCGGAAGTTAATAACACTCTCCCGTCGTCACATCCATTCCGTAAACTAGCCCGTAAACTCACTGGTAGGGCTGAACCAGGGCCTAAGTGGACGGCCGAGTCTTACGGTAAAGAGAACAACTCCTGAGATGACAACAGATGCACTGGGTGTGGCAGACAACCCATTTGATCCTCACCCTGGTTTGAGTCGAATGCAGTTTGCTAGTCCAACCCCGGGTCTTAGCGCTCTGCAGGACCACATGGCTAAGCAGGCTGATGCATTGAACAACCCGGCACCGCATCCCCTGGCGTCCATCATGCGGGGGGAGACTGGCAGCCCTGAGACGGCCTCTACGCTCAGTTCTGACGCACCCGTCACTGCACCCCTCAACACGGCTGATAGCTCGGCACGGGCTAACTCGCGGACGCCCAGGGGGTTCCAGGGGGCAGGCCTCGGTGGCGTGTCAGCAGCAGACAGGCGGAACTCTTGGGGAGCTACCTCCCGAGGTAGTACGGCACCCGGTGCTACGCCGGGAATCAACGCCGTCAGCGAGGGTGACCAGGCTAAGATAGCAATCATGCCGCAGAGCTAAGGCCTGCTAAACTGAGTACATAGGAACACCTTTCGTAAGCACGGGTCGCAGCACCTCTTGAATCTCTCAGCGTGGACTCCAGGTATGCCGCTAACTGCTACCATAACGTAAGGAGTCGCAAGTGCCCCCAAGTAATATGCCTGAGCCTACAGACAGCATTGCTTCTTCTCCCTGGGTTAATCAGACAGACCAGGACTTCGGGGGGCCTAGTAGTGCCCTCGGCAGCAATCACCTCCAGTCCAGTCTTGACCGGTTGACCAAGGCTGTCGAGGATCTGCGGTCCACCATCGGTGCTGGCGCGGGCAGCAATGGCGGCTTTGGTGCGAATGGCTCAGGCACGGGCGGCCCATCCACCCACGGCTCCGGTGGCGGTGGGCAGGGCTTCGGGCCAATGGTCAATGCCTCCTTCGGCAACTTCATCAACCGGACGCCAGCCCAGGCAGGAATGATTAGAGGTGGGGTCGCCGCTGTAGGTGCGTCATTCGGTAGCTATGGTCAGGGCCAAATGGGCGGCCAGGTACAGATGTCCAGCTTTGTTCAGCGTCAGGCTATGGGCGCACCGGTTGGGATGAACTATCAGGCTGCGGGTAATGCTATCCGGTTTGGGACATACGGTGGACACGGACAGAACCTTAACGCAGGAGCGTTGAACGCTGCTGACGCTACAATGGGTGGATCAATTCTCGGGGCCGCTTCCGGATCATGGAACCCATCTTCGACTAACTTCGGCCGGGCCGTAACTAGTGCAGCAAACCTCTACGGGTACGCCAACCCCGGCCAGGGCTACGCGGCCTCAGCCCAGATGGCAGCGCAGCAGTACAACCCTCAGACCTCTATGGCGATGATGCAGGCCGGAATGGCTCCTGCTCTTAACCGAGGCGGCGGGCAGAAGTCGTCGGCCCAGATATTTCAGAATTGGAGTCAGCGTCAGTTCGGCAAGAACGCTGTCAATCCCAAAGACCTCGCCTGGGCCATGCGTTCCGGTGGTGTTGGTGACGTAAACTTCCAGGGCATATACCAGCAGAACGCGCCGCAGTTTGAGGCAGCCTATGCTGCTACCAACGCGCTGATGTTTGGTGCCGGTAAGAACGCTCCGGGCATGAGTGCTGCTGCAGCTAACAGGCTCATGAACCAGGCAGAGCGTGGCAATACTTCCCAGATGAAGAGGGCACAGGCCACCCTTAGTAGGTACCATGTTGGCACGTCTGATCAGCAGAAGATCCAGAACCTTGGTGCTACTCAGACAGGTCGCAGCTCTGATGTGGCCAACTCGTTTAATGCCGGGCTTACCTTGGCTACCTCCTCTCTGACACAGTTCAACAATGCTCTCACGTCCATCATCAATATGCCCGGAATTAACCAGGCCATTGGTGGCGCCGGTGGATTCTCTGGAGGCATTGGCACGCTCTCTAACGGTGGCAACATGGCCATGGCTGGCGGTGGCATCGCTGGTTTTGCCAAGGGTGCTCTCGGTGGCGCTAAGGAGGACGTTGGGCTGGCAGTAGCGGGCCGCTTTGGTGGTGCCATGGGCATGTCCGCCGCGCTCGCTGCAGGTGCTAAGCCGGTGTGGGTGGTCGGCAGTAGCGCTGGCGGTATTGGTGGTGGTATGCCCGGGGGGGTTCCAGGTGCCGCTGGTAAGCCTGCTCTCGGTGGCAGTGTCGAAGGCATCGCTAGCATGATCGCACCTGTTGCTGCTGCGGTAATTGGCACGCAGGTCGTGTCTTACGCGGTCGCAAAGGGAATCAAAGCCCTTGAGAACCATATCCCTGCTAAGTCCACAGTGGGAAAGAACCTGCGGGGGCTTCAAAAGACTGACTCCAGCTACGGCAACGTCCCCGTGGTCAGTTCAACGCTGCGCAATATTCAGGTCGGTACTGACTTTGCGCAGTCTCTAGCCTTTTCCATTGAGAACTGGATAGGTGGCGCGGCTCACGCCAAGACCGCAGGTCATCCTATTGGTAAATCTGGTGGTGGCGTCATTGGTGGGCTGGACACAGGTGCGGATACTGTCCATGCAATGCTCCGGCCGCAGGAAGGTGTCCTTGTTCCAGGTGCGACCCGTGCCATGGGTGGTCCTGCTGGTATTGACGCCATTAACCGTAGGTATGGAGGAGGCGGAAAGAACCTCCGAGGTCATTATGCACAGGGTGGAGTCACTGGTAATACCGTTGCTAGTTACGCTGCGAGCCAGTCTGGTCCTGGCAACAAGAACCTTTACACCTGGGGTGGTGGGTCACTGGGGGCATGGGACTGCTCTGGCTTTAGTGCCTATGTCTACGAGAAGTATGGCTTCTTCCCTGAGAAGCCGGGGTCTCGTCACGGCACGTCCGAATCCCAGTACAGTGACTCCCTCCTAAAGGCAGCTCCCGATCAGCCCGGTGCCCTGGTGTTCTTTGATACCCATGACGGGCAGGCTGCACCAAGCCACGTCGGTGTCTCACTCGGTGGGGGTAAGTACGCAGGGGCCGATGGGCCACAAGGTGCTCCGAATGCAATCGGCTCGTCCTCCGGTGCTATGGGGTTCCGTATTCCTAAGAAGGGCTTCTCCAGCTCAGCGGGTGCCGTGGCAGCAGCGTCGTCCAAGGGTACTGGTACAAAGAGTGGTGACCACGGTGGCTCCTCTGGCGGCGGCGCTGCTGGAGGCTCCTCTAGTGGTCTGAGTGAGGCTGACAACGTCGCTGCAGCGCTTGGTGGTAGTGCAGGTGGTGGTGGTGCCGGTGGAGGCACTACGACTAGCAGTACCTCCAGTGCTAGCAAGACCGCCTCCTCACCCGGAGGTGGGAGTCCAGCGCTCTCTCCTGGTGTTGGTAACGTCCCCGCCAATGCGAAGTCTATTGCAGCCTACCTAATGGGTAAGGGTGCTACCAAGATAGCGGCTGCGGGCATTCTCGGGAACATCATGCAGGAGTCCGGAGGCAGCCCCACCGCTGGGTCTAATCCTCCCGGCGCTGGACTCATTCAGATCCTCGGTGACCCAGGTGGTTCCCTGGGCAGTGAGCTTACAAAGACGTGGAACTACATCCTGCAGAACGGGGGGATAGGCCCAGTCAATGCCGCTAAGAACCCCACTGATGCCGCGACCATCTTCTCCCAGCAGTACGAGCGCCCTGGTACTCCAATGCTGGCCAACAGAATTGCTAGTGCTAACGCCTCGTACAAGGCAGGCTACGCGGGCGGCACGAGCGGCGCTACTCCAGGGTGGCATGCTGTTGGTGAGAACGGCGTGGAAATGGTCCATATGCGTGGTGGTGAGCAGGTCCTGTCGCATAGCGCTACTCTAGCCTCCGGCAAACTTGGTGGCCACGGGTATGCTTCCGGTACTGCTGGTAGCACTATTACTTTCGGGGATATACACATTCACTACAGCGGGTCTCCGTCTGATCCCGGCGCTGCAACCCATAACGCCAGAGAGACTGTTCGTCAGATCAGGAAGCAGTTGGCTTCTGAGGAATTGTCTGACGCCATAGCTAGTGGAAGGACTCACTAGCCATGAGAGAGATACAACTTGGTGGACGAGTAGCAGCAGGTCGTGTAGCGCTGGTCGATGACGCGGACTTTGAGCTAGTCAACCAGTACGCATGGTGTGCTGTATCAATATCCAAGAACACTCTGTATGCATCGGCCCGGATAAATGGCAGGAACGTGCTCATGCATCGACTGCTTGTAGGTGATCTTTGGCCGAAGGTTGACCATAAGGATCGGAACGGGCTGAATAATCAGCGCCTCAATCTCCGTGATGGTTCCCGTGGCAAGAACGAGCAGAACGGACCTTCTCAGGGTGGATCGTCTGATTACAAGGGCGTGTCCTGGGACACCACTCGGGAGAAGTGGCTGGCTGGGATAAAAACTGACGGACACCACGTTTACCTTGGTAGGTTTGACACTGAGGTAGAAGCGGCTATTGCTTACAATGAAGCCGCCATTGCCGCCTGGGGCGAGTACGCATACCTGAATGAGATCCCTGAATTGGTGGTAGTGTAATGCCTACTCCCGCTGGACAAGGTTACGGTGGAACGACAGCCGCAGCAGTAGCCAGGGCTAAGGCTGCCGCTGCGGCTAAGGCTGCTGCTGCTGCTAGGAAATTGGCGACAGCAGCAGCCACAGCAAAGGCCAAGGCAGGCGACATTCCATTCTGGATTCAGCCTCCGTTTGATCCTCGTATCATGGGTATTGCTGCGCCAATGGGTAGCGGTGGAAACATCAAGCTCACCCGTGGGTTCATGATCTGGGATCAGACACAGCCTGGGTATGGACATAACAGGGCTCGTGTCAATTTCCTGTACAACCCTACAACGGTGGCTGCCAGCTACGCTTTGAACCCTAACTCTGCTTTGACGTCTGCACTGCAGTTCTCGCAGGGTGGACACAGACTTAACGCTAGTCCTGTTGTGGCCATGTCTCAGAGCATTAGTTTCTCACTGCTGTTTGATCGCACGTTTGAATTGTGGAACAGCTACACGAGCGGGGGATTTCCTAAGAATCCCGGTGCTAAAGACCCTGGCGTTCCGATGGGTAGCTCGATCAATGACCCAGCCGTTCGTGGTGTACTAGTGGACGTAATGGCGCTGCAGCAGTACACCGGACAGCTCGCTAACTCACAGTTTCAGGACCAGGCGAAAAGCTCTCCTACGGTGACTAGTACCTTTCAGCTTCAGGGCATCCAGGAGTTGCTGCTGGGGTGGGTCTATTTTGGTGGGGTGTACGGAGCCTTCTACTACGGGTACGTTAGCGGACTCACTGTCACCTATACGCATTTCACCCAGTTCATGGTGCCGATGCGATGCGCCGTGGACGTAGGCTTTGTGCTGCTACCGCTGCCTACTGACGCTCTCACCTATGGTGTTGGTCTGGATTCAAAGGCTGCTAGCCAGGGTGGTAGCGCCAACCTTGAAGCGAACAGGGCGGGATACCCGTGATAGATCCCGGCTCGCGTTACGCGAATAGTTCCGTGGTTAGCATAGACAACGCTACTGGCATACCGATTGCCACCATTGTCCCCGCTCCTCCGGGCATTTACTCCTTTACCTACACGTCGTACCTGTTCACTGGAGCCGACCGCCTGGACAACCTGGCCAGTAGGTTTTACGGGGACCCCACGGTGTGGTGGAACATCGCCCGGGGAAACCCCGAGATCCTCGACTGGTCTAACGTACCTCCGGGCACTACCATTAGAATCCCTGATATAAATTGACAGCCCTAGTTGCTCCCATTGTCTACACCGTTAAGGTGCAGGGCATTGTCGTGCGCGATCTCGTAGTCGATACAGAGTTTCGGGCCGCCTGGGGTAAGCATGACCTGTGGTTTGTGCGGTGCAATGCGACGAAGGCACAGGCCAAGAAGAACATCACCACCTGGACAGACGGCGCGCCGGTAGAGATCTTCTGGGGTCGGGGACCGGGTAACACTCACACCTGGTACGGGTACGTCAATCACCACGTGTTTAGTAGCCAGGACGACCAGGCCATTGGTGTACTGCAGGTAACCTACGTTCTGATTGGTACGTCACGTGTGCTTAACACCGAGCACAGTAGGCAGTGGGCTAGTGCGTCCTACTCATGGATGGCGCAGTCTATTGCCAAGTCTAATGGCTTCCGGTGTGTGTTCACGCAGACCACGCAGCTTGTGAATGAGACACAGGCGTCAGAGAGTGACTTCTCGTACCTCAACCGCATGGCCGAGAAGATTGGCTTCCGGTTCTGGTGCAGCGGTTCTACGCTGTACTTCATTGATCCACAGGTGCTTCTCACCGGCTTTACCTACTTGTCCGTGCCGACCTATTACATCAACCTGAACCAGACCACGTGGGATACAGCCAGGCTGTTCGAGAAAACTCAGGGTGGGAATCTTCCTGGTGCTGTGGTTGGAACTCGTCAGATCTCTGGCTTCGACGGTAAGACAGGCAGGGTGATCACGCTAACGGCAGGCAGTGGCTCTACTGCAATGGCGTACACTGATCGGCATGTCCAGTCATACAGCGAGGGGCAGCGGGCCATTAACGCCAGGCAGGCCCTGGCGCAGTTTTGGATTACCGCCACCGTTGAGGTCTTTGGCAACATCATGCTCTATCCCGGCAAGATGATCCTCCTGGACGGGGACGCTATGCCTCACGAGTCGGCCGGGACGTGGCTGATCTCTGGCGTGATCCATGTTATGGCACCGGGTGGGACTACCAACGTCGTTCATGATAGGTACGTCACCAAGCTCACGCTGCTAAGGAATGTCCAGGCAACGCCTGTTCTAAAGGGCGTGCGACGTATTCAGCCGGAGTTTATTCCTTGCTCCCTGGTCAACGGCCTGTGGCGGTCAACCGTTCTTAGCTCAATACGGGACGGCATTGTCAGTTCGTATGCGAGTGTGCAATGAAGCAGTGGGACAGTGTTTACCTTGGACGGGTGGCCCACACCCGGGCAGACTCCTGGGCGCAGCTACAGGTACCGCAGGTACTGGGGGCAGCCCTTACGGCGTGGGCACGTCCAATGGGCTTCAGCACTGGCGGTCCAGCCACTGGTACGATTGTACTGGTGCAGTTCCTCGGTGGAGACCTCAATTTTCCGTGTTATTCGACCACGAGCCAGAAAGTGGTGTGACAGTGTCTGTAGAGATTTCAGTGCCATTCATGCTCACCTCTGGCGG
>ODAK010001984.1_pt1 | contig 21747 bp, 21 predicted proteins | sample 1539591 | NCBI WGS metagenome assembly ODAK01 (sample SAMEA3539303, study PRJEB22396) | soil metagenome | biome: tundra; feature: field; material: soil | place: USA | collected 2010-05 | depth 0.15 m | reverse complement strand
GGAGCCCCCTTACGGAATCGAACCGTAGACCTTCTCCTTACCATGGAGACGCTCTGCCGACTGAGCTAAGGGGGCGCGCCCGGCGAGTGCACGCCAGCGCTCACGCGATCAGCGCCTCGGTGGATCATCCAGCCGATAGGCGCAACCGCGTTCGCGAGCATACACGAACCGAGCTCAGCATGATGGCCCGGAAGCCGCGGCCGCCGGGCCCTCCGACGCGGACAGCGCCCGGAAGGCCGCGACCACATGCGGCCATGCATCCGAAAGCGGATCTATCACTTCGAAATGTCCTGCTCCGCTTAGGGCCGTGCAGGTCACGTCGTCGCCTACGTTGCGAGCGCGCGCCGCGTAGTCAATGCTCATCTGGCACGGCACGACGTCATCGGCGCTGCCATGGACAAGCCGGACCTGAGTACCTCCGGGCATCAGGACAACAGGATCGGCCAACGCGTACCGGTCAGGAAGCGCGGCGGGACTGCCGCCCAGGAGTTCGGCCACCGCCCCGTTTCCGAGCCGCAGCTGGTAGCAAGAGACCAGATCGCTAACGGCCGCCAGAGCCACCACCCCGGCAAAGCTACCTGCTGCGGCATGCCAGGGGGCACTAGCCGGCAGCCGATGCCGCGCTGCTGCCCAGAGAGCGAGGTGCCCTCCTGCGGAATGTCCGGCGACCAGCACCCGGCCTGGATCGATAAGGCCGCCCGCGGCCGCCTCGGCAAGGCCGGGCAGGACGTCGACAGCGGCCGCAATGTCGTCGAACGTGCCCGGCCAGCCGCCGTCAGGCTGGCCGGTCCTGCGGAACTCGGGCGTGCACACAGCAAACCCGTCGGCCGCGAGCGCGGCGGCCAGCGGCCCGGTATGCGCCCGGTCGTAAGCGGTGCGCCAGAAGCCGCCGTGCAAAAAGAGTACGAGTGGGACGCCGCGCCCGCCCGGCTGGCCGCTCCGGTGAGACACGGGAAGCCGCAGGTCAGCGACATGATCTTCACCGGGGCCGTATCTGAGGATCACATCAGGCCTGGGCGCTGGCCTGGTGAGAATGTCACTCGATTCCGTGGGAACTCCCCGGCTCGTCAATGCTGGGTCACCGCTGGCTAGATCATCTCCCCCGCCCTAGCATCCACGGCAGCTGAGGTGTCGAATAGGGACAGAGGGGAATGCATCATCCTGGGATGCATAGGGTGAGAAGTTGTGGAGACCAGCGGAGCCCGCAACGGGACGCCAGCGGTGAGGCCAGGGCTGTGACCCTGCGGTCCGCTCGGATGGCCACGTTCAGCGCCATGGCAGGCATCCTGGTGATCTCCAGCGGAATGTTCGGCGAAGCTCTCGCCGCCACCGACGGCGTTCATCCCCCGATCGTGACGGCCGCGTGCTCCGTGCGCCCAGCGGTGACCGTCGCGGCGTACCCGAATGCGGCTGCACGGAAGGCACCGGCCCTTGACTCGGCTGCGGCTGTCCGGCTGGTCGGCCAGGCGGCGCGCCAGCGGCACAAGAGCCCCAGCCCGAGTTCAAGCGCAACTCCCGCCAACACCCCGACCTCCAGCGCCACGCCGACCCCCAGCAAGACCCCCACTCCGAGCGGCACGCCAACCCCCAGCAAGACCCCGAGTTCCAGCGGCACGCCCACACCTAACAAGTCCCCGACGCCAAGCAAGAGCCCGTCGCCAAGCAAGAGCCCAAGCCCTTCGCCATCACCTTCCCCTAAACCGAAGACCGCCCAGCTTTGCGTTTCCGTCCAGCCTTTCTCGAATGCCAGCGTCAGGCAGGGAAAGACCGCCACGTACGCGATCTGGGTCTGGAGCACTGGGGCAGCCGCTCAGGGCGTGAGCGTCTCGGCAGCTGTGCGGCAGGTCGCGCATGTGTCCGGGGCCGAATTCACGGTCTGCCCGTCGGCCAGCGGTGCAGTCTGCCACGTGGGCAGCCTGCCCACCGGCCAGGCGGACGAGCTAAAGGCCAGCGTCAAGGTGGCGGACACGGCGGCAGCGGGAAAGAAGGTCACGCTCACTGCGACGGCGAGCGGGAAGCGAGCAGTCTCGTTCGATGCATACGCCAGCGTCCTGATCACTGCGGCGCCGCCGAGCACGCCAGCACCGACCAGCCCGAGCACGCCAGCGCCGACCAGCCCGAGCACGCCAGCGCCGACGGTGCCTGCGCTGCCTCCGCTTCCTGGCAGCGTGACCACAGTGCCGGGCACAGGGACCACCGTCGGCAACCCGGTCAACCTGTTCCCGACGGTCACTCCCGGGAGCAGCGCGTCCCCGAACCCAACTTCCGCTGTTCCGGGCAGCCGGCACCCGCGCCGCGTTAATGCCGCCGTCGCATCCGCGATCCTGCCGCTGGACCCTCGGCTTATCGGCGGGCAGCTCGCCGGGCTGGCGGTGCTGGCCGGCGCTGTCGCCATTGCCATCGCGCGCCTGTCACTGCGCACGCCGCGACCGCAGAACAGCAAGGCAGCCGACAAGTAGGCGGTCAGCACAGACCAGCTTGCCCTTTTCTCGACCAGTCAGGTTGCCCGCTTCTCTACCAGCGGACGTACCGCGCGCAATTCACTAGCCAGGGCCGCCGCGCCCAGCGTAGGCGAGGCGACGACGCCGAACGTGTCGCTGTCCGCCCAGGCGCACTCCGCGAGACGCCCGCCAACGCTCGGCACGCAGGCGGCTGCACCACCCATGGATCCAGCGCTGGTGGTCGAGGCACCTTGAAGCTTGCCCATGAAACTGCTCATGAACGAGCCAGACGACGTGCCTGACAGATTCCCGCCGATAAACAAGATGATCTGCGGCCCGTGCTGCGCAGCTGGACCAGTCGCGTCTTCGTATACGGCATACACCACGTGCTTTGCCTCGCCACCGCTGTTGGCGACGATCTGCTTCTGCAGTTCCGCCGCGCCCATGTTCTGGGCGAGCAGCGGTGCCTGGACGTAGTTGCCAAGGTTGGCCGGAGTCACCAGGACGTGCGGGACCCCGCCACCGGATCCATGCAGGAAGACCGCTGTCGCCGCTCCTCCTGCCAGGACCACGACGCCGCCGACCAGCAGCCCGATGCGCCGCCCGGTCAGCCGCCTGCGCGGGCGGCGCGGACGGTCGGCACGCGATGCCGACCGGGCTGGCTGGACCGCGGGCTCCTCGGGCACTTTCCTGTTCGCAGGCGCCGCAGCCGGTACCAGCGTGGCGGGGGCCGGGCTGTCGGGCTGCCGCTTGACGGGTTCCCGCCGGTCTGGCTGGCGCCTGACTGGTTCCTGCCGGTCGGGCTCGCGCTTGACAGGTGCCTGCACAGCGGCAGCCCCGCTGGGCGATGATTGCCTGCCGCGCAGCCTTCGTCCTGGCACCGGCGTAGCTGACCTGCGGGTTCCGGCCGGGGTTCCATGACGACCGCGGGCGCGGGCCGTGTCGCCGACTGAAGGCGATTCGTCAGTGTTCTGCGGATGGCCAGCCAGCGCCGGGCCGACGTCCGCGGAGCCCACGCCGCTGAGCTGCGCCGGCTGCCTGTGATTTCCCTGACCGGTCTCGGGGCGCCAGGGCTCCGGCTTACCGCGACCAGGCTCAGTGAAATCCGCCCGGCCCACCTCAGCGCGCCGCTGCTCCGCACGCCCCAGACCAGGCTCAGTGAAATCCGCCCGGCCCACCTCAGCGCGCCGCTGCTCCGGCTGGCCGGGATCGGGATCGTTGCTCTCCTGATCGCAAGAACCCGGGTCAGCAGCAGTGGTGCGTGACTTCTCCCGGCCCGAACGAGAGAATCCCCGACGCCGGGCCGTCTCCGGCTCTGACCGCGTCGAGCGAGTTGTGCCGTTGCCTGCTGCCGGGGGCTGCGGCCGGGCCATAGCGGCAGGCTTGGCCTGCGGCGAGAGTCCCTGGCCCAGGTACCGATACCAGTCGTAATCCGCCTCATCATCGGAACTGCTGCCAGCCTGGTCCCATTCTTGCTGATAGGACTGCGCTGGCTTGTCCCACGTCTGCGCTGGAGCGGCCCGCTGCGGCTGCGGCTGCTCAGAAGGCTGCGGCTCCTGGTCCTGGCTGCTCGCCCATGACTGTGAGTCACTCACGGCGGCTGACCAGGGCTCGGCGCGATCCTGTCCGGCTGGCAATGATTCCGGATACTCCGTGTCAACCTGCCTCGCTGGCTGAGACCTGGCATGTTCCCAGCCCGGGGCCCGCGGCGCCAAGTAACCAGCGTCGGCCCGCTGCCCAGGCGGCCACGGTTCCGAAGGGTCCTGGGCCACCACCCACGGCTCGGAGTAATAGCCAGCCTCGCCAGACCCGGCCGACGGCTCCGGATAGTAGCCAGACTCCGCCGACCCCGGCTCCGGATAGTAGCCAGACCCGGCCGACCCCGGCTCCGGGTAATAGCCAGCATCGCCAGGCCCCGCAACCCACGGCTCCGGGTAACCAGTCTCACCGTACCCGGCCTCCCACGGCTCGGGATGATGATCATGGCCGCCCGGCGCTCGCTGCGAGTAGCCCGCGTCGCTATGCCCGGCAATCCACGGCTCTGAGTTACCGGCGCCCTCCGGCGCGGCTGCCCACGGCTCCGGGTAACCAGCCTCGTAACCGGCGCCGCCATACCCGGCAGCCCACGGCTCAGCGCCGCGCCGCCCAGGAGGAGCCCACGGCTCAGCGCCGCGCTGCCCTACGGCATCCTGCGACGGGTCCTGCCACGGCACATCGTTGTCTCGCTCGTGCGGCCAGGCTTCCTCATAGGGGGCATGGGCAGATCCTTCCTGCTGGCTCTGCTTCCATCCGGTGCTCATTTAAGCGAGTTACCCCTGACACTGAGGCGGCGTCTCTGCCGTACCGAGATCACTACATCATGCGGCAAGATCCGCATGGCCCGCTACCAGGTCGGTCGCTATGGCTACGCGCGGCCACGATCTGAGCGGCTGACCGGCTGCCCGGACGGCTTCCTTGAGCACCGGAAAAAGTGATGCTTGCCGCGGCGCCAGGTCCGGCCGAAGATTCCAGTAACGGGTATTACGGAGGCGCCCCGTGGAGCACAGGTACTCCGGCTCAGTCAAAGGACCGGCAGCGATCTTCCCGCGCGGTTACCTGCTGCTGATCCCCGTGTGGTACTCGGCGGCTGCAGTCCTGCTCGTACTCAAAGGCCGGCTCCCCGCCTGGTACACGGCCATAGCCCTGGGCGCGCTGCTGCTCGCCACGCTGACCCTGGCGGGAGTCCTGGCGACCATGCGGCAGAATGCGTTCGCCGCCGATGCCAGCGGCGTCTGGCTGGGGCTGCTGCCCAGGAGGAAGAGATCCCGGCGGAAGCGCCAGCTCGTGCCGTGGTCGCAGATCGAGCAGCTAAGGATCACCGACAAGTACTACGGTGCCCGTCTGGAGATCGTGCTCGGCCCGGCCGCATCGATCGTCCACTGGCATCGTTTCGTGTCCGGAGTCTTCTTCGCCGGGCTGATGGTGATCATCCCGCCACGCTGGATGGGCCGCCGGCCCGGGATGCTCTCGCTCCGCACCAGACCGCCCCGCTACCTGGTCCCGCTTCGTGATATCAGCGCGGACCAGCTCGGTCTCACACTTGTGCCCATGGCACCGCCGACAGTTCAGGTCCTCGTGGCCGGCCGCTGACCGGCCGCTGACCCGGCTGGCCTCCGGGGGCGGACCGCGCCGTATCATCGGCCCACACCGGCATCCGGCCCGAATACACCGGCGGGACCGGATCGGCACATGATCCCCGTTTCGGAATCTAGCGAAGGGACCTGGCCCGATGGCACATGAGGTGACCGGCGTCATCGCCCGCGGCAAAGGCACTGCGGTAGAACTCACCACGGTCCTTGTCCCTGATCCGGGACCCGGGGAGGCGCTGGTCCGGGTCCAGGCGTGCGGCGTCTGCCACACCGACCTGCACTACCGGGAAGGCGGCATCGGCAACGACTTCCCCTATCTGCTCGGCCACGAGGCGGCGGGCGTGGTGGAAGCCGTCGGGGCAGGCGTGACGGGACTCCATCCGGGCGCGTTCGTGATCCTGAACTGGCGCGCGGTCTGCGGACAGTGCCGGGCCTGCCGCCGGGGCAGGCCCTGGTACTGCTTCGCGACCCACAACGCCACGCAGAAAATGACGCTCGCCGACGGCACGCCATTGTCGCCCGCCCTGGGCATCGGGGCGTTCGCCGAGCTGACGCTCGTCGCCGCGGGCCAGTGCACCAAGGTGGACTCGAGGATCCGGCCCGAAGTCGCCGGGCTGCTCGGCTGCGGCGTGATGGCCGGCCTCGGCGCCGCGCTCAACACCGCCCCCGTGACTCGCGGCGACTCCGTGGCCGTGATCGGCTGCGGCGGCGTGGGCAGTGCCGCGGTGCTCGGCGCCGGGCTGGCCGGAGCACGCGCGATCATCGCGGTCGACGTCGATCAGCGGAAGCTCGACTGGGCCCGCGAGTTCGGCGCTACCGACGTGATCAACTCGCTGGAGGCTGACCCGGTCGAGGCCATCCGCAAGCTCACCGGCGGGAACGGCGCCGACGTGGTGATCGAGGCTGTCGGCCGGCCCGAGACCTACACCCAGGCGTTCTACGCCCGCGACCTGGCTGGCACTGTCGTGCTGGTCGGGGTGCCCACGCCCGAGATGCGGCTCGAGCTGCCGCTGCCGGACGTCTTCGGGCGCGGCGGCGCGCTCAAGTCGTCCTGGTACGGCGACTGCCTGCCCGACCGGGACTTCCCCATGCTGGTCGACCTGCACCTGCAGGGACGGCTGCCGCTGGAGCGGTTCGTCTCCGAGACCATCGCGCTGAGCAAGGTCGAGGTGGCCTTCAGGAAGATGCAGCGCGGCGAGGTGCTGCGCTCGGTGGTCGTACTGTGACCCCGGCCCGGATCGCGATGTGGTCCGGGCCGCGCACGATCTCGACGGCGCTGATGCGCTCCTTCGGCAGCAGGCCGGACACGGCAGTCGCGGACGAGCCGCTGTACGGCTTCTACCTGGCCAGCACCAGGGTCCCGCATCCAGGTCGCGACGAAATCATCCAGAGCATGCCTAACGGTTGGCGCACCGTAATCGACGAGCTCACGCTCGCCCCGCTGCCCGCCGGGAAGACCATCCACTACGCCAAGCACATGACCCACCATCTGCTGCCCGAGGTGGACCGGGGCGCGCTCGGCGGGCTCCGGCACGCATTCCTGATCAGGGACCCGCGGCAGCTCCTGGCCTCGTACGCGAAGGTGCGCGCCGAGCCCGAGCTGGCCGATCTGGGCCTGGCGCAGCAGGTGGAAATCTTCCGGCGGTTCGGCGGCCCGGTCGTGGACGCCCGCGACATCCTGCTGCAGCCGGAGCGGACGCTGCGGGCACTGTGCGATGCGCTCGGTGTCCCGTTCGACCCGGCGATGCTGTCCTGGCCGGCCGGACCGCGGGATACCGACGGGGTGTGGGCACGGTACTGGTACGAGGGGGTCTGGCGGTCGACCGGGTTTGGCCCGTACCGGGAGTCGTTGGCGGAACTGCCGCCGGAACTTGAGCAACTGGCTGGCCATTGCCAGCCGTTCTATGCCGAGATGTCTGATCATCGCCTGAAACCATAAGGCGCTGCTGGAGCGCCCCGGCCCATTTTCATGATCGTGACTACTTTTCAGTAAATAGCGCTGAAAAATCGTCACGATCATGAGGGACCGGGGGCCGCGCAGCACGCGGGAGAGGAGCGCCCATGCTGCAGACCTTCGATGAGCGCAACCGGGACCTGATCGTCAACGTGGGCGGTGACCTGACCCACCGTGACAAGGCGGCGATCAGCCCTTTCGACTCCGCTGTGCAGGGCGGCGACGCGGTCTGGGAGGGCCTGCGGCTGCATGGCGGCCGGATCTTCCGGCTTGAGGCGCACCTGGCCAGGCTGCGCAACTCGGCCAAGGCGCTGGCCTTCGAGTCAGTGCCGTCCGACGAGGAGATCACCGCGGAGATTCAGCGCACCCTGGCGGCCAACGGGATGACCGGCAACGTGCACATCAGGCTCACCCTTACCCGGGGCGTGAAGATCACCAGCGGCATGGACCCCCGGCTCAACCAGTCCGGGCCCACCCTGATCGTGCTGGCCGAGCACAAGCCGCCGGTCTACGACCCGGCCGGCATCACGCTGATCACCTCGAGCGTGCGCCGGCCGCCGCCAGACTGCCTGGACCCCAAGATCCATCACAACAACCTGCTGCCCTCGATCCTCGCCAAGATCGAGGCCAGCCTCGCTGGCGCCGATGACGCGATCATGCTCGACCCGCGCGGCTTCGTCGCCGAGACGAACGCGACCAACATCTTCCTGGTCACCGGCGATGTCCTCGGGACGCCCTCGGCCGTGGCGTGCCCGGAGGGCATCACCCGGGCGGTGGTGCTCGATCTCGCCGTCCGGGCCGGGATCGGCTGCGCGGCCGGCGACTACAGCCTCACCCAGCTGTATACGGCCGACGAGGTGTTCGTCACCGGCACGATGGGCGGCATCGCGCCCGTCATCTCGGTGGATGGCCGGGTGATCGGCAACGGGGCGCCAGGGCCGGTGACCCTGCGGCTGGCTGAGCTGCTGGCCGCCCAGATCGCAAGCACGGGCACGCCGCTCACCTGAGGGCAGACGCGGGCCGGCCAGGCGAAGGCGGACAATGGGCATATGAGTGATGCTGGCGATGTGCCCGCCGTCTCGCTGCGCGGCCGCGGCGAGATGCCGATGCTGGGCTTCGGGACCTGGCGGCTGCGCGGCCGCCAGGCCTGCGAGTGCGTTCGCGACGCGCTGCGGACTGGCTACCGGCACATCGACACCGCCTCGATGTACGCGAACGAGGACGAGGTTGGCCGCGCGCTGCGGGCTAGCGGCGTGGACCGGCAGGAAGTCTTCATCACCACCAAGCTCCGCCCGGCTGACGCGGGCCGGGAACGCGCCGTCCTGAAGGCTTCGCTGCGCGCCCTCGGCACCGACTACGTCGACTTGTGGCTGGTGCACTGGCCGCCGCGCGGGCGGACCGGCAGGCACGTCTGGCACGAGTTCCTCGCGCTCAGGGACGAGGGCATGGTCCGGGCGGTGGGCGTGAGCAACTATTCGGTCGCGCAGATCGATGACCTGATCGAGGCGACCGGCCAGGCCCCGGCGGTCAACCAGGTGCACTGGAATCCGGCGCGCTACGACGCCGGATTCCTGGCCGCCAACCGCGAGCGCGGTGTCGCGGTCGAGGGATACAGCCCGCTGAAGGACACCGATCTGGCCGATCCGGTGCTCACCGGGATTTCCGCGGCCCATCACGTGACGGCCGCGCAGGTGGTGCTGCGGTGGCACATCGAGCATCAGATCACGGTCATCCCGAGGTCATCAGATCCCGGCAGGATCGCCGCTAATTTCGATATCTTCGGCTTCTCGCTCGATCCGGGCGAAGTGGACCGGATCGACGGCCTGGCGGGCCGCTGACCGGCGGCCGGCGAGCGGAGTCAGAGTGCTCCCCCGCCCTGCTGATCAGCAGGGCTGCATCCGCAGGGGACCGCAGCCTGACGAATGTCAGGTGCTCATTGGCCGGATCCGCCGCGTCGCGCGCGTACCTCTCCTGGTAGATCCGGTGCCGCGTCCACGACCAGGCGATGATCGACTTGGCCGGGTCGGCGCGGAACAGGTTCGTCCAGGGTTCCTTGTTTCCATTCCAGAGCTCGACCCGGCCCACCGTCCGGCGCAGCGTCCGCAAGATGATCCGCCGGATCACCAGGCGCCTGGGCAGATCGATCCAGACCACGGTATCCGCCCGCTGCCAGACCAGGTCCTGGACCCGGCTGTAGTTGCCGTCGACCACCCAGCGGCTGGCAGCGACGAACTCCGCGACCCGGGCGCGGAAGTGCTCGTCCGCTAGCGGCTCCCAGCCAGGCTGGTGAAATACCGAGTCGAGTTCCAGATGCGGAGCTGCCATGCTGCGGCTCAGTGCGCGAGCGAGGGTGGTCTTTCCCGATCCGCTGTTGCCCACCACAGATACCCGCTGCACCCCGCCAGTATGGCCGCCGCCCGGAGAACCGGGGAACCGGGTTCTAGCTGCGGAGGCTGGCCCGGAGGGCGATGATCCGCCCGACGGCAGCCTTGAAGGCGGCATTGTTCAGGTGGCCGTGCAGGTAGGCGCCGGCGAGCGCATTGCGGGCTTGCTCGCCTTCGGCGACTTGCTGGCCCGCGGCGAGCAGGAGATCCATGCCGGCGCTGGCTGCGAGCACGCTGCGATTCGCAATCGGGCCGAACGCCTTCAGCGCGCCAGCCTCGAGAGCATCGGTAATGGTCACGCCGCGGAACCCGAGCCGCTGACGCAGTTCGCCGCCGACGATGGTGGCGGAAAGGCCAGCCGGCCGGTGGTCGAGCGCCGGGTACTCCGCCCACGACACCATGATGAGCCGCACCCCGGCGGCGATCGCGGCCGGATAGGGGTGCTCGTCAACCGTGCGCAGCGAATGCAGCGGCACGTTAAGCGTCACCGGCCCGAGGTCAGTGCTCTGTGACCTCGTCGCCGCGCCCAGGCCGGGGAAATGCTTGGCGGTCGCGGCCACCCGGGCGGCCTGCTGCGCCTTGATGAAATCTGCGCCGAGGGCGGCGGCGGTCTTCGGGCTATTGCTGTAGGAGCGCCCGAACTGATCGATGAAATTGCCCGCCTGCCGGTACACGTCCAGCACCGGAGCGAGGTTGACGTTCATGCCGACGCGACGCAGGTTACGCCCGGCCCCGGTGCCGGCCGCCGCGGCCGCCGAGGCGGGATGCGCCGACTGGCCGATCTGCTTTTCGGACAGTAACGGAGCGCCCGGCAGCCTGCGGACGATGCCGCCCTCCTGGTCAGTCATCAGCAGCAGCGGCTCGCGCACCGGATTCAGCTTGCTCGCGTTGGCCTGATCAAGCCGCTTGATGACGGCCTTGATCTGCGCCTGGCTGGAGATGTTCTTACCGAAGAAAATCACCCCGGCGGCGTCGCCATGACTGATCAGCCAGAGCAGGCTGCCCGGCGGCGTGAGCCCGCCATAGCTGTAGATCACCCGCTGGCCGGCAAGTTGCTGGCGGGTCAGGCCGGCGATCGCGGCGGCATCAGCGGCGGACACCGGGGCGGTGGCACCCGCGCCAGGCGCCAGAGCGGCGGACACCGGGCCGGGGGCGGCGGACGCCGGGGCGGCGGCATCCCCGGCGGCGGGCCCGGCGGATCGCTGGCCAGCTGCTTCGGCACCTGAAGATGCCCGGCTGGCCGCCCGGTGCCCGAACGGCGCACGCCCAGCGGCCGCGCTCGAGGCGATGGCAATCACCACCGCCACTGCGATGGCGATGCCGCCGATCCGGGTCCATGCCGGTGCCCTGCGCAACACGGTGCCTCTCTGCGGCCAGCATGGTCGGGCCGGCCTGATTACTGTGCGGCGCTCCGCTGGGGGTGCGGGCGCCAGGCACAGAACACGTGACGGCAGCGAGCCAGCTTAGGGGCCGGGCGGGACGAGCAGGCCAGCTGCCGTCGGCGGCGCGGGGGACGCCGCCAGTACCTAAACGCGCTAGGTACCCTGAAGCTTCCATGCCGCCCACAATCCAAGACTGCGTACGGGCCGCCGAGGTTGCCGGACGTCCGCCGCGGAGCACGGCCAGGGGTGGTGACCTTCTACCGGTCACCGCGCGATGCTGCTGCCGCGCCACCGGAAAAGCTTGCCTACGTCGCCGCCTTCTCCCGGCCGGCCGGCTCCCCCGACGCGATGGCTGTCGTAGATGTCGACCCGGAGTCACCGGCCTACAGCTCGGTGGTGGGCTTCACCGAGCTCCCCAACCTCGGCGACGAGCTGCACCACTTCGGCTGGAACGCGTGCTCCAGCGCGCTATGCCCGGGCGGCGGCCACGACCACGGCGGCCGGCGCTACCTCATCGTTCCCGGCATCCGGTCCTCCCGCCTCTACGTGCTCGACACCAAGGACACTCCGGAGGCGCCGAAGATCGTCAAGGTGCTCGGCCCGGAGGAACTCGGCAAGCGCGCAGGCTACTCCCGCCCGCATACCGTGCACTGCGGGCCTGGCGGCCTGTTCGTCTCCTGCCTCGGCGGCGACGGCACGGAGGGCCCGGGCGGCGTGGCCCTGCTCGACCACAACACCTTCGACGTGGTCGGGGCATGGGAAACCGACCGGGCCGATCAGTACCTCGCCTATGACGTGTGGTGGCACATCAACGACGATGTCGCGATCACCTCGGAATGGGGAACCCCGTCCATGATCGAGGACGGCATCGTGCCCGAACTGCTCCTGGGGCGCAAATACGGTCACCGGCTGCACTTCTGGGACATGAAGTCCCGCACCAACGTGCAGACCATTGATCTCGGCGACGAGCACCAGATGGTCCTGGAGCTGCGCCCGGCGCATAATCCCGCGCAGAAGTACGGGTTCGTCGGCGTGGTCGTGAGCGTCGAGGACCTTTCGGCGTCAATCTGGCTCTGGCACGAGCAAGACGACAGGCAGGTCGCGACCAAGGTCATCACCATTCCGGCCGAGCCCGCGCCCGCGGAGAGCCTGCCCCCGTTGCTGCGGGGTTTCGGTGCCGTCCCGCCGCTCATCACCGACATCGCGCTGTCGGTGGACGACCGGTCCTTGTACGTGTCCTGCTGGGGCACCGGCGAGCTCAGGCAGTACGACGTCACTGATCCCTTCCACCCGGTTCACACCGGCTCGGTCCGGATGGGCGGCATCGTCGGGCGCGTTCCCCATCCGGCCCGGCCCGATCAGCCGCTCGGGGGCGGCCCGCAGATGGTGGAGGTGAGCCGGGACAGCAAGCGGGTGTACTTCACCAACTCGCTCTACGGCGCCTGGGACGACCAGTTCTACCCTGAGGGCGTCGGCGCCTGGATGACCAAGCTCGACGTCAGCGAAGGCGGCGGGGTCACCGTCGACGAGCGGTTCTTCCTCGAGGGCGATGATTTCCGTGGGCGCCGGCCGCACCAGATCCGGCTCCAGGGCGGCGACGCGTCCAGCGATTCCTACTGCTTCCCGCCCTGACGGACAGCGCGCACATCAGCCGGCCGGCTGACCCAGTGGACGAGGGACCAGCTGCAACTCGCCCGGTTAGCGCGTGCTCACCGGGACCTGGGCGGTCGCGGGCATCAGCTTGCTCGCCGTCCGCTCGGCTGTACCCCGCGCCCACCGGCCGCTGGTAATCGCGCCCACCACGAGCACGGCGCAACCGCATCCGGCGATGATCAGCCACCCCACGTGGCTGGCATCCGCGAAGCCGAGCCTGAAAGTGCCGGCCAGCGCCGAGAGCACGGCGGATCCCACCACAGCGACCCCGAGCGACGACCCCACCTGCCGGCTGGTCGACGCGATGGCAGCAGCGACCCCCGCTTGCGTCCGGGGCATGCCGGACACCGCCGTATTGGTGATCGGGGCGTTCACCAGGCCGAAGCCGATGCCGAAAATCACGTAGGCGACGATGAGCCAGCTCATCGAGGTCGTGCTGGTCAGGCGGATCATCATGAGCCCGCTGATCGTGATCGCGGCGCCCGCCGCCAGCAGCGGAAGCCGCGGCCCCCGGACACCCACGATGCGGCCGGACAGCGGCGCGAATATGACAGTCATCACCGCCATCGGCAGCGTGTACAGCCCGGCATGCAGTGCCGAGTAGTCGCGGACATCCTGCAGGTAGAGAGTGTTGAGGAAGAGGAAACCGCCCAGGGCGGCGAACGCGCACACCGCGATGATGGTCGCCCCTGAGAACGGCGCGCTCCGGAAGAACCGCAGGTCGATCAGGGGCTCGTCGCGACGTGGCTCATAGAGCGCCACCCCGATGACGGCCGCGGCCGCCAGCGCGAAGAAGCCGATGATCCTGGCAGAGCTCCAGCCATCGTGCGGGCCCTCGATGATGGCGTAGGTCAGCGATGCCAGCGCGACGATGACAAGCAGCTGGCCGACCGGATCAAGCCGGCGCGCGTGCGGCGCCCTGGACTCAGGCACGAACAGCGCGGTGAGGATCAGCGCAGCCAGGCCCACCGGGATGTTGACCCAGAAGATCCCGCGCCAGCCGACCGACGTGACCAGGATGCCGCCCGCGACGGGGCCGAGCGCCATGCTGATGCCGACAACGCCGCCCCAGATTCCGATCGCCCGGGCTCGCTCGGCCGGCTCGGTGAAGGTATTCGTGATGATCGACATCGCCACCGGGTTCAGCATCGAACCGCCGACCGCTTGCAGCATGCGGAACGCGACCAGCCAGCCAAGCCCAGGCGCCAGGCTGCACAGCAGCGAGCCGAGGGTGAACAGGACCAGCCCCGTCTGGAAGGTCCGGCGCCGCCCTATCCGGTCCGCGGTGGACCCGGACAGCATGAGGAAGCTGGCGAGCACCAGCGTGTAGGCGTCGATCGTCCACTGCAGGCCAGACACCGGAGCATGCAGGTCCCGCTGGATCGACGGTAGCGCGATGTTGACGATCGTGACGTCGAGGCCGACGATCAGCAGGCTCATGCAGCAGATCGCCAGGATGAGCATCCGGCGGCCGCGGCTCAATTCGTGGGGGGCCATCCCTGCAGTATGCCTCCTACCATTTGCTGTAACGCAACTAACTACCAGGTGGCGGGCAGCCCGCTGGCCGGCCCACCTGGTTGACTAACCGCATGCCTCGCGACGACCTTCCCGTGCTGGGGTTCAGTGATCAGGCCGCCTGGGAATCCTGGCTTGACGAGCAGCACGCGCGGTCGGCCGGGATCTGGCTCAGGATCGCGAAGAAAGGATCGGGCGTGCCTAGCGTCTCCTACCCGGAAGCGCTCGAGGTCGCGATCTGCTTCGGCTGGATCGACGGCCAGAAGGGCAGGCTCGACGACGACCACTGGCTGCAGCGCTTTACCCCGCGTAAGCCTGGCAGCAAGTGGTCGAAGATCAACGCCGGCAAGGCGGCCGAGCTGATCAATTCGGGCCGGATGCGTCCGGCCGGGCGGCGCGAGGTCGAGCAGGCACAGGCGGACGGCCGCTGGGAGGTGGCCTACGAGGGCCAGCGAACGATCACCGTCCCCGAGGATCTGCGGCGCGCGCTAGCCGGCAATGATGCCGCCCGCGAATTCTTCGCCACCCTCAGCGGCGTCAACAGGTACGCGATCCTCTACCGGATCGGCAGCGTTAAGCGGCCGGAGACTCGGGCGAGAAAGATCGCCCAGTACGTCGCGATGCTGGCCGGCCACCGGACGATCTACCCGCGGACGCCGGCCGCCGGTGCCTGAGGCGCCGCCGGCAGGCCGGGCACCGCAGGAGATCCAGGCACCGCAGGAGATCCGGGCACCGCTGGCCGGCCTGCCCCAGGCAGTGGTTCTGGTCACCGGGATCCAGGCCGCAGGGAAATCCACTGTCGCCCAGCTGCTCGCCGCGCGCCTGCCGCGCTCGGTGCACCTGCGCGGCGATATCTTCCGCAAGATGATCGTCAGCGGCCGCGCCGACATGACCCCGGACCCCGCGGACCAGGCCGTCCGGCAGCTCCGGCTCCGCCATAGGCTCACCGCGGCCGTCGCCGATGCCTACTTTGAGGCCAACGGCTGAGATCCTCGCCCGGGCCTGGGCGCAGGCAGGCATTGACTGACCAGTGCCGTCAGGCCGGCTTGCCTTGATCGCCGCCACGGTATCGTCGTCGGCAGGGTCTGCGGCAGTGCCATCGTCAAACGGCCGAAATCGGTCCTTGAACAGGGAAATCAGTCCGGGTCGGCTGCAGGCAAGGAGAGCGATGAACGGATCAGGCGACGGCGGGCGGCCCCGCATTGTCGTGGGCGTCGACGGCTCGGAATGCTCGATAGACGCGCTGCGGTGGGCGGCCCGGCAGGCTGAGCTCACCGGGGCCACCGTGGATGCTATCGCCGCCTGGGAGTTCCCGCCGTTCTATGGCTGGGCGCCGGCCGATCCGGAGAATATCGACTTCGGGGCCTTCGCGGAGCAGGCCCTCGCCGGCGCTGTCGATGCGGTGTTCGGCTCTGATCATCCTTCCTGGCTGCGCACCCGCGTCGTGGCAGGACACGCGGCGCGGGTCCTGGTCGAGGCGTCGGCGGGCGCCGGGCTACTGGTCGTGGGCAGCCGGGGGTACGGCGGTTTCGCCGATGCGCTCCTTGGCTCGGTCAGCACCTACTGCGTCCATCACGCCCACTGCCCGGTCACCGTCCTGCGGCCGGACGGTCACGCCGTCCCGGCATCAGTGCCGGGCCCGGGATCGGCCTGACTCAGGCACCAGGCAGCCGGTCACTGGTGGCGGCCGGCCGACGCGAGTTCGGCTCCGATGCCCCGCAGCACAACCCGGTCTGGACCCTGACGTGATCCGGCCTCGATGACGGCTACCAGAACGGGGCTTTCAAGGTTCGAGCTGCCGCACATGCCCATCGACGTCGCTGGTGAACTGGCGGAGCATGCGCGCGAACTCGATCTGCTCGTCCTGGGGCCAGCTGGCCAGGAGCCTGGTGAGCCACGCCCGGCGCGCGGCGAGGATCCGGCTGACCGTCCGGCGGCCCTGGGCGGTGAGCTGCAACAGGGTCGCCCTCGCATCCTCTCGGTCCCGGGTCCGGCTGACCAGGCCCGACCGTTCGAGCTGCTGCGCCTTGCGCGTTACTGCCGGAGCGTCGATACGGAGCTGCTCGGCCAGATCAGTCAGCCGCAGGCTCGTCCCGCCTGCGTGGAGTACATAAAGGAAAGCCAAGCCGGCCTGATCGACATCGACACGCGCCTCGGCGAGCAGGAACTCGTGCAGCCGGACCTGCTTGAGCGAGCGGCCAAGCTTGTGCAGCGCCGACTCGATCTCGCCGATGGCCTCGTCATGCCCGGGCTCGGCGGTGCCGAGGGATGAGTCCTTGCCCCGCATGCCCGACAGGCTAGCACAGTGTTTGCCTGCGTCAAGCAAGCGATTTACCATTTTGCTTGCCTGTGGCAAGCAAAATGGCCTAGGCTGACAGATCGTATGTGCCTGCTTATTCCCATCGCAGCGGTCAGCGCGAAAGGGGCGTGATCCGCATGCCGGACGTGAGCAGCGGTTACCGCGGGGTCCTGCTGACAGTCAGCGGCACGGGCGGCGTTCAGCCCCGCCCAGCCGGCCAGCGGGCGGCCCCGCGGTGAACGGGGGGACCGGGACAGGCGCCGGGCCGGGCACTGCCCGTCCGGACCGCTACAAATGGGTAGTCCTGTCGAACACCACGCTCGGCATGCTGATGGCAACGATCGACATGTCGATCATGCTGATCGCGTTGCCCGACATCTTCCGGGGCATCCACCTCGACCCCCTGGCCCCGGGCAACAGCTTCTACCTGCTGTGGATGATCTTGAGCTTCATGGTCGTCACGAGCGTGCTGGTAGTGAGCCTGGGGCGGCTGGGTGACATGTACGGCCGGGTGCGGATGTACAACCTCGGCTTCGTGGTGTACACGTTCTTCTCACTACTGCTCACGATCACCTGGATGAGCGGGACGGCCGCGGCGCTGTGGCTGGTCATCATGCGCGTCTTCCAGGGAGTAGGCGCGGCGCTCCTCATCGCCAACTCCGCCGCCATCCTGACCGACGCCTTCCCCGAGGACGAGCGGGGGATGGCGCTCGGCATCAATCAGGTGGCCGGGATCAGCGGCTCGTTCATCGGCCTCGTCCTCGGCGGCGTGCTGGCCCCGATCCAGTGGCGGCTCATCTTCCTGGTGTCGGTGCCGATCGGCCTGTTCGGCACGGTGTGGGCCTACCGCAAGCTCCGGGAGGTGCCCAGGCGGGCGGCGGCGCGCCTCGACTGGCCGGGAAATGTGACCTTCGCCCTGGGCCTGGTGGGGATCATGGTCGGCATCACCTACGGCATCCAGCCCTACGGTCACTCCACGATGGGCTGGACGAGCCCGTTCGTTCTGGGCTGCCTAGGCGGCGGGGTGGCCCTGCTGGCGGCCTTCGCCGTTATCGAGCACCGGGTCGCCGATCCGATGTTCCGCCTGTCGTTGTTCAGGATCCGGGCCTTCACCGCCGGCAGCCTGTCCTCGTTCCTGGCCAGCATCGGCCGGGGCGGCCTCATGTTCATGCTGATCATCTGGCTCCAGGGGATCTGGCTGCCCCGCCACGGCTACAGCTTCAGCCAGACCCCGCTGTGGGCCGGGATCTACATGCTGCCGCTCACCGCCGGGTTCCTGCTGGCCGGACCGGTCTCGGGGTACCTGTCGGACCGCTTCGGCTCGCGGCCGTTCGCATCGGGGGGGATGATCGCCGCCGCCGGCTCGTTCCTTCTCCTCGAGCTGCTGCCGGTCGACTTCTCCTACTGGGCCTTCGGGCTCATCCTGCTGCTGAATGGCCTGGCCATGGGCGCCTTCGCCGCTCCCAACCGGGCGGGCGTGATGAACAGCCTGCCGCCGCAGCACCGCGGGGTCGGCTCGGGGATGAACTCCACATTCCAGAACAGCGCCCAGGTGCTCTCGATCGGGATCTTCTTCACTCTCATGATCGTGGGCTTGTCTGCCACCCTGCCGACGACCCTCTACCACGGGCTGGTGGCCCACGCAGTTCCCGCATCGGTCGCGGCCACGGCGGCCCACCTCCCGCCGGTCTCCACCTTGTTCGCCGCCTTCTTGGGCTACAGCCCCGTCCAGCACCTGGTGGGCGCGTCGGTCCTGGCCCGCCTGCCCGCTCACCAGGCCGCCGTACTGGCCGGCCGCGGCTTCTTCCCCGCGCTGATCTCGGCCCCCTTCGCCAGCGGACTGCACGCGGCGTTCGACTTCGCCATCGGTGCCTGCCTCGCGGCGGCGGGCATGTCCTGGCTGCGCGGCGGCAAATACCGCTACCGGGAGGACGCTGAGCCGGCCGGACTGGACACGCCGGTCGCGGCCCAGCCAGCGGGGGCCGACGTACGAGCCGGGCGCCGGACGTGACGGCACCGCCCGCGGCCGCCCCCGGAACGGAAGGGGCCAGCACGACTACCGGCCCGCCCGGGCGCGCAGTACCGTTGGTGTACATCTCGCACAGGAGGCGCAGTTGGGTTACGCGCTGACGGCGGTCATTGTCCTGGCAGTAGCCTTAACGGCCGCGGCTGTGATGCACGTGCGGAAGGAGTTGCGCCCCATCCCGAGGCCGTCCCGGCTGGTGATGCGGAGAGTCGTGCGAAGAGTGCCCGCAGTCGCGCCCGGGGATCTTTGCGTCTGCGGCGGCACAATAGGGAGGACCTCAGAGCAGGCCGAGGATCCGCTCGGCTGCACAGGCTGTAACCGCTCGTGGACCATGGACGGACGCAAGATCATCCGTCGCTGACCGCTCCGGTCACCTGCCAGTGCGCCCGGTGATCAGCCGATGTCGCGACGGCGAAGGCCGACGAGACCGGCGGCGGCCAGGGCCACGGCGATGAGGCTCAGCCAGACCAGCGGTGCCGCGCTCACCGCCCCGCCGGGCAGCTTCGGCACATGCGTGAATGGCGAGATGTCCAGCACCCAATGGGACAGCTGCAGCAGGGCGCCGAGGAACAGCATCAGGACGACGAGGCCTAGGGCGCTCCAGCCGCCGGCCGCGCAGGACCGGGGGGCAAGCCCGAACAGCGCCGCCGCGACCCCGGCCACCACGAGCGCCGCGGGCGCCTGGGCCAGCCCGGCGCCGACTAGCCGGGCCACTTCGCCAAGCCCGCCCGAGGACCGCGCCGCGTAGCCGAGGCCGGCGCCCAGGCCCGTCGCCGCCAGGATCAGCACCGTACCGCCAGCTGCGATGGACAGGTGACTCAGCCCCCAGCTGACCCGCCTGGTGCTGGTGGCCAGTACCGGATCTGCGTGCTCCTCCGTCTCTTCCGAGCGAAGCCGCAGCACGGCCGAGACCGCGTAGCCGGCGGCGATCAGCCCGGTGAAGGTCATGATCGCCGCGAGATAGACATTGGCGAGCCCCCCCTCGCCGCCCAGTTTGACCAGTATCTTCCTGATCTGGGCGCTGCTGAGCAGCCCGCCGATACCCTTGGCAGCCGATCCGATGAGGACTCCGTACACCAGCGCGCCGATGACCCAGCCGGCCAGGGTGGCGCGCTGCAGCCGCCAGGCGAGCGCCAGCGGGCTCCGCAACGATGCTGCCGCCCGGGCCGGTCCCGGGCGCTGTGGCAGCATGCCGGCGCCATAGTCACGGCGAGCGGCCAGCACCCCGGCGACGACGCCGAACGCCACCGTGACCGCCAGCGGCAGCACCAGTACCCACCAGCGGATCTGCCCGAAAGACCTGATGAGCTCGGCCCAGCCGATGGGCGACAGCCAGCTCAGCCAGCGCGGGCCCTGCGCACCGGCCGCGTCACCGACGGCCCGCAGCAGGTAGGCCGCCCCGAGGGCGCCGATCGCCATCCCCCTGGCTGAGCGCGCGGTCTCGGCAAGCTGGGCGGTGACCGCGGCGATGGCGGTGAATACCAGCCCGCAGCCGGCAATGGCAACCGCCAGGGCGATGGACCCCGCCGCAGGCAACTTCAGCGCGATCAGGCCGACGGAGATCAGCACGGCGAGCAGGACGTTGGCGCTCGCGGAAATCAGCAGGCCGGCGGTCAGCGCGGCGTGCCGCCCCACCGCCGCCGAGCCCAGCAGCTCGAGCCGCCCGGCCTCCTCGTCAGCCCTGGTGTGCCTGACCACGATGAAGATGCTCATCAGCCCGGCGCCGAGGGCCGCAAACCCGCCGTACCGCCAGGCTGTGAGCGAGCCGAGCGAGTTGCCGTACAGCGGTCCGTACAGCGAGAGGAGGGCCGGGTTGTTGCCTGCCACCACCGCGAACTGCTCCCGGCTCGCTGTCGTCGGATATAGCTTCCTGAAGCTGTATGCCGTGCCCGCGACCAGGACCGTCAGCACATAGACCCAGGCCGGCAGCATGATCCGGTCGCGGCGGCCGGCCAGCTTGGCCAGCGCACCGGTACCCGCGAGCGTGCTCACGCCCGGACCCCGTCCTGGTCAGCAGTGGCCGCGCGGGGCGGCCCGTCGCTCTCGTAGTGCCGCAGGAACAGTTCCTCAAGCGTCGGGGGCCGGCTCGTCAGGGTGCGAACGCCGGCGGCGCTGAGCTGACGCAGCAGCCCGTCCAGCTTGTCGGTGTCTACCTCGCACCGCACCCGGTCGCCCTCGACGTCCAGATCGTGCACGCCGGCAAGCTGATCGAGGCCCTCGGCCGGCCGGATCAGCTCGGCGGCGATCGAGGTCCTGGTGAGATGGCGCAGGTCGGCCAGGCTTCCGCTCTCCACCGCCCGGCCCAGCCTGATGATCGTCACCCGGTCGCAGAGCGCTTCCACCTCCGACAGGATGTGACTCGAGAGCAGGACAGTCCGCCCGCGTTGCCGTTCTTCATCAATACTGGTGCGGAAAGCGGCCTCCATGAGCGGATCGAGGCCCGCAGTAGGCTCGTCAAGGAGCAGCAGCTCAACATCCGAGGCGAGCGCCGCGACGAGCGCGACCTTCTGCCTGTTGCCCTTGGAATACGCGCGCGCCTTGATCGCTGGATCCAGCTGAAAGCGGTCAAGCAGGCTGGCCCGGCGGCCGGCATCCAGTCCGCCGCGCAGCCGGCCAAGCAGGTCGATCACCTCGCCGCCAGTGAAGTTCGGCCAGAGGCTCACGTCCCCGGGCACGTAGGCGAGCCGCCGGTGCAGCGCCGTTGCCTCGCTCCATGGATCACCACCGAGCAAGCGAGCGGTCCCGCCATCGGCCCGCAGCAGGCCGAGCAGGACCCTGATGGTGGTGGTCTTGCCTGACCCGTTCGGGCCGAGAAAGCCATGCACCTCACCTTGCGCAACAGCCAGATCGAGCCCGTCCAGAGCGACCGTCTTGCCGTAGGACTTGCGCAGGCCGGACACGGTGATTGCGTCGGTCATAGCGCAGAGCCTACACTTGATTCATAAATTCCTGAAAGATATAAAAC
>ODAK010001983.1_pt1 | contig 21751 bp, 20 predicted proteins | sample 1539591 | NCBI WGS metagenome assembly ODAK01 (sample SAMEA3539303, study PRJEB22396) | soil metagenome | biome: tundra; feature: field; material: soil | place: USA | collected 2010-05 | depth 0.15 m | reverse complement strand
ACGTTCGCGCCGGTGCACCCGGATCTGACGGTCAAGCCTCCGGTCGGCGACGTGCCTCGGGACATTCTGGCGGCGCCGTCGATGAAGGGTGGGACGCGCTCGGGCGAGTTGCCACGGCAACTGCAGGGCGGAGCGGGCGTGACGGCAACCGTCGGTGAAGACGGCAGCATTCGCTTCAACGATCCCAGGGGCGTAGCGATGGACAAGTCGCCGTTTCAGGCCGTGGGAGGCGGCGCAGGCGTGGGGCTGTCAGGACGTCTCGACGTGACGGATCAGGTAATGAAACTGGCGGGACAGGATGCGTACGGGTCGGTCAAGCGCAAGATGGCCGAAGAAACGCGCGAACAACGGTTGTGTATGGCCGAGCGCTTTCATGGCGAGCGACAGAAACAGGAGCTGTTCCAACTGTCGACCAAAGTGCGCCGTATTGCCGGTCGCGCGGACTTGTCTGTGGCACAACGCCGGGAGCTCATTTTCGAAATCTGGGACGAGTGTCTGGAAGATGCCGATTCGCCGGCAGACTACGGCAGCATGGCCCGGGCCACCATTACGGCCATCGTGCGCGAAGTGTTTCCGGATGGCTCAGAGCTTGGCTACCGTCCCGCGGAGCTTCTGGCGCTCAACAGTCGGCGGACCTCGAGGGCTTCTTTCGCTCCGTATGCGGGAGAACAGAGCAGACGCTTTCACCGTCCCGACGCCGGGGCGCCGGTCTTGCCATCCTGTCCGTAAGTCACGAGAGGGAACTGGCACCGTACCTCGTACCCGTACCTCGTACCGCTCCGTCCGCGGCTTCAAACCGTCGCGATGCATCCGTCGAGGAGCTTGGCTATCGCGGTCGCAAGGTCGGAAGCGCTGAAAGGCTTGCGAAGCAGAGCCCGCGCCGGATCCTGCGGCAACGACCCGAGTACGTTGAACTCGTGGCCCGTCACGAATAGGACCGGAGCCATGCTCAGTGAGCGAAATGCCCGGTAGACTTCCGGGCCGTTCACCCGCGGCATGATGGCGTCGAGGACGAGCAGATCGAAATCGGATCCCTTCGTCTTAACGTACGAGAGAGCCGCTTCGCCGTCTTCGACCGCGACCACGTGATGACCAGCGCTTGTAAGAAAACGATTGGTGACCTTGAGGACCGATAGTTCGTTCTCGGCGAGCAGGATGCGCAGGCGGCGGGTATTGCCCAACGTAGTCGGTCCTTGCGGCGCGGGAATCTCCTTTGGCCGGTCCGCCCGGGGCAAGAAGACACGAAAGCGGCTGCCCTGACCGACCTGGGATCGAACCTGAATGCTGCCACCGTGTCGCTTGGCGACGGCGAAGACGGTTGCGAGGCCCAACCCCGTGCCAGCGCCCGGCGCTTTCGTCGTGAAGAAGGGCTCGAAGAGACGGCGGAGAATTTCGTCACTCATGCCACATCCCGTATCCTCGACATCGAGCGCAACATAATCGCCCGGCCGAGAGAGACCGAGAGCGTGGGCCTCGCCGACACCAATCTCACACCACGACATACGAATCTGTAGGCATCCGCCTTCAGGCATAGCATCGCGAGCATTCACACCCAGATTAACGATGATCTGCTCCAGCTGGCTCTCGTCTCCCCACACGTCGAAATGGCCGCCAGTCCGCTCGACTTCAATGCGGATATGTTCTCCGAGAAGACGCTTCAGCAAAGGAAGGATGCGATCGACGAGGTCGCCGAGAGCGACACTCCTCGGCTCGCCAACGCTCCGACTGAAAGAGAGCAACTGCTTGACGAGAGAGGAGGCTCGCTTGCCGGCTTCCTGGATCTCCTTGAGCCACCCTTGCAGCTCATCCGAGCTACTATCCTCCGCCAAACCGTTCGCCAGACAAAGATGGGTGTTGCCCAGGATGACTTGAAGCAAGTTGTTGAAGTCGTGGGCGATGCCGCCCGCCAGTTGGCCTACGGCATCCATCTTCTCTATCTGCCGAAGACGCTCTTCGGTCCGAATCTGCTCCGTGATGTCACGGCCTCCGGCTACGAAGCCGGTGAGACGACCTTCGCCGTCGCGCAACGGGGAAATGCTCGCCTGAATGACTCGCTCGTCCTGGCCGTTTGTCCCTCTTCGAAGCGTTCCACGCCAAGAAGCTCCATTGGAGATAGCCTGCACGAGGTCGAGCCGAGAGGCGTCGTCGCGCCTTCCGCGCGGTAGCAGGTCGGGCCAGTACCGTCCCTGCATCTGCGCCTTGGGGACACCGGAGACATCCTCGAATGCCGCAGTCGTGTACTCGATGCGCCCTTGCCTATCGAGGAGAAGGATCGATTCATCCGTTTGCTCCAAGGCATTCATCAGCCGCAAATTGGCGTGCTCGGCGCTGCGGCGGGCAGTAATGTCAATCGCCACACCGGTGGCGCCGATGACTTTGCCATCCTGGTCCCGTCGGGGAACGTAACGGTACTCCAAGTCGCAGCTTTCGACCGACACGACTCCCTCGACTGAATAACCCTGCAGGGCGCGATCGGTAGCCTGCCCCAAGTCCGCCAGCAAAGGGAACAGCTCCCGTACTGTTCTGCCGACGCCCTGGCCCGGGGCCAAGCCTATAAGCCTTAGAGCGCTGCCCTCCGAAAGCTGGAAGCGACCATCGCTGTCGACGTACCAAACCATGACCGGTGCGCCGTCGAGCAGCGATTGAAGCAAATGCTGCTTTTCCACCAGCTCTTGCGTGGTTTGTGCCTGTTCTGACAGATCCACCACGTAGGAGACGGAAACGTCTTCCTCGCCAAGGGTGATGCGCAAACCAAACGCATCGACGGGAAACGCTGTGCCGTCCTTTCGGCGGTGAAGGGTACGAACCGAGCCTGGCTTGAAGCTCCGCTGCGCGAGCATGGTACTCCACCTATCCTTCGTCATGTTCACATCGACGTCGAAGAGGGTCAGAGCCATGAGCTCTTTCCGGTCGTAGCCGAGCATATTGCAGGCGTTCTGATTGGCGTAGGCGAAGCTGCCATCCATACGCGTGAAGAACCAACTCCCGGGAATGGCCTCGATGAGAGCTTTGAGCAGCTCCGTGGGCGAGCCGGTCGTCAGTGCCTCGCGAACACGCTGGTTCACCCACTTGCTGCTCGGTGATGCTGATCTGGTCATGGCTGGGGTGCTGGTCCGAAATGTCGTTACGCTTCAAACCAGTGTATCAGCCAATTCATCCGCGCACACGCACGCGCGGATGCAGCCAAGGATGCGGCGGTGGAGGTCGCGACAGGGGGCCCGCCGCTGGCGTGGTGGCGCCTGGGCAGCGTCGTCCGATACGCGCCACTCACGTGCCGAGCCTGGCAAGTTCCCTAATACGACGCGCTATTGCGGCGTCAGGGTAACCGCGTAGCCATCGGTCGCCGTGGCCCAATTGATTGTGACAGTCAGTGCATTGCAAGTCACTGTGGCGGCAGCATTGCTGACAACTGTCGGTGCGGTGACCGCGGACTCGCCGGTCGGCATCTTTTCGAGCAGCACCTTCGTCGAACCGCCACTCTGGAGCCACGACGGCATGTTCTTCACGACGACGTTCACAGAGCCGGTGGTCTTGCCATTGTTGCCGACCACGATGATGGCCTTCGCCTTGTCCGCATCCTGGAAGCCAACGGCGTCCACGTTCGTTCCTGGCGTCGAGCTGGTGCGCAACCCGGTTTGGTCCGCGTACCGCTTGTAGATCCACCATTGGCTATTGGGCTGCCAGTCGAGCGTGGTCAAGTCGGCCATGGTCTGGTACATGGTCGGGCCGCCTCCAGGGCCGCCCCAGTTCGATCGCAGTCCATCCACGTTGCCCCGTTCTAGCCGCGCGATGAACCAGGCCGAATGGCCGGGGTTTTGCTCGTTAGCGGCTCCGTACTCGTTGTTGTCAAAGTTGGAGACGTTGATGCCACGACTTGCCAGCTCTGACTTGACGGTCTTGACGTCGTTGGCTTGGTCACCGCCGTGCCAGCTGATGACATCAGGAACCACGTTGTTCGCTTTGATGTAGTCGAGAAAAGCGTTGAACAACTGGCCGCCGACACCGGAGGCGTTGCTCGGCCCCTCGATCAGCGCGGTAGGAATCGCGGCGCGGACCATTTGGTAGCCACGCTTCCACATTTCGAGCCATTGGGCCTGCGGAGCGCTCCAGAACAAGCCAACGTCCGGCTCGTTCTGCAGATCCCAGCGCACGTCAGGGCCGGTCATGCCGAGGGCTTGAGCGTCGCTGATGAGCTGGGTCATGAACTTGGTGTAGTCAGTCCAGTCGCCGCCATCTCCCGGAAAGCGTGGCGTAGCGCAGGCGGGATCCTCGCCCCACAGGTCGCTCACCAGAATGATGACGGTGGCACCGATTTCTTTTGCCTTGCTGTAGTAGGCCTTCACGGTGGCCCAGCGCTTGTCGTAGTTGCCGGTCACATAGCCGCCGCAGCTGGCGTCCGACCCGCCGATGCGAAAGAATTTCACCTTGATGTCGGTCAGCATTTGGGTCGGTGGCTGGCTGGCGTCCTCGGCGATACCGTAAAGAAGACCCGAAGCACGGTAGGTGGGCGCGCCATCGGCACTTCCCATGTCCAGCGTGACCGAGTCTTTGGCCGACGGTGGATTGGGCGGCGTGCAGTTCACGGCGCCACCGCTTCCGGAGCCGCCTGTCGCTTTGCTTCCGCCAAGCCCGCTCGTACCAGCTGTCGCTCCGACACCGCCCGCGCCTGGGGATGTGCCACCGGCTCCCTTGCCGCCGCTGCCACCCGAAGCTGCGTCGACGGTTCCTTCGGATCCACCCGATCCTTGCGTGCCGCCTGCCGAGCTGGTCATGGTTATTCCACCCGTCCCCGAGCTTCCCCCTGCCGCCGACTTTCCGCCCGAGCCGGTGCTGCCCGATGCGCCGCCGCCGCCGATCACTCCGCCATGGCCGCCCGATGTGCCGCCACTGCCGCCTCCCATACCAATCGCCCCGCCACGGCCAGGTCCTCCCCCGGTCGAAGGCGGGCTGCTGCTGCCAGATTGACTGCACGCGGAGAAAGCGGCGAGTGCCAAACCCAGAGCCAAACGGCTCCCTAGGGCAGCCACGCTTTTGTAGGTCATTGCGGATCCTCCTATTTACACATCGAGAGGGACTGGCCGTTTGCGCAACGCAACGCTAAAGCCGCACCCATCTTCTAGATCATGCAACTAGACGATGCAAAGTGGCTGTTCGGTTCAGAAATCGTGAGAGTCGTCTCGTGGAGAAAGACAAGACAGTGCTCGGGTGGGCAAAGGAGACGCTGGCGAACGAAGGGCGCCCTTGGGCGGATCAGGCTGGATCCTGCGAAGGAACTTGGACCAGCGGGCACTAAAGTCTCTGCGATGCGCCGATGGCCGATACGAATACTGGCGGCCGGCCTGGTGGTCGGTGCGGTCCTCTTCGGCTGCGACGGCTCGTCCAGCTCCGACCCCGACGGAGGATCCGACGCCAAACGCGAGAGTGGAGGCGTCGCGGGCTCAGGTGGCGTTACCGGAAACGGCGGCATGAAGTCAACGGGCGGCGCACTGGCGCATGGCGGAGTGATGTCTACCGGCGGAAGGAGCACGGGCCTACAATGGGGCGATGGCGGACTTCCCGACCATTTCCTCGTTCCCGATTTGCCACCGCTGCCTGATCTCGGCATCTGGCAGGTCGGGGTTCCGCCGTGCGAGGCGCCCGTGCAACAAGGCATGGCCTGCTTCGCGGATCCCGCCACCGCCTGCGTACCAACCGCGGGTGGCGCTGTGTGCCTTTGTCCAGCGGGGACGTGGATGTGTTTCTAGGGCATGATCTGGCGGTGGCCGACGTGGAGCTTGGCATTGGTTGTGCCAACAGTAATATTACTTTCCAGGCCGGCGTGGACGGCAAGCTCGTGTGCCATCGTGGAAACGGCTGGGAGCGACAGAACCTTGGTTGACTCGGTCATGGCCCTGCTCGAACAGCACGGCGTCGCCACGCGTGCCGGGCGTTGCGGGGCTGGTGGCGCGCACGTGTTCCTCGACGAATCGCCAGCAACACCATCGATCGTGGTGTCGATTCGCGACAGTGAAGGCAAAGAAGCGCGTCGGCGAATCGAGCGGGACGAAAAGACCGCTGCCGTGGTTGCGAGCCTGGTGGAAAGCTTCGTCCTCGGCGAGGATACCGATCTGCTCTTTCGACCGAGCAAGCCGGGCGAGGATAGCGCGCATGCGGCGTCGCGGTATCCGCTGCTGCAAATGAGCCTGCTTGGTGGATTTCTGTTCGGCTCGGATGGGTCGACCTGGTACGGCGTTCAGCTCGACGGCTGTGTGCGGGCGGCCTGGAGCTGCCTCGGCGCTCGAACGCGACTTGCCCGCGACGATAATGGTGGCGGCATCTCCGCGGATCTGGTGCGGACCGAATGGGACGGCGTGGTGCTACTAGGCGTGCCGTTCGAGGGCAAGCGATGGCAGCTTCTGCCGGCCGTCGCGCTCGGTATGACGTACACGCGATCCTCGCAGTTTCCCGCTCCCTATCGCGTTTCCGTCACCGACTACGACCTTCGCGGGCAGCTCTCGTTCGGGGTGGCATTCTTTCTGTCGACGTCGTGGGCACTTCGCCTGGACCTGGCAGCGGAGGCCACGAAGGATCTGTCTCATGCGTCGAGACAGCGGAGCTTGAGCCTCGGCTCGCTGCTCGTGTCCTTCGTGCCTGAGCCGCCTGCCGAGTCAGTCTGGCTTGCGCTCGGCCTGGAGTGTCGCCTATGAGCGAGCGAGTGCTGCACCTTCATCGGCACATGTACCGCGACCTTTCCGACGTCGATCTGGTCCGCTTCATCACCCGTCACGACAACGCGGCGATGCAGGAATTGTTCGAACGTCATCACGAACGCGTGCACCGAATTCTCGCGCGGTTGCGCTCGGTCGATAGCGATGATGTGGACGATCTGGTGCAAGGAACGTTTCTCGAAGTCCAGCGTTCGGCGGCTCGATACGGCGGGCAGGCGGCGGTGGGGACGTGGATCGTCGCAATCGCGGTGAACGTCATGCGACACCACGTGCGCAAAGAAGTCCGCCACCGAACGGCGCTGGCCGCGCTGGACCGGGAAGCGCCGCCGGCGTCGATGGCGATCTCGCCCTTCGAGGCCTCGTCGAATCGACAATCGATCGCGCGGCTCGCGCACGCGTTCGACGGATTGTCGCGGGACCATAAGGAAGTTTTTCTCTTGTGCGACGTCGAGGGCTTGCGTGGAACCGAAGTTGCCCGCGCGCTCGACCTGCCGCAAGGGACCGTTTGGCGGCGGCTCCACGAGGCTCGCATGACATTGCGCCACCATCTCGCTGAGAAGGAGACACCATGATCGGCTTTGGACGGTTGCATTCGAGCAAACCGGCGTGTCCGGCCGGCTGGGAGATCACCAGGGCGCTTTCCCAGCCCGAAACCAGCGCGGACGTACTTCGCCACGTTCGCGATTGTCCGGCCTGTGCCGCGCTGGCTGCCGAGTTGCGCACGGTTATTTCCGGCGCTGCCGAGATGCCGCCCGTGGCGCCGATGTCGCAAGCCTCCCGCGACCGCATTAGCGCCTTCTTGGGTGCCGCCAACGCCGAAGGTGCGGTGTCGAATCGCCGAAGACGCCCTGCCGCCTGGGCATTTGCTGCCGGGCTAGCCGGACTCGCGGTTGTCGTTGGCGGCTGGATCTTCGTTGCTCCAAGGTCTACCAAGCCTCAGGTCGCGAATGCGCCGGCCAAGGTATCTGACGACCGTGGCGGCCAGTCGGCGTCGCTAGCGAAGGTCCGTTTGTTTGGGGAGGCTAGCTTCCGGCGCGTGTCGGAGCCTCCGGACGAGATCGTGCGTTTGGCAGCAGGCCGGGCCGCCTTCGAGGTCACCCGTCTGACGAGGGAGCAGCGATTCCGGGTCGTTACCGGCGATGGCGAAGTCGAGGTGCGCGGAACGCGGTTCGAGGTGGAGGCACGCGAAGGCAGGTTGTGGAATGTTGCTGTCACCGACGGGAAAGTGGACGTTCGGGTCGGGGATGCGGTACTGGGCTTGCAAAGCGGCGACGAGTGGCAACGTCAACCAGCGGTGGCGGCTTCGCAAGAGCCGCAGGCGCCAGCTCCCAACGCGCGCGTCGGCGAGCACGACTCGTCGAGCTCGCCGAGCGGTCCATCCACGGGGCACGGGTTGCCTCGAAAGTCCAAGTTCGGATCGCAGGCCAGCGAGACCGGCAAAGCCAAGGAAAGCTTCGACTTGGCCTGGTCGCATCTCCGCCATGCCGAATGGGACGAAGCTACTCGGGCCTTTGGCGTTGTAGCAGCCCAAGCGCACGGCCAGGCGCTGGAGGAAGACGCGCTCTATTGGCAGGCGGTGGCCACGGCTCGTGCTGGTCGCCGACAGCAAGCGAGCGAGCTGTTCGAGCGGCTCTTGCAGCGCTTTCAGGAAGGCGCCCGAACGGGTGCCGCGACCTTGGCTCTGGCCTGGCTGCGCTTCGATGTCGGCGATAAGGAAAGCGCGCGTGTCCTTTTCGAGCGCGCTGCAGGGGACTCATCGGCGAGAGTCCGCCAAGGCGCCGCCGACGGCTTGCGTCGGTTGCGGATTCACTAAAATTCACCGAAGGGATCTCCCCAAGCGGGTACCAAGGAGACAACTACGTTGCGAGGAGCTTCCACATGCGCAGAGCGATGAGTCTTCTTTCGGTTCTTTCCACCATGGCACTCAGCTTGGCGGCGTGCAGTAACACCAGCGGTCTTGCCCAAAAGCACGACGCGGGCGCGGACACCAAGACTTCCGGCGGCGGCTCGACCGGCAGCGGCGCAGGCGGCTCGACTGGAGGCAGTAGCGGGACAATAGGCAGCGGCGGGGCCGTGGCGACGGGCGGTGTTCAGGCGGGCGGCGGCAACTCGGGTACGGGCGGCGTGGCTTCAAGTGGCGGCGCAAAGAGTTCCGGCGGCTCGACTGGCGCAGGCGGTGCCGTCAACCGCGATGGCGGTGTCTTTACGTTTCCCGACGGTGTCTTTACGTTTCCCGACGGTGTCTTTACGTTTCCCGACGGGGGCTTTACGTTTCCCGACGGGGGCTTCCAGATTCCGGACGGTGGATTCTCTTTCAATCTTGACGCCCTTGCGGGCTTTCTCGGGGAAGCCGGCGTCGCAACCTGCGACTCGTCGAGTGCCGCGGGTGCCGATTGCACGGCCGGTACCGACACCATGTGCATAGCGCCAAGTGGCAGCTTTTGCGTTTGTTTCGGGGCTACCTGGACCTGCTTCTAGTCTGACACAAGCCGCTTGGCCGGTCCCTACTGAGTCAAAAACTCGGTGATCAAGACTCGGCGAATGGGATGCGTTGGGAGGAGGGGCTGGATGCGATTCTGCACCTTCCTCTTCAACACGTCGTAGTCTTCAGGGTCGCCAATATCGTCCAGGTGCGCGTCTGCCAACACCGTCAAGATCGCCGACCGGATTTCCGATGTGCGGGCCTTGACGGCGTCGCGCCCCTCGTTGTCGCTCACTTCCACATCGAAGGTCACGGTTACGAGATGCTGTCCATTGTCTCCCCACTCTGTGACCAGAAAGGGATCGAAGTGCACAACCGGACCGACATCGCCTGCGCCCGAGATTCCGGACCTTCCCGTGCCTTGCGAGTTCCATGGCACGGACCACTTGAAGCTCCCGCCGTAGCGAAAGGCCAGAAAGCCGACCACCAGGACGGCCAGAATCGCGCAGGCGACCTTGATGCCTTTCATCTGCGAGCCGCGCCGAAGCCCGTCGCGAGGGGGAACTGAGTCACCCTGAAGTTGGACCACGACTTCGGGCACCGCGCAACCAGCCTTTTGCGCCTTTCGCGGGACGAGGTGACCGGCGAATTCTTACACGGGCGTGAAGCTGTCGAGGTCGGCGATGCCCAAGGTGCTCTCCAGGCGAGCGACCTCGGCGACGGCCTCCTCGAAGCCGTGCTCGCCTAAAATTCGATGCTCCTGCTCCTCGAGCTCGTCGCCTAGCTCCTGATAGGCGGCCCGGCCGATCACGTCGCGAAACGCAGGAAAGATCACGGTGTCTTCGCGCGCGGCGTGCGGCCGGTACATGCGCGTGAAGCTGCGAATTGCGCGTGCAAGCTCCGGTGTCCCGCCAGCCCCGCCGGTACGGATGATTTGCAAGGTCAGCTCACGACCGCGCTGATGTTGGCGCAATAGAACGGCGACCAGATCGGCTTCGCGTTTGGCGGCTTGCAAGCGGGGAAAGATGAACCTCTCTTCGTTCTTCTCGTGATAGTCCTCGATGAAACGGTGGACGATGCCCGCCGCAGCGACGACCGTTGCAGGATCGAATCGCTCACTCTTGTCGATTCGCCGGCCGACTTCATCGTAGATGAGCACGATGCGTTCGAGCACGCCGTGCTCTTGCATCAGGTCCTCGCCCGGTGTGACCTCGGGTTCGTTGCCCTTGTTGTTTCGTTCAGGCGCGCCATGGCCTGTGCTCGCGCACCCGGCAACTGCGAGTCCCGCTGTGCCCACCGTGCGCAAGAAGCTTCTCCGCTCCATGCCGAGGCTCTGCTCCGTGCTCTCGCGTCTGCTCTCCATGGTCCCTCGATGCGTCATTGTGTGATGCTCGTTCTTTGCAAAAGCCTAGCCTCGTAGCAGGCCTGCGCAAGACGCTTGTCGGCGCTCTTTTTCCGGCGCTCGCGCTACCGTGGAGGAACACGCGGTCGGCCAATCGTTACGAGGCGATGGCGCAACTGCTACGACTCCCGGCTTGGGCGTCGCTGTCGCCTATTTCACAAAGGCTGTAGACAAAAGATTACCATTTCTGTAATGTTATCTTAAAGGTAATGTTTAAGGCATGATTCGCATCGCTCGCCAGACCGATTACGCCGCTCGCCTGCTCCTCCATTTGGCTAGCCTGGAAGAAGGGGCGTCTGCTTCGATTGCCGAGATCTCCGCGCAGCGCCTTTTGCCGGTGCCCTTCGTTCGTCGGATGGTGGCACCGCTGGTGACGGCGGGTATTCTGAAGACGACGCGTGGCTCGAAAGGGGGGATCCAGCTCGGTCGTCCGGCGGCCGAGATTTCGCTCGGCGATCTGGTGCGGGCCATGGAAGGTCCCATCGCGATCAACGAGTGTGTGCACTCGCCGAACGCCTGTCCCTTCATGCACTCGTGTCCCGTACAGAAGGCATGGGTAGACATCTCGGCCGCGCTGACCCAGCACCTGTCATCGATCCGTTTCGATGCACTTTTGAATTCGACCGAAGGTCATGTTGCCGCGCACGCCGCGCTCAAGACGGGCTCTACCGTCGGCGCCCGTCGCGCACACCCTTGATTGGAGGAACCATGGACGTCGTAACGCTCTCACGATTGCAGTTTGCCGTAGCCACCTACTTCCACTTCTTGTTCGTCCCTCTCACGCTCGGGTTGTCGTTCCTTGTCGCCATCATGGAAACGCTCTTCGTGCGCACCGGCGACGAGGACTACCGCCGCCTCACGAAGTTCTGGGGCAAGCTGTTCCTCATCAACTTTGCCATCGGCATCGTCACCGGCATCACGCTGGAGTTTCAATTCGGCACGAACTGGTCGCGCTACTCGGCGTACGTCGGCGATATTTTTGGCTCGCTTTTGGCTGTGGAAGCGACGGTGGCGTTCTTCCTGGAATCGACGTTCATCGCGGTGTGGTTCTTCGGCTGGAAGAAGCTGTCGCCCAAGATGCACCTGCTTTCGATTTGGCTCGTGGCTATTGCGTCCAATATTTCGGCATTCTGGATTCTTGTTGCCAACGCGTGGATGCAGCACCCGGTTGGCTTTGCCATCCGCAACGGTCGTGCCGAGCTGACCAGCTTCTTTGCCGTCATCACCCAGCGCTTCGCCATTTTGGAATTCGTGCACACGCTGGGCGGTGCCTACATCCTGGCCGGCTTTTTCGTGCTCGGGATTTCGTCGTGGCACCTCCTTCGCAAGCATCAGGTCGGCCTGTTCGCCAAGTCGTTTCGCGTGGCCGCCGTGTGGACGCTTATCTTCGCCATTTTCGAAATCGCCCAGGGACACATGAACGCCGAGATTCTGCATACCGCGCAGCCTGCCAAACTGGCGGCCATGGAATCGCACTGGGAAACCTCGAGCAATGCGCCTCTCTACCTCCTTTCCTGGCCCGACAGTCAGAACAGCCGCAACAGCGTGCAGGCGCTCGGTGTACCCAGCGTGCTCAGTCTTCTGGCCGGCTACTCGCCGTCGACGGAAGTGAAGGGCTTGCGTGATTGGCCGGCGGATCAGCGCCCGCCCGTGTTGCCCGTCTTTCTTTCGTTCCGAGTCATGGTGGGGCTTGGCTTCCTCTTCCTGGTGGTCGCAATCCTGGCGTTCAGCGGCCGCAAGACCATCGAGTCCAGACGAACTCTGCTTCGCTTCTTGCCCTGGATGATTCCGCTGCCCTACTTGGCGAATCAAGTCGGCTGGACCATCGCCGAGCTTGGCCGTCAACCGTGGATCGTGTACGGCATGATGCGCACCACTGCCGGCGCCTCGCGGCTGGCCGTCTCCCAAGTGAGCGTTTCACTGGTCGCGTTCATCCTCGTGTATTCGCTTCTCGGCGTTGTCGACTTCTACCTGCTGTGGAAGTTCGCACGCATGGGCGTCGTCGAGGAAGCGTCCTCGCCCGCCAATCTGCAAGGCACCGCCGCCGAGCGCTCATCCATGTCCGCCACTGCCTAACCCGGAGGAATGCACATGATCGAGACAATCTGGTTTGCAATCTGGGGCATCGCGTGGGCCGTCTACTTCATGCTCGATGGCTTCGATCTTGGAATCGGCATGCTCCTTCCCTTCCTCGGCAAGAGCGAGTCCGACAAGCGTGTGCTCATCAATGCGATGGGCCCGTTCTGGGACGGTAACGAGGTCTGGCTAATTACCGCGGGTGGGGTGACGTTCGCAGCGTTCCCGCGCACGTACGCCGTCATGTTCTCCGGCCTTTACACGCCACTCATGCTTCTCCTCTTCGCGCTCATCCTGCGCGGCGTGGCCTTCGAATTCCGCGGCAAGATCTTGTCCGAGACCTGGGTGAAACTCTGGGACACGTGTTTGGTGGTCGGTTCGTTCGTGCCCGCTCTTCTTCTCGGTGTGGCCTTCGCCAACATCTTCGCCGGCATTCCCATCGATCGGGAGGGCATCTTCCAGGGCAACCTGCTGACCTTGCTGAACCCATACGGTTTGGCGGGAGGCGTGCTTTTCGTCCTGCTCTTCGCTGTGCATGGTGCGCTTTGGCTGGCCACGCGTTCGGAGGGTGACCTGCACGCACGTGCCGTGAAGACGGCCAAGACGCTCTACATTCCGGCGGCGCTCATGGCGGTCGTCTTCCTGGGCATGACCTGGTTCTGGACGCACCTATGGCAGAACTTGCTGGCCGCCCCGTACCTGCTCGTGCTGCCGCTTTTGGCCGTGGCTGGGCTTCTTGGCGCGCGCGTCTTCTTGGCCAAGGGCGCCTACTGGAAGGCTTGGTTCTCGTCGGCGCTGCTTATCCTGTGCGCCGTGCTTTTCGGCGTGGCGGGACTGTTCCCGAACTTGCTGCCGTCGAGCCTGGATCCAGCGGCTTCCATGACCGCCTTCAACTCGGCCTCCAGTCACCTAACGTTGTGGATCATGTTCAGCGTCGTGCTCTGCTTTTTGCCGGTGGTCATCGGCTACCAGATCTGGGTGCACATGAAGTTCCGCGATACGGTGACCGCCAAGAGCGTGTTCGAAGGTCCGGCGTACTGATCTAGACAGCGGACGGAACCGACGCCGACGGCTTGCGCTCGGCTAGTGCCAGGACGATGGCGTCGGTCAGCCGCTTCATGACGAAGTGATCCTTCGGCATGATATCGACGCGGACGTTGCGCGCACGCAAGCGCTCGACGACGATGGGGCCCATGGCGGCCACGCGGCTTTGCTGCAGTCCGGTGCGCAGATCCGATTCGAGGCCGGCCTCGAGTGCAATCTGCCACAGCCGGTCGACCTGCATGGCGCTGGTGAAGGCGATGACGTCGATTTTTCCGCCAGCCAGCGCGCCGATGAGATCGTGGACCAGCTTGGCATCGGACGCGGGCGCTTGCGCGTACGGCGCCACGGTAGCGACTCGCGCGCCGGCTTGCTGCAAGAAGCCCACCAGATAGTCGTTCGGATCGGTTCCGTAAAGCTGGAGCCCAACGCGGCGCTCGTGTAACGGAAAAGCTCGTAACGTATCGGCGACGCCTTGGGAGGTCGGCGGTGAGACCGCGATGTCCGGGGCGAGGCCAAGCTCGTGGAGAGCTCGGGCAGGCTTGCCACCGCGGGTAATTTTGCGGGTCTTCTTGAGTTGATTCAGGACCGAATCGTGAATGCCCAGCCAGCGCGCCCGGGCCACGAGACGCCGCAGGCCCTCGCCCGTCAGCAGGATGAGATCGTCGAAGCCCACCTTGGCAAAGTCGCCCAGCCAGCTGTCAACCGCGGCGAAGTCCGGCGGATCCACCAGCGCCACCAGCGGGCAGCGGAAAATCGACGCGCCAGCGGCTTGGAGAATCCCCGCCATGCGGTCGATCTCGCGCGTTTCGGGCAGCGCGATGGTCAAGCCGTGAAGTGGCCTTTCATCCAAGGGAGAACCCATCGTGCTTAGGTTGGTTTGCGCTCGCGCGACTTTCAAGGCTGCCCTCAAGACGTGTCCATAAATGGACCCGTCTTGAAGGTTTTTAAGGGCGGGTCGCGGCCCGCCCCTCGTCCGCGAAGTAAATTCGCGGACTTCACCCCACTTGCGGCCGAGCCTTTGGCTCGGCTGCTGAAGACCCGTCCAATTTATGGACGGGTCTTCAGAGGGCGGTGACGGAGAGTTGGTGCTAAAGCGGATGAAAATGGTCATGGTTTCTAAACCGGCCGCCAATGGCCATTGGAAATTTACAATCTTGGACGGTCTTCCGAAATGGTAGCCGGGTCATGTTTGGGTCTGTGTCCATGTTCCGTCCCCTAGTGAATTTACGAGCCGCGCAGCTTGCCGGCGCGACTCGAAGACCCTTTGGAGAAGTCAACCATGCCAACGATGACTCAAGAGAAGAGCCTCGATCTGCGCGGCGAAACCACAGAGTCCTCGCCCTACACAATTGAACACTGGGAACCGGAAGACGACGCATTCTGGAATTCCACAGGCAAGAGAATCGCGAATCGGAATCTCGTTTTTTCGATCTTCGTCGAGTTCCTTGGATTCTCGGTGTGGCAAGTGTGGAGTGCGGTAGCTGCCCAATTGCCCAATGTGGGCTACGCCTTCAATGTCAACCAGCTCTTTTGGCTCGCTGCGCTTCCCGGCCTTTCGGGCGCGACCTTGCGCATCCCCTATGGGCTGGCGGTTTCCATGTTCGGTGGCCGAAATTGGACACTGGTCAGCGCTGCATTGCTACTCATTCCCGCAACGGGCCTGGCCTTCGCCGTTCAGAGCGTCGATACCCCCTATTGGGTCTTCCTGATGTTGGCATTCGTGGCCGGATTCGGCGGGGGCAACTTCGCCTCCAGCATGGCCAACATCCAATTCTTTTTTCCTCAGAAGAAGAAGGGCCTTGCGCTTGGTCTCAACGCCGCCGGCGGAAACATCGGTGTCTCCGTGGTTCAGTTCATCGTGCCCCTCGTGATCGCCAGCTCCATCTTCGGTTCGCTCGGCGGTGGAGCTCAGGTCGCGCACGTCAAAGGCGTGACGAAGGCGCTTTACCTGCAAAACGCTGCGTTGATCTGGATCCCGTTCATTCTGTTGGGGCTCATCACCTCATGGTTCTTCATGAACAACTTGCGCGTGGCCAAGGCGTCGCTCAAGGAACAACTGCCCATCCTCAAGAACAAGCACAACTGGATCATGAGCTGGCTTTACCTTGGTACTTTCGGTTCCTTCATCGGTTATTCGGCCGGCTTCCCCCTGCTGATCAAGTCGCAATTTCCAGGCGTCAACCCGCTGCAATACGCGTTTCTGGGTCCTTTGGTGGGCTCCGTCATTAGGCCCGTCGGCGGATGGCTGGCCGATAAGTTCGGCGGCGCAGTGGTCACGTTCTGGAATTTCCTCGGCATGGCGTTGGCTCTTTCGGGCGTGATCTATTTTGTCGTGCACAAGACCGATCCCGGGGCTTTTTCCGGTTTCTTCGCCATGTTCCTGATTCTTTTTGTCAGTGCTGGAATTGGTAACGGCTCCACCTTTCGCATGATTCCCATCATCTTCCGAACGCTCAAGCTGCGATCGCAAAGCGGGATCAAAGAGGGCTCGGCCGCCTATCGGGGCGCCATCAAGACTGCCAATAAGGAATCGTCGACGATTATCGGGTTCGTGTCGGCGATGGCGGCGTACGGCGCCTTCTTCGTCCCCAAGAGCTACGGTACATCGATCAACCTGACAGGTACGCCCGTGGCCGCGCTCGCCACGTTCCTCGCATTCTATGGCACCTGCCTCTATATCACGTGGCACTACTACGCGCGCAAGCGCGCCGAAATCCCCTGCTGAGGTAGCTCGACGCGCGGTCACCGAATCGCGCGCGTCCGTCGGCCGGCGTACAATGCCGGCTATGCAATACCTGCGTTCACGTGGACTTCGCACGCCGGCTGGTCTGCTGGCCGTCTGCTTGCTGGTCGCGAGTTGCTCGGTCAGTTACACCGTGCGGTTGACCGCGGACGATATCCAGCAGTTCCTACGCCAGAAGCTGCCGGTGAGCGTTTCCAAATTTCTGGTTGCCGCGACGGTCACCTCCGTCCAAGTCGAATTCATCGAGAGCGACAATGGCGTGGTCGTGCGTCCCGATGTCGAGGTCAGCCTCGTCGGACAGCAACTCGTGCGGGGATACGCCATTGTGTCGGCACAGATCCGCTATGTGCCGCCAACCGGTGAGTTCTTTCTCGACCAGGCGAAAGTCGTCCTGGTCGCCGTTGAAGGCTTGCCCGACAGCGCTCGGCCGACGGTCGAGGAGGTCGCGGGCAAGTGCATCGAAGGGTACCTCGCGACCCAGCCGATTTATCGACTGAAGCAGTCGGACTTCAAACAGTCGCTCGCCAAGCTGGTGTTGAAATCAGTTCGGACGCACAACGGCCGACTGGAACTTATCGTCGGCACGTAGTTCGCGCGAAAATATGGCAATGCGGTATGCTGCGGCGTTGCGGAGCGGTGCTCCGCGTTGTAACGCCGTGAGGATTTCGCCTTTCTGCCAGTCGCAGTGAGACCCAAGATGCCGACTACGATCCAGGACAATTCAGACCTATCAAGCCGCTCTGACGACGAGCTTTGCGACATCCTTCTGCACATCGATCCGGCTCAAGCGGCCGCGCGCTATCGCGCGGCGCGGGATGAATATGCCCGACGGCACGGCAGCACCATCCACGGGCGCAGTCTTGACGACTACTTCGAGAAGGCCCGTCGCAAAAGACCTTTTGCCGAGCGCTCGCAATTCAAGAAGAAGGTCCTCATCGCGCTCGCCTTATGGGGCCTGGCCATGTTGCTCGTTCGCGCCATCCTCTACGCGCGGACGCACCAGTAACTAGAACGTCGCTCGCGCCAAGGCGCCCGTGATGGGACCTGCCAGTGGCACAACGGTTACGGACGTTCTCTCAACGTAGAACAGCACGCCCGTTGTGATGGCGGCAGCACCTGTCAGCCCCCACAGGACGTTTGCGATGTTCCTGCGCGTGGTCACTGCGCTGATGTCGGTGCAGCCCAAGCCCGAGGCGCTGTTGCTTCCGCAGGACGAATCCAAGCTGTCGTACTTCGACTGCATGGCAAGGCCCGCTACGATGGCGCCAATGCCGAGGGCGACCGTGGAGCCGGCAGCCACCCAGGTCCACTTCCATCGGTGCTCGCTTTCTGCGGTTTGCGCCACCGATTGTTGCATGGGAGCAGGTGGCGTGGCCAAGGGTTGCAGGCGCAGGGTCACGATGTTCAGCACCCCCGCTTTGACGTCCACATCTTCGAGTGCCAGTCCCGAACGCTCATGATTTGCCGTCACTTGATGTCTTCCTGGAGTCGCCCACAGGACATTCGCAAGCGGCGTGGTGCCGGCGCTCTTGCCGTCGAGGCGGACCTCGGCATCCGCAGTTTCACATTCGACACGGATGCGACCGAGCCTGCGCTGCAATTCCTCGATCGAGCTCGTTGCTTCCGCGACGGTGGGCGATGTCGGGTCGTCCTCTGTCGCGAGGTATTTCTCGAACGCTTCGCGCGCCTCGACCGGACGACTCAGATCGCGATTGGCCTGCCCGATGTTGAACATCAGCTTGGGGGAAGGGTACGCCTGGTAGGCGGCGCCGAACCTGTCGAGTGCGCTGGCGTAGTCGCCGTCGCCGTAAAATCGCGAGCCCTCCGTCAGCAATACTTGCGCCTTGGCCTTTGCCGCAGGCGCTGCGACAGGACCGACTTGGGCGATGAGCACGAGAACTGCGAGTGTACACATCCGAGGCTAGTTCCCTTTGGGAATGGAGGAGATCTCGGTTGTTGCGCCCGTGCGCTTGAGACGACGTCCACCTCGTCCTGCGACGATTTCGTTGCAGGAGGGCGCAGATCTTGCGAACCTCTTCGGGCTCCTGCATCATCGTAAGGACAGACGAAAGGGGATTCTACCTCGATGGCAGTTGCTCGGAAGATGTTCGTCCTCGACACCAACGTCATTCTTCACGACAGCAAGTGCATGTTTCAGTTTGCCGAGCACGACATCGTCATTCCCATCACCGTGCTCGAAGAGCTGGACAGCTTCAAAAAGGGCAACGAGTCCCTGAATTTTCACGCCCGCGAATTCTTGCGTGCCGTCGACGCGCTGGCGCAACAGCCGCTGTTCGACAAGGGCGTGAAGATCGGCAAGGACTTGGGGAACATCATCGTGAAGGTGGGCGGCGAGTACCACGAAGATCTTCGCCTTGCCTTCGAAACGCGCACGCCGGATCACGAGATCCTGAACGTCGCGTATCGCCTATCGCGGGCGTTTCGTCGACGGGAAATCATCCTGGTCAGCAAGGACGTCAACCTGCGCATGAAGGCCAAGGCGCTTGGCCTCACGGCGCAGGACTACCGCAACGACCACGTCAAAGACATTTCGTCGCTTTACACTGGCATTCGCCTCAAAGAACACGTGGACGGGTCGCTGATCGACCGCATGTACACCCAGCCGTTCAGCGTAAGCCCTGACGACCTAAAGCTCGACGAGCCGCTGGTGCCCAACGAGTTCCTCATCATTCGCAACGGCAAGAAGTCGGCGCTGGCCACCTACGACAGCGAGCGCTCGGTCGTGCGACGGGTCGACAAGCAGACGGCGTACGGCATTTCTCCGCGCAATGCCGAGCAGGCCTTTGCGCTCAATGCTCTCAGCAACCCCGAGATCAAGCTGGTCAGCATCTCGGGCAAGGCTGGCACCGGCAAGACCTTACTCGCGCTGGCAGCGGCACTCGAGCAGAAGAAGGAATATCGCCAGATTTTCATGGCGCGGCCGGTGGTTCCGCTCTCCAACAAGGATATCGGCTTTCTGCCGGGCGACATTCAAAGCAAGCTCGACCCGTACATGCAGCCGCTCTACGATAACTTGGGCGTCATCCAGAACCAGTGGGCGTCGACGGACGCGCGCCACAAGCGCATCCGCGAGATGCTCGACGACGAAAAGCTGGTCATCGCGCCACTGGCCTACATTCGCGGGCGCAGTTTGGTGAACATCTACTTCATCGTCGACGAGGCACAGAACCTTACCCCGCACGAGGTGAAGACCATCATCACGCGCGCTGGCGACGGAACGAAGCTGGTCTTCACGGGCGACATTTTCCAAATCGACCATCCCTACCTCAACAGCCTCTCGAACGGACTTTCCCACCTCATCGACAAGATGCAGGGGCAAAGCCTCTACGCGCACATCAATCTGACCAAAGGTGAACGATCGGAGCTGGCCGAGATCGCCGCCAATTTGCTGTAGAGGATATTCGGGAGATTCGGATTGAATGCCGAGGCGTGTTCCTGCGTCCTAGAATCAGAGGACCTAAGGGAGCAACCATGAAGACGCTGGCAGGCATCACACCGATTTTGGCATCGGCTTTCTTGTCGTTCGGCAGCAGTGGCAGTGCACGCGCGGACCACGAAGACGACCGCCGCGATCGTCAAGAACAACGTCGCGTGGAGCACGAAGATCGGCGTGACGAACGCGAGATGGGGCGCGAGGACCGCGACGAGCGGCGCGATGTTGGGCACGAACGCCGAGAAATGGATCACGAGCGGCGGGAGATGGACCATCGTCCGGGGCCGCTCTACCGCGCTCGGATGGCTCCGCCACCGATGCGCGCCGAGGTTCGTCCCATGGCGCCGTCGCCGCGGCACGTGTGGGTCGGCGGATATTGGGGGTTCGAGGGAGGGCGCCACGCGTGGGTGGGCGGTCGGTGGGAGCTACCGCCGCAGCCGGGACGCGTGTGGGTCGAGGGACGCTGGGGCAACGAGGGTGGCGAATGGGTATTTTCGCCCGGATATTGGGCGGCAGCGGCGCCTGCGCCCGTCTACGCGCCTCCCGCCGAAATTTCCGTCACCGTGGCGCCTCCGCCGCCGCGAGGCGAGGTGCCGCCGCCGCAGCCAGGCCCCGGCTACTTCTGGGTCGCGGGCAACTGGCACTGGGACGGGCGCCAGAACGTCTGGATGCGCGGCCATTGGGAAGTCGAGCGCACAGGCATGATCTGGGTTCCGGCGCAGTGGGATCGCGGTCCCCGCCATTGGCGCTATCGTCCTGGACATTGGCGTCCGGTAAGATGAGCGCGTGATTCCCTGGACCGTCCTCGAAAGCATTCAAACTCCTGAAGGCAAGCTTGAGCTGCGTCGGCGCGGCGAGCGCGACTTCGTGATGACCGTCGCTGGCCGCGTGCTGATGACCAGCCAGCATCACCGTTCCGAAGACGCGCTTTCCGAGCTTGCGTGCGAGGCGCTTGGCCGGAAGAATCGGCCGCGCGTTTTGCTCGGAGGGCTTGGCATGGGCTTTTCGCTGCGGGCGGCCCTCGACCATTTGCCGCCCGGGGCGCAGGTCGTCGTGGCCGAGCTCAATGCGAAGGTCGTCGATTGGAATAGAAGCGTGCTCGGCTCGCTGGCACGTTTTCCACTCGGCGATGCACGCGTGAGAGTTGTGGTGGCCGATGTGGCCAAGCTTCTCGCCGAGGCACGTCCGCAGGCCTTCGATGCGATCATCTTCGATCTTTACGAAGGCCCCCACGGCAATCGCGATCGGCACCCGCTCTACGGAAACGAAGCGCTGGCCCGCACGCATGCTTCGCTGTTCGAAGGCGGAATCTTTTCCGTATGGTCCGAAGAGTCCGACCCGCCTTTCGAAGAGCGCCTGAAGAAGCAGGGGTTCTCCGTCGAGCGCCACGCTGGCGGCACAGGCGGCCGCGTTCACCTCGTGTATCTGGCTCGCGCCGAGCGATTGCAGCCGTTGCGTGAGCCGCAGGTCCGACAGCCTTTGGACCGCCGCCCGCGCGGAAGGTCGCCGCGGAGCTAGCGGCTGTCCCTAATCCTCTGCGTGAAAAGGAGAAATCTGGGAAAGCGGCGCTCGGCCGTCGGGCCCTACCCGCCGCCCTGCCACCCCGCTCGCTTCGCTCGCCCTAGGCGGGCTTGCGCCGGGACGCCCCCGCCGGGAACGGAAGTCAACGGCCGCGCTTCGCGCGTCCATGACTTCCTCGGACTTCGGCTGGCATTCGCTCGCTGCGCGAGCGGAGCGCCTACGTACGTCCCGTCGGTTGCGCTCCCGTCCGCCCGCGCCGAGCTTGACTCAGCCCAAGGCATGCGTGGCTGTGGCTTCGCTGAAGCCAAGCTCGGCGTGCGGGCGGCCGGGATTCCTCCGAGGCGGCGAGGCCGAGCGAAGCGAGCGGGGTGGCGGGTGGCGG
>ODAK010001981.1_pt1 | contig 21756 bp, 28 predicted proteins | sample 1539591 | NCBI WGS metagenome assembly ODAK01 (sample SAMEA3539303, study PRJEB22396) | soil metagenome | biome: tundra; feature: field; material: soil | place: USA | collected 2010-05 | depth 0.15 m | reverse complement strand
TATTTTTAGAACACTCTATATTTTCATTAAATGAATGGTTTATCATATCCATAGACAAAGCAATAAAATTGTTTTATGCTACTTTGTCTATGGAGAAAACACCATGACAACAAAAATTGCCGAAACAAAAGACGAAGCTTGGAACATACAAGAAACATATAAAGGAAAACCACACGGTTGGATTCAATGGAAAGGAACCGACGTGTGTATGGATATTTATTGTGCTTGTGGGCATCACAGCCATATTGATGCAGAATTTGCTTATTATGTAGAATGTCCGAAATGCCATAAAGTTTATATGTGCAATGGTCATATCGAATTAATCGAATTAAAAATCAAACCAGATCATTGTGTTGTAATGGATAAAGATTGTTAATTTCATAGGTTGACCTTTTTGAGATGAAAGTATATTATTTTCAAAACATATAGAGAGAAATCCCATGCCTGTTCTATCAAACATGGACGTAATAACTTATGAAGATGTTGGCGAGCCAACAAAGTCATCCAAACATATTTTAACCGTTGACCAATTCACGAAAAAAGAATTGGAACAGTTTTGTTATAAAGCAGCGCTTCACCAAAGCATGGATAGTTACTATTTTTCCGGCACAGATGTTCCAAGTTACTATTTTTCCGGCACAGATGTTGGGTGGTATCATAACGGAAAACGCTGGATTCCAAATATCACCAGAAATAAAATTATGACTGCATTGTTCTATGAAACATCAACAAGAACATATGCATCATTTATTTCAGCAATGATCCAACTCGGCGGAAATTGCATTCCAATTCAAGACGCAAGAAAATATTCGTCCGTATCAAAAGGCGAAACTTTAGAAGATACCATTCGAACAATCGAATCATATTCTGACGTTATTGTTTTGCGTCATGATGAAAATGGTGCAGCAGATAGAGCGGCAGCAGTCGCCACCACGGCATCAATAATAAATGCTGGTGACGGAACCAACGAACATCCAACTCAGGCATTATTAGATTTTTTTACAATTTTAACCGAGCGTGGCTGGACACTTTATAACGGAATGAAAATTGAAGATGTGATTGCTGGTTTGACTGTCACCTTCATGGGTGATTTGAAACTTGGTAGAACAGTTCATAGTCTTGTAAAACTTCTCAGAGCCTATGAAGTGAAAATCAATTGGGTTTCTCCACTGGCATTAAAAATTCCAGACGAATATCTCAAAGAGGGTGACACTGAAACAATGCGTTTGTCTCAGGTTATCAAAGAAACCGATGTTCTTTACGTTGTCAGAACTCAATTTGAACGCTTTGCTAATGCTGGTTTGCCATTGGATAGCGTTTTTTCATATGATGTAACAGCCAAACATATGAAAGCAGCGAAATCGAATATGGTTTTGATGCATCCATTACCACGAAACGAAGAGATTCCTTTGTCTCTTGACAGCGATCCTCGGTCAGCATATTTTCGTCAAATGAAATACGGTCTTTATATGCGTATGGCCGTTCTTCAAACTGTTTTGGAGAAATAAAATGAGCCTTGGTGTTCATTTATCTCATTGTTATCAGGGAGACTATCTTGATACATGTAAGTATGGTGAAGATGATTGTCCAGCCAAACCCAAAGCTGTTCCAGATGTTTTCTGGGATAACTGGAAACACGATTATCTTACATTAGAAGATACGATAGAAGCGTTTATCAAAAAACGCCTTGATCCAGTTGGTTCAAAAGAAAATGTTGCAAGACTATTGCGTTATCATCTCGAAAAATCAAGAGAACTATTATATGCAGAAGTCAATGGCGGATTAGAAGAAGAATATCAAGAAGAAGCTAACGATTTACCGCAGAATTGGTGATATGAATCTCGGTATTATTATGCAAATGATAACCAAGAAGCTGTCTGGAAAAAAGACAGATTCTTATGCTGTTGTTAGCAAATTTTTTACTAAAACTATTCCAAATGAATATTCTGATGGAATCAAAACATTAATATTAGATTGTATAGTTGCGTGGTCGTGCGGAAGCGAACCTCCATCAGAAAAAGAGTTGGCCATCTTATCTGTTTTTGTAAAAAACAATAATGGTGATGAATATTTAGAAAAAGGACAATACGGAGAAGTGACAGATTTACAAGATTTATTATCTGATGATACAGAAACAATCGTTGAAGCAGCTAAACGAATAGTTGATAAAAATACCGTAAATGTAGAAGCATTGTTAGAAATCAGTATTGATAAAAACAATTTCAATACATGGACACGCAGAATGGCTGTCTGGTGTCTTGGATTTATGATCGAAACAGAAAGTGATATGAAAGAAACCATCATCGCAATCTATAATGATGAAACTGATGATGCTGAAGTTCGCGATCATGCATTGGAAGCAGCAATTCATTTATCAGAAGACCAAGACGCATTCATTGAACAGCTATGGAACGAAGACGATAAAAAGCGTATGAAAGAAACATACGATCCCAACGCCTCAACTTATGGAAGAACAAAATGAGTAAATGTCCTACATGTGATGGCTTTCATTGGGTCACATTTGATATCAATACCAAAACAATCAAATCAGCCGGTATTGATTTCGATAAACTGAAAAACACCGGAAATTTGGGACCGCCAAACGCTTCTCCGTGTCCTACATGCCGTCCTGACAAGAAAGAATCGATTAATGACTGACATTATAGATGGCAAAGCTATTGCCGCAAAACTTTGTGCAGAACTAAAAAATAAAGTTGATTCGTTTCAACTTCGTCCAGAATTGCATGCTATTATCGTTGGTTCTGATGCTGCCAGCAAAATCTATGTAAAGCGCAAAGAAGATGCTGCAACGAAAGTTGGTATCAAAAGCGTTATTCATGAACTACCAGAAAATACTTCTGAAGTCGATCTGATAGCGCTTATTTGGCAGTTGAATCAAAATTTCAAAGTAAGTGGAATTTTAGTTCAACTTCCATTACCAAAACACATCAATCAATCTACTGTTATAGAAACTATTCATCAAAATAAGGATGTTGATTGTTTCCATCCAATCAATTTTGGAAAACTTATTGCTGGAAACCCAAGATTTGTTCCTTGTACACCAATGGCTGTAATCAAGCTCTTGGAATCAACCAATATAGAATTGAAAGGCGCATCAGCGCTAATCATTGGTCGCAGTATGCTTGTTGGAACACCTACAGCCATTATGTTATCCAAGCGCGATGCTACGGTTACGATTGCTCATAGCAAAACAAGAAACTTACGAGACTTATGCGAACAAGCAGAAATCCTTGTCGTAGCTGTTGGCCGTCCACATATGATTCCTGGGTCTTATATCCAAAAAGATGCTATTATCATTGATGTTGGTATCAACAGAGTATCAGATAAATTGATTGTTGGAGACGTAAACTTCAATGATTGTTTCGGTATAGCAGGAGCTATTACGCCTGTTCCTGGTGGTGTTGGCCCAATGACCATTGCTTGTTTACTTGAGAATACCGTTGCGGCATATCATTACAATGGTGGAAAATGATGTTCAAAACAGGCGACAAAGTAAGACTAAAAAAACCAGTAGAATCAAAAGGATTTGAAGAGGCTTTGGGCCGTCGTGGTATTTTTGTTAATAAAGTTTATATCGTTGAAAAAATGAGTGAACGATGGTCTTTTGAAGTTATTATCAAAGATCGTGGTTCAACAACTAGCCCTTCGTTTTTTGCTCGTTTCTTTGAATTGACAAAATCTGTTGGTTTCATTATAGAATGAAAACTATATTGTTTCCTCATGATAAAAAATATAAACATGTAAACAAATATGCCGCTCTGGCAAAGAAGTCTCGCATAGTTCGAAATTGTGAAAAAAAGATAGCATATCAAACCGAAGAAGAGGCTCTTGATATAGTCAAAAACAAACCTCCGCATTTTTTGTCATTATATGCTTATTTTTGCCCAGAATGTGAACAATACCATCTTACGAAAAAGAAACGATAAAATAATATTGACTTTTATTCATAATATTACTAAATTAAGATATTACATTATGCGAGTTAATTTTGAAAAATCTTATAGCATTTGTTGGATTCAAATCCAGCGGCAAAAACACAGCAGCAGAAGCTCTTTATCCTCTCGGTTATGTTCCATTTAGTTTTGCTGATTCATTGAAAGATGCTATCGCATCAATCTTTTGTTGGGATAGACAACTTCTTGAAGGTATCACGGAAGAATCCAGAGAATGGCGAGAATCCATAGATTTTTGGTGGGCAAATAAATTAGACATTCCCCATTTTACACCAAGATGGATACTACAAAATTTCGGCACCGAAATAATGCGAAAAACATTACATGATGATATATGGATTCTAAATGTTGAAAAAAGAATGCTAAGTGTTGAATCCGCAGTCATTACAGATGCCAGATTTCCTAATGAAATAAAAATGGTAAAGTCTCATGGTGGTAGAGTCATTCGTATCAAACGTGGACCAGAACCCGAATGGTTTGAGACCGCACGATTTGCCAATTTTAGCGGTAATCAACAACCGTTAGTGGATTTGAGAATCCATCCATCGGAATCTGCTTGGATCGGACAACAGTTTTTTCATACCATTCTGAATGATGATACGATTCAAGAACTTCACGAAAAGGTTCTGTTTTCAGAATCCTACAAAAAGGAAACAAAATAATGTTAGATTTCGCAACATGCACTATCGAAGATGCTTTGCTATCTTTTTTCAAAGACCACATGTCTTTTGACGACGCCATCGCAGCTATTACTACTGGATTTACTATTGCTAATCGTATTGAAGAAATAGAAACTTTTTTGTCTGATAAGGATGTAATGACAGGAACAATGCTTAGAATTATTTCTGAGGCGCTTTCGTTTCAGTAAGCGGGAAGATTTAGTGCTTTGCGTAATACAGGCTTTAAACTATATAAATTAACCGGATTACCACCATAATCTAACAACGTCGCTCCAAAACGACCTATGCGCAATGGAAAATTATTATCTGGATTTCCTTCTCGTCCATACATTTTATAGTTAGTGTTTTTTCCAGCAAACTCGGGTATTTTTTTGCTTACTTCATCGTGTGTCAATTCATATGCTGGCCAAGCAGCAAAATTCAAGTTATCCGAAGCAACCATTATTCGGATTTTATTTTCCAATGATTGTTGCATCAACTTACTAAAATCATTTACTGATGGATTCAAATAAACAACGGTATTACCGATATATTCGACTCCAGAAAGTTTTCTTGCTGGTGGAAGATTATAAACTGGCATCGATGCAGTATTATAATAACTTGATGGCATTACAGATTCAAATTTTAGAGTATTGTTGCGAATAAACTCTTCCACCCATTTTTCTACTCTTGGTTCACAACTCTTCATTGAAGCTTTGTAGTCTTTCTTACCAAAAAAACTCTTGTCGTGTCTATATGGATTACTCATTTTTTGAACATCCATTGCATCGTCATTCAAATCAATAACTCTATCACTCAATACCAAGTATTGATGGTCATAATTTCCTTGTATCGTTCCGCCAAATATTCTTTGAGCAAACATGGATGAAAATTTACAAGCATTACTCAAATCATCAACTGTTTTGCCACGTTCGGCAGCACGTTCCTGCCATTTCTTCAACACAAATGTTTTTGCTTTCACAATATTATCTTGTGTAGCAGGAATCGGTAATGTTTTTTGTTTTGTGTTTTCATTCATATCCTTGTAATATTCATCCGCATTATCGTTGTTTTCATCATCCTCTTCGCTCCAATCCCAACTTCCATCTGCTATATTGTCAACCTGTTTTTTCGCAGATAGCAATGGTTTCCATTCCCCATGGATAAGTATTTCCAGCTTATTTGAAGAAATAGGAAACTTGGTATAATATTCGTTTTCACCCCTAGTTGGATTTTTGACGTTTTTTCGTAATGTACGCAGAATAACAACAAACGGTTTTGATTCCCAACCAAGATTATTATAGTGGTTATCACTAACCAATTTGCCATAATTAAAGGCTACTTTTGCATTATCCGCCAAAAATATTACATTTTCAGGTGAATCTCTAAAATTCCAATTCTTTTCTCTATCAGTGTTCGGTAGAAGTCCAGATTTAAAAATACCGTCTATATGTGGTGCTACAGTTGCATGATAGAAATACTTTTTTTCGGTTCCTTCTGTAACCTTTGGTTTGCCTGTGAACACCGATTTGATTTGATTGGGCGAAAATACGATGTAATGCGTACAAAGAATATTCATAGTTGGTGCATCATTCAAGTTATGGATAATCACACCGTCGTTTTTCAGCGCCTTGGCTCTTGTAATGATATCACCAAGATAGGTTCCATCAATATCATTGATACTATTTCCTTTCGCATCCAACACCATTGGATTGACGATTTTTAGATACACAGGAACAACATTTTGACCAATCAATGGATCATCCCTGAGTGAACCTATTTCAAGGTTTTCAAATTCTTCCGCCGCTCTGGAATAAGCATCCCAATCTTCATTCTTACCGGTTCTCTGTGCAATGCGTTCCAAACGGTCTGTTTCTTTCTGCAACCTTTCGGATTTTTTCTCATGCGTCGAAACATCGGCTCTCACATTTCTACCAGCCAAAGCAGCATAATCAGAAGCTATCTCTGGATTGTCTGTGAAAAAGAAACCAGTCTTAGCAGTAGGATGACTGCTATTCATTCCTTTACGTTCTTTGCTAAACTTGTCGATAGGTTGATTAGTGCCATGATATACGGGCAATGGTTTGCCTTCAATATCAACAACTTTACTCCCATCAAACCAACGCCGCGTGACGGAATCCATTTGAAACGCTTCTTTTATGATTTCGTTGTATCGCATCCTTTATTTATAAATACTACATGCGATATCATGAAATATTCGAATCCGAATCTTCTGACACTCTGAAATTGCCGAATTTGAAAATCGGGGACGAGATTCTCGCAGGAAAATTCAAAAACAGGAAAGCGACAATCAAAGGTTTTTCAAAAGACGATCACAACCAACCTGTTTTGAAAACTAATAAAGGCGATCAGAAACTATTCAAACCAAGAATAGTCAAATTGATGGCAGAAAGTGAATCGCATATTGATTCGACATTATTACAAGACGTCGATATGTCTTCATACGAAAGCTTCAATAAAAGTCTTAGTAAAATACCACGAGAGCAACTTATGCAACTGAGCGGCGTCTTGGATCAAATGCGAGAAAAGATTCGCAAACCGCATGCTGGCTATATTGAGTTGTATCATGGTGCGCCGCAAAAACACGCAGAAGACATTCGTAAGAATGGTTTCAAAATAACAAAAGGGCAACGATCTGGTGGCATAACAGGTCTTGAATATACCGAAGAAGTAGACAATCAAGGAATATTCCTCACTGATTCAAAACCAATGTTCCAATCGAAGTGATTACGAAAACGATTGGAAGATGTTCACTTGTTATGTTGACAGCACAAAAATAGTTTCATCGGATAACATGGCGTTAGACATCAAACGAGTTGGGTTGCGATTGATTCTCCGGCGGGGTGGGGCGGGCCGCGTCAATAATGATTATAACGGCAGCAAACTCAAATCTATAGCAGATAGAGATTGGTTCTGGCTGCTAGATCAGACCGAAATTGTTAATATGATCAAGAATAAAGGCTATACCGGCGTTCAATTTAGAGAAGGTGCGGCAACAAAACGTCTTGCTGGTGTAAAGGATGGACATACCTATCTTATATTTGATCCAGCTTCGATTCAAATCAAGGAACGAGACGGTATGACTATCAAAGACTTTTATGAATGGTTGGCTCGTCAATAAATCGCTCTTGTCAAATCTGTTAATTTATGATTTTCTGACGCTCTTGTATCATAAAACCAAACCGTTGCTTCATCTTGAAAGACTTGTAGCACAAGTCCTCTTCTATTATCATATTTCGAAAGTTGTGTTCTGGAAACATGATGAACATGGTCGTTTCTGGAAACATGTTTCCCATTAGAATCGATAAAATAGTTTTTCATTTTTCTTTTCCTGTTTTGTTATAGACACATCCGCCAACACATGTTTGAGCTTCATCGCATCGTTGACTACATACACACGCATCGGCGCCGTTCTTGTTGGCCAAATATTCATCACACCAATCTCGCATCCATTGCGGCCATGTTGCTACAATGGCGGATGCCATGGCAGTTTCTTTGGCCAGCCATCCAGGTGGGAGAATCATATCAGTCATGCGGCTTTACTTTACGCCTTACACAAGTTAATAAATTTTACGCATTCTGTTAGGTGCGTATCATCAAACATAACATACGCATCACCGTCTTGTGTTGCTTCTAATAACATTCCACGTCTTGCACCAAAACGATATTCTACTCTGGTGCCTCTGGTTACATGCTGTCCATTGGCGTCTGTAAATGCGCCTGAATATTCATTACGATTGATAAAGCCATCGGCTTGTTTTTTTGTCATCATTTCAATCTTTTCTTAAAATGTTGTTAATTCGTACTACTGATACATATAACTCATATTTTCTATATCATTAGAAAAATTTCAAATGTCAGTTCTGAACACACCTTCTGGCCAATCTATATCTTCAATCGTATCATAAACAAAACTTCGTGCCTCTTCAATATCTTTTCCAGTTTTTGTAATAGTCAGAACACGACCGCCGTTCGCAACCAACTCATTATTTATAAGTTTCGTGCCACTATGAAACACATTCAAATCTTCCCAAGACATATCAGCATTTAAATCAGCGTCTTGGATATGGCGTATGATACTACCCATTTGCGGGTCTTGTGGATAGCCTGGGGCTACCATAACAACCGATACCGCAACATCGTCCGTCATTTTTACTTCTGGCATAGAAACGCCTGCGGCGGCTGCGTAGAGCAATCGCAATAAATCAGATTCCATTCTCATCAAAAGTGTTTGACATTCTGGATCACCAAATCTAACATTGAATTCGATTAGTTTTGGCATATTATCCACAATCATGATACCAGCGTATAAAATACCTTTGAATGGCATTCCACGGCGTTTCATTTCATTCAATGTTGGTAAAATGATGCTGTTCCACGTCTCTTGATAAACCAAATCATTCATGGCTGGTGCTGGAGATATAGCACCCATACCGCCAGTATTCGGCCCTTCATCATTATCAAGCAATCTTTTGTAATCCTGTGCTGAACCAAAATATACAGCATCTGTGCCATTACAAACGGCGAATACTGATGCTTCGGTTCCTTTTAGATGTTCTTCAATAACAATGGATTTTCCGGCATCACCATGAATGCGCTCATCCATGATATCATGAACTGCTTGAATAGCTTCGCTTACTGTTTTGGCGATTACAACACCTTTACCGGAAGCCAACCCATCTGCTTTTATAACAATCGGAAACGGTGGTATAGGAAATGATGAACTTATGGTATCTATATACGCTATAGCGTCTTCAGAAGTCGTAAATGATTTCCACTTAGCCGTTGGTATTTTGACATCATCACAAAGCTTTTTTGTAAACTCTTTGCTGCTTTCCAATTGAGCAGCCATTTTTGATGGCGCACAACATGGAATACCATATAGAGCCAAGCTATCTTCTAAACCGTTTACGATTGAAGATTCTGGACCAGGAATAACAAGGTCAACTCGATTCAACACGGCAAACTCAACAAGATTTGAAATACTGAGAGCGGATATATCAACGCATTCAACTTCATTTCCTGCTGGTCTTGAACCCCACATTATTCCTGTATCACCAATACCAGGATTGCCAGGAGCACACCATAGTTTTGTCAACAAAGGGCTTTGAGAAAGCTTCCAACATAAAGCATGCTCACGACCGCCAGAACCTACAACCAAAACTCTCATGTTTCATTCTCGTCTAAAAATTTTTGTTCGATATTTTCTTCCCATGCCTCATCAGTGAGACCATTATTATTATAATCAGCATAAAGACCAGAAACTTCGTCTTGAATATCAACAATGGACATACGAAGCGCAACAAATAGCTGACCTAAAGCATTGACGCAATGATCATCAACCAAACCATTTGGTGTGTCTTGTTTAGCTTTTTCGACTTTCCGTATTGCGGATACTAAATCAGCAATAACGGATGCGTGCTTTTCCATTTTATCTCGCAAAATATTCTTCCCATAAATGAACAAAGAACGGAAACAATGCCAATATTACAAACGGTATCATAGCAATAGCGATTGGCCAGTTTTTAATTTTATCTAATGGCCATCCTTCTGGAGGCGGAACTATTTTCTTTGGATTTCCGATTCCTGTCCAATCATCGCTGCTTATTATCATGAAGATATATTAGATTTTTGGATTCTATAAGTCAACCTATAACATCCCAACCAATCCATTTTTTTCTTATTTGAGGAACAATAATTGGTGGTTTTACAAGAACTATTGGTTTTTGTTTTGGCATTCGTTTTAAGATTTGTCTAACTGTTTGATCTGTCCATTCCGCGCCACGTCGAGATTTATGACCTTCATTGTTTAGTTGTTTTGCTATTTCAACCAAGCCGTATCCCATTTTTTGTTTGTCTAATATTATCGGACCATATTTTTTAGCAAAATCATCGGCTGCTTCTTTACGAACTATTTCCGCTTTTTTTCTTGCCTCTATCGTTTCTTTTGCAAACTGTTCTCTACGTTCTGGCGTGAGACGTTCTTCTAATTTGCTTCTTATACTTTCCTTTCCTTGCTCTGTCATCATGGTATTTCTCCTAGAAGAGAAATTGTGTTGAAATTATAGAGTATTTAGTGAACGACATAGAAATTATCGTTTCTACATAAATATATTCAAGAACTATTTTAGAGGAACCAAAAATATGGTACAACTAATATCACCAGGCGTAGCGGTAATCATAGACGACGAGAGCATGTATGCTACATCTGGTCTCGGAACTATTCCACTTATTGTTATTGCGACACAAAGCAATAAAGCGTCTCCAACCGCCGGTGCCGGAATCGCACCAATGACTGTTCCAGCGCAAGCAGGAAAATTATTCTTGGCTACATCACAAAGAGATTTGATTCAGAACTTTGGTAATCCATTTTTCAACAGCTATCAAGGAACAAACATTCCTGATGATGAAATAAACGAAGTTGGTTTGTGGGCAGCATATTCTTATCTTGGTATTCAAAACCTAGCTTATATTCTTCGTGGCGACATTGATACTCATGAACTATTACCAAGTGTTACCGCACCAGTTGGGCCTCCTATTTCTGGCACATATTGGTTTGACGTAACAGATACGAAATGGGGCGTCTTTCGTGCCAACGGAAGTTCAACTCCTGGTAATGCATGGGTGTCAGTAGCAACCAAAGTTGCTTTCACTGGCAGTGTTGATGTTGATGATGTTCCTCTTTCCTCTTTTGGTAGAACAGGCGATGTTGCCGTTGTTCCATTAGACACTCATAACTTTCTTTACGAAAAAAACACACCAGCCGTATTCACAGGAACCATTGCAACAACGACTCTAACCGTTTCTGCCATGACTTCTGGCGTTGTTGCCATTGGTCAAACACTTGTTGGATCAGGTATTACAACCGGAACAATCATTACTGGATTCACCAGCGGTGTTCCTGGCGGTATTGGTGTTTATACTGTCAATAATTCGCAATCCGTTTCTTCTGAATCGATTTCAACCAATCCTTGGTTCCAAATCGGAACAGCAGCATGGGATGCTCAACACCCAACGGTTGTTACTGGTTCCGCAACGACAGCCACATTGGTTCACAACGATACATTTACAATCAATGATGGTTCTGGAGCAGTAACAGTAACTGTTTCAACATCAGCATATCATATTGCTAATATCGTAACCGATATTAATGCGGCGATGGTCGGTAAAAAGATTTACGCAACACAAGCATTAAACAATGCATTGAAACTCACCAATTTTGTTGGTGGAGAAATTGTTTTGGGAACAGGAACAGGAACACCATTGACAACTCTTGGTCTATCCGCTTCCACAACTCATGGCGTATCTGTTGCTTATACAAATGGCCCATCATATCCTGATGGTTCTATAATCGGTTCTTTCTGGGTAAAAGGAACAACAGCAAACAAAGGCGCAAATTGGGTAGTAAAATACTACAATGGAACTATTGGTCAATGGACTGTTCTAAACGCACCATTCTATCAATTCAATAGCGCATTAACTGACGGAAACATTGCTAAAGATACCGCTGCATTAGCAGCTATTCTCTATCCAAACGTTGGAGCGCTTTATGTTGGTTATGACCCTGCTACTGGCGATATGCAAATTCGTCGTTGGTCTGGTTCACAATGGGCAAGCCTCGTATACGAATCTGATACTGTTTCTCCAACAACCGCACCAGCATCTGGAACGTTATGGTATAATACCAATTTCTATGTTGATATAATGTATGGTAATGGATTGAATTGGCTTGGCTATGCTCACCATTTTACATTGACTGATCCAAACGGACCACAAATTGATGGTAGCGCTCCGACCACACAAAGTGATGGTTCAACAGCATTAGCTGATGGAGATTTATGGATTGATAGTTCAAGTTTAGAAAACTATCCATTGATCTATCGTTGGAATTTAGCTGATCAACAATGGTTCTTGATCGATAATACTGATCATACAACACCATTTGGTATTACTTTTGATGATGCAAGAACAAATTCTGGTCCAACATTCACCGGTATTACAAATTCAGGAGCTTATGCTTTCAATTCCACAATTCAAGACGATATGGCATTGTCTGATTATGTTGATCCAGATGCGCCTGATGCAAGAACATTCCCTGCTGGTATGTTGCTATTCAACACACGTTATAGCACATACGATGTAAAAAGATGGGAACCAAATTATTTCTTGGCTGGTGGTTATGATCCAAACACTAACTTCACAACCACATCCTATACTAATGGAAGCACAGATTATATTCTTTTCTCTCCATTGGCTTCCGCTGGAACATGGGTAAGTGCTTCTGGTCTCAATGTTAATGGCACACCATATATGGGCCGTAAAGCTCAAAGAATTATGGTTGTTGAAGCATTGTCCGCTGTTGTTACAGCAAACCAAGACATTCGTTCAGAATTGATATTCTTTAATTTGATGGCTGCTCCTGGTTATCCAGAATTGATTCCTGATTTCGTTACATTGAATACAGATATGAAAAATATCGCATTCTGTGTTGCGGACACCCCGGCACGTTTGGCACCAGAAGGAATGCCTATTCAAACATGGGCAAATAACGGCAATAACGTTGCTGCTGATGGTGAAGATGGATTAGTTACGAACAACTCTTTTGTTGGTGTTTACTATCCTTGGGGATTGGGCGTCAACTTGGATGGCACGGAAATTATGATTCCGCCATCAGCCATTGCGTTGCGTACAATCGCTTATAACGACCAAATAGCTTACCCTTGGTATGCTCCCGCTGGTTTCAATCGTGGTTTGGTAACAAACGCATCATCGGTTGGATATTTGTTGAATGGAGAATACACTCCAACCATTTTGAATAATGGTCAAAGAGATGTTCTTTACTCAAATAAAATCAATCCTATTGCTTATATTCCACACCGTGGATTGGTTGTTTATGGACAAAAAACACTTGACCCAATCGCATCTGCATTGGATAGAGTAAATGTAGCAAGACTTATCAACTATATTGCTTACAATCTTGATAACATCTTGAAACCATTCTTGTTCGAACCAAACGTATCTGTTACACGTGCTACTGCTAAATCAACCGTTGAAAGATTTTTAAATCAGTTGGTTGGTTTGAATGGTGTTTACGATTACGCCGTTGTTTGTGATACCACGAATAACACGCCTGATCGTATCGACCAAAATGAACTTTGGGTCGATTGCGCAATACAGCCCGTGAAAGCGGTTGAATTCATTTACGTACCTGTAAGGATTTTGACTACACAAGCAACTACTGGTTTCTAATAGATAATATCTACAGACTTTCTAAAAAGGGAACCATTTTGGTTCCCTTTTTTGTTGGTTTCTCAAAATATGTTTTTATTAGTTGACTTTCGTAATCTACTCATGATATTATTCATAATTAGAGAAAATTGTCATGAATGAAACCGTAGCTTGTTTGATTTGTCAAAAAACAATGAAAACAATAAACAACAAACATCTAGCTTTACATAGTATAACAGCAGAAGAATATAAAGAACGATTTCCAGGTTCATCGTTGTTATCAGAAGCAAGCGCTCACAAACTTTCTGAAAGAAGTATAAAATCCAATGCTTCCCGCAAGGGTATAGCCAGAACCGACGAAGAAAAATTGGCTATGAGTGCTGGACAACAAAAATATTTTGAAACACATGGCGCTCATAATAAAGGAATCGTCGCATCAGAAATTCAAAAACAAAAACAATCTGAAACTATGAAATTAAAATTTCAAAGTGGTGATTATATTCATCCTAATAAAGGAAAACATCATTCGGAAGAAACAAAACAAAAAATATCCGAAAAACTTATTGGTATTCCGCAAGGTTCTGAAAGAGCATATAAAGCAATAGAGACAAAAATAAATAAAGGATACGATTTAGCGTTTTTTCGTGGTCATAAACATTCAAACGAAACAAAAATATTAATAGGACAAAAAAGTACAATATATTATAGCACTATGAGTTCTGTTATGAGAGAACCTATGCGTGGTCGAATAAACGAATCCAATTTAACATTACTTAATGACATTAGCGACGAAACATTTAAATTGCGCTGTAATATTTGTAATTATGAATTTAGTAGAAATCATCAGATGTTCGTTCCTTCCAAACATCATTTAAAAATATGCGATCAATGTTTTCCTATCTCTAAAACAAGTCAGCCAGAAATTGATATAAAAGAACTAATAGGTCAATGGTTACCAAATCAACCAATTATCGGTTCTGACATGGAACAGATATCACCATTAGAACTCGATATATATTTGCCAGAATTGAAAATAGCCATAGAATATTGCGGACTATATTGGCACAGTGAGTTAGCCGGAAAATATCGGTGGTATCATCGTCATAAATTTGATGCTTGTAAGAAAAAAGGTATAAAACTTATTACTATATTCGAAGATGAATGGTTAAATCACCGTGATATAATTGAATCTATGTTGCGAAATGGTTTCAAATTGAACACAAAAAAAATAAACGCACGTGATTGTAAAATAATAGAGATTGCTACAGAAACAACATCTCCTTTTTTAGATGAAAATCATATACAAGGTCATGGAAGAAGCAATGTAAAATATGGTTTACTATACCAAGATGAATTGCTTTCCGTAATGACATTCAGTGATAATGAAATATCAAGAAAATCAATAGGATGGGATATTAATAGATTTGCAACCAAATTTAATACCAACATTAGAGGAGGAGCGTCAAAACTTTTTTCTAAATTTTTACACGACTACAATCCTAAAAAAGTAACCAGTTTAGCTGATTTGAGATATGGCGAAGGAAATGTTTATTCAAATTTAGGATTTACATTAATAGATTATACTCATCCAGGATATTGGTATTTTCGTCCAAACGAAATGAAACGCTATCACCGTTTTGCTTTAAGAAAAACATTAAATGATCCATTAGACAAAACAGAATGGGAAGCAAGACAAGAGCAAGGATGGAACAGAATTTGGGATTGTGGTCATGCCAAATGGGAATGGAATAATGAATGATATCTTAGAAACAAGGGATGAACTTTTAAAAGTTCATCCTAGATATCGATCACGTTTCGTAATAAAAAATCCAGAAATTTATTCCGTATTAAAAGAGTTATATCCAAGCATATTTGAACTAAACGAACTAATATATCTGTTTGTTAACGATCTGACAAGACCGGTATGTAAACAATGTGGAAAAGACGTGAGTTTCTTCTCCAACAGATATGCGAAATATTGTTCTAAAAAATGTGCAAACCTCGACAACAACAACATTCAACTTATGCAAAATATTATAAAAGAAAAATATAATGTTGATAACATAAATCAATTGTCAGAAACGCAATATAGACGAAAATCAACAATGAGAGAACGATACGGTGCTTTAACAACCGGCAAACACATATCAAATGATAGCAACCATCACATTCATCTCAATATTAAAGGTAGAGAGACATTATTCAATAATCACGGTGTAACAAATCCAGGACAGTTATCAACGCATGGAGAGAATATAAGAAAAGCATCGATTTTAAGAGCATCAGATGAAAATCGCATAAATGAACTTAAAGGACAACGCATAGACAGATTTCAAAAATTAATGCCATCCACCATTTTGATAGATGATATTATTTCTCCAGATAAATCTTTAGGAGAAATTAATTTTCGATATAAAATAATATGTTCCAAATGCGACGGAACAGAAACGCATCCGAGCGAAACATTAAAATTTCGTATTAGATCGGGAGGATTGATATGTACTAAATGTTCTGGCATAACAACATCTCGTTCCATAAAAGAAATAAAATTATTTGAATTTATACAAGAACTTATTCCAAACGAAAAAGTATTAAAAAACATAACATCAATAATACGAACAGATAAAAACAGACCATCAGAATTGGATATTTACCTGCCAGATAGAAATCTGGCTTTTGAATTTTGCGGAATATATTATCATAATGAGGATCATAGAGGAGAAAAATACCATTTAACAAAAATGCTAAAATGCCAAGAAAAAAATATCAGACTTATTCAAATTTTCGAAGATGAATGGGATTTCAGGCAAGATACAGTCAAACATCGAATACGACATATTTTAAAATGTAATGATACTTCTGTAATATATGCTAGAAAATGCCATATACAAGAAATAGATGCCAAAACTGCCAGAGATTTTTGCGAGAATTATCACATTCAAGGATATGCGCAATCATCAATAAAATATGGATTATACAATAATAACAATTTAGTTGCTGTTATGACTTTTTCTATTCCTAGTAAAGCCAAAGGACAACGTATCAAGCGCAATGATTTTTGGGAACTTTCGAGATTTTGTAGTAAACAATCGGTTGTTGGTGGTGCTAGTAAGTTATTCAAACATTTTCTTAGAAACAACAATCCAGAAGAAATAATTAGTTATAGTGATTTAAGATGGAATACAGGAAACCTTTATAATATTTTAGGATTTGTTCACGATCACGATAGCAGACCAAACTATTGGTATGTAAAAAGTGATAAACGAGAAGGAAGAAAATATAGATATAATCTTCGCAAAAGAGAATATGAAGATGTTTCTAAAACGGAACGCCAGTTGAGAGAGGCAGACGGATGGAAAAGAATTTATGATTGTGGAAATTCTGTATGGAAATTCGTTGTTTAATTTAGTCTTCGCTCAACGATCGCCCACGTTGTTTGAATAGTCATTTTTTGACTCCCACCATCGTCCAGATTTACCACACAGTCCATACAAACAAGAAGATAACCAAGTTTCTTTTCTATGGGAGGAACAGAAAATCGCCCGAGGAACTTTTTTGAGTTCTTGAACTTCAATACCCAATCTCGCATATAGTTTTCTGTCAACTTTAGGTTTTTCTGTTATCATATTTTTAGGATTTGTGCATTTCATAAATTCTTCGTTGGTATCATATCCTTGCATAACCGACCATTTGCATGATTTGCAAGTTTTCATTATCCCCACCATGTTGCTACCATAGGTTTTAGTGTTTTCCAATCAATTCCTATTTTTTCCGAAATCAACCGAACAGAAGTTGGAATACTCGGAATTGGTTTTGGTTCTTCATATTTCCTTTGTCCATAATATACATCATGAGGTATGATTTCGAATGTTATTGGGTCCATCCATTCACTATAAGGATATATCGCACGATCAAGAATTTTTATAACAGTCGCCGGATTTTCTGAATCAGAATCGCAATAATCAATATTATCATCATATCGATGCCAATCTTTTATATGAATAGGAGGAATGATAAGAGTATACCCTGGATCAGATATTTCATATTCGGTATGATGAATACATTCCCAAAATTGTTTTGGATATTCCAAATGGTATTTTTCTGCCATCTCCGCTGTCTCTAAAAATAGATGGTCATATCGACTAAAAACCGTTGATATAGCATCAACAATGAGTTGGTTTACTTCACCATCAATTCCATTTTCATCCCAATATGCGAATGCTTCGACTACATTAGGATGAATACCACCATAACCAACAGCTTTATGGATTCTTATTCCCATTACTCAAAATCTTCTATAGTAAATATACTATGAAGTGTGATGCCATTATGGGCTAAATTTTCTTTCGCACCCTCCAATCTATCAACAATGGTTATCACGTTGTCCACACAGCATCCAACGGCTTCCGCAGCATCAACAGCGAGCATTACAGAGTCACCAGTAGTAGTAACATCCTCTAAACAAATTACCGTCTCACCATCAAATAATTCACCTTCAATGATTTGTTCTGTACCATGGTCTTTTGCTTTCTTGCGAACAAAAAATCCTTTGACAGGAAAGTTCGTTTGATAGCTTTTTGAACTAACCACAGATACTAATGGTATAGCGCCCATGGCCATACCTCCAACGGCGTTTACCGCTCCGATTTCAGTTATTTTATCTAATATGAGGGTTCCAATAAGATTTGAACCGGACGGATCGAGCATAGTCGGCTTCATATCAAAGAAATAGTTCGATGCTTTTCCTGATGATAACGTAAAGTTCCCTTTACGAAAACTCTTTTCGATTATCAGTTCTTTCAACATTTGACGAAGTGCTGTATTGGTTGCTGTTTCTTGATAGACAGCCATCATGGCTTCTAAGGCTTTTTCAGCCAAATACATCCATCGTGGATTAGCTTCAACGGCAGGATGATTCATAATATGAGACTCTATCATATTAACGATGATAGAAGCAGCATGAACTACTTCATGTTGACCGAAGTCATCTGTTCCAATTTTTTTCATATGTTTCCTTACCATTGGTGAAAAAAGATGTCAATGGCATAAATAATCTAATGGTAAAATATGCTATATGGGACCAAACACATCTCATTTCTGATAAATTTCTTCGTCAATATATAAAAAACACGTTCTGTGAATTGATGTTCGATTTTGGTAAAATGTTTGTACATCATAATCCAGACACTGTTTTAGAAAATAATATGGATTGTGATTATCTTGTAGTGTTTGGCAGCGGTCATATAACAAAAAATATGAATTTGAAAACAGGCATAGAAAAACTATGTCGAGACAATGATTTTTTCATAGCTGGACACATAATACATCACGTCAATGCCTATCCGTTTTTGCATCCACAAATGTTCATTATCAATATGAACAAATATAAAGAATACGGATGTCCAATGATTGGGTATTACGAAGAAAGCGAAGTATTAGAACTTCATAAACCAGAACGTTCTCCAGAAAACGTCCATGATGATTTCACTCCATTATGGCTAAAACCATCCAATGAGATATTTTCTTGTATCAACAGAAAATTTGGATGGAATCTCATTCATATATCTCTCAACAACAATGTTCCTGTATTGAATTTTTCAGACGAAATCAGATGGTCGAAACAATATCTCTATCCAACAGACAAACAACATGCTTTTTCCAAGTGTCTTCAACAATTGAGTGAACTAAAATCTGTTCCAACAAATCTAAATGAAAATCAAGAAAGATACATAAAAAATCTTATAAAAATTTAGTCATGAACACTTGTTCATCATGTTTTGGAACTTTATAAGGCTCAATAAAAATATATCCAAGTTTGATATACAATCCTATGGCTTCTTTTTGTTTCAAAGTTGTCTCTAATATGATTTGTTCTGCACCAGCATTAGCAGCATGTTCTTCGATGTATACCATTAACAACTTTCCGCCACCCAAACCTCTGGAGTTTTCATCAAGAAATATATGTTTTATTTCAATGATATACTCACCAACCCAAGAATACGCACCACACCCAACAGCTATTCCATCATGTAAAGCAAGAAAAAATTTGCTTATCTTAGAAAGATCATAATTATGATATGAATCTTCTTCATATAAAGAATGCGTATAAACTACCGATTTATCTAATAAAAATAAACACGCTGGTAATGTTGGTGATTCTTCTTCAATAATCATCGTCTATTTATTATCGATTTTTTATAAATATAAAATCAGAGGAAATCCATCTTGCCACCAATCTTTACCTCCCGTATAAAAGACAAAGCTAAAGGCATCCCAAACGATGGAACTGTTTTTTTACATCAGTTGCCTCCTGTGTCAGGAACACCACAACAATATTCTGGTGGAAGCACAAGCGTTCATGTTCAACCACCATTGCCACTACACTATCGATTGATTATCGATGGAGTACATGGTTCTGGAATTGCGGGGGGAATAACCCATACTTCTATTTCATCAAATGTTCAAATAAATGGAGTACACGGTTCTGGAGCAGCAGGAGATATAATCCATACTTCTATTTCATCAAATGTTCATATAAATGGAGTACATGGTTCTGGAATCTCCGGTAATGTTTCTGCTACACATTCTACAGTATACGGAAACGTTCTTTCCGCACATGGAACTGGCCAAGTTGCAAATTTAAATAAATCAATTTCTATTCTTCTATCAGATGTTTTCGGAACCGGAATGGCCGGTGATGTTTCTGTTAACATAAGCGGTGGTCCTACTAGAGTCACACATTTCAATCTCATACCAAACAGCATTACCTTCGGCAATGATCCAGTTATTTCCGATGCTGGAACCGAGGTAGTTGGAATGAACGGGATAACAAGCGCCCCATTCTATTGGTCGGAAGCACATGGTTACGAAGACCTACCAATAATTGATCCTTCTGGCATGTATCTGGCGAATGGATTTCCGATTTACGGAACTGGTGGTGGCGGACTTTCATCAGATGGAAGTACAGTAGTTGGTCATTACCAAAATTTCGATGGCTCTACCATGCAGCTTTATTATTGGAGACATGGAGCAGGCGCAACAACTATACCAACTCCATCGCCATATACAAGAGCTTTCGCAGTTGGTTGTAATTCAGACGGAACGATAATCGCTGGATATATGCTCGATGATACAAATCTAAATGGCGACGGACAACCACATACTGTTTCGTTTATATGGAATGGAAGTTTTACCATATTACCAGCATATTCAAGTCATTGGGTCAATCAACTAACCGTATTTTCCGATGACGGAACGACATTGGCAGGTAATTCGTATGGTTCGCCAGATGGAACGACAAGTTTCGCATGGGTATGGACTTCTGGAACTGGTTACGTATTAGTTCCGCCACCAGTTGGCACGGACACAGTTGGATTTACGGCAATATCAAACGATGGAAATTCAATATGTGGAAGTACAGCCCTTGCTGGTAATATAGTTCATGGGTTTGTATGGACAAGAGCGGGTGGATTGGTTGATGTTGGTGTATTGCCCGCTCATGTTGGTCCATACGCCGAAAGCCAATTGTTTGATATTTCTGATGATGGTTCGAAAGCAGTTGGAATGTCCATCGATGGCAGCAGCAATTCGCTTGCTGTACTTTGGGATGGTTCAACTCTAACGAGTCTGGGATATTTAGTTCTTAATGGCAGCGAAAATACCGATACACAAGCAACTTCAATATCAGGCGACGGAACAACCGTTGCAGTTGTAGGCACCACTTCTGATTTTGCCAATCAACAACAACCAATGATATGGACATCAGATGGCGGACTCGTTGATTTAGTAGCCGAAACTACTGTCGGAAGCGTAACGACAGGGCCATTTTGTGATTGGAATCATGGGTATATCCAATTTCGCACAGGAATGTCATA